>Ga0335077_10001584_pt1 | contig 27125 bp, 23 predicted proteins | sample Lox_Sample_31_FD_207151 | JGI IMG/M metagenome (GOLD analysis project Ga0335077, IMG submission 207151) | Soil microbial communities from Loxahatchee National Wildlife Refuge, Florida, United States - Lox_Sample_3.1 | ecosystem: Environmental > Terrestrial > Soil > Wetlands | place: USA... | reverse complement strand
CGCCAGCCCCAAAGCGCCTACGCCGCTGCGTAGGCGGAATCTTTCCCTTAAGTCGCTGATTGGCAAGCGGCGCGACGCACCCGCGTGGTGCGCCGGCGTCGCGCGCTGCTCCAGGTACGTGCCGGCACGCAGCCCGCACGCCCCTGCGTGCGTGCAGCGAACGTGCCGGCCGCGCGCCCTGCCGGCGCAAAGCGAGCAGTGCTTCAAAGCTTTGGTGAGGCGCGTCGCGCGTCGCCGACGACGGCTGTCGTTATTGTGAACTGACGCACTGCGCTGTTCACAAGGCTACATATCCTGCATCGGCGGGACTTTGCGCGTGCCTGTGGGGCGCAAGGTGTGCTGAAGGCCCGTGCGACGCAGCCTCGCTGGCTGCCGGATTTGTCGAACGCACCAGTTGGAGATGCCACGTGGCCAGTGCACCATCGCCTGCCTCGCGCAGTCCCGAGACTGCGGGTCAATCCTCGGCCCGCGGCAGTTCCCAGCCGGCGGTCGACGTCACCGCGCTCACCACACGCGATGATTTTCTTCTCGAGCTGGGTCAGGCGCTCGACGGCCAGGCCGGCATCCGCCCGGTCGACACGCTCGAGGGCGCGCTCGAGGGCCTCGGCAGCGGCAAGCGCCCCCAGCTGCTGGTGATCGATGCCCGTGCGGTCGCGAACGTGCGCGCCGCGGTGGATGCGGCCAGCACGCGCGCGCCGCGCGTGCTGGTGCTGGTATTCGCCGAGAGCGCCGCGGAGAAGGCGGTCGGCGCCGCCCTCAAGGGCAGCCGCGTGTTCGTCGTGCTGAGCATCCCGATCGAGGCGCGCAAGGCGCGCGTCGTGTTCGAGGGTGCGATCGGCGAGGTCTGCTCCGTGCGCGCCGCCGCCGGCGCGGCCAGCGCCACTAGCGCCGCCCGCAGCGCAGCCGGGGGGTTCGCCGAGTCCGCCAGCGGCTCGCTGCGGCCCAAGGTGGCGTCCGAGGACGCCGCGGAGCGGCCGCCGCAGAGTGGCAGCCGCGCGAAGCTGCTGCTGCTCGCGGCCGCACTGCTGGGCCTCGTGGCAGCGGCCGGCGGCTACTGGTACTTCACCCATGCATCGGCCCCAGCCAAGGCAGCGCAGGCCTCGCCTGCGGCGAGCGCACCGGCGGCGGCCGGCGCGCCGGCGCAGAGCAGCCCGGCGGGCGACACCGCCCCGGAGGCCCTGCCAGAAGCGCAGACCGAGTCGCTCCTGCACGGCAAGGTGGACGAGCTGCTCGAGAAGGCCCGCGCCGCCATGCACGAGCGGCGCTTCACCGAGCCGGCCGGCGACAATGCCCTCCTTTATTACCGCTCGGCCGCGGCCGCCGACCCGGCCAACGGCGAGGCCCAGGACGGCCTGCAGCGCGTGGCCGCGGTGCTCGCGGGACGCTTCGAAGAGGCCCTGAACGGCGCGCGCTTCGACGAGGCTGCGCAGACGCTGGCGAACTTCAAGGCCGCGACCCCCGCGGATACGCGCGTCGGCTCCTTCGAGCAGCGCCTGTTCGCGGCCGAGATCGGCAAGGCGCTCGCCGACGGCAACCTCGAGCGCGCCAGCGTCCTGGTGCGCCAGGCTCAGGCCGCCGGCAGTACCAGCCCGGAGCAGCTGGCCAAGTGGCGCGCCGACATCGCACATCGCGGCGAGGATGCCAAGGTGACGCGCCTCGCCGGCCTGGTCGAGGAGCGCATCCGCGACGGCAAGCTCTCCGATCCGGACGACAGTGCCAAGAGCTACCTGCAGCAGCTGCTGACCCTCGCGGCCGCCAATGCGAACACGCAGCGCGCGCAGCGCGAGCTTGGCAACGCCTACCTGCGCAAGGCGCGCGAGGCGGCCCTCAGCAAGAACTCGGTGGACGAGGAGCGCTGGTTGAATGAGGCGCGTGCCATCGGCATGAAGCAGGCCGACATCAGCGCCTTCCAGCGCGACCTCAGCAACGCGCGCGCCAAGGTCGCGGCCGCCGAGAGCGAGCGTGCACTGCAGCAGGCACGCGACCGCATCCGCGACGGGCGCCTGTCAGAGCCCGCCCAGGACTGCGCCGTCTTCTACCTCACCCAGCTGCAGGCGAGCGACCCAAGCAACGCCGGCCTCGCCGATGCCTCGCGCGAACTCAGCGGCAAGCTGCTCGACCGTGCACGCACCACGATCGCCGCGGGCAAGCCCGCCGATGCCGACCTGGCGCTGGCACGCCGCTTCGGCGCCGACCCCAAGGACGTGGCGGCCGTACAGCAGCTGGCAAACTCGCCCAAGAGCGGCGCCGGGCTTGACCCGGCGGCCCTCGCCGCGAACCTGAAGCGCATCCGCGCGGTGCCGCCGGACTACCCGCCCAACGCCCAGGCTGCGCACATCTCCGGATCCGTGACGCTCACCTTCACCGTGGATGTCAACGGCGAAACGCGCGACATCCGCGTCGTGGAGGCCACGCCCCCCGGCGTGTTCGACCACGCCGCCATCGCCGCCATCAAGCGCTGGAAATACGCCCCCACCGTGGTGAACGGCGCGCCCGTCGAGGTCCCGGTGCGCACGCTGGTGCGCTTCGAGCTGCCCAAGTAAGGCCCACGAGGAGAATTCTAAAATGAGCGTTGCAGGCACCGAGCGTCGCCGCCAACTGGTCACCGCCGGCCTCGGCACGGCCCTGACACTGGTGATGGGCACGGTCCTGATCGTGGGCTTCCGCCTGGCGACCCACATGCGCGCGGACATCGCCGCGCTGCAGACCGCCAGCACGCTGCAGACCTACCCGGAAGAGATCGCGCACCAGATCAACTCGCTGCGCGACCGCCTCGAGGTGCGCGCCTACTCCGGCCAGGCGCTCGCCGACCTGCAGGCGAGCGTGAAACGCTTCGACCAGGAGCTCAAGCAGATCAACGCCGCGGGCGACCTGGACTCGCCGCAGCTCGCACGTGCGCTGCTGCTGTGGCACCAGTACGAGCCGGTGCTCGAGCCGGTGCTCGCCTTCCAGGGCCAGCCGTACATCGACTCCGACAGCGGTGGCAGCGCGCTCTCGCGCGAGGGCCGCGAGCACTACGCGCAGGTCAAGCGCGCGCAGCTGTTTGCCGCCGACAACGCCCATCCGCTGCAGGCACAGCTCTCCAGCCTCGCCGCCACGCTGCAGCGCACTTCCTCGGAGGCCGCCGCCCGCCTGCGCGCGCTGCTGGCCGCCGGCGTGCTCGCGGCGCTGGTGCTGGCCGCCGCGGCGGCCTACTTCCAGATAACGCGCGCACGCCACGAGCGTGCGGCACGCGACGCGCAGGAGCAGACCCGCGACATCCTCAAGACCGTGCGCGAGGGCTTCTTCCTGCTCGACGCCAACTACCGCATCGGCTCGGTGTGGTCGGACGCGCTCTCGCGCATGTTCGGCCGCAACGACTTCGCCGGGCTGTCCTTCGAAGAGCTGCTGAAGGATCTGGTGCCGGCCGCGACGCTGGCCACCGCCACCAAGTACATCAAGCTGCTGTGGGGCGACCGCGCGCACGAGAATCTGATGAAGAGCATCAACCCGCTCGGGCAGCTCGAGATCAGCATGGAGAACGCGCACGGTGGCAAGGAGACGCGCTACCTGCAGTTTGACTTCCACCGCGTCATGGGGCCGGAGGGCATCAAGCACGTGCTGTGCGCGGTGGGCGATATCACCTCCAGCGTGCTGCTGGCGCGCGAGCTGCAGGACTCCCAGGAGAATGCCAACCAGCAGCTCGACATGATGCTCGGCATGCTGCACTGCGACCCGCTGCAGCTGGTGTCCTTCCTCGACACCGCCGAGACCGGACTGAAGCTGGTGAACACCATCCTCAAGGAGCCGGCGCGCACGGATGCGGAGTTCCGCAAGAAGCTTACCGGGCTGTTCCGCGAGCTGCATGCCATCAAGGGCGAGGCCTCGGCGCTGAACCTGAAGAGCGTGGCCACGCGCGTGCACACGCTCGAGGACATGGTGAGCGAGTGCAAGAAGCGCCCCGAGCTCTCCGGCAACGACTTCCTGCCGATGGTGCTCAAGCTCGATGAGCTGCTGGCCCACCTGCGCAGCGTGCGCGAGATGGCCGCGCGCCTCACCGCGCTGCGCGACACGCCGGTGGCGGCGGCGGTGGCCGCCACGTCGCGCGCGGAAGCGGGCGCGGCCCCCGGCGAGCGCAGCAGCGCCGGCAGCGAGCGCCCGGCAGCGGCCGCGCGCGCCGTGGAGGATCTCGGGCCGACGCTGCAGTCGATGGCCGAGCGCCTGGCGCACGATCATTCCAAGCGGCTGCGGCTCGCGCTCAGCGGCCTCGGCGAGGTGCCAGGCGCCTACAGCGCGACCATCAAGGACTGCCTCATCCAGATGCTGCGCAACGCCGCCGTGCACGGCATCGAGCCGCCGCAGGTACGCCGCGAGCAGTCCAAGGGCGAGTCCGGCACGGTGCGGGTCGAGTTCCGCAAGGCCGGCGAGGGCTACGAGCTCATCTTCGAGGACGACGGCGCCGGCATCGCCATCGAGGCGCTCAAGGCGGCCGCGATCCGCAAGCACATGATCACCGAGGAGGAGGCGGCAGCGCTCGACACGCGCCAGACCATGGCACTGATCTTCCGTCCCGGCTTCTCCACGCAGGAGGACGTCTCCATGGACGCCGGCCGCGGCGTCGGCATGGACGTCGTGGCGCGCAGCGTCTACGCGCTCGGCGGCAAGATCGGCGTCAGTACGCATCCGGGCAAGTTCACCCGCTTCAAGATCGTGCTGCCGCCGCCGGATGCGCCCGACAGCACGGCGGTCGCCTGACGGCCCGCCTGCGCCAGCCACGGAACAGCGATGAACGCCAAACGCTCCTTCAAGCTCATGATCGTCGATGACTCGAACATCATGCGGCGCCGCATCGAGCGCTCGCAGCAGTTCGAGGAGCTGCAGCTGGTGGGCACGGCCGGCAACGGCGAGGAGGCGCTCGAGCTCTTCAAGCGCACCGACCCGGACGTTGTCACCATGGACCTGACCATGCCGCGCATGGACGGCATCGAGTGCATCGGCCGCCTGGTGGAGCTGAAGCCCGCGGTGCGCATCCTGGTGATTTCGGCACTGGCGGACAAGGCGACGGCGGTCGAGGCGATGGAGAAGGGCGCCAACGGCTTTCTCAACAAGCCCTTCACCGACCGCCAGCTCAACGAGGCGTTCGCCGAGCTGATGCGCTAGGGCAGCAAAGGAAACGAAAGCACATGCTGTACGAACAGGAGCTGAAGACCTTCGTCGAGGGGACGACGAACTTCTTCGAGGTCACGGCGCAGCAGCCGGCCTCGATCGGCTCGCCGTACCTCATGGAAGGCACCCCGTCGGTGCACGAGTACACCGGGGTCATCAATATCTCCGGCAAGCGCGAGGGCGTGGTGTACTTTACCGCGCCCAAGGCGATGCTCACGGTGCTGCTGATGAAGATGCAGGAGAACGACTTCAGCCACGAGACCATGAAGGATCTGGTCGGCGAAGTGGCCAACACCATCTCCGGCAACGCGCGCCGCGACTTCGGCCGCGACTTCGTGATCTCCGTGCCGAGCGTGCTCTCGGGCGAGAAGCCGGCCATCCCGCACAAGCCCGGGCAGCGCTGCTTCATCATCCCGATTAACTGGCGCAGTCACTCCGCCAAGCTGGTCGTCTCGCTCAGCTAGCGGAACGCCCGCCTCGCGCGTGCGTCGCACGCGCGTCATGGCGCGGCGCTAGACTTTCGGTGCGTTCGAACTGTGATCGCTGCACTGTTGCGATCCGTGCCTCCAAGCGATAAGGCGCCCCATGCAATCGAGTGCACTGGCCATCATCACCCTGCGGCGCGAGCTGGCCGAGCGCTACGAGCGGGTGAACCGCCTCTGGCACATGGCACTCAACAGCTATCGCCGCCTGAACCAGGCGCCAGTGCAGAACCTCAATGCGCTGCGCGAGGCCGCGGCGCGTCTCGATCAGCTGGCGCGCGGCCGCGCGGCGCTGCAGCGCGACCTGAAGGCACTGTCGGACTAGGCGCGCGCCACGCCCGCGGTCGCGCCATAATCGCCGCACGCGCCGCTGGCGCAGCCCTGACGGAAGACTGACTTGAGCGCCGTGTCCTTTGCGCCCTCTGCCGCCGTGCACCCCGGCGATCCGGTCGCCGTAATCGCACCCGCGAGCGGATTCGACCGCGCCTCCTTCGAGGCGGGCTTGAGCGTACTGGCCGCCCGCTATGCGCCGCAGTACGACCCCGGGCTGTTCACCAAGCAGCGCTACCTGGCCGGGGATGACGCGCGGCGTCTGGACGAGCTGATGCGCTCGCTCGCCGAGCCGCGCTGGCGCGCCGTGTTCTGTGCGCGCGGCGGCTACGGGGCCACGCGGCTGCTGGCGCGCCTGGCGCACCGCCCCCCGCCGGGCGCGCGCAAGCCCCTGGTCGGCTTCTCCGACATCACCTCGCTGCATCTGTGGCTGGCGGCGCACGGGCGGATCAGCATCCACGGTCCGGTGCTCACCCAGCTCGGCCGCCTGAGCGCGGCCACGCACCAGCGCCTGTTCGCGCTGCTCGAGTCCCCGGCCCCGCCACCACCCCTTCATGGCACCGACACGTACGTTTCCGGCACCTGCGAGGGGCGGCTGCTCGGCGGCAACCTCTCGGTATTCTCGCGCCTGCTCGGTACTCCCCACATGCCGGCGCTGGAGGACGCGGTGCTGCTGCTCGAGGACCAGGGCGAGCGACCCTACCGGCTCGACCGCATGTGGACCCACCTGACGATCGCGGGCGTGTTCGGGCGCGTCCGCGGCATCGTGCTCGGCAGCTTCACGGATTGCGAGGAAAGCGGGGCGCCCTACTCCAGCGCCGACGTGCTGCGCGAACTCGCCGTGGCCACCGGCCTGCCGTGCGCGGCCGGCTTCCCCATCGGGCACGGCGAGCTGAACGAGCCCGTGCCCCACGGCGCCCGGGTACGCCTCGAGGCGGACGCGCGCCGCCTCACCTTCCTCGAGGGTGCGGTCGCTACCTAGAAGAGCGCGCGCTCGCCGGGCCCGAGCAGCTCGCCGGCGATCAGCGGGATCGGACCGGTGTGCTGCATCATGCGGTCATGGAAGTCATGCCAGTAGACCTTCGGGTCGGGGGCGCTGGCGGCCCCGGGCTGGCGCGCGATCCAGTCGGCGCGCAGCTTGCGGATCATGAGCTTGCCGAGCGTGTAGGCGAGGTAGCCGGGGTCGTACGTACCGCGGGCCGCCTGCTGGCGGGCGTTGCCGGGGTCGCTGAAGGCACGGGTGCGGAACAGCTGCTCGGACTGTGTCAGGCTCATGCCGCGCGTATGCAGCCCGAGCGCCGAGAGGAAACGCACATCGCGCAGCAGCGCGTTGGTCAGCTGTCCCACGTGCTGCTCCGGGTCGCCGGCGCCGAGCCCTTCCTCCCACATCATCTCCTCGCTGTAATGCGCCCAGCCCTCCGCGTAGGCATAGCCGGGCCAGAGCGCATCGATCTTGGAGGGGTTGGCATTGGAGTGCAGGAACTGCACGAAATGGCCGGGCCACACCTCGTGCACACTCGTGTACAGCAGGCTCGCCTGGCCGGGTATGTAGGCGGCCCGCTCCTTGGCGCTCCAGCGCGGATCGGGCGGCGCGATGTTGTAGACCGACTGCACGCCGTGGTCGTAGGGACCGGCGACGTTGATGTAGGCGGCGTTGCCGCGGGCGTAGGGTGGCGCCTCGGCCACCAGCGCCTGGGCATCCGGGGAGACGCTCAGGATCTGCCTGCTGAGCACGAACTCTCGCAGTGACTGCAGCTGCACCCGCGCCCCGGCCACGGCTCCGCCCGCGGGCTTGCGGGCCTGCATCCTGGCCACGCACCCCGCCAGCGTGCCGTGCGGCAGGTACGCCGCGCAGGTCTGGCGCAGCGCCGCGGTGTTGCGCTCCAGGTCGGCGTTGCCGATCTGCAGCAGTTGCTCGATGGGCACGTCGACCCGCTCCGTGGCGTGCAGCATCCGCAGGAATACCGCCTCGCCGAGTGCGAAGTCCTGGGTCGCGTGCGCCCGCTCGCTCACCAGCCAGGACTTGAGCTGCTCCATCGCGGCGGCCGCCGCCTCGTCTGCGGCGGCGAGCTCCTGCTGCGCCGCCGGGTCGGCGACGCGGGCAAAGATCGCCGCCACGTCGTGGCGGTAGAAGCTGGCAAAGCCGCCGCAGGCGTCGATGCCGCGCTCGATCAGGCTCTGCGGCAGCGGCGTCTGCAGGTTGGCGCGCATCGCCGCGGCCACGCGTGGGATGGCGCGCGCGTAGCCGATGTAACCCTGCAGGCGTGTCGCGAGCGGCGCGTAGTTGCGGTTGAGGTACACGTCCGGATCGATGCGGTCGGTGTACCAGGTGGGGTTGCGAAACGGCGCGCGCGCCTCCTCGAGCCAGAACAGATCGCTGTCGATCGCGGTGTAGAGGTGCTCGCGTTCGAAGCGCTCGGCGGCGCTGAGGCGGCTGGCATCGAAGACGGCGGCCTGCGCGCGCAGCTTCTTCAGCAGCGCGCCCCTTTCGGCGAGACCGGCCGCGCTCCAGTCCGGCATCTGCCCGTCGAACTCGTGTCGTCCCGCCTCGACCGCGAAGCGCGGGTCGACCTTGAAGTACTCCTCGAGGAAGCGCGCGGCGAACTGCGGCCAGGGCTCGCGCGGCGGCGGCATGGCCGGCGGCGCCACCGCGGCCGGGCGGCTGCAGGCGCCGAGCACGAGCAACAGCGTGAGGGGCAGCGCTTGCGCCCGCAGTTGCAGTGCGATCATTTTCGACACCCTTCAGCTGCAGTGGGGTTACTGGTCGAGCCGGCGCACCTGCAGCGCCAGCAGTGCGCCGTCGGCGTCGCGCTCCAGGTGAAACTCGATCGGCCGACAGCACACCTCGCAATCTTCCACGTAGGCGGGCTCGTCCGCGGTCACGTCGACGCGCGTCTCCAACCGCTCGCCGCAATACGGGCAGCGCACCCCGATGAACTCCTCGGGCGCCACGCGCCGGCCCGGGCCATCCGGCTCCCACACCGGCTCGAGTCCGTACAGTCGATCGATGCTGGCCGGGTCGAGCCGCGCGATGCGCCGGCGCAGCCGTGCCAGCTCCGGTGCCACGCGCCGCTTCATCGTTGCGTGACCCGGTGGCGAACTGCGATGCTGCGCGCTGTCATGAGCACCGGAGAATACCCCAATATGTCGCGCTGCCGGGGCGCGGCCCTGTGCGCCGCACTCGCGGGCGTGGCGCTGCTTGGCGGCTGCGCCGGCAGTCGCCTGGCCACCGAGCCGGCCGCGGGGGTCTCGCTCGCCGGCACCTGGCAGCTCGATCCCCAGGCCTCGGACGATCCGCAGAAGGCCATGGCGCAGCTGCGCGCCGAGGCCCAGAAGATCATCAACCGCAGCATCGCCGCCGCCGGTGGCACGCCGCCGCCGGAGGGCGAGCCCGCTCGCAGCCCGCGGCGCGACCCGCTGCAGCATTCGACCGCGGCGCACCTGATCCAGGCGGTGATCGCGCGCAGCGAACTGCTCACCATCCGCCAGAGCCCGACCGAGATTGATTTTGACTTCGGCAGTGCGCGACGCAGCTACACCCCCGGCGCGCACAGCGTCGTGTCCGCGGAGGGTGGCGTCGGCGACCAGGAGTCCGGCTGGAACGGCCGCAGCTACGTCGTGCGCGTGAAGGCGCAGCAGGGCCCGCAGGTGAGCGAGGTGTTCGAGCTCGCTCCCGACGACAAGCAGCTCATCGAGCACCTGCACATCGGGGCCTACGAGCTGCCGGCGGTGGACCTGAAGCGCCTCTACCGGCGCGCCACCGCCGACGCCGTGCGCCAGCTTCCCAACAGTGACTGAAGCGCGCCGCAGGATACTGCTGGCGGGCACGGTGCTGCTCAGCCTGTGCCTGCGCGGCGCCGCGCTGCCGGCACAGACCCCGGCGACGGAAGGCACGGCCGAGCCGCCGCTGCTGGAGATCTTGGTCGAGGGACAGCACGAGGGGCCGCGCCTGTGGCTGGTGCGCAAGGGAACGCACACCCTGTGGATCCTCGGCACCATTTCGCCGCTGCCGAAGAAGCTGGTGTGGCAGCCGGATGCGGTGCGCGAGGTACTGAAGCAGGCTCAGGAGGTCGTGCCGGCCTGGCCGACGTATGGCATCGGCGCCAACCCGCTCACCGCGGTCCGCGTCTACATCGAGTGGCGGCGGCTGCAGAAGCCGCCCGGCAACCTGCCGCTGTCGCAGACGCTGCCGCCGCCGCTGTACGCGCGGGTCGAGGCGCTCAAGGCGCGCTACGATCCCAAGGACGCCAAGCTCGAGCAGATGCGCCCGATGCTGGCGGCGCGCCAGCTCATCAGCCGTGTCTTCGATGCGGCCGGGCTCGCGCAGCACAACGAGGTGCAGGAGACCGTGCTGCACCTGGCGCGCGCCCAGGGCGTGCGCATCCACCAGGACAAGCTGAAGATCGAGGACCCGGTCGATGTCCTCAAGGACGTGAGCCACACGCCGCTCGAGCGCGAGGTCGCCTGCCTCGAGTCCGTCGTCACGCTGCTCGAGACCGATGTCACGCGCCTGCAGGCACGCGCCCAGGCCTGGGCGCTCGGTGACGTCGATACCCTGCGCCGCCTGCCGGTCGAGGGCGATCGTACCGCCTGCATCACGGCGGTCTCCGGCAGCGAACGCGTGCGCAGCCTCATCGCGCGCGCGCAGGACAACTGGCTGCTCGCGATCGAGGACAGCCTCAACCGCAACAGCGGGACACTGGCGGTGCAGTCGATGGACCGCCTGCTCGGCGAGCAGGGGGCGCTCGCCACGCTGCGGGCACGCGGCTACAGCATCACCGGACCGTGAGCGCTCAGCTGCGCAGCGCGCAGCCCCACGCCAGCGCCAGCAGCGCGAGCGCCGCGCCGGCGCTCGCCCACTGCGGCACGCGCCGCAGGTGCCGCTGCACGCGCGGCAGTGCCGCGATCAGGCCGAGCGCACCACCGACCAGAAAGCCGCCGACGTGGGCCACGACATCGGTCCCCTCCCCGGCCGAGCCGGTCCACCCGAGCAACGCCACGCCGGCGACCAGCGGCCCCCAGCGGCGCGCCCAGCGCTGTCGCAGCGCGTAGCGTTCGCGCCAGGAGTAGGCCGCCATGGCTCCGAGCGCCGCAAACACCGCGGTCGAGGCGCCGACGGAGTGATGCGTCGCCGGGCCGAGCAGCCCCTCGAGCAGGTTGGCCACACCCGCGCCCAGCACGGTCAGGAACCACGCGGTGCCGACGCCCATCTGGCGCGCCGCGAGGTAGCCGAACCACACGCCGGCGAGCAGATTCGCCGCCAGGTGCGGCCCGTCCATGTGCAGCGTGAGGGCAGTCCAGGCTCGCCACCACTCACCGGCCTGCACGCGCGCGGCATCGAGCTCGCCGACGTCAAAGGCATCCAGGCGCGCCACGCCGTGCGAGAGCGCCGCGGCCACGCCCAGCAGCACCAGCGCGTAGGCGAGGCAGCCCAGCCAGGCGTGCCGGTAGAGCGGCGGCGCGGGCGGCGCCACAGGGGGCGGCCGGTTCTCCGCCTCGTACTGGGCGAGCTGGCGCAGCGCCGCCGCGGCCTGGTGCGGCTCGACCTGCAGCAGGAACTCGCCGCTGGCGGGCACGATCTCGGCCGCGATGCCGAGCGCCATCAGCACCAGCAGCCGCTCCTCGCAGGCGCGGCGCCGCGGCGCGCGGAACACGGTCGCGAGCGCTGGCTGCTCCATGGGGCAAGCGCTCCGCTCAGCGGGACTGGCGCCGCAGGCCGGTCGCGGCGAACACGCGCCGCGCCGCATCGCCGAGCAGCTCGTACAGCGACTGCGTCGAGCGCTGCAGCGCCTCGACTTGCGGCAGGTAACGCAGCGGCCGCGCCTCGGGCGCCACCCACAGCCCGGTCGGCGCGGCGATCACGGCGAGGCCGGCGGCGCTGAATTCCTGCGCCGCGCGGTGCTCGTGCACGGCGTCGGTGACCAGCAGCACGCGCTGCACGGCGTCCGCGCGTAGCAGCCGGGCCGAGAAGGCGGCGTTCTCGAAGGTGTCGCGCGAGTGGTCCTCGACCCAGCGCGGCGCCACGCCGAAGTCGCGGCTGAGCGAGGCCTGCATGGCCTGCGTCTCCTGCGCCGTGCCGCTGATGAGCACCGGCAGCGCGGTGCGGTGCGCGAGGTAGGCCCCGTAGGCCAGTCGCTCGAGCAGCCCGCCACCGGCGGCGGGTGCACCGCCGTACTCGGGAGCCGTGGAACGCGCGCTGCCGCCGGCGAGGATGACAATCGCCTGCGCCTGCGGCGCGCGTGCCTCATCGAGCCGCGGCTCGCGCGAGGCGGCACGCCACAGGAGATCCGCCACGCTCGGCAGGGACAGCAACCACAGCGAGCCGAGCCCGAGCAGCAGCAGTGCGCCGCCCGCGCGGCGGCGCTCACGGCACAGCGCCAGCCAGGCGCCCGCGGCGGCGAGCAGCAGCGGCCCTGCTGGCGGCAGCACCAGCGTGCGCAGAAGCATCTTCAGCGCGACGAACAACGGTGCGCCTTCAGAGCTGGATGCGCTGCCAGGCGCGCGAACGCCAGCGCAGAAAGAGGCTGCTGCCAAGCACCATCACGTAGATGACCACCGCCACCCAGCCGCCGATGGCGCCGTAGCCGTACTGCGGCAGGAAGTGCACCCAGCCGTGCCCGGGCGCGAAGGTGAGCATGTGCGCGAGCGGCACGAAGAACAGCAGCGAGAGCGGCAACACCAGCGCCGCCGGCACGCGCACGTCGCCAGCGCCGCGCAGGCACATGCCGCTGCCCATGTTCAGCCCGTCGAAGAACTGGAAGGCGGCGGCGAACCACAGCAGGTGGCGCCCGAGGCTCACGGCGCTGAGCGACTCGGCATCGTGGGCGGCGGCGAAGAAGGGCAGCAGCCAGGGACCGGTGAGCGCAATCACCACGCCGATCCCACCCATGTAGCAGGCCGCGAGCAGGATGGTGCGGTTGCCGACCCGCAGTGCCCAGTCGCGGGCGCCCGCGCCGATCGACTGCCCGACCAGCGTGGTGGCCGCGGAGGCGATGCCGAAGCCGGGCATGTAGGAGAGCGAAGTGAGCATCATGACCATCTGCGTCGCGGCGCCGTCGGCGGTGCCAAGCCAGGTCTGCATCATCTGGAACAGCGCGAAGCCGAGCAGGTCGGCGGCCGGCAGCAGCCCCATCGGCACGCCGAGCCGCAATTGCTCCATCAGGCGCCGCGCGTGCGGGTGCCAGGTGAGATGCGAGTGATAGACGCGGCGGTACTGCGGGCGCAGGAAGATCGCCAGCGCGAACAGCAGGCCGAGCAGCTGCGCGCAGTTGGTCGCCCAGGCGGAGCCGGCGATGCCCCAGCCCAGTCCGAAGATGAACGCCTGGTTGAGGAGCGCGTTGATGAGGGTGGTCACCAGCGTGATCAGCAGGGTGATGCGCGGCCGGCCGATGCCGTTGAAGAAGCCGAGCGTCGCCCACAGGGCGGCGCCGACGAACGCACCGCCGACGCGCGGGAACCAGAAGGCCGCGGCCAGTCCCTCGATGTGCGCATCGAAGCCGAACGGGGCCAGGATCAGGTGGCGCGCCGCACCTACCAGCACGAACACCGGGGCGGCGCAGGCCATGCCCCAGACGGCGGTCCACACCGCCTCGCCGGCGCGATTGAAGCGATGCGCGCCGAAGTGCTGTGCCACCAGCGTCTGCACCGCGGTGCCGGCGCCGCCGAGCACCAGCACCACCGCCAGGATGAGCCACTGCACCGCGCCCACGGCCGCCAGCGCCGCGGTCGAGATGCGCCCCATGAACCACATGTCCGTGAGATTGAGCACGATCTGCACGGCACTGTTGGCCATGAGCGGCAGCGCGAGCGCGAACACCGCGCGCTGGTCGACGTGCGCGCGGCCGGCAGCATCCACGCGTTGCGCGGGCAGGCGCGCAGGCTGCGCCGCGGGCGCGGCACTCGCTGACTGGACCACGGCTTCCATGGCAACATCCTGAGCAATCGGTCATTCTCGCACACTCATACCAACGGGAGATTGCGCATGGCTGCAGCTCGCAAGACCGCCGCCGGCAAGCGCCGCGCGCGCGGCAAGCTCGCGCCGGGCAAGCAGGCGCGCGGGCTCGAGGCCGCGCAGGTTGCCGTCGCACTGGGGGATCCCGCGGTGGCGGAGCTGGTGCAGCTGGTCGGCGCCGCCGGCGGGGCGCCGATCGGCGCCTACCACGAGCCGCTCGGCGGGCACGTGCTGCTGTTGGCGAGCCTGCCGTTTGCGGCCGTGCAGCCGACGCCCTTTCAGCGCGATCTCTCGCCAACCCACGCCAAGCGCCTGGCGCACGCGATCGAACAGACCGCGGCCTTTCTCGACCCGCTGATCGTGGTGCGCGGCGAGGATGGCAAGCTGTGGACGCCCAACGGACGCCATCGGCTCGCAGCCGCCAAGCTGCTCGGCCTCAAACAGGTGACCGCCCTGATCTGCGCCGACGAGTCGCTCGCTTACCAGATCCTGGCACTCAACACCGAGAAGGCGCACAACCTCAAGGATCGCAGCCTCGAGGTCATCCGCATGGCGCGCAACCTCTCGCGCACGCGCGGCCGCGAGCGCGAGGATGCCTTCGCCGCGCAGTTCGAGGCGGCGGAGCTGCTGACGCTCGGCATTGTGTACGAGCGCGCCCCGCGCTTCGCCGGCGGCGCCTACAGCGCGTTCCTGAAAAAACTGGACCGCTTCAGTGAGCGCACGCTCGTTGCCAGCCTCCGGCAGCGCGAGGACTACGCCGCGCGCCTCATCGAGATCGACGCGCGCGTCAAGCACATCATCGCGGCGCTGCAGGCGCGCGGCTTCAAATCCCCGTACCTGCGCAACTACGTGGTGGCGCGCATCAATCCGGTGCGCTTCCACAAGGTGAGGAAGGGCGACAGCAAGCCGCCAATGCCGCTCGCCCAGGCGCTGCTGCGCATGGCGGCCGCGGCGCGCGGCTTCAACCTGAGCTCGGTGTCGAACTCCGACCTCGCCTGGGTGGCGGTGGGGGCCGCCGCGGACTGATCAGTGCGCCGCGCCGGCATCCTCCGGCAGGCGAGGCAGGTAACCATCGTCGGCGTAGGTGAGCCCGTAGCCGTAGGCAAAGAGCGCTGGCTCCCCGGGACGTCCGTCGACGGCCGGCGGCCGCGGCGAGGCGGGCCAGGACATCGGCAGCCGGCCGCGAAAGTCGTACCGCACGGCCCCGTCGGCGCCGCGCAGCAGCACGTCGGCGACACCGCCGCCCTCGGGTCCGGGAAGCCAGGCGACCACGAAGCTGTCCGCCGCATTGAGCTCGGCGTTCACCCACAGCGGCCGGCCCGTCAGAAACACCACCACGACCGGGACGTCGAGCGCGCGCAGTCGCTTGATGAGGGCCAGGTCGCGCTTGTCCTGCGGGCTGTACTCGAGCGTCGGCAGGTCGCCCTCGAACTCCGCGTACGGACTCTCCCCGAACACCACCACGGCCACGTCCGGGCGGGCATGGAAGTCCCCGTTCACGCTGAGCTCGGCGCTGCCGCCGGCCGCGCGCACGGCGCGGGCGAGCGCCGCGTAGATGGTCTCGCCGTGGGGGAAGTGCTGGTTCGGCTCCGTGCCCTGCCAGTTGATGGTCCAGCCGCCGCTCTGCCGCGCCAGGCTGTCGGCGCCCTCCCCGGCCACCAGCAGCCGCTGCTGCGGTGCGAGCGGCAGGAGGTGATTGCGGTTCTTGAGCAGCACCAGGGATTCGCGCACGGCCGCCTGCGCGAGCGCGCGGTGTGCGCTCGCCCCCAGCAGCTCGTACTGCCCGGCGTAGGGGCGGGCTGAGGGCCGTCCCTCCTCCAGCAGCCGCGCGCGCAGCTTCACCCGCAGGATGCGGCGCACCGCATCGTCCAGACGGCTGGCGGGGATCTTGCCAGCGGCCACCTGAGCGGCCAGGTTGCCCTGCAGCTCCTTCCAACCATCCGGAGCCATCAGCATGTCCAGGCCGGCATTCACCGCGGCCGCGCAGCTGACCGGACTGCAACCGGGCAGCTGCGCATGGCCGTTCCAGTCCCCGACCAGGAAGCCATCGAAGCCCATGCGGCCCTTGAGCACGTCCGTCAGCAACGCATGGTTGCCGTGCATCTTCAGGCCGCGCCAGCTGGAATAGGACGCCATGACGACCTGGGCACCGGCGGTGAGCGCGGCCTCGTAGCCCGGCGCATCGATATCGCGCAGTTCCCGCTCGCTGCCGCGGTTGTCCCCCTGGTCCTTGCCCGCGGTGCCGCCGTCGCCGAGGAAGTGCTTGGGGGTCGCGAGCACGTGCGCGCCGTCGAGGAAGGAGGAAGTGCCAGGGGTGCCCTGCAGCCCCTCGACGAGGGCGGCCGCATAGGCGCCCACCAGCTGCGGGTCCTGCGCGTAGCTCTCGTAGGTGCGGCCCCAGCGCGCATCGCGCGCCACGGCCACCGTCGGGGAAAAGGCCCAGTCGAGGCCGGTCACCCGTACCTCGAGGGCGGTGATCTCCCCGATGCGCCGGATGAGCTCGGGGTCGCGCGCCGCCCCCAGGCCGATGTTGTGGGGGAAGATGGTCGCCCCCGGGATGTTGTTGTGGCCGTGCACCGCATCAGTCCCCCACAGGACCGGCACCCGCGGGTCCCCGGGGGTGCCCCGGGAGGCCTCATAGAACCGATCCGCCAGCGCCAGCCACTCACTTGCAGGAGCGAGTTTGTCATCGCGGGGCGAAGAGTTGCCGCCGTTCAGGACCGAACCGAGGGGATAGTGGCGCAGATCATCCGGACCGATGCTGCCGATGTCAGCCTGGACCACTTGGGCCGCCCGCTCGGCCGGGCTCATGCGCGAGAGCAGTTCCTCGACGCGCGCCTCGAGCTGCGCGTCCACCGGCAGTGCCGGGCGCAGCTGTGGCCAGCGCTGGGGATGGATCCGGGCCGCGCCCTGCGCCAGAGCCGTCGGGCTCGCCCCCACGGCCGCAAGAGCGAGCGCGGCGCAATACCCGGCGCGCAGGGCCGGTCTTTTGTTCATGGTGGCTAGGATACACACCAGAGGTCGACGCACATGCTGGATCCCGCAACCCCCGACCGCACTCTTCCCGCCCATACCAACCTGATGCGCCGCACCGTGGCGCCCACGGGCACGGACAACGTACCGGACCTGCTGCTGCTCGAGCGCGCGCGCGCCCACGAGCCGGCCGCGATCGAGGCGCTGGTGCGTCGCTACGCCCGCCGCCTGTTCCGTGTCGCGCACAGCGTCGTGGCCGATGGCGCACGCGCCGAGGCCATCGTGCAGGAGACCTACCTCGGGGCCTTCTCCGATCTCACGCGCTACGAGGCGACCGGCAAGTTCGCCGTCTGGCTCACCCGCCTGACCTACCAGCAGGCGCGCAGCCAGCGGGCCCCGGCGCTGCGTCCGACGACGGCCGGCACCGCCGAACCGACGGTCGCCCCTGCAGACGGGGAACTGCGCCCGCTCGAAGCCGTGCTCGGCCGGCTGCCGGAAGTCTTCCGCACGGTATTCGTGCTGCGGGTGATCGAGGGCATCAGCGGGATCGAGACGGCGGCTTGCCTCGGGTTGCACGAGACGACGGTGCGCACGCGGCTGTATCGCGCCCACCGCCGGCTGGGCGCGGAGACCGAGCAGCGCATGCGCGGCAGCGCCGGCTTCCTCGATCTGCCCGCGGCACATCTGGAGCAGCTGGTCGCACGCGTGCTGGCGCAGCTGCCGCGACGCACCGCCACACCCTAGGCGGATCCGCACCCGCGAGGCGGCGGCCATGCGCGGCCCGGGCGGTAGCCACGGCTTCGCCGCGCCCGTCATACTCACGTGCATCGGGCCGCCGCACGTGGGTGCCGGCTCATGCGGGAAGCCGCTACGCGTGAACGGCATCTTCAGCGCCTTTCTGCTGACTTTCGCGGCCCTGTTCCCGATCGTCAATCCGATCGAATCGGCGCCCTTCTTCTTCGGGCTGACCTCGAGCCTCTCGAGCGCAGAGCGCAATGCGATGGCGCGCAAGGTGGCCATCAACGGCTTCGCGCTGCTGCTCGGCTCCATGGCGCTCGGCCCCTACATACTGGAGTTCTTCGGCGTGCGGCTGCCGGTGGTGCGTATCGCCGGCGGCCTGGTGGTCACCGCGCTCGGCTGGAAGCTGCTGACCCAGGAGGAGTACTCGGACCACGCGGACTCTGCGGGGCTGCCGGCGCGCAGCCGGCGCCGGCTCGGCAGCTTCTACCCGCTGACCATGCCGCTCACCGTCGGGCCGGGCTCCATGTCGGTCGCGATCACCATCGGCAGCCGCAAGACCGAGGGTTTCCCGCCGCTCGCCGAGCTCGCCGTGCATGCCACCGGGGCACTGCTGGGTATGGCCGCCATCGGCGCCTCCATCTATCTTGCCTACCGCTTCGCCGCCGACATGGCGAAACTGCTCGGCGAGACCGGGCTCGAGGTGCTGGTGCGCCTCTCGGCCTTCTTCCTCATGTGCATCGGCATCGAGACCATCTGGAACGGGTGGAGCGCGCTGAACATCGCACATTGAGTGCGGCCGTGGTTGCGCCGGCGTCACGCGCTTCCTCTAAGATGCGCCCCACGCTTAGCGTCGCCGGAGACCTTCGATGAGCCAACCCACGCCGCTGTCCAGCGTGCTCAGGCTGTGCGCCGCCCTCGTCCTGCTGCTGCAGGCCGCGGCGACCCAGGCCCAGCAGCCCGAGCCGGGTTACCTCTACCCCAAGGTAACGCTGCACATCGAGGCCTGGCTGCCACCGGCGCCGCCACCGGACTCCCTCGCCCAGGCCGCGGACGTGGAGGCCGTGCAGCATGCCCGCGCGCTGCTCGGCACGCCGCGCGCGGACGAGGCGCACGCAGATGACGTCATCAAGCCGCCCGAGCAGGTCGCGCCGCGCTTCACCTACCTGCTCGGCGTGCAGCTGGATCGCCGCAATGCCCCGCACTTCCTGCACATGATGGAGCTGGTGCGCAACGACATCGAATGGCTGCTGGCGCCGGTCAAGAAGGAGGTCGGCGCGGGCGGGCGGCAGCGCCCCTTCGTCATGTCTCCGCAGCTGGCGACCTGCCCCATCACGTACGCGAAGCTCGGCGAGACCGGTTCCTATCCTTCCGGCCACGGCACCACCGGCTGGGCCTGGGGGTCGATCCTCGCCGAGCTGGTGCCGGAGTTCGCCGACCAGATGATCGCGCGCGGCATCGCCTTCGGGGACAGTCGCGTGGTGTGCGGCTTCCACTACCCCTCGGACGTGGCCGCGGGGCGACTCGCGGCGGCGGCACTGCTCGACCGCCTGCACGCCGATCCGGCTTTCATGCGCGACCTGGCGGCCTCGCGCAAGGAGCTCGCCGGCCTCATGGCCGGCGGCGCCGGCAAGCGCTAGGTACGCTCAGGCCGGCGGTTCGCTGCGCAGCAGCGCCAGCACCGCCTGGCGCGCATCGCGGGAGTGCACCGGCAGTGCCAGCACGTCCCCCGGGCGGGCCCACTCGAGCGCGCAATGCACCGCCTCGAGCTCGCTCATGCGCACCGGCAGCGCCGACTCGGGCACTCCGGCGCGCAGCAGCGCGGCGTGCATCAGCCGCGGGACCTCGCCCGGGGCGCGCCCGCGCAGGTGGGCCTCGTTCTCCTTCACCACCACCAGCTCCGGGTGAAACTCCGCCGTGGCGCGCGCCAGCGCCTCGATCTCGCTGTCCTGGCGGTTGCCGGCGTGACCGAGCAGCGTGCCGATGCGCCCGGTGCTGCCGCGCAGGTGGCGCGCGACCTGCAGCAGGCCGCGCATGCCCTCGGGGTTGTGGGCATAGTCGACGAGGATGCGCACGCCGCCGCGCTCGAAGCGCATGAGACGCCCGCTGTTGTCCTCGGCCGCGGCGCCAAAGCGCGCGTACACCGCGGCGATCACCGTGGCGGGTATGCCGAGCGCGGCGGCGGCGAGGGCCGCCGCGGCGAGGTTAGCAACGTTGTAACGTGCGCTGCCCTCCACCGTGAGCGGCATGGCGGCGATTGCGCCCAGGTCGTGTTCGCCGCCCCCGTGGTGCAGCCACAGGTGGCCGTTGCGCACCCCACAGCTGGCGCCGCCAAGTGCCCGGTGCGCGCTGAGCGTGGGATGGTCGGCATCGAGCGCGAACCAGCCGAGCGGCACGGGACGCGCGAAGCGCTCCGCCAGCCGCGGCGCCCGGGCGCGCAGCTGGGCGTCCTCGGCATTGAGCACCACCAGGCCCGCCGCATCGACCACCCCGGCGACCGTCAGCTTCACGTCGGCGAGACCGGCGAGGTCGTCGATGCCGTACTCACCGAAGTGATCCGCGCTCACGTTGGTGACCACGGCGACCTGCGCGTTCGAGACCGCCAGCCCGCGGCGCAGGATGCCGCCGCGCGCGGTCTCGATGATCGCCGCCTGGGCGCGCGATTCGCGCAACACGCGGCGCGCCCCCTCGGGGCCGGAGTAGTCCCCGAGCAGCTGCGCGGCCGAGTCGAAGAACACCCCGTCGGTGCAGCAGAAGGCGCTCGGCCAGCCGTGCGCGCGCGCACAGGCCGCGAGCAGGCGCACCGTGGTGGTCTTGCCGTTGGAGCCGGTCACGAGCGCAGTCGGTACCGCGTGCAGCTGCGGCCACGGCACCTGTGCGGGCGCAGGCAGCACGCCCAGGGCGAAGCCGTGCCCGCCGGCACCGCTGCCGAGGGTGAGTTGCTCCTCATCGAGCACGTAGGGTAGGCGGTGCCGTTGCGCGGCGGCGATGAGCGCGCATAGACCCGGCTGCGCCTCGCGGGCGGCGAGCGTGCCGAGGCGGGCGAGCGCTGCGGGCTCTGCCAGCACCGGCGCGATCACGGCGGCTGGGTCGGCGGCATCGGCGAGCACTTCCTCGAGCAGCGCCTGCTCCAGGGTGCGCGTGAGGTCCGCATCGCCGGCGGCGACCGTGGCGCACCAGGCCCACTCGTTGACCTCGGTGGCGACGAACAGCTGATCAAGCGGCGCCTCGAGCGCCAGCGACGTGCCGCCGGCATGCGCACGGGCCACCAGGCCGGCGGCCGGCCAGCCGAGGTGCGCGCGCGCCCGTCCGATGCGCGCGCGCCAGCCGGCCAGCAGCGCCGCATCCGCACTCACGCCGCGGGTCTCCAGCTGCGCACCGCAGCCGGCAAAGAACAGATTCGCACCGGTGAGGCGCCGCGAGGCCTCGAACGGCAGCACCGGCGGCGCGGCGTTCAGTCTTCGCTCTCCGGGGCGAAGCGGATGCCGCGCTCATCGCGGATGAGCCCCTCGAGGCTGAACTGTGGCGCCGCTTCCGCCGCTGCGCTCGGGGCGGAAAAGCCGGTGCCGTCGCCGGCGAGCGTTGCGACCGGGGGCGCCGCCGCGGGCGGTGCCGCCGCGCCCGTGGGGCGGAACTTGGTGATCTGCTTCCAGGAGCGCACCAGGGCATCGGCGAAGATCAGCAGCAGGTCGCCCGCGGACCCCATGTGCAGCGCGGCATTGATGGCGTCCTGCTCGTCCGGAATGATGGAGATGGCGGACTCGGGCACGCCGGCCGCCCGGAGCGCGGCCGCCTGGATGCGCGGCACCTCCTCCGGGCCGCGCTCACGCAGGGTGTCGTCGCGCCGGCAGATGTAGTGATCGAAGCGCCCGGCGACGGCGCGGGCGATCGCCACCAGATCCTCGTCGCGCCGGTCGCCCGGGCCGGCGAGCACGACGATGCGCCGTCCGGTGACGTCGAGGCGCTGCGCGAGGTCGGCGAGTGCGGCCACGGCGTGGGCGTTGTGGCCGTAGTCGAACACCACCTTGAAGGGGTGCTCGCTGAAGACGTTCATGCGTCCGGGGGCCTGGAAGAAGGTGGCGTCGAAGGTGCGCAGTCCCTGGCGGATGGGGTCGAGCTTGATGTTGAGCGAGAACGCCAGCGCCGCGGCGAACATGGCGTTCTGCACGTTGTGGGTGGCGCGGCCTTCGAGCGTGGCCGGGATCAGGTGCGTCCACAGCAGCGGGATGTGGCTGCTCTTGTCGTACAGCGTGATCATCTGCCCGTTGACGCCGGCCTCGAGCGCGCAGGCGCGGCCGCCGGCGCGGATGTGCTCGCGCACCAGGGTGTGCTGCGGATTCATGGTGACGTAGCAGATGTTCCTGGCCTCGGTGTAGCCGGACATCTTCAGCACCAGCGCATCATCGGCATTCAGCACTGCGCAATCGCTCGCCACCTCGACCACGATGCGTTTCACCTCGGCGAGCTGCTCCAGCGTGTCGATGCCCTTGAGCCCCAAATGATCGGGCTGCACGTTGAGCACCGCGCCGACGTTGACCTCGTTCACGCCCATGCCGGCGCGCAGCAGGCCGCCGCGCGCCGTCTCCAGCACCGCGATGTCGATCTGCGGATCGGCGAGCACCATGCGCGCCGACACCGGCCCGGTCATGTCGCCGGCCACGGTGCGCTGGCCGTCGATGTACACCCCGTCGGTGGTGGTGAGCCCCGGCGTATAGCCGGCCATCTTGCAGATGTGCGCCAGCATGCGCGCGGTAGTGGTCTTGCCATTGGTGCCGGTGATGGCGGCGATCGGCACGCGCGAGGGAGCGCCGGGGGGGAACAGCATGTCGATCACCGGCGCGGCCACGTCGCGCGCCGTCCCCTCACTGGGCGCCACGTGCATGCGGAAGCCGGGTGCGGCGTTGACCTCGCAGATGCCGCCGCCGATGGTGCGATAGCTCTCGGTGATGTCCTTGGAGAGGAAATCGACGCCGCCGACGTCGAGGCCAATGGCGCGTATGGCGCGCTCGGCCATCTCGCGGTTGTCCGGGTGGATGACGTCGGTCACGTCGGTGGCCGTGCCGCCCGTGGACAGATTGGCGGTCGAGCGCAGGTACACCACTTGCCCGCGCTCGGGCACCGACTCGGCACCGAGCGCGGCGCGCTCGAGCATCTTCAGCGCCTGCGCGTCCAGCTCCAGCCGCGTCAGCACCTTCTCGTGACCGACGCCGCGGCGCGGATCCTGGTTGACGATGTCGATCAGCTGGCGCACGGAGTGCTCGCCGTCGCCGATGACGTGCCCGGGCGTGCGGCGCGTGGCCGCCACCAGCTCGCCGTTCACCACCAGCAGGCGATGGTCCGCGCCCTCGAGGAAGTTCTCCACGATCACCGAGCGCGAATGCTCGCGCGCCACGTGGAAGCCGTGCGCGACTTCGGCCTCGGTCTGCAGGCGGATGGAGATGCCGCGGCCGTGGTTGCCGTTGTACGGCTTGGTGACCACCGGGAAGCCGAGGCGGCGCGCCGCGCGCACCGCCTGGGTCTCGCTCTGCACCAGCTCCTGCTGCGGCACGGGCAGTCCCAGGCCCGCGAGGATCTTGTTAGTCTCCTCCTTGTCGCTCGCCAGCTCGACCGAGATGTGCGGGGTGCGGCCGGTGACGGTGGCCTGGATGCGTTGCTGGTACTTGCCGTGGCCGAGCTGCACCAGCGACTGATCGTTGAGCCGCAGCCACGGGATGCCGCGCGCCTCGGCCGCGCGCACCAGGGAGTGCGTCGAAGGACCGAGCGCGCGCCGCTGCGCGAAGCGGATGAACTGATCGCGCGCCTCGGGCCAGTCCCAGCCCTCCGGCACCACGTCCGCGGGCCGCAGCTGCGGCGGCAGCAGCGAGCACAGCAGGCGCAGCCCGAGCTCGCCGGCGGCGATGCCCTCGTCGCGCTGCGCGTACTCGTACACGACCGTGTAGACCCCCGCTGTACCCGCGCTGCGCGTCTTGCCGAAGGTCACCTCCTCGCCGGCGATGTTCTGCAGCTCGATGGCGACGTGCTCCAGGACGTGCCCGAGCCAGGTGCCCTCGCCCTCGCGCATGCGGCGCAGGAACCCACCCGGCTCGCGGTAGGAGCAGCCATGCTCGGCCAGGCCGGGGAGCGCCGCGGCGAGCGCCGCGATGAAGTCCTCCCCCAGGCGTGCGGTCGGCCAGGACTCGAGCTCGCCCAGGTCGAGGTCGAGGCGAATGACGGGGAAGCGTGCGTAGAGCGAGGGACCGACGTAGACGGAACGGTCAAGAATGCGCATGGCGGTTGCTCATCTAATAGTTGTTCGAACGGCAACGTGTCGCCCTGGCGCCGGCGGTGAGCTACTCCTTGGTCTGCAGCAGCGTCCCTGCCCGGGCCACCCGGGTATGCATGTTGAACGTGGCGCCGGCCACCAGCACGTGCACCTGCAGGCCTAGCATACAGACCGCCTGCCCGTCAGCAATCTGGCCGATCGAGGAGAAGCTCACCTGGGAGCCATCCACGATGGTGACCCCGCCGCTGCCCTCGATCTCCACGGTCTCGTCCGGGCCGATGAAGGCGGCGGTATCCTCATCCAGGCCGATGCCCACGGCAAAGGGGTTGTAGGCGAGCGCGGTCAGCAGCCGCCCCAGCCGGTCACGCTGGCGGAAGTGCTGGTCGATGATGAAGCGGTTCGTGAGCCCCAGCCCCGGGGCCAGCCGTACGCTGCCGGCGATCATCGCCGAGCCCTCGTCGCCGGAGGCGATCATGTGCTCGCTGAGGATACTGGCGCCGGCGCTGGTGCCGCCGACGGTCACGCCGCGCGCGTTCTGGGTGCGCACCAGCTTGGCGACCGGCGTGCCGCCGAGCAGCGTGGTCAGGCGCAGCTGGTTGCCGCCGGTGAAGAAGATGCCGCTCGCCTGCTGCAGGCGCTCGAGGCGGCGGCGCTCCTGGCAGTCTCGCCGCGTGTCGAAATCCATCACCGTGACGCGGGCCGCGCCGAGGTCGCGGAAGATCTGCTCGTAGCGCGGGCCGGTCTCGTGCATGCGGCTGGCGGTGGGGATCACCACGATGTCGGCCGCCTCCCCGCCGGACTCGCGCACGAAGCGCTCGAGGATGCGCCGGTCATTTTCCTTATTCTCGGCGCCGCCGATGGGAATGATCCACCCGCGCGCCTGGCCGTCGGGAACTTTGCTCGGCATCCGCTAGCGACTCCTCAGTAACCGCTCAAGCTGTACAAAATAACACGGCAGCCGCCGCAGGCGCCCCGGAGGCGGTCTCAATCGGGGGTCAGACACGGGGTACCAGCCGCAGCGCCAGCTGTCGCTCGAGGCTGCGAGCCTCCCCGCTGGGGTAGCCGGCGATGCGCAGCTGGAAGCAGGTGCCGCCTTTGCGCACGCTGAGCGCGGTGCCGAAGGGCGGCATGCTGATGTAGTAGGCCTCATCGCCGATGCCGGCAGCGTCGATCTTCGTGACCCCCCTGACCGGGGTCTTGCCGGCCTCGAAGGAGCGCGCGCTCATCAGGCTCAGCACCATCTTCTTCGCGCCGATGCTCATGCCCCCGGGCCCCATCCAGCCGCACGAGGTGAGCGAGTTCGGCACGATGTGCTCACCGTCCGTGACGGTGATGCCGAGCACGCTACTCACCTGCTCGGCGCTGAAGAGCGCGCAGGCGTCGGTGGGCGCTGCGGCCGCACGCACCGGCGCGGCCAGCCCCAGGAGGGCCGCCAGCAGCGCGGTGAGGCTGCCCGCGCCGCCCAGCAGCAGGCCCAAAGAACTGGCTCTCATGGTGCAGTCACGATACACCGGCTCGGGTGCGCACCGGCGTGCGCACGCGCACGTCCTCAAGGGGCGCCTCAGCGTGCGAGCTCGCGCACTCCGTCGATGAGCCGCTGCACCTCATCCGCCGTGGTATAGGCGGCGCAGCCGGCGCGCACGAAGCCATCGGCCTCCCGCCCATAGACGCGCGCGACCGTGCTCGCATAGAAGTCGCCGTTGGAAACGAATACCCCGCGTGCGGCCAGCGCGCGGGCGATCGCTTCGGTACGGTGGCCGGCGAGCGTGAAGGACAGGGTCGGTGTGCGCGGTGTGCCGGGGGGCGGTCCATACAGCTGCACGCCGCGAATCGCGGCAAGTCCGTGCCAGAGCTTGCCGATCAGCTCCTCACCGCGCTCGTGCAGGGCGGCACTGACCTGCTGCAGGCGCGTGCGGCGCGGCGCAGCGCCCGGAGTGAGCGAGGCGAGGAAGTCGACCGCAGCCCCGGCGCCCACGATGCCCTCGTGGTTGAGGGTGCCGGTCTCGAGGCGCTCCGGAGCGGTTGGCGTGGCCGGCGCGAGCCGCGGTGCATCCAGCGATTCGATCAGCTCACGCCGCCCCCACAGCACGCCCACGTGCGGCCCATAAAACTTGTAGGCCGAGCAGGCAAAAAAATCGCAGCCGAAGGCACGCACGTCGGCCAGCTGATGCGCGCAATAGTGCACGCCATCGACGAACACCAGTGCGCCGGCGGCGTGCGCGAGCGCACTCAGGCGCGCCACATCGTTCACGGTGCCGAGGGCATTGGAGGCGGCCCCGACGGCCAGCAGGCGTACCCCGGAAGTGAGGTGGCGCGCGGCATCCTCCTCGTCCAGGCGCCCATCGCTGGTGCGCATGCGGATCACGCGCACCTCCAGCTGGTGCTCGCGCGCCAGGTGACGCCAGGTATCGGAGTTGGCGTGGTGGTCGAGCTCGGTGACCACGATCGCATCGCCCTTGCGCCAGCGCGGCGCGAGCGCGCGCCCGAGATGGAAGGTGAGCGTGGTCATGTTGGCCCCGAACACGATCTCCTCGGGACGACCGCCTAACCAGTCGGCGAGCGCGCCGCGTGCGCCGCTGAGCGCCGCGTCGGTCTCCTCGCTGGTGGGGTAGACCCAGTGGGTGTTGGCATTGTGGTGCAGCAGGTAGTCGCTGACCGCCTCGCTGACGCGCAGCGGCACCTGTGTGCCACCCGGGCCATCGAAGTAGGCCACGGCGTGTCCCTGATGGCGACGCGCGAGCGCGGGGAACTGGCGGCGAATCTGTTCGGTGCTCTCGACGGTCGACATGGCGTATTCCCCGATGCGCAGCGGCTATGCGGAAATTCGATAGTAGCGCGTCGCGGCGCTGCTCGACCAACCGGGCACACGGCGCAATGGCATACTTGCGCTCCTATGACAAACCCCGAGGCGACTTCCCGCACCCGTCCGCGCCGCCGCGAGAGCGCGCGGGCCGGCGCTGCCGCCGCCACGCCGCGCGCCACGCGTTATCGCCAGCTGGTCAATCCGTTCGCGCCGGTGCGCATCTTCTCGGATGACCAGATCGAGAGCATGCACCGCGCGGCGCTCGGCATCCTCGAGCGCCAGGGCATGCGCATCCTCTCGCCGCGCGGCCGCGCGCTGCTCGCATCAGCCGGCGCCAGCGTCGACGAGAGCACGCACATGGTGCGGCTCGAGGCGGCACAGGTGACGCAGGCGCTGAAGAGCGTGCCCGCGGAGGTCGAGCTGGTCGCGCGCAATCCCGCG
>Ga0335077_10001583_pt1 | contig 27138 bp, 24 predicted proteins | sample Lox_Sample_31_FD_207151 | JGI IMG/M metagenome (GOLD analysis project Ga0335077, IMG submission 207151) | Soil microbial communities from Loxahatchee National Wildlife Refuge, Florida, United States - Lox_Sample_3.1 | ecosystem: Environmental > Terrestrial > Soil > Wetlands | place: USA... | reverse complement strand
ATGCCGAGAGAGCCCAGGGAACTCAGGGTTAAGGCTCTCGAGGCACGAGCCTGAGCTGAGCCATCGCTGCAGTATCCTGGACCTAATATGCCGACTCGAATTCTCCTTGCATTCCTTGCCTTCGTCGCGATTGTGCCTGCGCAGCAAACCAACGTCGTCAGCGGACGGCGATATCCGCGGATTGTGGTTCGGGGCGCCTACGTCGTCGACGGCTCCGGAACTCCCATGTCGGGGCCTAAGGACATCGTGATTGAGAACAATATGATCACCGATGTCGTCCCGCTCGACCAGGTTTCGATGGGACGCGGAGGGCGGCGGCCCCAGGGCGATGTCGTGATCGATGCGACGGGGAAATATGTTTTACCCGGCCTGATCGACGCACACGCGCACACGCAGGACGAACGCGGGGGGATTCCACAGCCGCAGCAATATGAGCTGAACATCTGGCTTTCGTGCGGGATCACCAGCGTGCGCGACGTCGGCAGCGATACGAAAAAGACCATTGCGTTGCGGGAAAACAGCGCGGCGGGCAAGGTCGCGGCGCCGCGGATGTTCGTGTACCCGATGATCGGCTCGCCGAAATCTCCCGAACTGGCGCGGGCGCGCGTTCGCGAAATCAAAGCCGCCGGCGCCGACGGGATCAAGTTTCTCGGCTTGAATCGCGACATCATGGAAGCCGCCGCGGATGAGGCGCACAAGCAGGGGCTGAGGATCGCGCATCACGCGGGCGTCGAAGAGACCAATGCCTGGGACGACATTCGCCTGGGAACCACCAGCATCGAGCACTGGTACGGAATCCCCGATGCCGCGCTGGGCGATGCCGTGCAGCATTTCCCGTCCAATTACAACTACAACGACGAAGGCGACCGTTTCCGCTGGGGCGGGCACCTGTGGCGCGAGGCGAATCCGGACAAACTCGCGAACGTTCTGCAGGCCATGGTCGACGCGCACGTCGCGTGGGACCCCACGCTCAGCATCTACGAAGCCAGCCGCGATCTTCAGCGCGCGCGCAACCAACCGTGGTTCAAGGATTATCTGCATCCTACGCTTGAAAAATATTTTGAGCCGAACCCGGCCAATCACGGCTCGTATTTCGCCCACTGGACTTCGACGGACGAAGCTTACTGGAAGGAAAATTACCGCATCTGGATGGATGCGCTGCGCGATTTCGAGGAGCGCGGCGGGCTGATCGGGGTGGGCGATGACGCCGGATTCATTTATTCGATGTACGGATTCGGTTTGATTCGCGAGCTCGAATTGCAGCAGGAAGCCGGGTTCCAGACGCTCGACGTGATCAAGCACGCGACCTCGAACAACGCAAGAATTCTGGGTCAGGAAGAGCATCTCGGCAAAGTTCGCCCCGGTTATCGCGCGGATCTGATCGTCGTCAACGGGAATCCAGTGGAAGACCTGAAGGTGCTGTATCCCACTGGAATTGACATGTGGGAAAACGGGAAAATGGTCCACACCGGCGGCATCGAATGGACCGTGAAGGACGGAATTCCGTATCACGTACCCGATCTGATGCGAGAAGTGAAGGAAATGGTGGCGCGCGACCGGGCGGCGCAGAAACCCACGGGCGGCGCAGCGAGATGACGCCGTTCGATTTCCGCCCACGCACGCGAGTCGTGTTCGGAGCCGGCGAGTTTGCGCGCTTGGGCGAGGTCGCGCGCGAGCTGGGCGGAACGAAATGCCTGCTGGTGGCCGACCGAGGCATGGTCGAGTGCGGCTTCGCGCAGGAGGCGATCCGCTCGTTAAAGGCGCGGCGCATGGAAGTTTTCGCGTTCCACGATTTCGAGCCCGGGCCGACGGTGGACATGGTCGACAGGGGCGCCGCGTTCGGTGCGCCGCTCAACGTGAATCTGATTGTCGGGGTCGGCGGAGGCAGCTCGCTCGATTGCGCTAAGGCGATCAATTTCGTGGTGAGCAATGGGGGCTCGATCCGGGATTACTGGGGTTATGGAAAAGCCGCGAAGCCGATGCTTCCGATGATCGCCGTCCCTACCACGGCGGGCGGCGGCACGGAGGCGCAAACCTACGCGTCTGTTTCCGACCCGGCGCAAAATCGGAGGATGACCTGCGGCGACGCAAAGGCCGCCTTCCGCACTGCGATTCTCGATCCCAAGCTGACGATTTCGCAGCCGCGGGCGCTCGCCGCTTCCACTGGCTACGACGCGATCTCTCACGCGGTCGAAACGCTGGTGAGCACGCGGCGGACCGCGCTCTCAGACTGTTTTTCGCGCTCGGCCTGGCGGCTGCTCAATACGAATTTCGAAAGGATGCTCAAAGATCCGCACGATCTCGAAGCGCGCGGCGGCATGCTGATCGGCGCGCATTTCGGGGGGCTGGCGATTGAAAATTCGATGCTCGGGGCGACGCACGCCTGCGCCATTCCGCTGACCATGCATTATCCGCTGCCACACGGCGTGGCCATCGCGCTGCTGCTCTCGCGCGTGGTCGAATGGAACATGCCGGCGTCGGCGAAGCAATACGAGGAGCTGAACGCGGGCGATCTGGCTGGCCGTTTGCGCGATCTGGCCACGATTGCTGAGCTTCCCCTGAGTTTGCGTGACGCCGCCGTTCCCAAGGAAGCCCTGCCGCGGCTGGCCGAAGAGGCCGGCTCCCAGTGGGCGGGACGCTTCAATCCGCGGCCCTTCGATACGGCGGCGGCGCTGGATATTTACGCGGCGGCGTATTGAAACCGCTCGCGTCTGCGCGGACGGCGCTCTCGAATGAGCGTATAGTACAAACAAATGTCGCACTCAAGGTGGGTTTTTGTGCTCGGCTTTGCGATGGCCGCGGCGCACGGCGCAGATCTTACGGGCAACTGGCTGGCCGCAACGCCGAACGGCGACGGCACGTCGCGCAAGTTGTGGTTCCACGTGAAACAGGAGGGCGATCGCATTACCGGGACGATCCGTGCGGGGCAGTCTGTTTACACCATCTCGAACAGCGAAGGGGGTCCGGAGCGGTACACGCTCACCGGCACGGTGCTCGACGAAGGCCGCGAGCGGAGGGCGACGTTCGAGATGATCGTTTCAGGCGACACGGTCAGCTTCGCGCCGGTTCGCAACGGCGCCGCGGGTGTCCCCATTCCGGCGCATCGCGTCCCGGATAGCGACGGTGCGCTGCCACCGCGCGTGACGCCGCCGGCGCTGCACCAGGTGCCCGATAACGGCCTCGCGCGAACGCCGCCGATGGGCTGGAACAGCTGGAACAAGTTCCACACGCGGGTGAGCGATGAAATCGTGCGCGGCGTCGCCGACGCGATCGCGTCCAACGGCATGCGCGATGCCGGGTACGTCTACATCACCATCGACGACACCTGGGAGGGCGAACGGGACGCGAACGGCGTACTGCATTCGAACAACAAATTTCCTGATATGAAGGCGCTCGCCGATTACGTGCATCGCAAGGGATTGAAGCTGGGGATCTATTCCGGTCCCGGTCCAACCACCTGCGAGGGCTATGAAGCAAGCGGCGGCCATGAGGAGCAGGACGCGAAAACATTCGCCGCATGGGGCATCGATTATTTGAAATACGACTGGTGCGGCGCGCGGATGCTGCATCGGGAAGCTGAGGAACAGGCTGTGTACCAGATCATGGGCGATGCGCTTGCCGCTTCCGGCCGCAAAATCGTGTTCAGCTTGTGCCAGTACGGCCGCGACGAGGTGTGGAAATGGGGACCGAAAGTCGGCGGAAATCTGTGGCGCACCACCGGCGATATCAGCGACCGCTGGGAATCGATGGATCGCATCGGATTCAGCCAGAACGATCTCGCGCCGTATGCCGGACCGGGCCATTGGAACGATCCGGACATGCTCGAAGTCGGCAACGGCGGAATGACGGATACCGAGTATCGCACGCACTTCTCGCTGTGGTCGATGCTTGCGGCGCCGCTGATCGCGGGTAACGACGTGCGCGAGATGACGCCGGCCATTCGCGAAATCCTCCTGAATCGGGACGTGATTGCGATTGATCAGGACAAGCTCGGCAAGCAGGCCGCGCGCGCGTGGAAATCGGGTGAGCAGGAGATCTGGACGCGTCCGCTCGCCAACGGCGATACCGCGGTCGCGTTGTTTAATCGCGGAAAGGACGCGGCGTCGATCACGGTCCATTGGAGCGAACTGGGGATGAACAAGCCGCCGTCGCGCGCGCGCGACCTGTGGCTGCACCAGGAGGTGAAGCTCGCCGGGGCGAGATACACGTCCGAGGTTCCGTCGCACGGAGTCGTGTTGCTGCGGGTCCGGCATTGAGCGCGGCCGGAATCATTCTCAGAAATCGAGCTGATCGCCGATCTTCAACCCGTTCTTTGCGGCGAAGCCCGCGTTCACTTCCAGCACAAACAGGGTGGGCATCTTTCCGCCATAGACGGGGCAATCCGCCGCGCTTTTGGCCGGGCAGGGTGGAACGTTCGCCGCGATCGCCACGATCCTGCGGTCGCGATCCATCCAGATGATGTCCAGCGGGATTTTCACCTGGAAGGTGTAATAGGGCGCGGGAGCCTCCTGCTGATGGAAAAACAGCATTCCCCGATCCGGCGCAAGCGAATCGCGAAACATCATGCCGCGCATCAGGTCGGTTGCCTGGCGCATGGCCTCGGCGCGAATCTTCACGCCATTGGGAAGGGCGACTTCTGTCGTGCGCAGGTCGTCGAGCGTGGACGGTTTGTCGCCGCACGCGCAGAGAAAACATCCCAGGACCGCCGCGATGAGCGCGGCGACCGCCGCGCGGGCTGAGCACTGGTTCGTCGCGCTCCTGCCGGTACCGGTACCGCTCATTCGAGCACCAGTGTACACAAACCGGCGCCGGTCAGAGCAGCGCCACCGCCATCCTCCGCGAGATTGCAGCGATCCCGTTCACGGCGTGCACCGCGAGCAGAAACAGGACGCAACCCGCGAGCGACACCAGCATCGCCTCATCCGTGGTGGTGACGCGTTCTCCGCCCACCATCACCGGCAGAGTGGTATACAGAAGCGGCGTCGCGATCACTGGAACCGAACTGACCAGCACCACCGACACGACAAATCCAACCACCACCAGGGGAAATCGCAACACGAAGTAGGCGGCCGAGGTCCAGGAGCGGCGGTCGGTCAGCCCGGCGCGAAAGCCGGATTGCGGTGCTGGAACACCGGTCTCGAAGCCCGCGCCCAGCAAGGATCGCGCCAGGCTTCGCTCCATGACTGCGAACCCGCGTGCCAGCGCCACAGTCAGCGCCAGGATCACAAATCCCACCAGAATGACCGCCAGTCCGATGCCTATTGCCAGGCCGGCCAGAACCATCACGAACGCCGTCAGCCCAAACGGAAATGAAAGGAAGCTGTAGACCAGGTTTCGATACGTCTGCGGTTCGACGACCGGGCCGAAAATGCGGTCGATTTCGGAAGCGGGCGTCAAGGTGCTGGTGGCGGTCACGTCATTAGTATACGGGCGCGCGGCGGAATTGTTCCCCGCAATTACGGGAGCTGGGCATTGCTTTCGCGCGTCCTTGTTGTAATACTGCTTTGGCGCCTGGTCGAGTTTCGATCCGCTGGTGGTGCTGCGCGAGGAATAATGCCCGACGAACGCATCCAGTTTCGCGTGTTGTATCGCCAGTTTCTGGCGGGCCTGATCGATCTCGAGCTGCTTGCGGCGCAGGGCGACGTAACCAGGCTGCTCGGGCAGTTTGCTGCGATACTGGCGACCTTCAGCGGTTTTATGGGATTCGGCGCACTCTTATTCGACACGCGCCACATGGACCCGCGCCTCGCCGCCGAATCGCTCACCGGTGCGGCGCATTTCCTGATTTCCACCACCATGCTGGTGGCGGGCGTGTTCGCGGTGTTGAGCTGGGACGCAGCCTTCCCCGGCCGGCGCGACGTCCTGGTGCTTGCCCCGCTCCCGGTGCGCGCGCGAACGTTTTTTTTCGCGAAAGCGGCCGCGCTCGGCGCCGCGGTAGGGGTCCTGGTTGCCTCGCTGAACGTGTTTTCCGCCCCCGGCTGGTCGCTGCACTTCGCGCACGCGGAATGGTGGGGATTGCCGCGCGCGCTGGCCTCGCTGCTGATTGCCGAGTTCGCGGCGGGAGCTTTTGTGTTCCTGCTGACGCTCGCCGTGCAGGGCGTCGCCGCGCAGATCCTGCCGCGCCCGATTTTCCTTCGCGTTTCAGCGGCGTTGCAGATCGCCGCGTTCTGCGTGTTTGTGGGTGTTTACTTCCTCGAGCCGCCCGTTTCCGCATCCGAGCCGAGCGTCCGCGCGTTTCCGTCGTACTGGTTTCTCGCTGCGTTTCAGTCCTTAAACGGCGATGCGCATTTTCCGCTGGCGCGGCAGGCCTGGATCGGACTGGCTATACTGGCCCTGGTCGCCGTGTGCACCTACGTGCTCTGCTATGTGCGGACAATGCCTCAGATCGTTGAACAGCCCGATCTCGCCCCAGCAGTCGGCGGCCTGCGCTGGCTGCCGCGATTCGGAAATCCGCTTGAGACCGCGGTGACTCGCTTCGCCGCGCGAACCATCTCGCGTAGCCGCCAGCATCACGTGGTGCTGGCCTTCTATCTCGGGGTCGGCTTCGCGATCCTGATTTTAGGGTTGCGCACACCCGCGCAGCAGAAGGACTTTTCGCACGCAGGCATCGCGCTTCTGTTCGCCAGCTACATCGTCCTGATCGCGACCGTGGTGGGGATGCGCGCCGTCTTCGCCATGCCGCTGGCGCTTCGGGCGAACTGGATTTTTCGCGTCACCGAGAGCCGTCCGCCGCTCGATTACCTCGCCGCCATCCGCCGCCCTTTGTTCGTGCTCGGCCTCGCGCCGGTGTGGATCGTATGGGCGTGCGTATTCTTTTCGATCTGGCCCTGGCGCCGCGCGGCGGAACATTTGTCGATCCTCGGCCTGTGCGGCGCCATCGCCGGTTACGCCTGTTTGTTCGGTTTTCGAAAGATTCCGTTCACCTGCTCGTTCTTGCCCGGCAGGTCGAAAATGAACATGGCGATCCTCTGGGCGATGGGAATGCTGCTGGGCATCGGTGAGGCCGCGCGCATCGAAAACGGCCTGCTGGACCGTCCTGCGGAATGCGCCGCCGTAATATTCGCCCTGGCGATCGCAGCGGCCACGATGCGGTGGTTTGTCACCAGAAGCGGGGACGGCGAGGTTCAGTTCGAGGAATCGGAGCCGCCCGCGGTGCTGACGCTCGGACTGAGCGCGACGCGTTAAAGCCGGCGAATTTGATCCTCCAGTTCCCCGAGCGCGCCGGCGAAGAAGTGATCCGCCGCCTCGATCAGGATCAGGCGCTTGGGCTCGGGAAGGCCCGCAACCAGCTTTTCGAGATCGGCCGCGGGGCCGTATTGGTCATGCGTGCTCTGCACGAAAATGCGTGGGACGGTGCAATGATCCAGGTAACCGGTGTCGTTGTAGATGGTCGGGAAACCCGCGGCGATCACGCGCCGCGCTCCTTTTTGAGCGCATCCGATGCGCAGCACGATTCTCGAACCGAATGAGAAACCGGCGAGCGTGCAGGGAAGCTGCGGATAACGTTCGCGCAGCCAGGCGAGACACGCGCGGGCGTCTTCGATCTCGCCTTCGCCTTGGTCGTAGACGCCTTCGCTGCGATTCACGCCGCGATAGTTGAAGCGCAGCACGACGGCGCCGGCTTGGCGCAGTCCGCGCGCGACGCGGTAGACCACTTTGTTGTGCATCGTGCCTCCGTGCTGGGGATGAGGATGGCACACCAGGGCGGCCTCGAGCGGCGCGCGGTCCTCCGGCTCTTCAAGCAGCGCTTCCAGGCGCCCGGCAGGCCCGGCGATGAACAGTGATTCGATTCTGCGGGGCATGTTCGGGGATTGAGGATTGGGTGCTGGGGATTGGGTTTCTGAGCAGGGTCCGTTCCCAGTCCCCGATTCCTAATTCGTGCGGTAATTCGTGAATTGCATGTCGATTCCGAAATCGGAGGCGCGCAGCAGTGCGATCACGTCCTGGAGCGTGTCACGGTCCTTACCCGATACGCGCACGAAATCACCCTGAATCGAGGCCTGCACTTTTTTCTTGCTGTCCTTGATGGCCTTGACGATCTCGCGCGCTTTTTCGATGGGGATGCCCTGCTGGAGCGTGATCTCCTGGCGCACGGTCGATCCGGCGGCGGGCGTGACTGTGCCGTAGGTGAGGCCCTTGAGCGGCACCTTGCGCCGCACCAGCTTCTGCTCCAGAATCTCGATCACCGCTTTCAGCTTGAACTCGTCCGAGCTGGCCAGCAGAATTTTGTTGTCCTTCTCCTGAAGTTCGATGGAGGAGTGCGTGTTCTTGAGATCGTAGCGCTGTTCGACTTCCTTGCGCGCCTGCTGGATGGCGTTGTTGACCTCGGGCAGCTCGATTTTAGAGACAACGTCAAATGTATTTTCCGGCATCGATACCCACTCCCCACTTCCCGGCAGTCAGTGTCCCAATGCTACCAGAACCCTCTCGGTGATTTCGCGCACTAGGGCGGGGAGGGCCGCGTCGAGCGCCAGCGTGATGGCGGCCTCGACGCGTTCCGGGTCCGGCGGAGCCGGCGCGGGAGCGGCGTGCGGAGCGTCCGCCGGCGGCTCGACTGGCCGCGCGGAAGCCAGCGATTCTGCGAACAGGCCGCGCGCGAAATGCGCGTCACGCGCCAGCATGCGGATCGTCTCGGCCACTACGGAGGCTTCGAATGGCTTCTTGAGAATCGCGTCGCAACCCGCCCGGCGAGCCTCGTCCTCATCGAACGGCTCGAGCATGCCGGCGGTCAGGACCACGCGCACGTGGCGATGGCCGGCTTTGATGGCGCGGCACAGCTCGAAGCCGTTGCGGCCGGGGAGAAAAACGTCGGCGATGACCAGGTCGGGATCGACGTCGCCCATACGCACCAGCGCGGTTTCGCCGTCGGTGACGCTGACCACCTCGAAACCCTCGTCGCGCAATATGCGCTCACCCATGCGCTGGGCGTGAGGACTGTCGTCGGCGAGCAGAATAATGCTCATTTATTGGATGTGGTGGATTTAGATGAGTCCGTCGATTTGTCGTCGACTTTTTTCTTCTTCTTGTCGTTTTTCTTCTTGTTTTTGTCTTTCGCGACCGAAACCGGCGCGGAATTCGCCGGAGCGGCCGCCGTGGGGTTCGCGCTCGACGGCGCCGCCGCAGCCGGCGCGGGCGCCGATTCTTTGCCCGGTTCGGAACCGGCCGGTTGGGAAGACGATGGCGCCGGGGTCTTGCCGGCTGCCGAGTCGCCCGCGGCCGGAACCGTGCGCGCGTCGGGTTTGGTGTCGAGCGCGGTCGGGTCGGTGACCGGCGCGACCGTTACATCGGTGACCCCGGTTTGCTGCGCGTTGGCCACGGCCGGCACGGTGACCGGGATCATCTGCTTGGGATTGGTCATCGTCGGCTGGCCGGACTTGGCGGCGTTACTCACGTCAGGCGCGCTGCGGAACGGCGCGATAGCGCGGTGCATCATGCCGGGCCGCGTGTGATTTTCCTGCTCATATTTCATCCGCGCGACGGCTTTAGGATCGGCTTCCGGAATGGCGAATTCGAGCTCTTTCAGCCGGCGCTTGGCCTGATCGGCGAGCGGGCTCAAGGGATAATCGCGCACCAGCTTTTGCAGCGCTTCGCCTTCCTGATTGCGGTAATGCGGGCCCATGCGCGCATAGGAGCCGGCTTCTTCCCACAGCGCCAGGTCGGCCTTGCTGTACATCGGATATTGATCCACCAGCCCGGCGAAGCGATTGGCTGCGGAAGCGTTCGATCCCTTGTGGAAATAGAAATCGCCGGTGGCGAACTCGCCGCCCGCGAGCACTTCCTGGATATTGCGCAGGCGCTGGAGCGCATCCGGCACGAATTTGGAATTCGGAAACTGCGTGACCAGCGTCTTGCATTCCTGTTCGGCGCGCAGCGCGTTGTTCTGGTCGCGATCCTCTTTGTCCATTTCGTTGTAATGGATCATGCAGATGCGATCCTGCGACTCGGCCGCTTCTTCCATCGTGGGATAGAACAGGATGAAATCCTTATATTCGGCCTCCGCCTGCGCCATCCCGTGTGCGCCGCCTTCGCGATACCAGCTATCGGCGATGGCAAGCTTGGCTTTCGCCAAATATTCGCTAGTGTCGTAAGTGTTAATCAGCGTGTTAAGGGTGAGCCGGGCGGTCTCATAGCGGCCATGCTCGATGTCGTTAATGGACTTATCGAACAGGATCTTATCGGGCTGCTGGGTGTCCTTACTGATGGGATTATCGTACTTTTTGCGCTTGAATCCGCACGAAACGAGCAAAGCCGCGAGCAGGATTGCAGCGGCGAACTTCATCGTATGACGCATAACGGGGATATTCCTTAGACTATACCCTAACTTCGACGGCGCCGCGGGCCGCTTGGGTGAGTTGCTGGAAAGCGGCCGTGGGATTCACAGTGTGAAAAACGGACGACCCCGCCACAATCCATTCAACTCCCGCATGCGCCACGCTCGCAACGTTTTCAAGCGTGATGCCACCGTCGATCTCGATGGGGAAGTGCAATCCGCGCTCCCTTTTGCTCTGCGCGAGCCGCCGTACCTTTTCAAGAGCGTTGGGGATGAAACGTTGCCCCCCGAAGCCTGGGTTGACGCTCATGACCAGGACGGAATCAACGAGATCCAGCACGTCGTCGAGCATGAAAACCGGTGTGGCCGGATTGATGACCACCCCGGCGCGGGCGCCTTCGCTCTGGATCATGCGCACGGTACGGTCGAGGTGCAGGCAGGCTTCCTGGTGCACCAGTACGTGGTCGGCCCCGGCCTGAATAAAGACGGGCGCGTAGCGGTCGGGATCGTTGATCATCAAATGCACATCGAAGGTCATCCGGGTGATCTTGCGCAGCGACTCGATCACCGGCGGCCCGATGGTCAGGTTGGGGACGAAATGGCCGTCCATGACGTCCAGGTGGACGATCCGGCAACCGGCGTCTTCGAGCGCGCGAATCTGCTCGCCCAGGCGCGAAAAGTCGGCCGAGAGAATGGAGGGAAGGATTTCGATCAACAGTTTCAGGCTATCACGGCGTTCGGGCGTCGAGAGGCACTGATAAACTGGAATTTCTGCGCTCATGATCAAGTCCTTATTTGGATCGCCCGAAGCCGCGAGCGAGCCCGGGTTGCTGGAACGGCTGAAGGCCGGGATTCAGAAAACCCGCGCCGGGCTGATGGAGAAGCTCGAAGATGCTGTCAGCGGGCGCAAGGAAATCGACGCCGATGTCCTGGAAGAGCTCGAATACGCGCTGATCACCGCGGATATCGGCGCCAAAACCACGGCGGAGATCCTGGAGCTCATCCGGCAGCGCGTGGAACGATCGAAGACAGCGGATATCTCCGAGCTGAAAGCGCTGATCCGCGAGCATCTGCTCGAAATCCTGCAAGCGACGGAGCGCGACCCCCCGCAGGTGAGCGAACCTCCCGCGGTAATCCTGGTGGTCGGCGTAAATGGGGCGGGAAAAACGACATCGATCGGGAAGCTGACGCGGCGTTTTCAATCCGAGGGGAAAACGGTTCTGCTCTGCGCGGCCGACACCTTCCGCGCGGCGGCGATCGAGCAGCTCGAAATATGGGCGCAGCGCACCGGCGCGGAGATGATCCGCCAGCAGGCGGGCGCCGATCCGAGTGCTGTGGTGTTCGACGCGCTGCAAGCGGCCAAGGCTCGCAAGGTGGACTATGTGATTGTGGACACGGCGGGCCGGCTGCACACGAAGGCGAACCTGATGGCAGAGCTCGAAAAAATGCGGCGGACCGCGGCGCGGGTGATTCCCTCGGCGCCGCACGAAGTCTTGCTGGTGCTGGAGGCCACCACGGGCCAGAATGGCCTGGAGCAGGCTCGCAAATTCACCGAGACGAGCGCGGTGACCGGGATTATCCTCACCAAGCTGGATGGAACGGCGAAAGGCGGCGTGGTGGTGGCGATTTCGCGCGAGCTGAATCTGCCCATCCGCTACGTGGGCGTCGGCGAGCAGCTCGACGATCTGCTGCCGTTCGATCCTGAAAATTTCGTCGCGTCGCTGTTTGACTAAAGTGTTCGACTAGGTGCGAGACGCAATCGTGAACCGGCACATGGAGGAGGCGCTGGAACTTGCCGCCCGCGGCGCGGGCCGGGTTTCGCCGAACCCGGCCGTCGGCGCGGTGATCGCGCGCGACGGCGCGGTGATCGGCCGGGGATTTTACACCGCTCGCGGAGTGAAGCACGCCGAGATTCTGGCGATCGAGGAAGCCGGTGAAGCAGCCCGTGGCGCCACGATGTTCGTCACGCTCGAGCCGCACTGTTTTGAGGGCCGCACACCTCCCTGCACGGACGCCATTGTCAAAGCGGGAATTAAGAAAGTCGTCGCGGCGATGCAGGACCCCAATCCGCAGGTGAGCGGCCGCGGATTCGACCAGCTTCGCGCGGCGGGCATCGAAGTGGAGATCGCGCGCGATTACGCCGCACAGGCCGAGCGGATGAACGAAGCCTTCGTGCATTTCATGAAGACGGGATTGCCATTGGTGACGCTGAAAGCCGCCCTGACTCTGGACGGAAAGATTGCGGCGCCGGAAGATAATGAAGGCTGGATCACCAGCGAGACCGCGCGCGCACACGTCCAGACGCTGCGGCATGCCTCCGATGCGATTCTCACCGGCATCGGAACCGTTCTCGCCGACGATTGCCGGCTGACGGATCGAAGCGGCGAAGAGCGGGCGCGTCCGCTTCTCAGAATCGTCCTCGATTCGCAGCTCCGGCTTCCTCCGGACTCACGCATGGCAACCTCTTGTCAGGGCGACGTGCTGGTGGCGACGACTTCCGCGGCATCCGCTGAGCGGCGCCGCAGGCTGGAGGCCAAAGGAGTCCGCGTGGAGGTGCTCGACGGCGCCGACGGACGCGTCGATCTGCGCGGCCTCATCGAGCTTCTGGCGAAAGAAAAACATCTTTCGCTCATGATCGAGGCGGGGAGCAAGGTGAACTGGTCGGCGCTCGAATCCGGGGTCGCGGACAAGATCTTTTTCTATTACGCGCCGAAAATCCTGGGCGGGATGCAGTCGCTGCCGGTGGCCGGAGGCGTGGGACGGCGGCGCAGGGCGGACGCGATCCTGTTTCACGGCGTCCGGCTGCACCCGATGACGCCGGACGAGTTTGCAGTGGAAGCCTGGCTTGAAAAAAATGTTCACAGGCATCATTGAGGAACTCGGCACGGTGATCGATCCCGCGCCGCGATTGCGCGTGCGCTGCTCCACCGTGCTCAGCGATCTGTCGGCGGGCGCAAGCATCGCCGTGAACGGTGTGTGCCTGACGGCGGTCCAGGTTAAGAGCGATTCGTTCGCGGCCGATCTCGCCCCCGAGACGTTGCGCAGAAGCAATCTGGGCGATCTGATGACGGGTTCAAAGGTGAACCTGGAGCGTCCCGTAACCCCGGCGACGCGCCTCAGCGGCCACATCGTGCAGGGGCACGTCGACGCAACCGGCGAGATCGCCGGAATCGATGCGCTCGGGGAAGGGAATTACTGGCTGAAAGTGGGTGTGCCCGCGGCACTCGAGCGATACCTGGTGGAGAAGGGATCGATCGCCATCGACGGCATCAGCCTCACCATCGCGGCGCTCGAACCGGGACCGATCCTGGGAGTGACAGTCATTCCGCACACGTTCGCGAACACAACGCTGGGGTCGGCTCGCCTGGGGTCGCGAGTGAATGTTGAAGTGGACGTGATCGCGAAGCACGTAGAGAAGCTAATGAAACGTTAGTACTGGAGTTCGAGTTCGCAATCGGGTCACCGTACCATGACAAATTAGGACCGGCAGGCCATTCCGCAGGTACGCGCGCTTCCCTACAATCGGGATGCCATGGAATTCGCGCAATATCAGCTTCAGATTTTCGTCAGCCTCGTGGTGATCATGGGGGCCGCGTTCGTCGCGCTCATCTGCGATTTCTTGAAACGGAACAACGAGTATCTTCGGGAGCTCGTGGTGGAGCTGAAGGTTCGCCGCGAGGAGGAGCATCGGACGCAGCCGATCACGGAACCCGCAGTGAAAGCGCAGCCTGCCGCGGAATTGCCGGCTCCAGCCGCGCGCACCATGGCAGCCCCGGCGCCAGAACGCGAGCGGAAGCGGACACCTTCGTCCGATGCATTGGCGGCGATGGAGCGTGGCGCGAGGATGGCGTCCACTCCGCGGCCCCGCCGCGTCCCGCAACCTCAGCGTGCAGTGGAAGCGCCGCAGGAACGGGAAGCGGCGGCGCAGCCGGAGGTGGCCGCAGGGCCGGTCGCCGTCGGCAAAACGGACTGGAACTCCTCCGACGTTCCGGCCGGATTTCACGAAGGGTTCGTGCTGAGCCAGCTGGTGCAGAACCGCAAACCGGTGAGCGGGCTGGTGGTTTCCATCGGCGTGAACACGCCGCGCAACGCTGACGGCTCCATGCCGGAATCTGTAAAGCAACTCATTCAATCCCTGATCGGGCCGGGAGATTTCGCCTGCCAGAGCAGCGATGAGGAATTTCTGCTGATCTACCCCAACGAAAGCGGAGCCTCCGCGCAGCGTCGGCTCAGCTACGTCGCGCAGCAACTCTGGGACTTCCAGTTGCGATCCCTCGGTACGTTCCAGATTCTGTTCAGTTGGGGCGGCCTGGAAGTGCGCAGCGAATCGATCGACGAAGCCATCGCGTCGGCGAACGAACGCATGCAGCAGACACGCCGCGGCCGGAAGCTGGTCACGATGGAAGCGCGGCACGATTCGCCGCTGCGCAAAGCGGTCTAGAGCCGGAGCGTCAGCGGAGCCTGCATCACACGCGACGGCATCGCGTTGACGAGTCTCGCCGAAGCGCGGCCGGTAGTTTTCCCCGCGGCCTGGATGTATCCTCAATGTGGATCATGCAGATGAGATTCTCCTCCCTGATCGCACTGGCAGTGCTTGCCGCGCCCGTTTTCGCCCAGCAGCGCGCCAAACCCGAGGACACTGAAGTGTGGTCGCCGGAGCCCAAGGTGGTGACCCCGGGCGCAACCGATTCCGCGCCACCCTCCGACGCCATCGCGTTGTTCGATGGAAAAAACCTGAACGAGTGGGTCTCCGCGAACGACCACTCGCCGGCAAGATGGATCGTCGCCGATGGCGTAATGAGGGTGAACAAGGCCAAGGGCGTCGGCAACATCGAAACCCGTCGCCGCTTTCGCGATTACCAGCTCCACATCGAGTGGAAAATTCCACAAAACATCACCGGCAGCGGGCAGGAGCGCGGCAACAGCGGCGTGTTTCTGGCCTCCACCGGTCCCGGTGATGACGGATACGAGCTTCAGGTGCTCGATTCCTACAACAACAAGACCTACGTGAACGGCCAGGCGGCGAGCATCTATAAGCAGAGCCCTCCGTTGGTGAACGCCAACCGCAAACCCGGCGAATGGCAGACTTACGACGTCATCTGGACCGCGCCGCGGTTCAATGCTGACGGTTCGCTGAAGAGTCCCGCATACGTGACCGCCTTGTTCAACGGAGTGCTGGTGCAGAATCATTTCGAGCTGACAGGCGAGACGTTGTATATCGGCAAACCGTTTTACAAGAAATTCGACTCGGCGCCGATCAAGCTGCAAGCTCACGGCGATCCCAGCCAGCCGATCAGTTTCCGCAACATCTGGGTCCGGGAGCTCGATTGAGTATGACGGACCTGCGTTTCCCGATCGGCCTGTTTTTCGCGATTCTCGGCCTGATTCTCATCGCAATGCCCGGCATGCACGCGCGGCTTTCCGATGCTCCTGTGAATCTGTACAGTGGAGCGTCGATGCTGATCTTCGGGGCAGTGATGTTGTGGCTCGCGCTGCGCAAGCGCCATGACGGCGAAGGAAATCGAGAGGCCCGACCCGAGCCGCGCGCGTGAGCAAGCGGTGGTTCGGGCGGCGATTCTTCAGCCTCGCTCGAACAGACGATTTGCCTCGGCGTAAGGGAACGCGCCTTCGAGCATCGATCCGTACGTGCCGCGATCATGCAGCTCGCGGGCGATGCGGTCCGTCAAACCCATCGACGCGCGCATCGGCCCCGAGCCTACGCTGACCCGGGCGACGCCCAACGACTGCATTTCCGCGATCGCGGGCGATCCCGCGGAGCCCAGCACGTTCAACGGTCCGCGAACGGCCTGGACCAGCCGCGCGATGGTTTCCCAGTCGCGGATGCCCGGCGCGAACAGGCAATCCGCGCCGGCGTCGCGGTACGCATTCAGGCTCTCCACCGCGCGTTTAAAGCGCGTCGATTCCTCGCCCATCTGTTTCCAGAAAATATCCGTCCGCGCATTGATCACCATCCCCGGCACGGCCGCGCGGATCGCGCGCACGGCAGCCGCGGTGTCCAGCATCCCGCTGTCGTCGGTGTCCTCCAGATTCATTCCGACCGCGCCCGCCGACCAGACCGCCCGCGCCGTCTCCACCGGATCGCCGTAGCCGGCTTCCACATCGGCGGTGACCGGAACCCGGACCGCTCGCGTGATTCGCCCCACCACCTCGATCATCTCCGCCCGCGAAATGCGCTGTCCGTCGGGATAACCTAGCGAGAAGGCAACGCCGGCGCTGGAGGTGCCGATGGCCGGAAATCCGGCGCGCTCGAAGATCACCGCGCTGGCGGCATCCCACGCGTTGGGCAGGACCAAAACCGGACGATGCAGGTTGCGAAGAACGTCAGCCTTGTTGTCCATATCGTTAGAATGACTGATGTATGGCTACGCGTGTTGCTCGTGCGGGGATTAAAAGAGGTCGTGAAAAAAAAGACACACCGTTCGCTGCGCCTCGACAATGGACCTCGCTTTTCTTGATCTTGGTTCTCGCCGGCTGTGGAAATATGGCTCTCGCTCAGAAACCGACCTTCGATGTCCAGATGATGATGCGCTTGAGCCGCATCAGCGAGCCGGTACTCTCGCCCGACGGCCGGAGCGTCGCTTTCACGGTCCAGACCGTGGACCTGGATCAGAACACCAAGCCCAAGCAGATTTACGTGGTGGGAGTGAACGGCGGGCTGCCGCACCAGCTCACGCACGATGGCACCAACAATGAGCGGCCGCGCTGGTCGCCCGATTCGCGGCAGATTTATTATGTTTCGAACCGCGACGGATCATCGCAGATCTGGCGCATGGACGCGGACGGCACGAACGCCGCCCAGATCAGCCGTCTTTCGACCGAAGCCGGCGGAATCCTGGTTTCACCGGACGGAAAGAAAATCGTCTTTCAGTCGAACGTTTTTCCCGAGTGCGGCTCGGACGACGCGTGCAATAAAACGAAAATCGACCAGGAATCGAAAAGCAAAGTCCACGCGCGCATTTACAACTCGCTTCTGTACCGGCATTGGAACGAATGGCAGTCCAAGCGGCGTCAGCACCTGCTGGTGATGAACTCGGACGGCACCAACGTGAAGGATCTGACGCCGGGAACGCACGATGTGCCGCCGTTTTCCCTTGGTGGTCCCGACGATTACGCCATATCACCGGATTCGCTGGAGCTCGCGTTCGCCATGAACGTGGACACCAATCTCGCCACCAGCACCAATTCCGATATCTACACAGTCCCGCTCGCCGGCGGCGATCCGCGCAAGATCACCATCAGCCCGGGCGCCGACAATTCGCCGCAATATTCGCCCGACGGTCGCTATCTGGCGTTCCGCTCGCAGCAGCGTGCGGGCTATGAGAGCGATCGCTGGCGGCTGATGGTGCTGGAGCGCGCCACGGGCAAAACGACGAATCTGACCGAGGCGCTCGACCGCTGGGTGGAAAGCTTCACCTGGTCGCCCGATTCAAACCGGCTGTTTTTCACCGTCGAGGACCGCGGGCGCACCAGCCTGTGGATGATTCCGCTGACCGGCGGAGGCGCGGCGACCATCGCTTCGGGCGACACCAGCCTGGACGACGTGCAGTTCAGTGCCGACAACAGCTTCATGATTTACACCGAAGAGAGCGGGTCGCATCCGGCAGAGATTTTCCGCGCCTCCTCGAGCGGCGGCCTGGGCATTCCGCTCACGCGGATGAACGATTCGCTGCTCGAAAATTCCACGGTGCGGCCGCTCGAAAGCTTTTCGGTGGAGAGCGCGGATAAGACACGCGTCTACGCCTTCGTTGTGAAGCCGCCGAATTTTTCGGAATCGCAAAAATACCCCGTTCTGTTCCTGCTTCACGGCGGACCGCAGGGCGCCTGGGGCGAAACCTGGACTTATCGCTGGAACGCGCAGGTGTTCGCCTCGGCGGGGTACCTCGTGGTGATGCCCAACCCGCGCGGGTCCACCGGCTACGGCCAGAAATTCATCGACGACATCAACGGCGACTGGGGCGGCAAAGTCTACGACGACATCATGGCCGTGGTGGACTACGTGACCGCGCTGCCCTACGCCGATCCGGACCGCATGGCGGCTGCGGGCGGCTCGTTCGGAGGGTACATGATCGACTGGATGCTGGGCCACACCACGCGCTTCAAAGCGATGGTCTCGCACGACGGCGTCTTCGATCTGCGCAGCATGGCCGGCGCGACCGAAGAGCTGTGGTTCCCGCTGTGGGAGTTCAAAGGAATGCCGTGGGAGAATCCGGAGATGTACGAAAAATGGTCACCCAGCTATTTCGTCAAGGATTTTCACACGCCCACGCTGGTGTTTCACGGCGAGCTGGATTATCGCGTGCCGCTCGATCAGGGATTGCAGCTTTTCACCGCCCTTCAGATGCAGAAGGTGCCTTCGAAAATCGTCGTCTTTCCCGACGAGGGCCACTGGGTGCTGAAACCGCAGAACAGTGTATTGTGGTACACGCAGTTTCTGGACTGGATCGGCGAGTGGACCAAGAAAGCCGATATACACTAGAGTCTTGGCCGCGTGCCTTTGCGGCAATTCTAATTTCTGATGGCGATTGAATTTCGAAACATAACCGCGGCGCCGCTCTCCCGCTTCACGGCGACAGCGCCTTCCGGCGCGATCATCGGCGTGATCGGAGAAAAGACCGCGGGCGTGAGCGAGTTGATGAAGCTCGCCGGTGGTGCAGCGCAACCCCAGGAAGGCGAGATCAAGGCGCCGCCCGAGCGCCGCTATGTGGCGCTGGGTGACACGCTGAATCTCGCGCCGGCCGCGGTGATCGCGCTCGACCAGGCTCTGGCGACCCAGGACGCGATCGTGCGCGCGCGGACCGTGACGGCTCTCGATCGCCTGCGGCGTTCCGGAGCGACCGTGCTGCTCGCGTCGCACGAATATCCGCTGCTCGAATCGCTGTGCGACGAAGTATGGTGGATCGACGCCGGAGCGCTGGTATCCAAAGGCGATCCCAAGGAAACGCTGGACCGGTATCGCCGCTTCGTGGCGGAAAAAATCCGCGCGTGGGGCGAGACCATCGCGCCGCGCCTGGCTCCCGTGGCGCGCCGCGGCGACGGGCGCGCCGAGGTCATCTCCATCGAAACGCTGGGTGCCGACGGCAAGCCGACCATCGTCTGGAAGAGCGGTGAAATGGTGAGCATCCGCGCCACGCTCCGTTTTCACGAGGCGGTGGAGAATCCGGTGCTGGGCATGCTGGTCCGCACGCAGATCGGCTTCGAGGTTTACGGGACCAACACGGAGCTTGAAAAACTGAAGCTGGGACCGTGCGCGGCGGGCGAGACCGTAGTCGTAACCTTCCGCTTCCTGTGCGATCTGTGCCCGCACGCTTACACCATCACCATGGCCTCGCACGATCCCGACGGCACCGCGCACGACTGGCTCGACGACGCGGTCGCGTTCACGGTAGAGGACGAGCGGCCGACCGCGGGAGTGGCGAATTTGCGGGCCAAGGTGACGGCGGAGAAGTCCGCCACCAGCGCGCCGGAATAACGGGGTTATGCGTCGCGCTATGCGGCAACTCGCCGGCTCTCCCGGATTCAGCGCCGTCGCGATCCTGACGCTCGCGCTGGCGATCGGCGCCAACACCACCATCTTTTCCGCCGTCGACGCGGTTCTCTTGCACCCGCTGCATTATTCCGATCCCGATCGCCTGGTGATCGCGCTCGAGGACCTTCCGCTGCACCGGCTGCACGGCATCGCGCCGTCGCCGCAGGATTTCGACGAGTTCCGCCGCGAGGCCGCCTGCTTTTCCTATATCGCCGGGGTCAACCAGATCAGCGCGACACTGACCGCCGACGGCGCGCCCGAGGAGGTCAACGCGCTGCGCATCAGCGCGTCGGTGTTTCCGATGCTTGACGTGACGCCGATCGCCGGCGGATTATTCACCGCCGATGACGAGCAGCCCGGCCGCGATCACATCGTGATCCTCTCGGAGGGTCTGTGGACGCGGCGCTATGGACGCGACCCGTCGATCGTCGGCCGCAACATCCAGATGAATCGTGAAAGCTACCGCGTGGCCGGCGTCACGCGGCGGATTCTCGATTACCACGTCGACGCCGACCTGTGGATGCCGCTGGCGTTCGCTCCCGTGGAGATTCAGCCGGGCACGCGCGGGCCGCACTACATCGACGTGATCGGCAGGCTCATGCCGGGCGTGACGCTTGAACAGGCGCAACAGCAGTTCCGCGCCATCGCGGCGCGCATCGTCAAAGACCTGCCCGACCAGGCGTCGATGGATCGCGAATTCGCGATCAACATCGAGCCGCTCGCGCAAAGGCAGTCGGGCGATTTGAAGACGCCGCTGCTGATCTTATTGGGCGCGGTCGGCGCGCTGATGCTGATCGCCTGCGCCAACGTGTCGAACCTGCTGCTCGCGCGCGCGATGCTCCGGCGCAAGGAGATCAGCATTCGCGCCGCACTGGGCGCGGGCCGCGGCCGCATCATCCGGCAACTGCTGGCCGAGAGCCTGCTGCTGGCGCTCATCGCCGGAGCCGCGGGTACGCTGCTCGCGCTCTACGGACTGCATCTCTACGGACGCTTCGGACCCAACGACCTGATCCATGGAACCCAGCCGTCGATCGACCTGTGGGTAGCCGTTTTCTCGGTTCTTATTTCGATCGCCGCGAGTGTCGTATTCGGCCTGGCGCCGGCGTTAGCGGCCTCGAAAATCGACCTCGCTGAAGCGCTCAAGGAAAACTCGCGCGGCGCGACGGCCGGCGGCCGATGGCTGCGCGAATCGATGGTTGCGCTGGAAGTCGCCATCTCCCTGGTGCTGTTGATCGGCGCGGGACTGCTGGTGGAGAGCTTCGCGCGTCTGGTGCGCACCAGTCCCGGCTTCGATCCCGAGAACGTGCTCACCGCGACCGTCTCGCTACCCCTCACGCAGTATCGCGAGCCTTCCCAGCGCGCGGCCTTCGCGCGAACGCTGCTCGAGCGTGCGCGTGCGCTCCCCGGCGTTCGCTCCGCCGCGGTGGTCGATTTCATTCCTTATTACGGCGGCCCGGGAAGCGCAGCGGACGTGGTGGGCCATCCGCGCCCTCCGGACGCGCCCACGCAAATCATCTTTCAAACGCGAACATCGCCAGGCTATCTGGCGACCATGGGCGTGCGACTGCTGCGCGGCCGCGACATCCGCGCCTCCGACGAGCAGGGATCGCCGCCCGTGGTGGTGATCGATGAAACCGTCGCGAAACAGTTTTTCCCGGATCGCGATCCGATCGGCGAGCAGATGTCGCTGCCGCTCTCGCGTGGCGTGTATACCGTGATCGGCGTCGCGGCCGTGACCAGGTCGCAGAATCTCGCCGCCGCGCCTCTGGCTCGCGCCTATTATTACGGGCCCGCCGATCCGTTCGGCTCGGTAGGCGTGCTGGTCAAAACTTACGCCGATCCGCTCGCGCTGGTTTCTGCGCTGCGTCACGAAATCTCTGCGCTTGATCCCAATCTTCCCGTGACCGCGCTCACGATGAACCAGATCCTGGCCGACTCGGTCGCGCGGCAGCGCTTCGCCATCGAACTGATGATCGCGCTCGCGGCGATCGCGGCGATTCTCGCGGCGGTGGGAATTTACGGAGTGCTCGGCTACCTGGTGAACCAGCGCCGGCGCGAATTCGGCATTCGCGTGGCGCTGGGCGCGCGCTCGGCCGACGTGCTGGCGATGGTACTGCGGCAGGGATCGGCGCCGGTGTTGATGGGAATCCTCGCCGGAATCGCCGGCGCACTCGCGCTCACGCGGGTCCTCAAAACCGTCCTGTATCAGGTGAGCGCGACCGATCCGTCGATCTTCGCGCTGATCTCCGCGGCCCTCGCCTTGATCGGACTGGCGGCCATGTTTTTTCCCGCGCGCCGCGCCACGCGAGTGGATCCAGTCGACGCATTACGGCAGGAATAAATCAGCCGTGAATAAACGCGAATAAACATTCACGTTTATTAACGGCCAACTTATTTCTCCAGCAAAAAATTCCCCGCGAACAGCGCATCGATCCCCGACGAATAGAAACTCCGCACCGCGTCGCGCGGCGTTGACACCAGCGGGTCGCCGAATAAATTGAAGCTGGTGTTATACAACACCGGCAGCCCCGTGGCTTTCCCCGCTTCATGCAAAAGACGGTGATACAGCGGGTTATCCGCTTCGGACACGGTGTGCACGCGCACAATGTCCTCGCCCAGGATCGCGGAGGCGAACGTTTTCCGGTGCTTCGGTTTCACCCGCCCGACCGTCGCCAGGTTGCGCGCGTTGCATCCCGCCTCGAAATATTCCGAAGCAAGCTCGGCCGGCACCGACGCCGCGAATTTGCGGAACTGCTCGCGATGCTTGATGAAGACATTCAGATTTTCGGTGGAATACGGATTGAGCGGCGAGGCCAGGATGCTGCGATTTCCCAGCGCGCGCGGCCCGAACTCCATCCGCCCGTGCATCCACGCGACGATTTTGTGCTCGCCCAGCAGGCGCACCGCGGTCTCCAGCAACTCGGCCGTCGAGCGCAGGTAGTGAAACCGCAGCTTGCAATTTTCAAGCACCTGCTTGATCTCCTCCTGCCCGTACGAAGGACCGAGCAGCAGCGACCCGGAGTAATGCTTGCGCGAAACTTGAAACGCCGCGCCCAGCGCCGTGCCGGCGTTGCCCGCCGCGGGCTGCACAAACACGTTTTTCCAGCGCCCGGAGCGCTCCAGAAACTCGACCAGCAGCGCGTTGTAAAACAATCCTCCGGCGAGCGCGAGATTCTCTCCCTCTCCGGCCAGCTGCAGCACCGTTTCCTCGATGGTCTTCTGCAATCCGCGCGCGACCGACGGAGCCAGCGCGGGCGGAATCCTCGCCCCATTGGGCAAGCCGACGCGATCGTAAAATTTCGCGCCGAATCCGCCCGACGTGTGCCGGTTCCCGTCGAAAAAAGAAGCGTCCAGGCGCGGCGGTTCGGCCAGGATTTCCGCGAAAACCAGAGCGAATCGATCATCCCCGGATGTCGAGAGCCACTGGACCTTGTGCTCGTCCGCGCGGGCGCGAAATCCGAGCAGCTCCGTCACCGCCCCGTACAGCCGGCCGAGCGAATCGGGATAATACCACTCCTTTTCGACCTGCAACTGCGTTCCGCTCGCCTGCCAGCGCGCCCCGCAGCGGAAATCGCCCGCGTGGTCGAGCGTCAAAACCGTGGCTTCCTCGAAGGGCGAAGCGAAAAACGCGGAAGCCGCATGCGCCGCGTGATGCTCCACCACGGCAATCTCGCCGTTGGGAAATTCATCGCGCAGCGCCAGATGGAACAAGGACTCCGGACCGCGCGCGAAGGGCCGCGCGATCGCGACGCAATCCACATCGGCGCGTTCCGCACCGGCCAGTCGCAGACATTCGTCGATCGCCGCGCGCGGAATCGCGCCGGGAACCACGTGGCGCGCGAGCTTGGCCTCTTCCACTGCCGCGCGCAACTCACCATCCTTAACCACCGCGCACGCCGTATCGTGCAGCAGTCCCCCCAGCCCCAGAATCACCATATTATTTCGATTTCTGCTCGATTTTAGCCCAAGTATCCTTCAGTCCCACCGTGCGGTTGAACACCAGCTTCGCGGCCGACGAATCCGGATCGACACAAAAATATCCCAGCCGCTCGAATTGATACCGGTCGCCGGCCTTGGCGCCCTTGAGGCCCGGTTCGAGCTTCGCGCCGCGGATCACCTCCAGCGAATTCGGATTCAGATCGTCGGGGATCTCCTTGGGATCTTCCTTGTTAAACAGCGTCTCATACAGCCGCACTTCCGCGTCCACCGCGTGACCGGCGGAAACCCAGTGGATGGTCGACTTCACCTTGCGCCCGTCCGGAGCGTTGCCCCCGCGCGTCGCCGGATCGTAAGTGCAGCCGATTTCGGTCACCTCGCCGCGATCGTTCTTCGTCACGCCAGTGCACCTGATGAAGTAAGCGTAGCGCAGCCGCACCTCACGCCCGGGCGCCAACCGGAAATACTGCTTGGGAGGGTCTTCCCGGAAATCGTCCTGCTCGATGTACAGCACGCGCGAGAACGGAACCTGCCGCGTCCCCGCGCTTTCGTCTTCGGGATTGTTGATCGCTTCCATCTGTTCGGTCTGGCCCTCCGGATAATTTTCGATCACCACGCGCAGCGGCCGCAGAACGCCCATCACGCGCGGCGCGCGGCGATTCAGATCGTCGCGCACGAAATATTCGAGCAGCCCCAGCTCCGTGCTCCCGTTGGTTTTCGAAACCCCGATGCGCCGGCAGAAATTGCGGATCGCATCCGGAGTGTAGCCGCGGCGGCGCATTCCGGAAATGGTCGGCATGCGCGGATCGTCCCAGCCGGCCACCAGTTTTTGCTGGACCAGTTGAAGCAGCTTCCGCTTGCTCAGCAGCGTGTATGTGAGATTGAGCCGGTCGAACTCGATCTGCTGCGGATGATAAATTCCCAACTGCTCGACATACCAGTCGTACAGCGGACGATGATCCTCGAATTCGAGCGTACAGATGGAGTGCGTGATGCGCTCGATCGAATCGGATTCGCCGTGCGCGAAATCGTACATCGGATAGATGCACCATTTGTCGCCCGTGCGGTGATGCGACGCGTGCAGGATGCGGTACATCACCGGATCGCGCAGATTGAGATTGGGCGACGCCATGTCGATCCTGGCGCGAAGCGTGCGTGCGCCGTCCGGAAATTCGCCCGCCCGCATGCGCTCGAACAGATCCAGATTCTCTTCGACTGTCCGGTTGCGATACGGGCTTTCAACGCCCGGCTCGGTGAGCGTGCCGCGCATCTGCCGCACCTCGTCGGCGCTCAGATCGCAGACGTAAGCTTTCCCCTTTTTGATCAGATCGAGGGCCCATTCATAAAGCTGCCCGAAATAATCGGACGCGTAATAAATCCCCGCCCATTCGCCGCCCAGCCATTTCACGTCCTCGATGATCGATTCGACGTACTCGGTTTCCTCTTTCGATGGATTGGTGTCGTCGAAGCGCAGGTTACATTTGCCGCCGAACTCTCGCGCCAGTCCGAAATTCAGGTGGATGGATTTCGCGTGGCCCACATGCAGGTAGCCATTGGGCTCCGGCGGAAAGCGCGTGTGCACGCGCCCGCCGTACTTGTTGGTCTTGAGGTCCTCGGTGATGATCTCGCGGATGAAATTGGAAGCAGCCGCGTCCGTTGGCGTGGTCATTTCAATAATTCGATCGCGCGCGCGATGCGCTTCAGCGTGGTCTCGCGTCCCAGCACTTCGAGCGTCGAAAACAGCGGCGGCGCGATCTTCCTTCCGCACACCGCCACGCGAACCGGCAGATACATCTGCCCGGTCTTGATTTTCAATTTTTCAGCGCCGGATTTGAGCGCCGCCTCCAGCGCGTCGTGCGTGAACTCGGCGCTCGAAAGAATTTCGCAAGCCGTCTGAAGAACCGTCAGCGCCATGGCGTGGTCGCCCTTTTGCGGAATCAGCTCGTTCGGATCGTAGGGCGGAAGCTCGTCCAGAAAGAAAAAGTCGGCGACCGTAGCGACATCGCGCAGCAGCTTGATGCGCTCCTGAATCAGCGGCGCGATCTGCCGCATTTTGCCGAAATTGGTCTCGAATCCGGCCGACTCGGCAAACGGCAGCAGCCGCGTCGCGAGGTCGTCCAGATCGAGCGAACGGATGTGCTCCGCATTCAGCCACACCGCTTTGGGATCGAAAGGATCGTCGTCGGCGAAATTGACCACCGCGTTCGAATGATTCACGTTCTCCAGCGCAAACGCGTCGATCAGCTCCTGCCGCGACATCACCTCGCGATTATCTTTAGGCGACCATCCGAGCAGGCACAGAAAATTGATGAACGCGTGCGGCAGAAATCCGGCGTCGCGATAGGTGGTCACGCTGACCACCGGTCCGTGCTTGCGCTTCGATAATTTCGATCCGTCCGGCGCCATCAGCAGCGGCAGATGCGCGAACTGGGGCACCGGCGCGTCCAGGGCTTCGAAGATCAGCACGTGCTTGAACGTGTTGGCGAGATGCTCCTGCCCCCGAAGGATGTGCGTGATGCGCAGATCGGCGTCATCGACGCAGGAAGCCAGTTGATAAGTCGGAATGCCGCTCGAACGCAGCAGCGCAAAATCCTCCAGATCGGCGGTGGATTTCGCCACGTGGCCGTACACCAGGTCGCGCACCGCGATTTCCGGCCGCGTCTCGCGCGGCACGCGAAACCGCAGCACGAACCGCTCGCCCGCGGCCGCGCGCCGGTCGCTTTCGTCCCTCGACAACTCGCGCATTCCCGGATTGAACAGCCACGGACCGCCTTCATGCGTATGTTCTTCTTCGCTCGATGCGGCGGGCGTGAAATCGCGATACGCCATGCCGCGCTCCAGAATCGCGTCGGCGGCCTGCTGATGCAGATGATGGCGCTCGGATTGACGGTAAAGCTGGTCCCAGCCCAGATCCAGCCAGTTGAGCCCCTCGAAGATCGAATTCTCCGAGGCCTGCGTATTGCGCTCGACGTCGGTATCGTCGATGCGCAGAATCATGGTTCCAGCGTTGCGACGCGCGTACAGCCAGTTAAAAATGAACGTTCGGGCGCCGCCGATGTGCAGATATCCGGTGGGCGAGGGGGCAAAACGGACTCGGAGCATAAAAATTTCAGGATAGCGTAGTCACACGTTTTTCGAGGCTTGACAGCCGGCGAGACCGGCTGTCCCAGTCTACAAAACGCTGGTTTCCGTGTACCCGCCGAACACGTCCTTTAGCGCCCCGCACATTTCGCCGACAGTGGAATAAGCACGCACCGCATCGAGAATATACGGCATCGTATTCTCCGGCCCCTCCGCCGCCCTGCGCAGAGCATTCAGCGTGCGATCGACCTCTGCCTGGCTCCGCCGCGACTTCATCTCGCGCAACCGCTCCACCTGTTTGCGC
>Ga0335077_10001582_pt1 | contig 27138 bp, 24 predicted proteins | sample Lox_Sample_31_FD_207151 | JGI IMG/M metagenome (GOLD analysis project Ga0335077, IMG submission 207151) | Soil microbial communities from Loxahatchee National Wildlife Refuge, Florida, United States - Lox_Sample_3.1 | ecosystem: Environmental > Terrestrial > Soil > Wetlands | place: USA... | reverse complement strand
CAACCTTTATTTCCTGATCGGCTACCTGTTGACGGTCGTCGCCGTGTTCGCGTTTCCGTACGGTGCGGCGACCAATGCGTATATCACGGGCTCCATTTTTCTCGCTTTCGCCCACCTTTTCCCTGATTTCGAAATCCTGCTGTTTTTCATCCTGCCGGTGCGGGTCAAATGGCTGGCCCTCTTGACCTGGCTTTTCTATGGCTACGATTTCATCACCGGCGGCTGGGCGGCGCGCCTGCTGATCATGGCGTCGGTCACGAATTTCCTGGTATTTTTCGGCAGGGACATTTTCCATAACGCACTCCACGGCCATCGCAGGATCAAGAGGCAGGCCAGCGCCATCGCCGATCGCGACAAGCCGATGCATGTTTGCACCGTCTGCGGGATTACCGACAAGACACACCGGGACATGGACTTCCGGTACTGCTCGAAGTGCGAGCCGCCAGTCGCCTATTGCACGGATCACATTGGCGATCATCAACACGTGCGCGCCGATCGGCCGACATGAGTTCTCTTCGCCTTCACCGGCAAGGCGGTGACAGTCTTGATGCTTGCAGTCAGGATCCCAGCCGCACGAGGGCGACGAATACCCATACGATGGCCAGCGGAAGCAGCAGGAACAGCAGGATTGGGAACGTCAGCCAGGCCATGACCAGTCCGATGAAGATAAAGCCGCCCAGCACGAAGATGCCGATCCCCGCGAAGACAAAGACCAGGAAGATCGCGGCGCAGAAAAGCGCGATCGAGGCGACGATCAACCCGCCGGCTCCGACAATGCCCTTGAGCGGCCCCGTCAGCTCCTCGCCGTTGATGATGATTTGAGTAGCGCCGCCGCCGGCAAACAGTGCCCAGCCGACGACGAGCAGCATAATCAAGGCAAGTACTATGGCCGCTTTTTTGGTCATGTGCGATTCCTCAGGGAAAAATCAGGGGACGCCCCGCCGATATTTCTGTAGCGTCCGCTTGGTTTAGACCTGCGGATGACGACTCAAAACCTGATATTGGCCGCGAACGAGCCGGTGCGCATCGGCGCGCGGGCGCCGAATGAATTCCCGTTGAACGTGTGTTGGTGCGGGAATTGATGCGGCGGCCTCATGTTCCCCGGATGGCCGAAGTGCCTGCCGATACGATGATGGTTGAAGGCCCCGAACGGCGCGCCATATAGCGGCACGTACACGTTGCTGTTTTCCTGCTCCGCCGCCATGTTTTCCTCGGCGATGCGCTCCTGCTGATCCAGCTGCGCCTGCTGGGCGGCGATCTGCATGCGCAGCAGGCGTTCCTGCTGCAGCCGATCGGACAGCGCCTGATCGGCCTGGCGCAATTGCGCCGCGACGGCCGCCGGATCCGTCGGCGGGGCGGACTGCACATCGTTGCTGATCTCAATCACCTGCTGCTCGGCATTGGAGGCACATGGCACGTCCCGGTATTCCACCCTGTCGGCGACGGTGCATTTGTACACCTCGGCTCGGGCGGTCGCCGGGAGCAGCAGCAGGAACGCAAGGGCGGTGAGCGTCGGGTTTCGCATGGGGCAATATTACGCCCCCTGATCTTGAACGCCAACTGAACGGCATCTGCAAGTCCCGTTTCATTGTTCTGAGTCAAATTCCCGGCATCCACTATAATGTCCGGTGTTGAAGGTAAAGAAGCCATGTGCAGTTTCAAACAGTAATGGGAGATATGAAAATGAAGCGGGCAATTGCAATATTGGCAGTACTGGGTTTCACCGGACTTTTCTCTCTTGCCTCGTTTGCCGATGAGGCGAAAGGGGTTGAACGCGCGGCTGAAGGAACCGAACAGGCAGTGACTGCGCCGGGCCAGATAGTCGAGGGTGTTTCGGAGGATACGAAAAAAGACGGCGCCACCGGCGTGGTGACGGGTACGGTCAAAGGTACTGTCAAGGCCGCGGGTCAGGCCGTCGAAGGCGCGGCGAATGTTGGAGTGGGCGCTGTTGAGGCCGTGACAGCCCCCATTACCGGCGACAAATAATCACCGGGAAAGGATTCGGGTTTCACTTGATTACCCTCGCGACCCGGGGGGTAATTGCAGGTTTTGGCGGCGGCGATGCGGATATCGCCGCCGCTCTGCTTTTGCAGCGCCGGCGCGGCGCGGCATGAAGGCCGATTTACCGCGACGGCAGGTGACGGCGGAGCAGCCGGTATTCGTGCCAGATCAATCCCATCAGGAAGGTATCGAAGATCGACAGCGTGATGAGACCGGCGCCGTGTGTGTATGAATAACGGTAGAGCTGGTAGACGATGAAAAGGCCCAGGCAGACCAGCGAGGCGGGATAGGCCCACAGCTTGTTCCTGAGCAAACCGACGACGAGAAACCCCTTGATGATGCCGTGGCTGAGGAGATAGAAGGCGTAGAAGCGCTGGGTGCCGACGGTGAAATCCTGCATCAGGCGGATGAGATGCGTGGCGACGAAGTCATTCGGGTTTTCGATCAGCTTTTCCTGGGTGAGCGTATCGACGAGGCCGGTGATGGCGCCGGTGCTGACGAAAACCAGCGCCAGGCCGCCGATGCATTCGATCAACGCGTGAACCCCCTTCAGCAGTACGCTGATCTCGAAAATCTCATGGATGCGGCGTTCGTTCATGCGTTCCCCGGATGGGCCGTTGACGCGGTGGCGACTGAAGGCGGGCGGAACAGGCTATCACGCGCTTGTTTTATGATCAGTATCAATGGATGCCGGACTATTCCCGGTACAATCCCGTGAAGATGGCAGGCGAACTCACCACTGCATTGCCGGCCAGCCGGCCTGGAGCGGCCAAGCCGCACCTGCGCCTGCGGCTGCTCAATTTCAACATGCAAATCGGGCTGCATACGCGCCATTACGGCGACTACCTGACGCGCGCCTGGCGCCATGTCCTGCCGGGCCCCGGCATGCGCGCGAACCTCGACCGCATCGCCGAATTGATCGGGCCCTACGACGTCGTGGCGCTTCAGGAAGGGGATGCCGGCAGCCTGCGGACCCTGTGGCGCAATCAAATCGAATATCTTGCCCATCGCGCGCACTTTCCCCACTTCGGCCTGACCATCACCCGGGACCTGCGCCCGATCACGCGGCACTGCCTGGGGTATCTCAGCCGCATTCCGCCGCGGCGCGTCGATGAATTCCACCTGCCTTCCCCGATCCCCGGCCGCCGCGCGCTCAGCGTGAAGCTGGGCGGCGACGCGGGCGATCTGGAGGTCGTGATCGCGCACCTTTCTCTCGGCGCGCGGGCGCGGCATCAGCAACTCGATTTCCTGAGTGGGCGCCTGCCGCGGAACCGCCCCGTGGTGCTGCTGGGCGATCTCAATTGCGAACCGGAGGACCTGCTGCGCCATCCCGGCTTGCGCGACAGCGGGCTCTGCGTGTCGCCGCACAGTCCCGCCACCTTTCCGAGTTGGCGGCCCCATCGGCGGATAGATCACGTGCTGGTCTCGCCCGAGGTCCGGGTCTACAGCCTGGAAGCCCTGTCGAGGACCACCTCGGATCATCTGCCGCTGGCCGTCGAGATCGGCATACCGACGCGAATGTAAATCCGATGGGGAGCATGTCCGCACATTATCTTGTGTTCTTCGGCGTTCATGCGATGGTCGCGATCATGGCCGCCACGCATGCGCTGCTCAACAAACGCGACCCGCGATCCGCCTGGGGCTGGATCGCGGCCTGCTGGCTGTTCCCCTATGCGGGCGCGGCGCTGTACTACCTGTTCGGCATGAATCGGGTCGAGCGGCTTGCCCAACGCCTGCGTGGACCGCGGCGGCCGGCCCCGATCCCGGGCGGCGACATCAACCCCCCTGCGACCCGCCAGAGTGACGCGACCGGGGTGCGCGAGCTGGTGCGCCTCGGGGAGGCCCTGACCGGATGGCCGCTCGTCAGGGGGAACCGGATCGAACCCTTGTTCAACGGCGAGCAGGCCTACCCGGCGATGCTGGAGGCGATCCGCGGCGCGCGCCGCAGTATCTGCCTGTCGACCTACATATATTTCCATGACATCGTCGGGGAGCAATTCGCGGCCGCATTGTCCGAGGCCCGGCAACGCAACGTCGACGTCCGCGTGCTGCTCGACGGCATGGCCGATGTGTTCTACCGGCCACGAGGCAGCGCCCTGCTGGAGAGCCGCGGATTGCGGCCGGCGCTTTTCCTGCCGTTGCGCTGGTGGCCGCCGCTGTTTCATATCAACCTGCGCAATCATCGCAAGCTGCTGCTGGTGGACGAGGAGGTGGCCTTTACCGGCGGCATGAATATCGCCGCACACCACCTGCTGAACCTGCCGCAGAGGCATCACGTCGAGGACCTGCACTTCCGGATCCGGGGTCCGCTGACGCGGCAGATGGCGGATGCCTACGCCGCCGACTGGCGGTTCGTGACCGAAGAGAACACGGCGGCGTCGCAGACGCCGCCCCCGGCCGCGGGTGACGCCATCGCCCGCGTCATCACCAGCGGTCCGAGCGAGGGGCGCGATATCCTGATGTTGATCCTGATCGGCGCGCTGGCAAGCGCCCATCACCGGGCATGGATCATGACGCCGTATCTGGTGCCCAGTCCGGCGCTGGTATCCGCGCTGCAGGCGGCGGCGCTGCGCGGCGTGGACGTGAGCATCATTCTTCCGCAACGGAGCGACCACCCCTGGATCGACTGGGCCACCCGCAACCTGCTCGCTCCACTGTTACAGCACCAGGTACGCATTTACTACCGGCCGGCGCCCTTCGCCCATACCAAGTTGTTTCTGGTTGACGATGATTACGTGCAGTTCGGCTCCGCGAACATCGACACGCGCAGCCTGCGGCTCAATTTCGAATTGGTCGTGGAGGCATTCGACCCCAGGCTGGTCGAAAAACTGACCCGGCACTTCGAGGAGGTGCGCAACCGCTCCGAAGCGGTGACGCTGCGGGAGATCGAGGCGCGATCGCTGCCCGTGCGCCTGCGCGACGCCATTTCCTGGCTGTTTTCGCCTTATTTCTGACGGCGATCGCCGGCGCTGACCCGGGCCGTGGACCGGCCTAGGGCGCGGAGAGCGGATTCTTGATCCGTCGCCGCCTGCCACGCGGCAACCGGAAGAAGTGACGCACGTGCAGCACCCGCTCCCGCAGGCGCTCCTCCTCCAGATCCTGAAGACGGCCCCGCAGCAGGTCCTCGACCGTCATCAGGCCGACGACCTGCCGCGCATCATGGCGCTCCACAACCGGCACGCAGGACACCCGGCTTTCCGCCAGCACGTAGGAGACCTCGCGCAGCGTCATGTCGGGATGGCAGACGGTCAGGTTGCTCAACACGATGTTGTCGATCGTGGCGTTCGGCGCCGAGCCTCCCGACAAGGTGGCGTCCAGCATGTCGCGGCGCGTGACGATGCCCGCCAGCCGGTCCTGCGCGTCGAGGACCGGATAGATGCGCTGTGGATGCTCGTCTTTTTTCACCACCCTGCGCGCCGCGGCGAATGACGTCACCGCATCGTTCAGCGGCGTGCCCTTCCGGAAGCTGGTGAAGTCGCGCCGCATCACTTCGCGCACCAGCATGACCTCCAGCGGATCGGTGGAATATTCGCGCGTGAGGTGGAACCCCTTGCGCGCCACCTTCTCGGTCAGCACCGACCGCTTGAGCAGCAGGGCCGAGATGCCGAAGGCCGCCGTCGCCGAAATCGTCAGCGGCAGCAGCGCCGTCCAGTCGTGGGTGAGTTCGATCGCGAAGATCACGCCGGTCAGCGGCAGCCGCATCACGCCGCCGATGACGGCCGCCAGGCAGACCAGGGCCCAGAAGCCGGGGGCCACGTGCGGGAATATGAGCGCCAGCAGGCTGCCGAGCGCCGCGCCGAGCATGACGATCGGCGCCAGCACACCGCCGGACGTGCCGGAGCCGAGCGACAGCGACCAGATGAGCGTCTTGACGACGAGGATGCCGACGATCAGCGAGACCGTCGCCGTGCCGTTGAGGAAGATCTGGATGACGTCGTAGCCGACGCCCAGCGCGCGCGGTTCGAACAGGCCGCCGACGCCGATGATCAGGCCGCCGATCGCGGGCCACCACATCCAGTGGATGGGCAGCTTCATGAACATGTCCTCGGAGAAGTAGATGAGGCGCGTCGCCGCCACCGCGAGCAGGGCGCCCGCGCCGCCGCAGACGAGGCACAGCAGATATTCGACGGGCGTCAACGCCGGCGCCAGGGTGCCGATCGGGAATACGGGCGCGCTGCCGAGCAGGGGCACGCGCAGGATCGCCGCCACGCAGACCGCGAAGGCCACCGGCAGATAGCTGCGCGGGCGCCACTCGAACAGCAACAGCTCGACCGCGAGCAGGATGGACGCAAAGGGCGCGTTGAACGTCGCCGTCATGCCCGCCACCGCGCCGGCGACCAGCAGCGTCTTGCGCTCGTCCGCGGTCAGGTGGAGGAACTGGGCCACCAGCGATCCGAAGGCGCCGCCGGTCATGATGATGGGGCCCTCGGCGCCGAACGGCCCGCCGGTGCCGATGGTGATGGCGGCGGAGAGCGGCTTGAGCATCGCGACGCGCGGCTTCACCTTGCTGCCGTCGTGGAGTATGGAGTAGATCGTCTCGGGCATGCCGTGCCCGCGGATGACTTCGCTGCCGTAGCGCGCCATCAGCCCGACCAGCAACCCGCCGAGAATGGGCAGCAGGAGGATGAGCGCGGGGTTGTGATGGTTGGCGGCGGGCGCCACCAGCGCAAAATTGAAGCGCTGATAGAAGGCCAGGTTGGTCATGAGCCCGATGAGCTTCAACAGGGCCCAAGCCGCCCCCGTGCTGATGACGCCCGCAAGGCAGGCCAGCAGGACGATGCGAAGTGTTCTTGTGGTCAGCGTGAAGTCACCCAGATGCCCGGGCACAAGATTCGCCCGCGCTGAATTCTTTACTGCGTCCATAATCTTCATCGATCAATGCACCCCTTTGGGGCGCTCACTTTGAGAACGCTTGCAACCAAGAAATAAAATGACAGGTCACTTACGAACTGCGCAACTCAATATTACAACTGCAACGCCGCCACCGCTATGACAGCTTCCCGACAGAATGGTGCCGGTGGCCGGAATCGAACCGACGACCTACTGATTACGAATCAGTTGCTCTACCGACTGAGCTACACCGGCAAGGTACGGCGGATCAGTTTGCGGTTGCGGGACGGTTTTGACGGATGCGGACGATGACTTCCACGCCTTCCGCGACAGTGCCGGCGGGCGGCTCCGGCAGTTGGCTGATGGCGCAGTCGGCGGCGTCAAAATCGATCAGGCTGCCGTCGTCCACGTTGTAAAAGTGGTGGTGCGGCTTGGTGTTGGAGTCGTAGAACACCTTGGCCGGGTCCACGATCACCTCGCGCAGCAGGCCCTTCTCCGCGAACAGGCCCAACGTGTTGTACACGGTGGCCTTGGACACGGCGGTCTCTCCGCCTTCGCGGATGTGCGCCAGCACCTGATCCGCCGACATGTGCTGGTGCTGGGAGAGCATCAGCGCCGCGATCTCCACGCGCTGCGACGTGGGCAGGATGTCATGTTTCTCAAGCAGTGCCGTAATCAGTGCCTTGTCCATACGGGTTACCCCGAAGCCGGTTGTAGATTGATAAGTATAGCTTATGCCGCCGCCGGACAGTATGCATGCGGATCCACGGCCGGCCGTCGCCCCAGCAACAGGTCCGCCAGCAGGCGCGCGGAACCGGGCGCCAGCGCGTAGCCGTGACGGTGATGGCCGCCGGCGATATACAGGCCGGCGATGGCGGGATGGGCGCAGATGAGGGGCAGTTCGCGCGCCAGCGCGGGCCGCAATCCGGCCCATTGCGACATGACTTTTGCCTGCGCCAGTTCGGGCAGGACGCTGGCCGCGAAATCACGCAGCGAGCGCGCCACCGCCGGCGTCACGGTTTCATCGAAGCCCACTTCCTCGGAGGTCGAGCCGGCGAGGATCAGGCCGTCGCGGCGCGGGATGAGGTAGTTGCCGCCCCTGAGTACGATGGTCGCAAGCCGGGGACGATCCGGCCGCAGCAGCAGCATCTGTCCGCGCACGGGCCGGATATGGGGCAGGGCGGAGGCCACGGGCAGGAGGCTGCTGGTCCAGGCGCCGGCGGCCAGCACGACACGCTCCGCCGCGCATTCGCCCGCCGGCGTCGTCACGCCGGCAATGTGGCCATGCTTGATCACCACGCCTGAGACCTGCGTGCGTTCCAGCAGAACCACGCCCTGCTTGGGCAGGGCGAGCCGCAGCGCGCGCAGCAGACGCGGATTGCGCACCTGCGCCGCCTCCGGCAACCATACGCCTCCGGCCAGATCAAGGCCGGGAGGCGCCTGCTCGCAGGCCGTTGCGGGAGCGGCCTGTATGCCGGCGGCCCCGGCCCAGGCCAGTGATGCCGCAACGGGCGCCGCGTCCGCGATCAACATGCCCGAGGCGATCCATTCCGGGTCGAGGCCGGTTTCCTGATGCAGCGCCTTGCAGAGCACCGGCCAGAGCTGCTGGCCCTGCGCCACCAGCGGCCAGCCCGATGCCGGGAAGCGCCAGGGATGCATCGGCATCAGCATGCCGCCCGCCGCCCAGGAGCAGCCCCGCCCGCCGGCCTCGTTGCGTTCGATGAGCGTTACTTTCGCGCCGGCGGCGGCCAGCTCGCGCGCCGCCAGCATGCCGATGATTCCCGCGCCAACGATGATGCACTTCATGAGGGCGCTTGCAGGGGATGCTGCTGAAAGGTCGGATGTGCCGGGAGACGCATTCCCGGTGTTGCTGCGTTTGAAAAACTTTCAGGTTCAGGAGACGGCGCGGGCCAGCTCGCGCGGCAAGCTGAAGACCACCTGTTCGCGGATGCCCGGGGCTTCGCTGATGGCATGCCCGCCCCATTCCTTCAGGCGGGTCACCACCTGCTCCACCAATACTTCCGGCGCCGAGGCGCCGGCGGTGACGCCCACGCGTTTTTTGCCGTTCAACCACTCGCGCCGGATTTCGTCGGCGCTGTCGATGAGGTAGGAGGGGATGCCCTGTTTCTCGGCGATTTCCTTCAAGCGCGTGGAGTTGGAGCTGGTCTGCGAACCCACCACCAGGATGATGTCGCATTCCTTGACCAGTTTCTTCACCGCGTCCTGGCGGTTCTGGGTGGCGTAGCAGATGTCCTCCTTCTTCGGCCCGACGATGGACGGGAAGCGTTCGCGCAACGTGTCGATGATCTCGGCGGTGTCGTCCATGGACAGGGTGGTCTGGGTGACGAAGGAGAGAAATTCGGGATTCTTCACCTTGAGGTTCTTCACGTCATCGACGGACTCGACCAGGTACATGCCGCCGCGGCCGTCACGGCGGTGATACTGGCCAATTGTGCCCTCGACCTCCGGATGGCCGGCGTGGCCGATGAGGATGCACTCGCGGCCTTCCTTCTGGTAATGGCCGACCTCCATGTGCACCTTGGTCACCAGCGGGCAGATGGCGTCGAACACGCGCAGGTTGCGGCGCGCCGCCTCGTTGCGCACGGACTTGGCGACGCCGTGGGCGCTGAAAATGACCGTGGCGCCGTCGGGCACCTGATGCAATTCGTCCACGAACACCGCGCCCTTTTCGCGCAGGCCGTCGACGACGTATTTGTTGTGCACCACTTCATGGCGCACGTATACCGGCGCGCCGTACAACTCCAGCGCGCGCTCGACGATGCCGATGGCGCGATCCACGCCCGCGCAGAAGCCGCGGGGGTTGGCTAAAATTATTTCCACGAACGCATTATCCCACAGTATGTGTTGCCACCGTAAGCATCAGTCGAAACCTGTGTTCCGCGCCGTGTCCGGCGGGTCCCGGAACGCATCGATGAGCAACAGGGCCACGCCCAGGGTGATGGCGGAGTCGGCCAGGTTGAAGGCCGGGAAGTACCAGTCCTGATAATGTACCTGGATGAAATCCACCACGTAACCCAGCCTGCTCCGGTCGATTAAATTTCCCACGGCGCCGCCCAGCACCATGGTCAGCCCCAGCGGCAGCAGGACCAGCCGGCGTGGCAGGCGCCTCAACCAGGCCAGGATGAGCACCGCCACGCCCACGGCCAGCGCCATGAACAGCCAGCGCTGCCAGCCGCCGGCCTCGTTCAGCATGCTGAAGGCGGCCCCGGCGTTGTGCAGCAGGGTGATGTTGAAAAACGACGTCAGCACCATTCGTTCCTGGAGCGCAAAGTACACACCGATCTCGTGCTTGCTCCACTGATCCAGCAGTACGACGACTACTGCAAGCGTCACCCAGCGCCTCATGAACTTATTTCCCATGCGCGTTCACGCGTAACGGCGTTTTTCGCCCGGCCCCTCGACGTTGGTGACGCAACGGCCGCACAGCGCCGGGTGCCTGGCGTTCGCGCCGACGTCGCCGCGCTGGTGCCAGCAGCGCGCGCACTTGGGATGTTTGGAAGGCGAAACGAGAATCCACAGCCCCTCGATGCCCGCCGCCGCGACGGCATCCGCCGGTTTCTCCGCGATCGGATGCAAGCGGGTGTCGGAGACGATGAATACAAACCTCAATTCATCCTCCAGTTTCGACAGCAACGCCTGCAATTCCGGGCTGCAATAGAGATCGACCTCCGCCTCCAGCGCCTTGCCGATGCCGCCCGCGACGCGCAGCTTTTCCAGTTCCCCGGAGACCGCCTCACGCACGCGCAGCAGCTCATTCCAAAAGGCGGGCGGAAATGTCGCGTCGGGTTTCCGCGGCGGGGTGTCGTACCACGTCTCCAGAAACACCGAGGCGCTGCGCTTGCCCGGCATGTAGCCCCATATTTCCTCCGCCGTGAAACTCATGATCGGCGCCAGCCAGCGCGTCATGACCTCCAGGACATGATGAATCGCGGTCTGCGCCGAGCGCCGCGCCAGGCTGTCGCGGCGGCAGGTATATTGCCGGTCCTTGATGACGTCGAGATAAAAGCTGCTCATCTCCACCACGCAGAACTGGTACACCTGCTGGTAGATGAGATGGAATTGATAATCCGCGTAGGCGGCGGTGATTTGCCGCTGCAATTGCCGGGCAGTGTCCACGGCCCAGCGATCCAGCGCCAGCAACTCGTCGAAGGCGACGCTGTGACTCGCGGGATCGAAGTCGCCAAGATTGCCGATCAGATACCGCGCGGTGTTGCGGATGCGGCGATAGGCCTCCACCACCCGTTTCAGGATTTCATCGGAGATCGAGAGTTCGCCGGAGTAATCGGTCGCCGCCACCCACAGCCGCAGGATCTCGGCGCCCAGCGTGTCGGAGACTTTCTGCGGCGCGATCACATTGCCCTTCGACTTGGACATCTTGTGGCCGCCGCCATCGACGACGAAGCCGTGCGTCAGCAGCGCATCATAAGGCGCGCGCCCGTCCAGAGCGCAGCCGGTCAGCAGCGAGGAGTGGAACCAGCCGCGGTGCTGATCCGAGCCTTCAAGGTAAAGATCGGCGGGCCACTGCCGATTGCCCGGGCCGCGCAGCACGCTCCGGTGCGTGACGCCGGAATCGAACCACACGTCCAGCGTGTCGCTGATTTTTTCGTATCGCGACGCCTCGCCGCCGAGCAGTTCCGCCGCATCGAGCTTGAACCACGCCTCGATGCCTTCCTTTTCCACCCGCTGCGCGACCTGTTCCAGCAATTCCAGTGTGCGCGGGTGCCGATCGCCGGTGTTTTTGTCGAGGAAGAACGGGATCGGCACGCCCCAGTTGCGCTGGCGGGAGATGCACCAGTCGGGGCGGTTGGCGATCATCGCGTGCAGCCGCGGCTTGCCCCAGTCCGGGTAAAAGCGCGTGGCCTCGACCGCCGCCAGCGCCTGCTCGCGCAGCGTCGGGCCGCTGCGCGTGTCGAGCCTGTCCATGCCGACGAACCACTGCGAGGTGGCGCGATAGATGAGCGGCGTCTTGTGCCGCCAGCAGTGCATGTAGCTGTGCGTGATTTCGCTCTCCGCGAACAGATTTCCCTGCTCGCGGATTTTATCGATGATTGCGGCGTTCGCCTTCCACACGTTGAGGCCGCCGAAGAACGGCAGCGACCCGGCGAAGCGGCCGTTGCCCTGCACCGGCGCGATGATGTCGTCGGTCTTGATGCCGTAACGGCGGCCGGACTCGAAGTCGTCCATGCCGTAGGCCGGTGCGCAATGCACGATGCCGGTGCCGGTGTCGAGGCCGACGTATTCCGCCAGATACACCGGCGCGTCGCGGTCGTAAAACGGATGGCGAAAGCGCATATGTTCGAGAGTCGCGCCCCTGGCGGTGCCAAGCACGCGGCCCTCCAGGCCGCAGCGGTACAGCACCGCGGCGCGCAATTCCTCGGCGAGCAGCAATATTCCCCGGGACGTCTCGACGAGGGCGTATTCGAAGTCCGGATGCACGTTGAGCGCCTGATTGGCGGGGATGGTCCATGGCGTGGTGGTCCAGATCACCGCGTACACCGGCTTGTCCGGCAGCTTGGCGAGCTTGAAGGCACGCGCGAGTTTGCCGCGTTCGGATTCCGCCAGCGGGAATCCGACGTCGATCGCGGGGGATTTTTTGTCCTGATATTCGACCTCGGCCTCGGCCAGCGCGGAGCCGCAGTCGAAACACCAGTTGACCGGCTTCAGGCCGCGATAGACATAGCCGCGCTCCACCATTTCACCCAGCGCGCGGATTTCGTCGGCCTCGGTCTGGAAGTTCATGGTCTTGTAGGGATGCTCCCAGTCGCCGAGCACGCCCAGGCGGATGAAGTCCTTTTTCTGCCGCTCGATCTGCTCGGCGGCGTAGGCGCGGCACAGCGCGCGCGCGCGGTCGGCGGCCAGCTTTTTGCCGTGCAGTTTTTCGATCTGGTGCTCGATGGGCAGGCCGTGGCAGTCCCAGCCCGGCACGTAGGGCGCGTCGAAACCGGCAAGGGTCTTCGATTTGATGATGATGTCTTTCAGGATTTTGTTGACGGCATGGCCGATGTGGATGTCGCCGTTCGCGTACGGCGGACCGTCGTGCAGGATGAATTTTTTCCGCCCGCGACAGACATCGCGGATGGCCTGATAGAGATTCATCTGCTGCCAGCGCGCGATGATCTGCGGCTCACGCCCGGGCAGGTTGCCGCGCATCGGAAAATCCGTCCGCGGCAGGTTGAGCGTGTCCTTGTAGTCCCTGTTGGTCTTGTCTTCCACGATCCGTTCCCTTATCCCGTTCCCGTTGCGGCCAGCACCCGCCGCGCCTCCTCCGCGTCCCGTTCCATCTGCGCCTGCAGGGCCTGCAGCGATGGCAGCGCCATGTCCTCGCGCAGCTTGCGCACGAATTCGATGCGCAGATGGCGGCCGTAGCAGTCTTCGTCATAACCGAACACGTGCGCCTCCATGACCGTGTGCGCGCCGCCCACCGCCGGACGCGTGCCGACATAGGCCATGGCCTTTAGCGCCCGCGCCTTGAGCCCGTGCACGCGCGCGGCAAAGATGCCGGACACCGGCGCCGCGTGCCGGTGCAGGTCCACGTTCACGGTCGGGAAGCCCAGCGTGCGGCCGCGCTTCTCGCCGTGCATGACGCGGCCTTCCATCGAGTAATAACGGCCCAGCCACCGGCGCGCCTGTTCCATGTCGCCCGCGGTCAGTGCGTCGCGCACGCGCGAACTGCTCACGCGCACGCCGTCGAGCATGAAAGTCGCCGCCGCTTCGACCGCAAAACCGTTGCGCTCGCCCACCGCCCGCAACAGGGGATAATCGCCGGCGCGGTTTTTGCCGAAGCGGAAATCATCGCCGATCACCACGCCACGCAGCTTCAGCCGCCGCGCCAGGTCGCCCGCAAAATCCTCCGCGGACAAACCGGCAAGCGCGGCATCGAAGCGCAGCGCCAGTGTTTGATCCACGCCGTGTTCGCCCAGCAGCGACAGTTTTTCCCGCAAGCGGCACAGGCGTGCCGGCGCGGTTCCACCCTGAAAGTATTCGCGCGGCTGCGGTTCGAAGATCACCGCCGTCGCCAGCGTCCGCAGGCGGCGCGCCATCGCACCGAGCTGGGTGAGCACCGCCTGATGGCCGCGATGCAGCCCGTCAAAATTACCTATGGTGGCCACGCACTCCGCCGCCGGAGCGCGCGGGCCGCGCAAGCCTCTGATTACTCGCATGGAACCGGTTTCGTCCGCGTAAAAACGAATTATACCGGCGGGCGGGTGGAGGTCATATCCCTCAGGCGCCAGCCCAGGCGCCACAGCACCATCACGTAAATGGCGGTGGCCGCGGCAATCCAGCCGCCCAGGTTCGCGGCGCGCAGCCACGGTGACCACGCCGACCAGCGATCCAGCTCACCGCGACCGACCAGCAGCACCACCGCCATGATGGCGTTGGCGATGAGCAATTGCCTTGCCAGCCGCGCCCATCCCGCCGTGGGCCGATAAACGCCGGCGCGGTGCAGGCCCCGGTAAAGCATGCTGGCGTTGAGGAAACCCGACAGGCAGGTGGCCAGCGCCAGACCGACGTGGCCGACGCCGAGTCGCGACAGGGGATAGATGATGATCAGGTTCATCGCCATGTTGCTGAACATGGCGATGAGGCCGATGCGCACCGGCGTGCGCGTGTCGTGGCGCGAGTAATATGCCGGCGCCAGCACCTTGACCAGCGTGAAGGCGATCAGCCCCGGTGCGTAGGCGGTGAGGGCGTAGCTGGACATCAGCACGTCGTGCTCGGACATGCGGCCGTACTGGAACAGCGTGGAGAGCATCGGCGCCGCGAACAGCATCAGGCCCAGGGCCGCCGGAATGGTGATCACGCACACCCAGCGCAGCGCCCAGTCGAGCAGTTGCGAGAATTGCGCGGTGTCGCCGTCGGCGTGCTGTTCCGACAGCGACGGCAGGATGACCGTCGCGAGCGCGATGCCGAACACGCCCAGTGGAAATTCCAGCAGCCGATCGGCGTAATACAGCCATGAGACGCTGCCGGTTTGAAGGAACGAGGCCAGCAGCGTGTCGAACATCAGATTGATCTGCGCCACCGAGGCGCCGAACACCGCCGGCCCCATCAATTTCAGGATGCGCCGCACGCCGGGGTCATGCCAGGCCACCACCGGCCTGGGCAGCAATCCGAGTTGTTTCAGGAACGGCAGTTGAAACGCGAGTTGCAGCAGCCCGCCGATGGATACGCCCCAGGCGAGCGCCACCACCGGCCGGGCGAAATGCGGCGACAGCAGCAGCGCCGCCAGTATGAGACTCACGTTGAGAAACACCGGCGTGAAGGCCGGGATGCTGAACCGGTTGTATGTGTTGAGAATGGCGCCGGCAAAGGCGGCGAGCGAGATGAACAGCAGGTAGGGGAAGGTGATGCGCAGCATCACCGCCGTCACGGCGTATTTTTCAGGCTGGTTCAGGAATCCCGGCGCGAATACGGCCACAAACAGCGGCGCCGCCAGCATGCAGACGACGGTGACCAGGAACAATACGCTGGCGAGCGTGCCGGCCACGCGATCCACGAGCATCCGCACCTCGTCGTGGCCGCGCTGGGTCTTGTACTCCGCCAGCACCGGCACGAAGCCCTGCGAGAAGGAGCCCTCGGCAAACAGGCGGCGGAAGAGGTTGGGAATGCGAAAAGCGACGAAGAACGCGTCGGCGTACAGGCTCGCGCCGAACTGCCCGGCGATGACCATGTCGCGCGCGAAGCCGAAGATGCGCGACACCAGTGTCATCGAGCCGGTCGCGGCGGTGGATCGGAACAATCGGGCGCTCAGGGCGTGACCTCGCGTAAGTTTGATATGGGGGGAGGGGACAAAATGGCGCTTGATTCAGGTCTCAACGGCAGCCAATGATACCTGATTGACAAATACTGCTGAAACCCGCATATTTGCGCGCCATTTTTGTCACTCTGGATAAGCCCATCCGGGGCTTCCCAGAGTTCGGAAGGCAAAAACGCGGTTTTTACCTTCCTCCATTTTTAATGACGAAATCATCATTAAAAATGGCAGTGCGTCCCTGCACTGCGGAACCTCCGGCTTACGCTGAAGATTCCCTTGTTCGAGTTTAAAATTATTTGGAGTCAGTACATTGGCCAACATCAAATCCGCCCGCAAGCGGGCCCGTCAGTCGGTGAAACGCCGGCTGCACAACGCCGCCCGCCGTTCCGAGTTGCGCACCACCCTCAAGAGCGTAGTGCGCGCCATCGATTCAAAGAACAAAAAGGCTGCGGAAGCCGCCTATAAAATCGCCGAGCCGCTGATCGACCGGCTGGCCGCCAAACGCCAGATCCACGACAACAAGGCCGCGCGCCACAAGCAGCGTCTGACCGCCCGCATCCGCGCCCTGGCCTGAGATATCTCCGGCCATTCGTAAATAAAAACGCCGCATTCAGTGCGGCGTTGTTGTTTGTGTGAACGGCCTGTTAGGTTAATACCAGGTTGTCGCGGTGTATCAGCTCCGGCTCGAAGGCGTACCCCAGCACCGATTCGATCCTGTCGCTGGCCAGTCCCTTGATCGCGCGCGCCTCGACCGCCGAATAATTCGTCAGGCCGCGCGCAATCTCCCGGCCCCCGGTGTCGAGGCAGGCCACCAGCGCGCCGCGGGCGAAATCCCCATCGACGTCCTTGACTCCGACCGCGAGCAGGCTGCGGCCCTGTTCGCGCAATACCCGCACGGCACCGGCATCGAGTATCAATTTCCCCTGTACCTTGAGGCCGCTGCCCAGCCACTGCTTGCGCGCCGCGAGCGGCGCCTCGGTGGGGGTCAGCAGCGTGCCCAGGGCCTCGCCGGCCGCCAGCCGTTTCAGCACATCGACCTCCTGACCGGAGGCGATCACGGTCGCGGCACCCGAACGCGCCGCGAGCTTGGCGGCGCGCACCTTGGTGCGCATGCCGCCACGGCCCCACTGGCCGCCTTCGCCGGCCATCGGCTCCAGCGCCGGATCGCCGGCGCGTGCTTCCGGGATGAGCCTGGCATCCGGATGCCGGCGCGGGTCCCTGTCGTACAGTCCGGCGATGTCGGTCAGGATCACCAGCACGTCCGCCTCAATCAGGTTGGCCACCAGCGCCGCCAGCGTGTCGTTGTCGCCGAGTTTGATCTCCTCGGTGGCGACGGTGTCATTTTCATTGATGACCGGGACGACTTGCAGTTTGAGCAGCGTCCGCAGCGTGCTGCAGGCGTTCAGGTAGCGCTGGCGGTTGGCCAGGTCCTCGTGCGTCAGCAACACCTGCGCCGTGCGTATGCCGTGGCGCTTGAAACCCGATTCATAGGCCTGCACCAATCCCATCTGGCCGACGGCCGCCGCCGCCTGTAATTCATGCAGCGCGTGCGGCCGTTGCTTCCAGCCCAGCCGCGCGACGCCTTCCGCAACCGACCCGGAGGTGACCAGCACCACTTCGTGGCCCTCGCGCAATAATGCCGCCGCCTGCGCGACCCAGGCGTCGATGGATTCCGCGCGCAGCCCCCGGCCTTCGTGCGTGGCGAGCGCGCTGCCGATCTTGATGACCCAGCGGCGGCAGGCGCTCAATTGTTCGCGGGTCTTCATGAGGTCTGTTCCTTTTCGGCCCTGCCCGACTGTTCCAGATACGTTTGCACCTTGCGCATCAATTCCATGCAGCCTTCGCCGGTCAATGCCGACACGGCGTGCACCGGCCCTTTCCAGCCGGCGTCCTTCACGATCTTGCGGCAGTGCGCCCTGCGTTCGGACGGCGCCAGCAGGTCGATCTTGTTCAACACCAGCCAGCGCTCGCGCTTCGACAGTTCCCGACTGTATTTCTTGAGCTCATTTTGCACTGTTTTGAACTCGTGCGCCGGATCGCGGCCGGGATCGACCGTGCTGGCGTCCAGCAGGTGCAGCAGCAGCCGCGTGCGCTGCACGTGGCGCAGGAACTGGACGCCCAGGCCCGCGCCCTCGGCGGCGCCCTCGATGATCCCCGGTATGTCGGCGATGACGAAGCTCTGATCCGCGCCCGTGCGCACCACGCCGAGGCTCGGATGCAGCGTCGAGAACGGGTAGTCGGCCACCTTGGGCCGCGCCGCCGACACCGCGCGGATGAGCGAGGACTTGCCGGCGTTGGGCATGCCCACCACGCCGACGTCCGCCAGCAGCCGCAATTCCAGCTTGAGATCGCGCGCCTCGCCGGGCTCGCCGGGGGTGGTTTTGCGCGGGGCACGGTTGGTGCTGCTCTTGAAATTCATGTTGCCGAGGCCGAAACGTCCGCCGCGCGCGACCAGCAGCCGGTCGCCGGATTTGGTCAGATCGCCCAGCGATTCATCGGTGCCGGTGTCGTACACCACGGTTCCGATCGGCACCCGGATCAACAGGTCCCCGCCGGCGCGGCCGGAACATTGCTTGCCCATGCCATTGCCGCCGCTCCTGGCGCGGAACAGGCGCTCGTAACGGAAATCCACCAGCGTGTTTTTGCCCTCGTCGGCGATGAGATAAATGCTGCCGCCGGCGCCGCCATCGCCGCCGTCCGGCCCGCCGCGCGGGACGTACTTCTCGCGGCGGAAGCTCATGCAACCGTCGCCGCCCTTGCCGGCCTCGACGCGGATGATCGCCTCATCAATGAATTTCATCGTAGGACCTGTCTCAAAAATCCGCGCATGTGCGAGACGCGCCCCCCACAAACAAAAAACCCCGTCAGCGACGGGGTTTTTATGGTGAAGTGAGTAATGGCCGTCAGGCCGGACGGACATTCACATAAGTACGGGCCTTGTGTCCGCGTGTCGTGAACTCGACGTGGCCGTTTACCTTGGCGAACAGCGTGTGATCGCGGCCGAGGCCGACGTTCTCGCCGACCCGGTATTGCGTGCCGCGCTGGCGCACGATGATGTTGCCGGCCTTCACGGCCTCGCCGCCGAAATGCTTCACACCCAGCCGTTTTGCCTGGGAGTCGCGGCCGTTGCGCGTGCTGCCGCCTGCCTTCTTGTGTGCCATGACTGTCTCCTGTTACCGGGGCGCGGTTTACCCGCCGGCCTGAATCTTGGTGATCTGCAGCGTGGTGTAGTGCTGCCGGTGGCCCATCTGCTTGCGGTAATGCTTGCGGCGGCGGAACTTGATGACGCGGATCTTCTTGCCGCGGCCATGGCTCACGACCTTGGCGGACACCTTGGCGCCCGCAATAACCGGCGCGCCCACCGCCACCTTGTCGCCGTCGACGATCATCAGCACCTCGCCGATGTCGACGCTGGCGCCCGCCTCGGCGGGCAGCAATTCCACCTTCAGGGTATCGCCCTCGGCGACCTTGTACTGTTTGCCGCCCGTTTTAATCACCGCGTACATAACTCTTTAAACTCCAAAGTGTTTCGGCCATCGAACTCAAATCAAGGGGCGCGATTCTACGGAATTCAGTGACCAAACACAACCCACATGCAGTCCGCCTGTCGGGGCGCCCCGGGGTGTTATTCTAGTGGCAATTATAGAGCCGGCGGGACGGTCACTATCTTGATGCAGATACCGGCGAATATTCTTTATCTTGAACGCCGGCATCCGGGCCTGCTCTCTCTGTTGGCAGCCGTTGCCGATTATTTCCACCGCCCCTACGAGGAGTTTGGTTTAAATGTCGCCACTATTGTCGAAAAGATGGGGGTTGAGCGCATCTCTGTTTCCTGTCGGGAGCTTGAAGCTTGTGGTATCCTCCCAAATTTGAAGATCAGTGGCGATAGGCAGACGGCCGCGCTGTGGCGCTGGCCGCTGTTCAGCGGCATTCTGTACGATATCGTCGGTTTTGCCCCGCCGGATGCAATCAATGTATGTGACTGGCTCCCCCCGCCAATCCGCAGCGAAGCCGATCATCATGACCGCGAAACGCGGCTGCAAACGGCCACCGCATACTGGCAACGCGCACTGTGCCTGACATTCCCCGAGCTCTATCTGAACCCTTTTCTGCCACAGGATGGAAAAAAGGAACTGCTGGGCTGCGATCTCGGCTGCGGCTGGGGTCGTGCGTCACTGAGCCTGCGCGATTACGTGAACAGGCATCTCGTCGGCTGCGATTACGGTGCCGATGACCTGCGGCGGCTGACGGGATTCGCGGACCGCGCGGGGATCGCGGAGCATGTCAGCGTTCATCGCGGCAATGTCACCCGCCTGCCTTACGCCGATGGCGCGTTTGATTTCTTTCTCGTGTTCGACGTCTTTGAGCATTTGAGCGATGCCTCGCTGCATGCGTGCATGAGCGAGATGCTTCGCTGTGCCAGGGAGGGGACGATTATGTATGCGGAGATCCCGCTGCACGATTTCTGCCCGGCGGTGACACATATCCAGGATTTTTCACTGGAACGGGTCGTGAAGTTATTCGAATCGCACCAGGCCCACCATCGCTCGTTCCGGCTGGTTCATCATCTTGAAATATTGCCGAGCCACTTTACCTTCCGTATCGAGCGGAGGGCGCCGGCAGCGCCATGATTCAGGGGAATCCTTCAAGAATTTTAACAGATGCCGTTCGTGCCGAGGTATCGAAGCATGAACAAATCACCAGCTGACATTCGCCCTTCGATATTATCCAGACTTGCCGCCGATCGCGCCGTAAAGTGATATTCTAACAACACTCATGCGCGCCAAAGCCCGTACGACCGCCGTTCATGGTTTGAGCCCCATTCCTGTTTCCGAAAGCCAGGGGCTGGAGGAGGTGCGTGCGCTGCTGGCCCCGGACATGGCCGCAGTCAACCAGTTGATCGAAGCCTCACTCTATTCCGAGGTGCCGCTCATCGACAAGCTCGCGCACCACATCATCAACAGCGGCGGCAAACGATTGCGGCCGGCCATCGCGCTGCTCGCCGCGCGCGCCTGCGGTTACCGGGGCAGCCAGCATGTCACGCTCGCCGCCATCGTCGAATTCATCCACACCGCGACGCTGCTGCATGATGACGTGGTGGATGCCTCGGAACTGCGGCGCGGGCGGCAGACAGCCAACCACCTGTGGGGCAATTCGGCGTCCGTGCTGGTCGGAGATTTTCTTTATTCACGGGCGTTCCAGATGATGGTCGGCGTCAACGACATGCGCGTCATGTCGGTGCTGGCCGATGCCACCAACACCATCGCCGCCGGCGAGGTCATGCAGCTCGCCAATCGTCGCAACCCGGACACCACGCGCGAACAGTATTTCGCGGTCATCACCGCCAAGACCGCCAAGCTCTTCGAGGCTGCCGCGCAACTCGGCGCCGTGCTGACAGGGCGGGGGATGGGGGTGGAGGCGGCGCTGGCGGCCTATGGCAGGCACGTGGGCATCGCCTATCAGCTCATCGATGACGTGTTGGACTACAGCGGCTCGCCGGAAGTGTGCGGCAAAAACGTTGGCGACGATCTGGCCGAGGGCAAACCCACCCTGCCGCTGCTGCACGCCCTCTGGCACAGCAAGCCTGCGCAGGCGCAGACGTTGCGCACGGCCATCAAGCAGGGTGGACGGGAAAACATCGCGGCCATCACCGCCGCCATCGAATCCACGGGGGCCATCGCCCATGCCGCCGGGCTCGCGCGCACCGAGGCACAGGAGGCGGTGCGATCACTGGAAGTATTGCCGCCTTCCGCGGATCGCGAGGCGCTGCGCGCGCTGGCTGAGTTCACGGTCAATCGCAGTTTGTAGCGAACTGCGGGAACGCCGTACGTCGCGGGCGTGTCTCAGTCTGTGGCGCCGAATGCCGTCGCGTATTGCGATTGATGCCGTATGAGCACTCTGAATCTCCACCAATTGCTGTCGCCGAAATCCATCACGCTGATTGGCGCCTCCGACCATCCCGGCAGCGTTGGCACCGTGGTCATGAACAACCTGTTGCGCGGCGGGTTCAAGGGCCCCATTCATCCTGTCAATCCAAAATATGAGAGTGTCGCGGGCCGGCGCGCCTATGCGGACGTCGCGGCGTTGCCGGAGGTGCCGGAACTGGCGGTAATCTGCACGCCGGCGGCCACCGTGCCGGCGCTGATTTCCGCGCTGGGAGAACGGGGCACGCGGGCGGCGGTGGTTTTGAGCGCCGGATTTCATGAAACCGGTGGCGCTTCTCCAACGCGGCGTGAATTGTTGCTGGCGGCCCAGCCCCACGGTCTGCGGCTGCTGGGCCCGAATTGCATCGGTCATCTGAACCCCCACATCGGGCTGAACGCCAGCTTCTCGCATGTGGACGCCATGACCGGCCACATGGCCTTTATCGCGCAATCCGGCGCGTTGTGCACGGCAGTGATCGATTGGGCCCGCGCCAACGACGTGGGCTTCAGCCACGTCGTTTCGCTCGGCGACATGGTGGACGTGGACTTCGGCGATCTTCTGGATTTTCTGGGCAGCGATGGCACCACGCATGGCGCGTTGCTTTATGTGGAATCGGTGACCGCCCCGCGCAAATTCCTCTCCGCGGCGCGTGCAATCGCCCGCGACAAGCCGGTGATCGCGATCAAGGCCGGCCGCAGCGCGGCCGGCGCCAGGGCCGCGTTGTCGCACACCGGCGCGATGACAGGGAGCTATGAAGTCTTCGAAAGCGCGTTACGGCGCGCCGGCATTGTGCTGGTCGATTCCATCGAGACGTTGTTCGACGCCGCGGAGGCGCTGGCACTGTGCAAGCACCTGCCCGATGGCGATCGCCTGGCCATCGTCACCAACGGTGGTGGGCCCGGCGTTCTGGCCGCCGATGCCCTGATCACACAGGGCGGGACGCTGGCACCGCTCTCGCCGGCCACCATCCAGAAGCTGGATGCCGTGCTTCCGGCGGCATGGTCGAGGGCGAATCCGGTGGATATCGTCGGCGACGCGGATGCGCAGCGCTATCAGTCGGCGCTGGACATCGTGATCGGCGATCCAGATGTCGATGCCGTCATGGCCGTCAACGTCCCCACGGCCCTCGTTTCCAGTGCCGACGCCGGGCAGGCCGTGAAGGAAGTCGCCGTCCGCTCGCCCATTCCGGTATTCGCCTGCTGGATGGGGGAATCCACGGCGGCGGCGGCCCGCAGCGCATTTGAACAGGCCGGGATTCCCGCCTACGCCACGCCGCACGCAGCCCTGCATGCCTTCCTCACCTGGTGCGAGTACCGGCGCACGCAGGAAAACCTGAGCCAGACACCGGTCTGGCCGCCCGAAGACTGGTCGCCGGATATCGCTGCCGTCTCCAGGATTATCAGAGACGCGTTGACTTCCGGCCGTGAAGTGCTGACGGAAATCGAGGCGAAACAGATGCTCACGGCCTATCGTTTCCCGGTCGTGGAGACCCATCACGCCGCCGATGTGGAATCCGCCGTCGCCCTGGCGGAGCGGATGGGTTATCCCGTTGCGCTCAAGATTCTGTCGCGGGACATCAGCCATAAATCCGACGTGGGCGGCGTGGCGCTGGACCTGGATTCCGCACCGGCGGTGAAACTGGCCGCCGAGGGGATGCTGGCGCGTGTCCGGGCGTCGAAGCCGGCGGCGCGCGTGGACGGCTTTTCGATTCAGCGCATGGTCAGCCGCGTCACCGCGCGCGAACTCATTCTGGGCATGACGGTGGACAATGTTTTCGGACCGGTGATGTTGTTCGGTGATGGCGGCACGGCGGTGGAGGTATTGGCTGACACGGCCATTGCCTTGCCCCCCCTCAACATGCATCTGGCGCACGACCTCATGCAGCGCACGCGCGTGTACCGCCTGTTGCGCGGCTATCGCCACCGCGCTGCCGCGAACCTGGAGGCGATAGCACTGAGCCTGGTGCGTCTCTCGCAGATGATTATCGACCGCCCGGAGATCGTTGAAATCGACATCAACCCGCTGCTGGCGGACGAAAAGGGCGTCGTTGCTCTTGACGCGCGCATCCGTGTGCGGCCGGCGCAAGGTTCGGGCGTGCAGCGCCTGGCCATCCGGCCTTATCCGCGCGAGCTTGAGGAGACCCTGACCCTGGATGACGGCGAAAAATTTTTAATCAGGCCGATACGGCCGGAGGATGAACCCGCGCACCGTCGCCTGTTCGAGAAATTGCGGCCGGAGGATATTTATTATCGTTTCTTCAATCACATTCGCGAAATGAGCCACGCCCAACTGGCCCGGTATACGCAAATTGATTACGACCGCGAAATGGCGTTCATCGCCACCCGGACCATCGACGGCGAGGGTGAAACGCTGGGAGTCGTCCGTGCCATCACCCATGCCGACAACACCGAGGCGGAATTTGCCGTCATCATCCGTCCGGACTACCAGAAAAAGGGCTTGGGGCGCGCGCTGATGGAAAAGATAATCCGTTATGTCCGCGAGCGCGGCACGGGGGTGATGACGGGTCAGATTCTCAGCATCAATTATGGAATGATCGCGCTTGCGAAACACTGCGGATTTACCGTCGAACCCTCGCCGGAGGGCGGCGTGGCCATTGCCACGCTCAGTCTTCGTTGATGCGGTCTGTCAAGACGCCGGTATCGTCGTTGAATCCATGAAGGCTATCGCGTACACTGCCCGCCCGCTCTGGCCAAGGCGCTGACCAGGTTTCTCCTTGTCACGCCGGCTCCGCCACCGGGCGGCGATACTGACGTCTTCGGGGTGTAGCTCAGCCTGGTAGAGCACTAGCTTCGGGAGCTAGGTGTCGCACGTTCGAATCGTGTCACCCCGACCAATCCCTCATTTCCCGCACTTCGTCGCGCATGGAAGCCGGACCGCTTGCGCGGTCAAGGTGTCGCACGTTTACGCGGCACATCCTGTGCCGCGCCGCTTGTGCGGTCGCTTCGCGCGTACAATTTCGCTCCCGGCGAAATTGTCGAATCGTGTCACCCCGACCATCCCCCGAATTTTCCGCCCGTAAAAACAAAGACGGCGGGATATCCCGCCGTCTTTAGTCTTGCACGAAGCAGTGGAAATCAATACACGTGAAGCACACCCGTCTCGCCTTGATCGAGGTTTTCCTCTTCCACTTTGACGGGCGGATTGCCGTCATAGATCTTGTAGATCCGGTTCTGCCGGTAAGCCTCGCGGGTGAAGCTGTAGGGATCAAGCGCGGCTTCGTCACGTATGCGCGTGGCATCAAGGAGATTCGCGCGCGTGTTGATGGCGTTCAGGGCGCCCACCGGGAAGGTCACCGCGAAACTGGCGTAGTACAGCGGGCTCAATAATGCGCTGGTAAATAAATCAGGGGCATCGCGCACCGAATTGGGTCCGGCCAGCGGCAGCACGAGATAAGCGCCTTCGCCCGCGCCCCATTTTCCGAAGGTTTGTCCCAGGTCCTCGTCGTGCTTGATCAAGCCGGAACCGCTCGCGGGATCAAACAATCCGCCGATGCCGATCGTGCTGTTGGTGATGAAGCGGCCGGTGTCGTCCCACGCCTGTTTCAGTTTCCCTTGCAGTATGTCGTTGGCGATGACGTTTGGATAACCCATGTTGTCAAAGAAATGCGTCACGCCGGTGCGTATGATCTGCGGCGTGACCTTGACGTATTCCTCCGCCACCGGCTTGATGATGTGCCTGTCAAGGCCGTCATTGAAGTTGTAGAACGCGCGGTTCATGCCCTCAAAATCATCGCCACTGTTGGTCGTTGGATCGGTGTTGCAACCGGCAAGAAACGCAACGATCAACAATCCCCCCGCCCCCACGCCTGTGCGGGCAGCCTGCTTGTCCAAAGTCATCACGCTCATTTCCCCGTAGCCTGCCAAAAAGTTCTTAACTTTTTATTACCGCCCGCGCCATCCGTTGAACCTCACTTGCCGGCCGGCTGGGCATACTTGCTTATCTTATCATTCAATCGGGCAATAAGTGCAGGGTACCCCTCATTTTTAATCACGGCGGTGTAATCGGCGTGTTTCAGCGACAGGTCGCTGACCCCGTCGGCGATGACGTTCAGGATCCGCCATTGGCCATTGTCCGAGGGGCGCACGATATAATCCAACTTGACCACGGTGCCATCCGACTGCACCAATTCGGTTTTGACCAGAATATCCCCGCCGGGCTGCGGCTCCACGCTCAGGGTGCGGAAGGATTCACCCCCATAGCTGTCGAAGCGGGAGGCATAAGTGGCGGTGCTGAGGCGCGTGAAGGTGTCCAGGAATGTCTGATGATCCTGATCGCTTAGCCCCCCCCAATAGCGGCCCACGATGATCTTGGCGATGGCCGGAAAATCAAAACTGCCTTGCACGACCGGCGTCAGATTATCCAGCCGGCCCTGATATCCCAGCTGGCCCGAGTGTTTCATGACATCGATCAGAGCTTCATGAAGCTTTTCAACGACTTGCTTGGCTTCGTTCTGTGGTTGTTCGGCGGCGGCGGGGCTGCTCGGGGCGAACCACACGGCGGCGAGAAAGAGCAGGCTTGAGGACAGGAATTTTTTAAACATCATCGGTGGAAAACGCCTCCATACGCGAAATTAGCATACTGACCATTAGATGAGAATCCGCTGAATAAGTTATGAGGAAGCCGGTAGAGCCACCACAATGAGAAAAAGTTCACAGTTCACAGCTTACCGGCCGTAGATGCGATCCTTCCATAGCGAACGCACCCCCCGGTGATATCGCCAGGCCGAGCTGATGGTCATGGCGAGGAACAAGGCGGCAATGCCGGGCATGGCCAGCGCCCAGAGCGGCGATTGTTGGTAATACCGCAACGTGGGGAGATAGGGGCTGGCGGTCAGGCCGAAGGCCAGCATGGCGGTAGTGACATGCGCGCCCGCCAGCAGCATCGCCGCCGGCAGCAGGTAGACGCCACCCATGAGCAGCGCGCATAAGGCCAGTAACAATGGCGAGTAGCGTAACTGGGTGTACGCGCTGCGGGCCACCATGTCCCAGATCACGTGCAAATGGATGTAGCGGCGCAGGCTGCGCGCCGAATGGGTGAGACCCACCCATGTCCTGCCGCCGGCGGCCTTGATTCTGGACGCCAGCGTGCAGTCATCGATCAGCGCCTCCTGCAGGGCCGCAAATCCGCCGAGATCGTTCAAGGCGCGGGCTTCAATCAGGATGCAGCCGCCGGCCGCCGCCGCCAGCCTGCGGCCCGGCCCGTTGGCGAGCGCGAAGGGATAGAGCATCTTGAAAAAATACACGAACGCCGGCAGCAGCAGTTTTTCCCAGAAACTCACCATGCCCAGATGCGCCATCAGGGAGACCAGTTGCAGTTGCCGATCACGCTGATGGGCACGCAGGGTGGCCAATGTGCCGGGTGCGAGCGCGATGTCGGCGTCCAGCAATAAAATCAACGGTGTTTGCACCAGCCTGCGGCCCTGCTCCAGGGCCCATAATTTTCCGCTCCAGCCCGGCGGGAGCGGCTGCCCGGCGATGACGCGCAGGTTCAATCCGCCTGCGCGGCGGGCAGTCGCCGCCGTCCCGTCCGTGGATTGATCATCAATCACGATGGCCGACAAGTTGCTGCCCTGCGCGGCGAGTGCG
>Ga0335077_10001581_pt1 | contig 27154 bp, 26 predicted proteins | sample Lox_Sample_31_FD_207151 | JGI IMG/M metagenome (GOLD analysis project Ga0335077, IMG submission 207151) | Soil microbial communities from Loxahatchee National Wildlife Refuge, Florida, United States - Lox_Sample_3.1 | ecosystem: Environmental > Terrestrial > Soil > Wetlands | place: USA... | reverse complement strand
ATCTTCGATCCGGGGCTCTATTACATGGTGGGCGGCCTCACGCTGAACTCCAACTCCACGGTGCGGCCGAGCACAGCAGCCGGAGACGGAAGCGGCGGAACGATCTTCTATTTCTCGGGTAATAAGTCGATCTCCGTCAACGCCAACTCGGGAAAATCGACCACCGATGCGTTCACGGCCAGTTCCCTGAAGTGCGCCGGCACCTCGACCCTGCCGGGCAATCTGCCCGGAACGACGTCGATCCAGGGCAACATCCTGATGGCCCCATGCACCGGCTATTATGGTGATCCCCTCGGCTCAAACGACCCGCAAGGCATACAGCGGGGAATGCTTTTTTTTCAGGATCGCTCCGCGAGCGGCGTGGGCGCGACCTGGGGAGGCGTGGGCCAATACGCGCTCGCCGGCTCGGTCTACGTTCACCACTGCAATGCGTCGGGCACGGGAACGGCGTGCGGTGCTCCCACTACCTATTACGACGCCACGTTTACGCTCAGCGGCAACTCCTGCACGGGCACCTACGTCCTGGGGAGTATCGTCGTCGATAATCTCACGCTGGGCGGCTCGTCCTGCATCGTCATGGATCTGAATCCGAACGCCGCCTACTGGTTGATGAAAGCGAGTTTGATTCGTTAGTTTTCGGCGAAATGCCCGGCTCGCCGGGCGAGCGATTTCCAGGGCAGAAAATGGCTGCTGCGCATCACACCGCGTCCCTTCAGCGCCCCCTTCGATACGGCGCTTTGGCGACCACCCAACGCGCCACGAAATGGGAAAGAGCCGTCGCCTCGCGCCGTTTCTGGAGAAGCGATATCTTCCTGGGCGCCTGCACCTGCCGCCACCGCGGCATGTTCTACTCGCTTCTGGTTCATGCCGCGCTTCTGCCCGTGCTGCTCACTTTGAACTTTCCCGTACCGCGCAGCAAAGCCCCGCTGGACGCATACCTCATGCCTGTCGACACGCCGGTCTCAGTTCCAACCGCTCTAACCGCGGCCATCTCCCGGCCAATGCAAACTCCCCCGATCTGCTGCGCCCCGCAAACAATAGTTTCCCATCCGGACCGCGCGACCAACCCTATGCAAACAATCCTTCAGCCGGATCTCCCCAATCCTCCTTCGCTCGAGAATTTCATTCCCCTGCCGAACCTTCTCGCCCTCCGGCGCGTTTTCGGGCGCTCAGGCCTGCATCTCAGCGCAAGTATCGCGCTGGAGCCCCCGGCTATGCCCGAGGCATCCCGGCCCCGTGAAGAACCAGATGCAAACCGCCTTCTTCGGGGCGACGCTCTTGCGGACGGTGCGGAAGGCGTGCGCGACACTCTCGCCCTCAGCGTTTTGCCCGCTCCTCCCGACGAAACCGTCTCACCGCCCGCCGCCGAATCCCGCGGTCGCTTCGCGGAGACCTCCGTCTCCAACGTGGCCGCCGAGCCCGCGGCCGGCGAACCCGAAACCCGCAGCACCCCGGCCAAACGCGCGGAGACAGTTTTTCCCGGCATCACCATACAAGGCGGGGAATGGAAGGCGGATTCCCGTCCGGCTGAGCCTACGCCCGCCGCGCCCCGCCGCGAAGAGCCTCGCCCCTCTTCCTACGCGCTCACCATCGCGTCGTCTGGAAATAGCGGCGGCGGCCTCAGGGACTTCGGGATCTTCGGCAACGAGGCTGTCTTCACGCAATATTTCGACGTAAGCGCATCGGGCGGCGCGCCTGCGCCGCCATGGATCTTGCAGTACGCATTTATCCCCGCGTGCTGCGGTCTCCGGGAAGCGGTTGTTCCGCCGCTTCCCCTGAAAGAGGTCCCGCCGGGCTGGCCGCAAGATCTCGCGGCGGCCCATGGCGGAGAGATGATCGTCGTCCGCGCGGTGATCGCCGCCGACGGCACAGTGGGCGAAATCCGGGTCCTGAAAAGCCCGTCTTCCGGCCTGAATGGCGCGATTCTGGACTCCCTGGCTCAATGGGTCTTTCAGCCGGCCCAAAGGAACGGGCAGTTCTCTGCGATCAAAGCGCTCTTCGGCATTCCCGTGGCGAACGATCGTTGATGTGGAGTCAATTCTCAGGCTAAGGAGAAAAGCAACGTGACGAACCAGCCGGCTATTCGCGCCAGCAATCGCATCTACGTCCGCGTTCCCGTGGAAATCGCCGTCGATCCCAATGGAACCACCATCTCTTACGCCGCTTCCACCGTGGACTTCTCCGCTTTGGGCGCGCGTGTCGAAACCGATTCGCCGCTGCCTCCAGGCGCGCGCGTAAATTTTATTTGGACGGGCCCCGCGCAGCGACCGGTTCCGAGTCTGGTGGTCTGGTCGGCGCCGGCCCATTTGGATCAAGGACACCAGGCAGGCTTGCGGTTCCTCGAACCGCTTCCCGTGCGCTCCTGAATTTTCCCGCCGTGTGGCTCTGCGGTTGCGTGGTTTCCGATCCGGCCGCTCTGTGAACGAGCAGCCGGCAATCCTTGCCGCCCACGCGCACGCTCGAGATCCACGAGTCCGTTCGCACGATCTCTCCCTCTCTGGTTCTCAGGGAAAGTTCTCCCGACCAGGTTTCGTGGCCGAGCATCTGCGCCAGGAGTTCCGCAATACGCGGGTCGCTTCCGCCGTCGCTGGGCCCGTGCAGCGACTCGACATTGCGCGCCACCAGTTCGCCCGGTCTGTAGCCGAAGTTGCTCTCCGCCGCGGGATTGGCGTAAAGAATCACGCCCGATTCGCTCGCCAGGCAAACGCCCACCGGCAACGACTCCAGAATATCCGTGTGCAGCCGCTCTTCGATTCGCCCCCGAAATCCCGCCCGGTCATCGTGAAACAGCAGCAGCGCGGCCACGCCGATCATCCAGATCGCCAGTACGCCCGCATACTTCACCAGCGTATTCGCGCTCCCTGCGCTGCGGCCGGCATTCGCCTGTTCCCGCTCCGCGCGACTCCGCTCGTTCGTTCGCATTTCGGCGATGGTCTCCTCAATGCGGGCTTCGTCGTCCGATTGCCGCGTCTGGTTCGCGGAATTAGCGCGCGCCGCCGGCCGCGTGCTTCTCATACTCATGTCGCGCTCCAGGGTTTCCAGCCGTTCCATGGCCGCTTTACGAAGTTGCCGCAAGTTCGCCTGCCCTTTGGGAGACTGAACTCCGGGATCGCCCTTGGTCTCTTCTTCGAGTTGGTCGAGCGCGCTGTTTACTCGGCCGGCGGCATTGCCAAAAGCCAAACGATAATCGTCGCTCCCGCTGATTGCGTATCCCTGCGCGGCCTTTTCCGCCTGCTGCAGGTCGGCCAGAAGATCCTCGAACCCGTGAGATTCCGAGATCGCCTTTACGACTTCGCCTTCCGCCGCGTTCAGCTTATAAAGTTCGCCCAACTCCGCAAACAGCACGGTTACGAAAATCGGGATGGCCAACGCATACGCCACCGCCACTTTCCTCCTGCGAATCATCAGAAACTCCTTCATTCCCGCTCCTGAAAAATCCTCTTAGCGGATTCTTTCCCGGAACGGGAAAAAACGTGCCGATTCGAAATAGGCAGCGGCTCTCGCCCCTGGCTTTCCTGAAACCAATAACGCGCCTTCACCTTCTAGTTCCACCGCCGCGCCCAGTAATCCAAGCAAGCAGCGTTCCACGCGAGAACTGCGGCGTCCACCAGCCAAGGATTCCGCCGGCTCGATAGGGCTCTATTCCCACCGCCGAGTTCGGAGCTATTCTCTTGGTAACCTAGGGGTGGATCTCCACAAACGAGAGGCGAGAGGAATGGCTAAGGGAACAACCAGAGGAACTGGCACGGGGAATGCCACAAAGAAGACCGGCGGAAAAATGAAAACTCTCAAGCCACCGGAAGACCCGCAAGCCGGCGAACGAGAAGCTATTTTGGACGAGCGTGAAACTTTGCGGCGGCTTTTTCCCGCAAGCTATTCGCCCGATATCGGCGTCTTCAACGAAAATTCAGTGGAGGTGATGTTCAAGCTTACCCGCTCGCAGGCGGAGAACCTGGCTCGGCTGTTGAAGGAGCACAAGCTCTGAACTTGCCGCGGCATCCACAACAATGCCGCCAAAAGAGACGGTTCCGCGTTCCCGCCAAAATCTTTACCGTTCCGCCCATGGAGCCCGTTGAAAAGCGCATCGAAAAGGATGGACGGCTCGATGCCGATGTACAGATTCGCCGGCTCGATGCCCACCTGCAGGGTGGATGGCTCGATACCCATATAGAGCGTCGATGGCTCAATGCCCACGTAGAGGCTCGCGGGCTCAATGCCGACGCTTAGGGTCGAAGGCTCAATGCCCACGTGCAGAGTCGACGGCTCGATACCGATATGCAAGGTCGCCGCGTTTTGCCCAAAGCACTGCGCCGCCGCCAACATCCACAAAAAGGCAAATGAGACGAAACCGAATCGTTTCATTTTAGCGCCCTCCCGCTAGTCTCTTTCATCCGAGCTTCCAGTATGCTCCCTGCCCCGCGGCGGTACAATCACGCGAACCTCCGCGTCTAGGAACCAATCCCTATGCGCCCAAATTCGGCGCCACTTTGAGCCCGCCTCGCTGCCACCGCCACCCTCGCCTTTCATTTTCCACTCCGCCCTCTTATAATTCACCGGTCCAGTGCGGCTGTGGCGGAACTGGCAGACGCACCAGCTTGAGGGGCTGGCGCTAGCAATAGCGTGGTGGTTCGAATCCACTCAGCCGCACCATTCCTCGGTTTTCGCCCGTTTGAAGAATAAATCGAGCGGCTTTCTGTGTGATGGATAGCGCAACCGTTTTGTATATTTCACGGCGCTCGGGTAATTTTTCGCTTGTTCAAAACGAAATCCGTTTTAGGCTTCTTATGAAGGTCTCCCTTACGGTACATCGGCGCGAAAACATGGATTGTGAGAAGCTGGACATCTTGCTCTCAACGGGCCCGGATGTCGGCGATCGCTATCTTGATTTGATCCGCGATTGCATAACACGGGCAGCTTTTCCGGAATCTTGGGAGCCTGTGAACTACCCGCGACGCAGTTGGCAGGCCTATGTACTCGCTCCGCTTCAGGCTTTGCTTCGTGTTCGAAATATGCACCTCTGCCGGCGGTTCCAATATTCGAAGTGGAATCGTTCCCATGGCGAGGATTGGCCGCCAGAAGCCGAAACGATGATCGGGCTGGAACGCTTGGCAAACCTGAGAAGGTGCTGCATTACGGCCATTCGAGAGGGCGTTCCCGGGGACTTTTGCGAAACTGGTGTTTGGCGCGGCGGTGCGTGTATTTACATGCGAGCCATCCTCCAAGCCACGCAGGACACCGTTCGAAGTGTTTGGGTGTGCGACTCGTTCGAAGGCTTGCCAAAACCGGCCCATGAGGCTGACCTGAAATTGAATGAATCGGGCCGCATGAATCCCCCGAGCACGTTGTGGCGATATAAACAGCTTGCGGTTTCGCTCGACGAGGTGAAGCGCAACTTTGAGCGCTACGGTCTTCTTGATGATCGCGTACGATTTATCAAGGGCCGATTCTGCGAAAGCTTACCGCGCGCCCCCATAGGTCAACTTTCCGTTCTGCGGCTCGATGGTGACTTATACGAATCCACCTGGGATGCCCTGGTGAATCTCTATCCTAAGCTATCGGCAGGCGGGTTCTTGATCGTCGATGACTATGAGAGCACGGACCAATGCGCCAGGGCTATCCACGAGTATCGCGACCGGTATGGAATAACCGATTCTATTGAACGCATCGACGGCCGAGGGGTGTTCTGGCAACGGTCGAAATAGTTTCGGGGCTGATCGTGTTATGGGAGAGAGCGATTGAATGATCTTCATGCTGTTTCTCCGTGAAACAGATGCTCACTATCTTTTCCACTGCCAAACCATTTCTGCGGCAGGACCGTTTCCGGCAGCATAACGCTCTCCGAAGTTGGAGGCTTCTCAGCCCGGACTGCGAAGTAATCCTGTTTGGAGATGCGCCGGGCGCCCGCGAAGCTGCCGCCGAATTCGGAATCGTTCACGTGCCGGACGTCCTTCGAAGCGAGCGCGGCAATGTACGTTTGGATTTCATGTTTGCTCGCGCGCGGCAAATCGCCCGTCATGATCTGCTGTGTTACGCAAATTGCGACATTATCTTCCTGGACTGCTTTCTGCCGGCCGTTGCCGCCGTCGCGCAGTGGTCCCAAAGATTTCTCATCGTTGGCCAAAGGTGGGATATGCCGATGGAGGAGCCCGTTAACTTCAATGCGCACGATTGGAGAAAGAGTTTGCGCGAAGAGGCCTTGCGCTCCGGTCGGCTGCAATTCCAGGCGGCCGTTGATTATTTTGTCTTCACTCGTGGCCTATACCGGGACTTGCCGCCCTTCGTCATTGGCCGAATTTACTGGGACCATTGGCTGGTTTGGAAAGCTCGGTCGGCCAATATTCCCGTAGTCGATGCGACCGCGGATGTCCTTGCCATCCACCAGAATCACGATCACTCCTATTGCGCCGGTGGACTCGAGGGAGTCCGCGCCGACGTGGAGTCCCGGCATAACCTCGCGCTTGCGGGAGGACTGCGACACCTCTACACCATCACCCACGCCACACACAGGCTTGCCAGCGGGTCTATCGAAAACCGGCAGGGCCGCTGGCATGTACCCTTGACGTTCTTTATCGGGACCTACCTGAATCAGTTCTGGTATTGGGCGCTGAAGAGAACTTTTCGACTCCGCCGCCTGCTTGGACTGCGTCGAGGCGGGGCGCTCTCATACGCTTTCGAACCCTTTCGTTCGATGCTGGAGGATCGAGAGCCTCCTCGCGCGGAAAAGACACACTCCCAAGAAACGCCTAGGTAAGCGCTTAGCGATTGATCGGGCTATTGCAAGAATGCGGCTTTGAGTCGGGCGAAGGTGCGAAACGAATAACCCGATCCCTACGTCAATGATTCGATGTCCTTTGATCCGAGGTACAATAGGGAAGTCTTTGAGCAATCTTATAACCTACGAGCACTATGCCGACGAAAGGAGCCGCGCATGAAAAAAGCGCTGGCAGCATTTTTCTTACTTGCGGGCGTTCTGACAGTCACTTTCTCCGCGTCCGCGCATCACGGAAATGCGGCGTTCTCAGATAAGGTCACGGAATTCAAAAACGTAACGGTGACCAAATTTGCCTGGGCCAATCCTCATTGCCTTGTGGAATTCGACGCCAAGGATGCCAACGGCAAGGTCGTCAATTGGTCCGCCGAAAGCGGCAGTCCCGAGGCGCTTCGGCTTACCGGCTGGAACAAGAATTCGCTGAGGCCGGGGGACGTCATCACGATCTATGTGCATACCGCGAAAACGGGCGCTCCCGCTGGCCGTTTGACCAAGGTCGTGCTCGCCGACGGTACCACGTTGGGCGATACCCAGGGTAATGCTGCGCCGCCGATTAGCAATCGTGGCGGCGGCAACGGCGATTACTAGAGATCAGCGGAATCCTGGCGGCTCGGTTTTTCCGAGAGACAACAGTTTCGTCCGAGAGACAATCGCCTTCGCGGACTCGAGAAATGAGGGAGCATTCAAATGCGCAATGCTGCTAAGTTGATCCTTGCTTCGTTGGCTGTGCTGGCCCTTTGCTCGGCAGGGGCTTGGGCCCAGGATCAGGGCCAAGGCCAGGCCCAAGGCCGAGGTGGCCGAGGCGGACGCGGCGGCGGCCGTGGGATGCCCCCGGGGTTTGTCGCTTCCGGAGTTCCCGCGATGCCCGATCCCGCCGGTCCGGCGCCCGTCCACGATTTTACGGGCACTTGGGTGGGTCCGCTAACAGTCGCGATGGGTCCTTACGCACCTTTTACTCCGGCGGGCCAGGCGGCATTCAATCGGAATAAGCCGATTAAGCGCGCTTCGGACAACGCCACCGAGGTTGCTCCGACGAATGACCCCTATGCGATTTGCGATCCTCTCGGATTTCCGCGCGACCTCTTGAACCATTGGCTCAGCAGCCGCGGAGGAATCGAGTTCCTGCCCCAGTCCAATCGCATGGTCATGTTGTTTGAGCAGCAGCGCGTGTGGCGGGAAATTTGGATGGACGGCAGGCAAAATCCCGCGAAGGTGGATGCGCCGGGCGCGCCCGATTCCCGCTTTTACGGATATTCGGTGGGACATTGGGACGGGGACAACGTGTTCGTGATCGATACCGTGGGCCTCGACCCGAGAAGCTGGATCGATGAGGCCGGCCTTCCGCATACCAGCGCCGCGAAACTCCAGGAGCGCTGGACCCGAACCGATCAGTACCACATGGAAGCCACGGTCACTGTGGACGACCCGCAGTACTTCACCAAACCCTTCCAGTTGATGAAAACTTCTTATTACTGGAAGAAGGACCAGAACGTGGAAGAGGAGCTCTGCATCGCGTCTGACGCGCTCGAGTATCGCGACAGGCAGGCTGGCCCCTCCGGTTATGGCTTTGGCGCCAAACCGTAGAACAATTTAGGAAGCCATGGCGCGGTCCCGCGCCGCCCTCACTGAGCGCGCTGGCGCACAAGCAGGCCGTCCCGCACCTCATCTGACGGGTAGATGATCAGCTGATCTCCCGAATCGACCCCAGCGAGGACCTCCGCTTCGCGATCGGTCATCGTTCCCACGTGAATCTGCCGCAACCGCGCGTGTCCGTTTTCGATCCGATAAACGGCCCACTCGCCGCGGTCGCGAATCAGCGCGCCCAGCGGCGCCTGTATCGCTGAGTCCAGCTGCCGCAAATAGACGCGGCCCCACACGCGATAGCCCGGCGCCAGCCCCGCCCACGCCGATGCCGGCCCGGTGAACTGCAGCATGACCAGTGTGCGCTGTTCCTCCACGCCCAGCGCCGAGACCTTGGTGAAGCCCTGCGGCTCCACGCGCCGCACCTCGGCCGGAATGTTGGCGGGCCCGCCCCAGTTGTAAATCTCCGCGCGCTGGCCTGGCCGGATTTTCACGGCATCCTGCGACAAAAACTCGATGGCCGCTTCGAGGCCCTCGGTAGCTCCAATCTCCACGAGCGGCGTGCCGACGGTCACGGAGCGCTCACTCTGCTGCATCACGTGCGTGACCACCCCGGAAGCGGGCGACGTCACCGTCACGGCCTGAGCGCTGTCTGCGTGCGGATTGGCAAGCGCAGCTTCCGCCGACTTCTGGTCCGCGCGCCGCGTCAGGATATCGGCTTCGGCGGCCTTCAGGGCGTTGGCTGCCTGATCGGCCTGGGACTGCGCGGTCGCCAAAACTTCTTCCGTAACAACGCCCGTTCTCGCCAGGCCCGTGTCGCGCCGAAGCTCATCCTTGGTGTGCGCGGCATCGGCCGCCAGGCGATCGCGCTGCGCGATCGCGGACTCGAGCGCCGAACGGGCCGCATCGAGGGCCGCTTCCGCCTCGGCCCGCGCTCGCGGATCGAGAAACTCCGGAGCGGGCGGGCGGATCCGCGCCACGATGGTGCGATCGGCGGCCACACGGTCGCCTACCTCCAGCGGCACGCGCTCCAGTTGCCCGCCCACCGGGGCGGAAACCACGTAGGATTGCCGCACGCGCGCCGTGCCTTGGTCCGCGACCGTATCGGCGATCGGACCGCGCCGGACCTCTGCCGTGTCCACCTCGATCGGCCGCGGCCAGAAGAGAAACACCAGGAGGCCCGCGGCGGCGATTGCCAGCAGGCCGATGACAGCCCAGCGAATCCGCGATTTCGTTTTGGTCATTCGCGTGTCTTCAGCACGGATACCAAGTCCAGCTTCCACACGCGCTGTGCGACCAGCGCCGCGGCCACCAGCACCGCACCCAGATAGGCGGTGACGGCGATGCCCCAGCCTTTCGGCGTGATCACGAAAGTCAGATAGAAATCCTGACGCGTGAACGCCGCTACCAGCGCCTTCGACATGCCGATGCCGCCCAATACGCCCAGCGGCATGGCCACCAGCGCCAGAAACACCAGTTCGCCGGCCAAAATGTAGACGCATTCCGCCGGAGCAAAGCCCAGCACACGCAACGTGGCCATGTCGCGCGACCGGTCGGCCAGCGCAATGCGGCTGATGTTGTAGGCTACGCCGAACGCGATGGCGCAGGCGAAACCGAGGAAGAAGGCCATCTCGATCACCAGCACCGCGGCGACGGCGGATCGGAACGAGGCCACCGTATCGTCGCGCGAAGCGGCCCCGGTAACTTGGGGCACCTGGGCGATCGAGCGGTAGAAATCGCCGCGCTGGTCGGTGGTCAGCAGCAGATCGGCCGCCGAAGCCAAGTCGCCGTCGCTCATCAGGCGATTGAAAACGTCTCGCGCCATATAGGCGGTGAGTCCGGCATACTCGTCGGAAACTCCGGTAACCGGCAGAACTGCTCGCGGCCGCCGTCCATCCGTAATCTCCAGTTCGACGGTGTCACCGGGCTTCACGCCGAGGTGCGCGGCAAGCACCGTGGAGAGCACCACGCCGCGTCCTTCAAAAGCGATCGCGCGCCCTTGCGCGTCTAGCGGGCGAGCCAATTGCGCGCCATCCTCCAGTCCCACAATGCCGATCCGTTCCTCGCGCGCGTGGGCCCGCATCTTGCCCGGCGCGGTGCGCAGCGGTTCGACGCGCAGCACCGCCGGCAGATGCGCCACTTCGGACACGGCATGCACGTCGCGATTCTCGCCGAAGGCGATTTCGTCGGTCCACCGATGCGCCCGGTAATAGGCTTGATCTACGACCGCGTCCACGCTGCCGAACAAAAACTGTGAGCCCACCAGGAGCGCCAAACTGACGCTCAGCCCCGCGACGGTGAGGACAGCCCGGCTCGGAAACCGCTCCAGGTTGCGCACGATCGTGCGCGTGGGCTGGTCGAGGATGCGCCAGATGCCGAACTGCTCCAGCACCCCTTTGCGGAAGCTCGTTGGCGCGGTGGGCTGCATGGCTACTGCCGGACTCAGCCGCGCCGCGCGGCGCACCGCCAGCAGCGAGCCTGCTAGAGCCGCGACAATCGAAACGGCCGCCGCCACGGCGAACGCGCTCCAGGAAAATTGCGCCGTGAGGTGCGGAAAGCGCATGTACGGCGCGAGCTCGGCGGTGATCCCGGCTCCCAGCCATCCCCCCAGCGCGCCCCCCGCAATCACCCCGGCCACTCCCACCAGCGCCGCCATTTTAGCGTAGCCCGCAGCCGCTTCCAGATTGCCGTAGCCGAATGCCTTGAGCAATCCTATCTGCTCGCGCTCGGTCTGCACCAGACGCCCAAGCACAAGATTCACCAGCGCGGCGGCTACGACCAGAAAAACCGGCGGGATCACCCGCGCCATCACCCCCAGCCTCTGAATGCGGTCCTGCTGAAACTTGTTGGAAATCTGATCGGCGCGGCCATACGCCGGCGCGCCTCCGTAGGGCGCGAGGATGCGGTCCACATCGGCAATGGCCGCCGCTTCAGACGTTCCCGGCGCCAAAGCCAGAGATACGGAGCTGAACGCGCCGCCCAAGCCCATGGCCCGCTCCACCGCGAGGCGCGGCGCCCAGAAGACGCCTTGGTGCGCATCGTCGGGCATGGGACTAGAACTCGGCACGTAAACATACTCGGGCGACAACGCCGCTCCGACAATGGTGAATGTCATGCGCCGCTGGTCCATCACCATGGAGAGGCGTTCGCCGAGGCTGACGTGCGCCGCGTCCAGGAACGTCTTGAGCGCCACGGCTTCATCGCTCCGGCTGGCATTGGGCAGCCGGCCCGCGACGATCACGATGCGATTGAGCGCGGCATCTTCATCCTCCGGCAGGGAGATCAGCCGCGCCGTCGCCGGCCGAAGCAGCCCCGGAACCTCCATCAAACCGGACTTCATCGCGCGCGGATCCACGCTCACCACGCCGTTGATATGCGCCAGGTCGCTGGCGATCGAGAGGGGCACGCGCGTTGCCGTGGCAAAAATGTCGGCAAAGCGGGTCTGTTCGTAATAACGAACCTGCTCGGTGACCAGCGCCTTCTGCGTGGAATAGGCCATCACCGCCACCGACACGCCGCAGGCAATTAACAGCGCGATAGCGGCCATTTGCCATTTCAGCCGCCAGAGGTCTCGCAGCAGTTTGCGGTTCAGTACGCGCATCACCAGGAGAGCTCGCGGGGCGAACGCTTCGCCGTGTTGGCCTGCACGTCCACCACCGCTCCATTCGAGAAGTGGATCACCCGGTCGGCGATCTCCGCCACCACGGCGTTGTGCGTCACGATCAGCGTCGTCGCGCCGATCTCGCCGCCGACCTTCACAATCGCCTCGATCACCTGCACCCCGCTGGCGCTGTCCAGCGAACCGGTCGGCTCATCGCACAACAAAAGCTCGGGCCGTTTGGCAATGGCTCGCGCCACGGCCACGCGCTGCTGCTGGCCGCCGGACAACTCCGAGGGGAAGTGGTCCATGCGGTCGCTCAGGCCCACCATGGCGAGCGCCTCCGCCGCATCGATGGGCGTATCGGCGATCTCCGTGATCAGCTCCACGTTCTCCCGTGCCGTAAGGCTGGGCATCAGATTGAAGAACTGGAAGATGAACCCCACCGACCGCCGCCGGTAGCGAGTGAGCTCCGTATCGGAAACCCGCGTCAAATCACGATCGTGGAACTTGACCTGGCCGTCGGTGGCCCGATCCAACCCTCCCAGGATATTCAGCAGAGTCGATTTCCCCGATCCGGAAGGACCGAGCAGCACGAGAGTCTCAGCCTGCGGCACATCCAGATCCACGCCGCGCAAGGCGCGCACTTCGCCGGCTCCGGTCCCGTAGACCTTGGTCAACCCGCGCACCTGAAACGTCGATTCGTCCATAACCAATCGTCACCGTAGCTGGTTAGCGAAAAAGCTCGGCTAGAGTCTACTTCACGGCCATTCGCAGCGATAGCTTCCACCACCAAGCCAATAGGCCAAAACGCAACGGCCACCGGAATCCTACAGTGGCATTGTTGAAGAAACCGGCGAACCTCCGAATGCTGATTAAGTGCAGGCGTTTCCAAAACTACGATGGCAGGCCGTCAGTGATTTGAATGCTGGGCCTTCCGGGTGAATGTGAAGGGTTCATTCTGAAGAATCGGCGCGTGAAAACTCCCTGCGGGCACACCACCACCCTCGCACAAACGCACGCTTTCTTACGAACGGAAGCGCTACTTCGCGGGTGCCGGTGGCGCTGGTACCGACTGCCCCGGCGCGGGTGCCGCGGGTGCCGGCGCAGAAGGCTGGGCCGGCGGCGGAATCGTTGACGGATTTACGGGTGCCGGAGCTGCGGACTTGGGCGCCGGCTTCGAGAACTGCTCGAGAATCGACCGGCCCGCTCCGCCGCCGCTGGTGGTCCGGACGTGCACCGCCAGGGCCATCGAGGTGAACATGAACATGACCGCGCACCATGTCGTGGCCCGGGACAAGAAGGTCGTCGCCCCTCGCGGCCCAAACGCCGTCTGGCTTCCCGAACCGCCGAACGCGCCGGCCAGGTCGGCCGCCTCGCCGCTTTGCAGCAGAATCACGCTCATCAGCACGAAGCAAACGATCACGTGCAGAATCACCAGGACAACATAGAATCTCCAGCCGAGCCACAGCAGCCCCGCTCCGGCCAGGAATGAGATCGCCCACTTCACTTCTCTCGGCATCTACTTCTCCATCCTTGAAAGCTTCGAAGACCTAATAGTTCACAATCGCGGCGAACTGCCGCGCATCCAGGCTTGCTCCGCCCACCAGCGCCCCGTCGATATCCGCCTGCGCCATCAACCCCTTGATATTCTCGGGTTTGACGCTGCCGCCGTAAAGGATTCGCAGGGAAGCGCCGGCTTCGGGGCCAAACGAACCAACCGCCAGATCGCGCAGGAACTTGTGTGCCTCTTCGGCGATTTCGGGAGTGGCCGTGCGGCCGGTCCCGATAGCCCAAACCGGCTCGTAAGCTAGGATGATACGTGAGAACTCCGGGCCGGTCAACGCGGCCAGCGAGCCCCGGAACTGCCGCTCTAGCACCTTCTGCGTCTCGCCCGCCTCGCGCTGGGTGAGCGTCTCGCCCACGCACAAAATCGGCGTCAGCCCGGCCGCCAGCGCGGCCTTAACCTTACGATTGGCGCTCTCGTCCGTCTCCCCGAAAAATTGCCGCCGTTCGGAATGCGCGATGATCACGCCGCGGCACCCGGCCTCAACCAGCATTCGCGGCGCTACCTCGCCGGTAAAGGCTCCTTCGTTCGCCCAGTAGACGTCCTGCCCGGCGATGGCGATAGCCGACCCGGCGGCCGCCTCCACCGAGGCCGCAAGCGCCGTAAACGGCGGCGCCACGATAATCTCGCAGTGCGCCGCACCGGCCACCAGCGGCTTGAACGCCGCGAAGAAATCGCGCGCCTCTTGCTGCGTCTTGTACATCTTCCAGTTTCCGGCGATCACCGGCTTGCGCGCCATCTCGCTCAAGACCCCTTATCCGTCAGCGCTTCCACGCCCGGCAGTTTCTTCCCCGCCAGAAACTCCAGCGAAGCGCCCCCGCCGGTCGATATGTGCGACACCTTGTCCGCCAGTCCCGCCTGATGCACCGCCGCCACCGAGTCGCCCCCGCCTACGATCGAAGTCGCCCCTCGCGAAGTCGCCTCGGCCACCGCCTCTGCAATTTGCATCGTGCCTCGCGCGAACGCCGGCATCTCGAACACGCCCATCGGCCCATTCCACACGATCGTCTTCGCCCGCCCGATCTCGTCCGAAAACCGCCGCACCGTCTCCGGCCCGATATCCAGGCCCATCCAGCCATCCGGTGTCTCGCTCACAGGGACCGTGCGCGTCTGCGTCTCCGCGCGAAATTCGGCGCCGACCACGTGATCGGAGGGCAGCAACAGACGGAAATTTCGCGCTTTGGCATCCGCAAGCACGCGCGCCGCGAGGTCAATCTTGTCCGCCTCCACGATGGACTTCCCCACCGCGATCCCCTGCGCCTTCAAAAACGTGTACGCCATGCCCCCGCCGATCGGCATGCCGTCGGCGATCTTCATCAGATTTTCGACCACTTCGATCTTGTCGGACACCTTGGCCCCGCCCAGCACCGCCACGAACGGCCGCTCCGGCGCCGAAAGCGTCTTCCCCAGATAACTTAGCTCGCGCTCCATCAGCAGCCCCGCCGCCGATTGCTTCACGAATCGCGTGATCCCCACCACGGACGCGTGCGCCCGGTGCGCGGACCCAAACGCGTCGCAAACGAATAGCCCGTCGCACAGCGTCGCCAATTGCCGCGAAAATCCCTCGTCGTTGGCCTCCTCTTCGCGATGGAAGCGCACGTTCTCCAGCAGCAGGACCGCGCCGCTCGCGAGCTTTTGGCTCTTTGCTTCCGCCTCCGCGCCCACGCAATCGCTCGCGAACTCCACCGATGAGCCCAGCAGATCCGCCAGCTTCCAGGCAACCGGCCGCAAGCTGTACTTTTCCTCCGGCTTCCCCTTGGGCCGTCCCAGATGAGACGCCAGCACCAGCCGCGCCCCGCGTTCGCGCGCCAGCTTCAGCGTGGGCAGCGTTTCGCGGATGCGCGTGTCGTCCGCCACCTTGCCGTTCTCCAGCGGCACGTTGAAATCCACGCGCACGAAGACGCGTTTCCCCGCAAGCTGGAGATCGCGAATCGAAAGTTTGTTCATCGGGAGAACGCCGGCGCGGTGAAATGAGCGCCTAGAGCTTGCCGGCCATGAACTTGATCAGGTCGCGGCAGCGGCACGAGTAGCCCCACTCGTTGTCGTACCACGCCAGTACTTTGGCGCAGTTTCCGGCCACCACCCGCGTATATCCGGCATCCAGAATCGAAGAGTGCGGGTTGCCGCGAAAATCGACGGAGACCAGTTCTTCCTCCTCGTACTGGAGAATGTTCTTCATCGGCCCTTCCGCGGCGCGCTTCATGGCGGTGTTGATGGATTCCACAGTCACCGGCTTCTCCGTGGTTACCGTCAGATCCACCACGCTCACGTTGGGCGTCGGCACGCGCATGGCGTACCCATCGAGCTTGCCCTTGAGCTCCGGAATCACCAGGTGCAGAGCCTTGGCCGCTCCCGTTGACGTGGGAATCATGGAGATCGCCGCGGCTCGCGCCCGGCGCAAATCCTTGTGCGGCAGGTCCAGCAGCTTCTGATCGTTCGTGTAGGAGTGAATTGTGGTCATCGTGCCGTGCACGATTCCGAAGTTGTCCTGCAGCACCTTGGCCACCGGCGCCAGGCAATTGGTCGTGCACGAAGCATTCGAAACCACAGTGTGCTTGGCCGAATCGTAAGTCTTCTCATTCACGCCCAGCACCAGCGTGTGATCCGGATCGGTCGCCGGCGCCGAAATGATCACCTTCTTCACCGTTCCCTTGAGGTGTTTGCGTGCCTCCGGCCCGGACGTAAATAGCCCGGTCGACTCCACCACGATCTGCGCGCCCACCGAAGCCCAGTCGATCTGCGCAGGGTCCTTGCTCTTGAACACCTGGAAGCTCTTCCCGTCCACCGCAATGCTGTTGTCGGTGTGCGTCACCTTGTTCGGCAGATTGCCCAGGATGGAGTCGTACTTCAGCAAATATGCCAGCGTCTTCGGGTCGGTAATATCGTTCACCGCCACGAACTGAATCTCCGGATCGTTCAGCGCCGTGCGCATGATGTTCCGGCCGATGCGCCCAAAGCCGTTAATGCCTACCTTGATGGGCATGCTTCCTCCGAACAGGTATTTTCCACGCGATCGTGGCATCCAATCTGCCGTCGCGGACTGGCTCACCCCAATCGCTTTTCTACGTCCAAACGAAACAGAAATGCTACGGTGCGTGCGCCCGGATGTCAAACCCGCCAGCAAGCTAGGTGAGGTAAGGGTAGCGGGTCAGTTTGAATTTTCTTGTTCGTGACGCAAAGAGCTGAAAATTCAAACGGACCAGGAAGGGGTTACCGTCACGGATACTGCGTCACCTTAACGACCTTATCGCCCACGAAAGTCACGAAGGTGGTCTTCTGCGGCGGCGTCCCGTAAATCCACTGCTCGGTATCGTTGCCGTCCGCGTCTCGCTCCCGGACCTTTCTATCCGGCCGGCCCATCGCCGCCGTCACCATGTCGTGATCCATACCCACTTCCGCGCGTTTCTCCGCGATAGCGTCGCGCATCTGCGGAGGCAGCGACTCCGCGTACTGCACCGCCGCCGACCTCTTGGAGAAGTCCAGCACGCGCACGAGATAGGCTTTGAGCTGCTCCCCGGTCATGTCCGGCACCGGCCGGTCGAAATCGAGAAAAATCGTCGCGCCCAGCTTTTGCTGCACCGCCGGCGCGTTCTCTGGCGTCGTCGTGGTGCGCGTGGAGATCGGCCCGCCGCCCATCACTTGGATGTGGTCCCGCCAGGACGTCTTTCCCTTGGCCCCGTTGTTGATGTCCAGTTGGATCTGCCGGTCGTGAAATTCGATTTTCGTAATCTGCCCCGCGTCGCCCACGTTCATGGCCACGCCGCCAAAGGTCAGCGCCTTGCGCAACGAGTCCTGATCCAGAGGAGCGCCGGCCTTGAAGTGGTAGCCGTTTTTGCCTCCCGGCAGCGGCGTCATAATTTTCACGAATTCGCCGTCGATCGTGCGCAAAAGCTCGATCTTGGATTGCTCGGTCAGCGCCGGAGCATTCGCAGCAGGAGGCGCCGCCGTCGGCGCCGCGCTTGCCTCACCGGGTGCCTTTGGTGCCGCCGCCCCGGGCTCACTCGGAGCAGTCGCTGGATTCGCGGATTTGTCGGGTTGCGTCGGCTGCGGATCGTCGCTATGCCGTAACGTCGGAGGGCCGCCCTGATCCTGGTCGCCTTGAGCGCCTGGAGCGTTAGAGGATTGCTGCTGATTCGCGGCCGGCTGCTGCGGGCGCGCATGTGCAGCCGGACCTAAGACCCAGCTCAGGAAAAGACCGCTCGCTACCGCAATCCAGCTAGAACGAACCATCGTTCCTCGACACTCTGTAGCGCTATTCTACCCCCAATTAGATGCCAATGTAACCTCACCGAGCGCCACGCTATAAACCCCATTTCGGCTCCCAACCTAGATGCCCTCTGACCCCACCCGGATCCGCACCCCCTCCCGGTCGATCCCGTGCGGCAGAAGCTCCGCCCCCGCTTCCGTCACCGCCGCCTCCACTTTCGCTCGCGCCTCCGGATCGATCAGCAAAGCCACGCATCCTCCCCCGCCTGCGCCGCACACCTTGCCCGCCAGCGCCCCTTGCCGCCGTGCCGCACCGATCACCCGGTCGATCACCGGAATCGAAATCGTCGGCAGATTCCGCCGCCGGAACTCCCACTCCTCGCGAATCAGCCGGCCCGTCTCCTCCCACCTGTTTTGATTGAGCGCCGCAAACAGCCTCCGCGCCACGTCCGCGATGCGCGCCAGATTCCGCCAGATGCGCTTGTCGCCCCCAATGTGCTTCTGAAAAACCTCCCAGTTATTTATTCCATGCTTTTTCGGCTTGCCCGTGTAGCACAGCACCAGCCGCCGTTCCAGTTCGTCGAGGTCGCAGCCCACCTCCTCGCGCCGTTCGCCGCCCGGTTCCAGATAAATCGCGCTCGCTCCGCCAAACGCCGGCGGGTAATGGTCCTGCGTTCCCGTGGGCACGCGAATCACAATCGCCTCGGCGTCGCGGCTGATGTGAATCCAATCCTCCAGCCGCAAAGCCGCTCCCGTGAGCCGGTCCAGCGCCGCGCAGATGGCCACGGCCATCGCGCTCGAACCGCCGATTCCCGCGCCCGCCGGCGCCTGCGAATCCGTCGTCAGCGTCAAACCCGTGCGCGGCCGGAAAAATCGCACCAGGTGAGCCAATAGCGGCAGCCGGTAACGCCGCGCGCGCTCCAGCGCTTCGAACGAAGCGAAGCTCTCCTGCTGCTTCGTATCCCGCGACACCAGGTGAATCCCTCCGCCGCGCGCCGAGTCTGTTTCGATCACGCACGACGCATAGCGCGTGATCGCGCAGTTCACCGTCAGCGCCCCCGGATGAAACAGGTATAGCGGCCAGATATCCAGCGTTCCTCCCGCCAAGTCGATGCGCGTCGGTGCCCGCGATTCAATTCGTAATTTGTTCATACCGCCTTTCCCGCGAATCGCGGATCATAGCATCCGCGCCGACGTGCCACACGCCGCGACGCAAAAAATGGCTATCGCTGCTCACCAAGAATCCGATAGCCATTGCCCCAAACAAGCCGCTGGCGCTCAGGACGCCTCGCGTGCTAACCTCTTGCCGCTCGTGGCGTCTGGAACCTGGATTTTTCGGTTTTACGCGGTCTGACCGCGTCTCGGTCTGTGTCCCCGAAGACCCTCGAGAGATCTCTTCTGGAAAGGAGTCAGCCAATGGAGCCCACGAAATCCAAGCTGCCCGCCGAGGTCGTAGAACTCTACAACCTTTTCATCCATGGCGTAATCAGCCGCCGTGCTTTTCTGGACGGCATCCAGCGCTTTGCCGTAGGCGGGCTGGTGGCCTCGACCATCATCGAAGCCTTAATGCCCAACTACGCCGCGGCCCAGCAAGTCGCCAAGAACGATGACCGCATCAAGGCCAGCTACGAGACCGTTCCCTCGCCCCAGGGCAATGGGAGCATCAAGGGATATCTCGTTCGCCCGGTCAGCGCGGACACCCGCGATGCCATGCCCACCAAGTTGCCCGGCATCATCGTCGTCCACGAAAACCGCGGCCTCAACCCGCACATCGAAGACATCGCCCGTCGCTTCGCCATGGCCAACTTTATGGCCTTCGCGCCCGATGGACTCACATCCCTTGGCGGTTTCCCCGGCGACGACTATCACGGCGGACAGATGTTCACCAAGGTCGATGGCAAGAAGATGCAGGAGGATTTCGTCGCCGCCGCAAACTGGCTCAGGTCGCGTCCGGACTGCACCGGCAAGATTGGCGCCACCGGTTTCTGCTTCGGCGGCGGCGTTGCCAATACCTTGGCCGTTCGGCTCGGTCCCGATATCGCCGCTGCGGCGCCCTACTATGGCGCTGTTCCTCCCGACGACCAGATCCCCAAGATCAAGGCGGCGATTATCGTCCATCACGGCGCGCTCGATACTCGCCTGGCCTCGACGTGGCCGGCCTACGACAAGGCCCTCACGGCGATCAATGTGCCCCACGAGGGCCACATCTGGCCAAATTCCGTTCACGGCTTCAATTGCGACGCCACTCCGGAACGTTACAACCCGGAAGCGGCGACGCAGGCCTGGGCGCTCACCGTCGGCTGGTTCAACAAATACGTCCGCACGACTTAAGGAAGCCCAAAAAAATCGCGTCACATTACTCGCGACGGGAGCCGCCTGAAACCGGCTCCCGTCGTTTTCATTTGCAGCCCAGGGCGCGCTCACATTCTGTGAGCGGCCCTGGTTCGAAGGCGAGTCCACCGTTATTGAGAGCGCCGCCCTGTAGCTCAGGTCGCGCCGGCGCCCTTTGCAGGCGAGACCTGAGGCTTGCTGGCTGTCATCCCGAACGGGATCCCCAAGACGCGCCGGTTCTGCGCGTTTTGGGGCGGGAACCCGGTCGCGGTGTTTGCGAACGTCGGTGAGGATCTGCTTTTCTCTTTGTCGCTTTTCCATTCCGTTTAATCCAGCTCTCGCCCATACATCTCCGCATTAAAAAACGGTGCAAACGCGCTGATCACCGCGATCCGAAACGACTCCTGCCGGTCGATCAGGCCCCTCGTCAGAACCCCCCAGGCCCCTTGCGAATCTCGCACGCCTGTCGTTCCCGTGAACTCCTCGATCGCCTGGGAAAGCTCCGCGCCTCGGTCCAACACTTCCGCCGCCAGCGCTTCCGGCAAAAGGATCGCGCCGGATTGCCCGTAGAATCCGCGCCCGCCGGCATCCGCCACGAAAGCCCAGCTTTCAAGAAAGACCAGCCGCCGCCCGTTTTCGTGCACCACGTCCAGCCCGCCTTCCAAACCGACGAAATAAGCCGCCTCCTGTCCCGCGCCCAAAACGCGCATCAATTCCTCGCAGCGCCCCCGCGCCCCAGCCATCAGTTCCTCGCGGCTCAGCGGAGTGTGGCTCACCCCCGTGGCGACCTCGAATCCCGTCACCTCAAAATTCGCGTCCGCGCGCAGCAAAGGCCCAAGCGATCTCAGCGCTTGCCGAACCGCCTCGATCTTCGGCGCTCGTTTGCTGCCCACGGCTATGCGCATCGTTTCCATAAAGGTAGAAAGATAAACGAAATGTCGAAAGCGATAAAACCGCGAGAGGAGAGAAAAGAAAAGTCTGGAGCGGCCGAGGGGACTCGAACCCCCGCCTGGAGCTTGGCAAGCTCCCGTACTACCCCTATACTACGGCCGCTTTTCGGTATCGCAATTTATAACACGCCGCCCAGAATGCCACAAGACGCGGCCGAATCGCGCGAGCGGGCAGTTTCCCATAGGCCGTCTGACCCGCAGTTGGCGCCGCGATCGCGAATCCTCAGCCGCGCCGCGCTGCCTCAATGGTCGCGATGTCGATCTTCTTCATCGGCATCATTGCCTCAAAGGCGCGCTTTGCCTCGCCGCCGCCTGCCGCAAGCCCGTCGGTTAACGCGCGCGGGGTGATCTGCCAGGAGAGGCCCCAGCGATCCTTGCACCAACCACACTGACTTTCCTTCCCGCCGTTCCTGACAATCGCGTTCCAGTAACGGTCCGTCTCTTCTTGATCCTCCGTCGCGATCTGGAAAGAAAAAGCCTCGCTGTGCCGGAACGCCGGGCCGCCGTTGAGACCGAGACAAGGGATGCCCACAACGGTGAACTCCACCGTCAGCACATCGCCCGCCTTCCCCCCGGGGTAGTCCCCGGGCGCCTTGTGAACGGCGGTCACTTTGCTGTTCGGAAATGTGGCGGCATAGAAAAGCGCGGCCTCATGCGCGTCCTTGTCGAACCACAGGCAGATCGTGTTCTTGGCCTTCATGTTCGTGCGCTCCTGTGTCTGAACCTTGTGTGGGCCGGTCACCCAAGCATCATACCCACAATTGACGCCAACCACCGGCCTCTCCGGAAACGCCGCGTGCCCTATAACGTGACCATCACTGGGAGGCGTGGATATATCCGGTTCGTGATAAATTGTGGAACCTAGGCATACGAGCACGGTCGTTTAGGTCACTATTGAAGGAGGCTCCGCGATGCGAGGCAGGTTATCCAGCTTTTTTGTGGTTCTATTCGTACTTGGTTGGGGGCCTGCGGCATTTGCCCACCATGGATTCAACGTGGAGTTTGACTCAAGCAAGTGCATGAACCTGAAGGGCACCCTCACAGGCATTCAGTGGGAGAATCCGCACGCCTATTTCGATATGGCGGTGCGGAATCCCGACGGCACGACGGTGACGTGGCACCTGGAAATGGTCACCCCCAACGCTCTGAAGAGAACCGGTACCACCAAAGAGGACTTCAAGTCCAATATGGGAAAAACCATCAACGCCTTTGCCTGTCCGGCCAAGTCCGGTGAGAACAGAGGTGCCGCGGGATACATCGCGCTGTCCGATGGCCTGATTCGACTCGTTGGTCAGATACAAGGACAAAAGAGCGACGCCGACAAACACTTCTGACACCTCTGAAGCGACGGCGAGGCTCGGCAAATGCGAACAAAGCGGCCACTCCGAGGACCGGTACGCGAGGAAGCGGGGCCGCCGCTCAAAAACTACATCACGCCCGCCGGGCTGCAGCGGCTGAGAGACGAGCATCGCTTCCTGCTGACTCGCGAGCGGCCCGCGGTGGTGGAGGTGGTAGCTTGGGCTGCCGGCAACGGGGACCGCAGTGAGAACGCCGACTATCTTTACGGCAAGCGCCGGTTGAACCACATCGATTCGCGGATTCGCTTTCTCACGAAACGCATTGACGCGGCCGTGGTCGTCGATCCCGCCGCTCCCCGGCCGGGATCAGCCGCTAAGCGCGTCTTCTTCGGCGCAACCGTGACCTACAAGGACTCGGCGGGCCTCGAACACGTCGTCTCGATCGTGGGCATCGACGAAGTGGACCTCGACCGCGGCCATTTCAGCTGGCGCTCGCCTCTCGCCAATGCGCTGATGAAGGCGAGCCCCGGCGATTGCGTGGACTTGCACGCGCCAGGGAAGACCGAGCATCTCGAGATCATCGACGTCGAGTACGCGCCGATTCCGATGGATCCTTTCCGCGAACCGCTGGGAGCTCAGTCGACGCCCAAGGTCGAGGGCTCCTAGACCAAGCCCCCGACTCTGAGCGTTCCCCCGATCTCCGTCGTTTTTGCACATTGTGCCGTCCGGAGCTGGACAGGGAAGCGTTTACAATAACCCCTCGGCGATTCCCACAGCCAAACTCTTGTGCCGCTCACAAAAGTAGAGATAGACTGCCGCCCATAAGGAAGGCAGGGGCCTTGTTTTTTTTGCCTCTGTGGCTGTCGACTCAACCAGCGATCCAGCGCCGGTGAGAAACGAAAGACAAGGAGCGAAACGATGTGCGATCGAGATCATTCCGCGGAGGATCAGGAACTGTACCAGGCCGGCGGTTTAATCACGCGAAAGCAGTTCGGCGTCATGCTGGCGGCAGGCGTCGCCATGCTGCTGCCTCGAGTGGCCAACGCCGTAACGGTCGCTGAATCGGATGTGATGGTGAAGACGCCGGACGGCACAGCGGACTGCTACTTCGTCCATCCATCGGCCGGCACCGCGCCCGGCGTATTGGTGTGGCCGGATATCTTCGGGCTGCGGCAGGCCATGCGCGACATGGGCAAACGGCTTGCCGAGTCGGGCTATTCGGTGCTGGTGGTGAATCCGTTCTACCGGAAGCAGAAAGCTCCGACGGCGCCTCAGGGCGCGGCGACTCCCATCCAGCAGGTGATGCCGCTCGCGCAAAGCCTGAACGAAACCACGCAGGTGACGGATGCGAAGGCATTCATCGGATGGCTCGACCAGCAGCCTTCGGTGGCCAAGAATCGCAAGATGGGGACGCAGGGTTATTGCATGGGAGGGGCGATGGCCTTTCGCACCGCTTATGCCGTGCCGGACCGCGTCGGCGCAGTGGCTTCTTTCCACGGCGGCAACGGGCTGGTGACCACGATGCCGAACAGTCCGCATCTTCAGGCCGCGACCACCAAGGCGCAGTTCCTGGTCGCCATTGCGCAAAACGACGATATGCAAGCCCCGACTGAAAAGACGGTGATGAAGGAAACTTTCGACAAGGCGGGGCTGTCCGCGGAAGTCGAAGTATACCCGGCCATGCACGGTTGGTGCCCGCCGGATTCGGGCGTCTACAGCGAGCCGAACGCCGAGAAGGCGTGGAGCCGTCTGCTGGTCCTGTACGGCAAGGCTCTCGCGTAGCCTATTTCCGATTGTTGGGTGCGGCCCCCCGGGGCTTGCCTTAATTAGCGAAAATCTCGTTTCTCGCGACTTAAGTCAGGGTGGACGCGTGGCCAGGGCCGCGGTGGACCGGTGGAGCAGGCATCGATTTTCGGAAACTGACCCACCATGGGACGCGGCCAGCTCGCATATCGCGGCCCTACGTGCTGTAGTTCAGCCTACCTGCACTACGCGCGCTGATTTCACTACCGGAGACCGTTTCTGCCGCCGCGCGAAACTCGCCGCTTTCGTGCGGTCGGTATACACGCGGGCGAATTTTTGTCCGTCTGCGTAATAGACGGTTACCTGCCAATGCCGGTGCTTTCGACGCCGGTCCTTGCCGAGTGTAGTCTGCTTTTTCATCTTCTTCGAAGTCTTCTTTTCCACGTGTCGTCACCGCTGTCTAGAGAGTGTTCTTCCGCCGCATGTGCTTGTTTAAGAAGGCCCAAGGGTCCGAGAGTCAACAGATGCAAACTTGCAATCTAAGCGCCAATCCACGCTTGCCCCCCGGATGCCAAACGCTCTAGGCGCAACGATTCAGCCGCCTCCGCATCTAACCACTGACATGAATGAAAATCTTAACTTATTGGGCAATCAATCCGAATCGCCTCTGAAACCTTTTATCGTCTGGTACGTTTAAATATATAGAAGTTCGCGAGTGAAGAACATGGAAGAGTTGATTCAATTCGAACCGGGCTTTGCGCCCGAACTGGCAATCGAAGATCCGCGGGGACACTCCCCGGAAATCGTCGAACGCCTCCGCAGGGCCCTTGCCTCCGGCGCTCCCATCATTCCGGAGGCCCGCCGCCCCGGCTTTTTCGAGGTCTATGCGGACGAGCATGTTTTCTACATCCATATTTCGCCCGCCACGCAGCGCATCACTCTGCTCGCCACCTGGTCTGGCGAGCCGGTATGGGAACCCGTCCCTGCAGCCTAAACACTTGCATTTCGCGGACTTGTAGTCTCGTCTTGCCTCGCGGGAAAATCTCGGCGTGTCTTTGACGCCACAAACCTTCATCAATCTACGCCAACCAACTAGGCGAACCTAACTAAAACCTCTACCATAGTTTCGCGAGTCCTAGTTTCGTGAGCCAAACAAGCGTTGTGGGTCAACCCAGCGTAAATCGCCGTGTGCTCGTGTCCACTGTTGTGGTCATGGCCGGGATCTTCCTCAGCCGCGTACTCGGCTTTGTCCGCGAATGGGTGGTCGCTCACCAGGTCGGCTCCAACGCCCTCACCGACGCTTACTATGCCGCCTTCACCCTCCCGGACTTCCTGAACTACCTGGTCGCCGGCGCCTCCCTCAGCGTCACCTTTATTCCCGTCTTCACCAAGTATGCCGCCGAAGGCCGTGAGGACGAGGGCTGGCACGTCTTTTCTACCGTCATGACCTTTATGGGCCTTCTGCTCACCGCTTTCGTCCTCGCGGGCGAAATCTTCGCCCCGCAGCTTGCCCAGCTCATCGCCCCCGGATTCCCGCCCGCGGAAAAAGCTCGCGTCATCTTCCTGACCCGCTTGATGCTCCCCGCCCAATTCTGCTTCTACCAGGGCAGCATTCTCAGCGCCGTCCAATTCGCCAAGGGACGCTTCTTGATCCCCTCCTTCGCCCCGGTGATCTACAACGTCATGATTATCCTGGGAGGCTGGCTCCTCGCTTCCCGCATCGGCATGACCGGCTTCGCCGTGGGCGTTCTCGTGGGCGCGGTCCTGGGCAATTTCCTCTTCCAGGTCTGGGGAGCCGTCAAAGTAGGCGCCCGTTTCCGCGCCAATCTCAACCTGCGCCATCCCGGCTTTGGCCTCTTCATCCGCCTCTCGGTTCCGATCATGCTTGCGTTGTCCCTGGCTTTTACCGACGACTGGATCATCCGCTGGTTCGGCTCCTACCTCCAGCCGGCCTCCATCACCTGGCTCAGCTACGCCAAGACGCTCATGCGCGTTCCGCTCGGCGTCGTCGGGCAGGGAGTCGGCGTCGCCTCTTTCCCGTTCTTGTCCCAGCTTTATTCCGAGGGTAAGTTTACGGAGCTCAATCGTCTGCTGAACTCCACGCTCAAAGGCCTCACCGCCGCTCTGGTGCCCATCATCGCCCTGACCATCGCGCAAAGCGCTCCCGTCGTCTACCTGGTCTTCTCCCATACGCGCATGCGTCCGCCCGACCTCGACGCCACCGCCGCCACGCTGGTCTTCTTCATGCTCGGCTTATTTGGCTGGGGCGCTCAATACATCCTGGCCCGCGGTTTCTACGCCACGCGCAACACTTTGATTCCAGCCATTGTCGGCACCGTGGCCACTTTCGCCAATCTTCCCGTCTACTGGCTCCTCGTCCGCCACTACCGGCATTTGGGATTGGCCATGGCCAGCTCCATCGGAATTACGGTGTACACCCTAGTCCTCTTTTTCCTATTGGGCCGCCGCACGCACAACCACGAGGAAGGCTCGCTGGCCCTCTTTTTCCTCAAGCTCTGCGCCGCTTCCGCGGTCGTTGGCCTCGTCTGCTATAAGCTGCGCCTGGCCCTTGAGCCGCACCTTGCTTGGCATCGCTTTTTCGGCGCGCTGTCTTTGCTGGTGGTTGTCACAACGGTGGGAATCCTACTTTTGCTGCTGATCAGCAAGCTGCTGCGTATCCGCGAACTCGATGAACAAGTCGAGCGCCTCTGGCTCCTCGCCCGCTGGAACCGCTCCAAAACTCCCGCATGAGCGCCGTTCAACCTTTCTCCGGCCTGTCATCCTGAGCGAAGCGAAGGATCTCTCTTTAGGTTTGATCTAGCTGGAAAGAACGCGGTGAAGCAGTTATGCCGTTTGCGTCCGCTCGGCCCCGCGCTTTCCGAAGCTCGCCCGCATCCGCGTCGCGACTTCCGCCGCGAATTGCGAACCGCCCACGGTCCGCGTCCCCGGCTCGGCCACGTCCGCCGTGCGCAAGCCGTCGGCCAGCGCCGCGTCCACGCCGCGCTCGATCGCCTCCGCCGCTTCCGGCAGATGGAACCGCTCCCGCAGCAGCAAGCTCACGCAAAGAATCGCGCCCGAAGGATTCGCCATGTCCTTGCCCACCAGTTGCGG
>Ga0335077_10001580_pt1 | contig 27158 bp, 18 predicted proteins | sample Lox_Sample_31_FD_207151 | JGI IMG/M metagenome (GOLD analysis project Ga0335077, IMG submission 207151) | Soil microbial communities from Loxahatchee National Wildlife Refuge, Florida, United States - Lox_Sample_3.1 | ecosystem: Environmental > Terrestrial > Soil > Wetlands | place: USA... | reverse complement strand
CCGCACGTCTTGCAGTGGCGCGCGATGCCGCGGTTGGTCTCAAACGCGCGCAGCTCCATTTCGTTGAGGTGGACCACCTCCCGGCCGCGGCAGTAGTTGCATTCTAGGAGCATGCGCGCCACGGCTTCCGGCGAGTCCGCGATCTCGGGAAAATCGACGCCCCAGAGGTCGATCGCGGGGTCGATGATCTCGATTCCGTAGAGGTGGCCGTCCCTCTGGCTGCCGAACTCGCCGACGACGCGCACTTCGGCGCGGCGATGAGATTCGTTGGGGGACCTCCGCTGGATGACGATGCGCTGATCGGGCGCGAGCTCCCGCGGGAAGACGATCACGGCGCCGCCGCGATTGATGAGCAGCGTGCGAGCGGGCTCCTTGAATTCCTGGCCCCGCATGTCGGTGCCGGAAGCTTCGAGCAACAAAGTCAGCGAGACGCGATCGGTGCGGCGGAGCGGCGCCGATGCCATTATTCAGCCCTCCTCAAGGGAACGGGACCCCCAACTGCGAAGATAGCATACCGCCAAACCGGATCGCCTTCGAAGCCCGGCGATGGCCGCAAGAACTCAAGCGGGGTTGGGCCGGTAGAGCCACTCGTCGCTCGGCTCGCGGACCGGCGGGCCCGGCGCGTTAAGCTCGGCGAGAATCGCGTCCACGATTCTCCGCTGCGGCGAAAGCGAGCAGACCGGATCGGTGGCGGCGGCATCTTTCACCAGCAGAAACGCCTGGCAGCGGCAACCGCCGAAATCCTGCGCGCGGCGATCGCAGCTCCGGCAAGGCTCGGGCATCCAGTCCTCGCCGCGGAATTTGCGGAATGCGTCCGATTCCCCCCAGATTTGGCGAAGCGGCTGCGCGGTCACGTTTTCAAACTTCATGCCGGGCAGAACGTTCGCAGCATGGCAGGGCAGGACGTCACCATCGGGCTTTACGAGCATCACCTTGCGTCCCCAGCCGCCCATGCAGGCCTTCGGGTACTTCGCGTAGTAATCCGGGACGACGTATTCCACGCGAATGCGCCCACGCAGCCGCGCTTCCGCCTGCTTGATGATTTCAAGCGAGCGATCGAGCTGCTCTCGCGTGGGCAGAAGGCGCTTGAGATTCTGAAACGCCCAGCCGTAATACTGCACGTGCGCAAATTCCACGCGACCGGGGCCGATCTCTTCCGTCAGCGCGAGCATGTCTTCGAGCTGGTCGAGATTCTGGCGGTGAATCACGAAATTCAGCGTGAGCGCGACGCGGTGGCGCTTCACCCATCCGGCGACGCGAAGCTTCTGCGCGTGGGTGCGCGTGCCGGAGATTTCGGCGGCGACCTCTTCGCGCGCGCCCTGAAAGCTCAACTGGATGTGATCGATTCCAGCGGCGACGATTTCCTCGAGGCGCTTTTCATCGAGCGGAAGTCCGGAGGTGATCAGGCTGGCGTAGAGACCGGCGCCGCGCGCGGCGCGGACGAGATCGGTGAAATCAGGTCGCGCGAGCGGCTCGCCTCCCGTGAAGTCCACCTGAAGCACGCCGAGCTCGGCGGCTTCGCGCAGGACGCGCGCCCACACGTCGGTCGGCAGTTCGCGGCCGCGCGGCGTCAATTCCAGCGGATTCGAGCAATAGACGCAGTGGAGCGGGCAGCGGTGGGTCAGCTCGGCGACGAGAGCAAGCGGCGTTGGAGTGGGAGTGGTCATCGAGGTCTACCGGCGCCCTCCTATTTGATGGCGCTGAAGAGAGGTTCTTCGACTCCGCGTCCCGGCCGGGAGACCTGCCAAACGATCTCCCGGAAGGAAAACCATCGGGACGCTCCGCTCAGAATGACGATCCTCACGGAAGGCGCGATTCTATTCGAAATCGAGCGCGCGCTGCTCCTGCAAACGCTCGAGATACCCGAGAATATCCTGCTCGACCTTTTGCGGCTCCGCCTTCGAGTAGAGCGCCTGCAACTCCGAAACAATTTCGCGGACGGTGTGGCGGCCGTCGCAGCGCTCGACGATTTCGAGGCTCGGCCCGCTCAGGCGCAGCGCGCGCTCGGGCATCAACAGCACGCGGGAAGGCTGCGACTTCTCATTCAGGCGGCAGCCGGCGACGAGGCGCGGGCGGCTTTCGAGCGAAGGCGTCATCAGGAATCCTTCGCGGCCGGCCGGAACGCACCCGGCGGCGGCCAGCCCGGCGTGACGTATGCAAAATGGAGCGCGTCGAGCATGGCCCACAGAATATCGCACTTGGCGCGCAGGGCGTCGAGCGCCAGCTCCTGCTGCTCGCGCGTCTGCGCGTGCTTCACCACCCAGGCGAGCGCGAACGTGGCGTCTTCCGGCGCCTGCGTCATGCGGCCTTGAAAATAATCGAGGCCGCTCGAAAGCCAGGGATAGTGCTCGCGCAAATGGCCCACGCGCAGGACGATCAGGTCCTTCGAGAAAAGCTCGGTGAGCGAAGAGGCGACCGCTTCGAGGTGCGTGCGCGAGCGGACGAACTCCACGTACGCGGCGACGGCGTAGCGCGTGGCGGGGAGAATTCCTTCGCCACGAATCGCCTGCTCGCGCGAAAGCCCCGTGGCCTCGACGAGCTTCAGCCACTTTTCGATGCCTCCCGGGCGCGTGCCATCGCCATCGTGGTCGATGATGCGCTTGCGCCAGGCCAGGCGGAACGCGGGATCCTCGCTGCGGGCGAGGATCGTGGCGTCCTTGATCGGGATGACGCTTTGATAGATGTAGCGATTGAGCGCCCAGGCCTGAAGCTGGCCGCGCGTGAGCTTTCCTTCGTGCATGAGCAGATGGAACGGATGCTTGTAGTGATAGCGCTCCTTGCCGATGGCGTGAAACTGCGCGACGAATTCCGCTTCCGGGAGCAGCGCGTTCGAGGTGGTCACAGTTGAAACTCCATTCCGTCGCAGGCGACTTCCCAGCCCGCGTCGCGCAGCACGCGGCTTGCGGCGCTCTCTTCATCGAGCGCGGGGTTCGTGTTGTTGAGATGAATCAGAACGCGGCGGACTTTGCCGGCGTCCTTCAATTGCTCGAGCAGCCCATCCGGGCCGGAGAGCGGCACGTGGCCGATTTCGCGGGCGGTCTTGCCGCCGCCGCGAACGTCGATCAGCTCGTTGTCGGTCCAGAACGTGCCGTCGAGAAGAGCGAGATCACTCGCGGTCGCACAGCACTTCCAATTGGCAACCGGGCCGGGAAGGCTCGGGGCGCAAAAGAGTCTCTTGTCGTTCTGAACGAGCTCGAGGCCGATCACCGCTTCTTCCGGCGGCAAGCTTTTCCGCAAAGCGTCGCTCACGTAGTCCGGAAATTCCCCGCCGAGCGGCACGGCTTTGCAGGTGAGGCATGCGGCCGCGCTCGTCGACTTTTGCTGGAAGACGGGCACGGGACGGTCGAGAGGCAGCGCCTCCCAGCGAACCGGGGGCACCGATCGCTCGAGCGCCCGAAAGAGAGTGTTCTCCTGGGTAACCGCGCGCAAGACCGAGGATGTGGCGTAGATGTGCAGCGGCTGGAACTCGCGAAGGTGGAGAAGGCCCATCACGCAATCGACGTCGGCGCTCGTGAGAATGATGCCGGCGATCGGAGTGCCGCGCGTGTCGGGAGCCGGAGCGAAATCAGAGTCCGCAGAAAGCTGCTGGCGCAGGTCGGGAGAGGCGTTGAGAAGAAACCACGAGGAGGGAGCGGGCGAGACGGCGACTTGAGCTTGCGTGCGGGCCCGGCCCTTCAATACACCCCCGCGCATGCGGCTGCAGTTCGAACACCCGCAATTCCACTGCGGGAAACCGCCGCCCGCGGCCGAGCCGAGGACCTTAACACGCATTCAAAACTAGAGTTCGGCGTTCGCGTACGAGCTAACTTCGCAGCTCAGGCAGACTTCTTCGTGCTGCGGTGTGGTCCATTCCATGGTGGTTCCTCCGTATTAGGGCGAAACTTACCCCTTCGCGCGAAACGGTCGTGCGCGACACCTCCAAATATACCGCAATCGCCCCCTCCAGACAACTCCCATTTGGGCACGGAGTTAGTTGGCGGAAGGCCCCGAATCAGCCTCTAGGTCACGCTATAATGGCGCCTCATGAAACCGGGCCAAGAGACTCCCTCATCACGGAAAGCGAAGCCAATCGGGCCGGGACGATGCCTGCTGCTGGCGCTGCTGTTGGCGGCCGCCGGGGCGCTGCCGGCGAGGGCGCAGGGAACGCGCGTGGAAGGCGTGGTGCGCGACGCGTCGGGCGCCGTGGTGACGGGCGCGCAGGTGGCTTTGCACACCAAGACGTATTCCTCGAAGAAGACGACCGACTCCTCGGGTGCATACGCGTTCGATGGCGTGCCGGAAACGACCGGAACGATCGCCGTCACCGCTAACGGATTCGAGAAGATCGAACAAACGTGGACCGCGACGGGCGGAGCACCGGCGCGAGCGGACTTCGTACTCCGCCCCTCCACCGTCTCGCAGACCGTGCTGGTGACTGCGGCACGCGCGCCGACGCGGCTCAATGAAACTCCTCTCAGCGATATCCAGCTGACGCGTGACGATCTGCAAGCGACGCCCGAGCTGACACTCGACGACGCGCTGCGGCAGGTGCCGGGCTTCAGCCTGTTCCGCCGGTCGAGCAGCCGAATCGCGAATCCCACCACGATGGGCCTCTCGCTGCGCGGACTCGGCAGCGGGAGCGGCACGAGCCGCGCCATGGTGCTCGAAGACGGCATTCCGCTGACCGATCCTTTCGGCTCGTGGGTGTATTGGGATCGCGTGCCGACGGAATCGGTGTCGAGCATCGAAGTAGCGCAGGAAGGTGCATCGAGCCTCTATGGCAGCTCCGCGCTTGGCGGCGTCGTACAGTTCCTGACGCGCCCCGCGCATCCGGCCGGGATTTCGCTCGAGACTTCCTACGGGAACCAGAACACGCCCGACTTTTCACTGTGGGCAGGAGGGCAGGCCGGCAAATGGGAGTCGACGTTCGGGGGCGAGCTGTTTCACACGGACGGATACGTGCTCGTCCCCGACGCCGACCGGGGAAGCGTGGATACGCGCGCGGGCTCGCAAGACGGTTCGGCGGACCTGATGGTCGGCCGCAAGATCGGAGAGCAGAGCGAAATTTTCGCGCGCGGATGGTATCTCGACGACACGCGCAAGAACGGAACTCCCATCCAGAAAAACGGCATCCGGCTGGGCCAAGGAGCGCTGGGCGCGAATCTGCAACTGGGCGAAATCGGCGCGCTCACGCTGCGCTTTTACGGTGAGGCCGAGACGTACCACCAGACGTTTTCTTCGGTCGGCACGGGCCGGAACAGCGAAATTCTGACGGACGATCAGGACGTGCCCGCGCAGGGAGTGGGCGGCTCGGCCGTGTGGACGCGCAACCTCGGAAATCGCCAGACGCTGGTGGCGGGATTCGACGAGCACGAGGAAATCGGGCACAGCAACGAGAATTTGTTCTCAGGCGTGACGGGAAGCCATACCAAAGATACGTTTTCCGGCGGGCATCAGCGGACGACCGGAGTCTTCGGCGAGGACATGATTCAGATCGCGCCGGGCTGGACGCTGAGCGTCAGCGCGCGCTACGACCACTGGAGCAACTTCGACGCGTTTCTGGCGTGCGTGCCGGCCGCTGCGCCGTGCAATCCTCCGCTGACGCAATATGCCGACCGCAGCTACGATGCTTTCAGCCCTCGCGCGACACTGATCCACGAATGGAATCCACACATCTCCTGGTCCGCGTCGGTCTATCGCGCGTTTCGCGCGCCGACTCTGAATGAGCTGTACCGCTCGTTCCGCCAAGGGACGGTGACGACCGATTCCAATCCGGACCTGCGCCCCGAGCGACTGACCGGCGGCGAAGCGGGCATCGACGTGAAAGGGCTAAACCAGCGGCTGGAAGTGCGCGGGACTTTCTTTTTCAACGAGGTGATCAATCCGGTTTCGAACGTGCCGTGTACGGCGTCGACGCCGAATTGCCCGATCGCATCGACGGGGACAACGCAGCAGCGCCAGAATCTAGGCCGCACGAGCGCACCGGGATTCGAGGTCGACGGCGTCGCGAACATTACGACTCACACCCAGCTCGTGGCCGGATATCAGTACGTGAACGCGACCGTGCTCAGCTCTCCCGCGATCACGCCGACGCTCGCCGGCAACTGGGTGGCGCAGATTCCGCACAACGTGGTCACGTTCGAGGCGCGCTACACGAATCCGAAGTTGATCACGGCATCGCTTGCGGGCCGCATGGTCGGAATGCAATTCGACGACGCGACAAACATCGCTCCCATGGGCCGCTTCTTCGTGATGGACGCCATGGCGTCGCGCTCAATCGGCGCGGGCGTGGAAGTATTCGCCGCCGCGGAAAATCTCTTCAACGAGAAGTATCTCTTCGCCGTGCAAGGCGTGCCGGAGCTCGGGCTTCCCATCGCGGCCCGCTTCGGTTTCCGAGTTCAAATTCCCAAGCGCTAGGGCGGCGCATCAATTCAAAGCGGAATTTGTCGAGTGCGGCGATTCCCTAGCGGGAGGGCGCGAGGTCGGGCGCAGGATATTCGGGCAGCTTGGCGTTTTTCGTGTCGGTGCGTTTGACTTCGAGGTCGTCAAAAAGGATCGACGGGCTAATGACGGTCGTCGGGATGGCTCCCTCGCGGTTGCCCACCAGCGAATCATTTCCGGCGGCGACGAGATCGTTGCGCAGCGCGCGCGGGTCGAGCTCGTCGAAGACGGCGCCGCGGACGAGCTCCTGGCGCCCGTCCTTCTCATACACACGGTAGAGCAGGCGCGGCTCGTAGCCGGGGCCGCCGAGCGTCTCGACGTAATAGCCGAAGGGCTTACCTTCCTGGCGGCAGATGTCGATCAACTTTTGTTTCAGCTCCGCGGCAGAAAGGCCCTGCTTGGACTGCACGATCAAGTTCCCGATGTTCGGAGAAGAGAACTGGTTCGGCGAGGCGCGGCCGTGGCCGTTCGATTCCGGAAAATCACGAATCGGCTGGCGACCGACGAGATAGTTCACGAGCTGGCCATCCTGAATCAGCGGGACCTTCACGGCGCGCACGCCTTCGTCGTCCGTCTCGTAGCTGCCGATGAGCGTTTTCCCATCGAAGGTCCGGAGCGTGGGATCGTCTTCCACGGAAAGAAATGACGGCAGGACGCGGCTCTTGTAATTGGACGCAAACTCTCCGGTGGTCCGCGCGGAATCTCCGGGGCGCGGCCTGATTCCGAGGACGTTGCGGCCGATCATGCCGTTGAAGATGTCGCTCGCCGCATCGGGTGCGAAAAGGACAGGGCCGCGGTAGTCCTCGTCCACCACGGGGGCCTCGCGGAGATCCTTGAGGGTCTGAACCATCTTCGCGCACTCCGCCAGAAATGCATCCGGCGTGGGCAATTCCTTCAAGCTCGCGGCCGTGAAGTACGGCGAACGGCCGAGGCGCATTCCGTCGTCTGCCTGCGTCGAGCCGTTGGCGTTGACAAAATAGACGGTGTAGCCCGAGCGCGTGGCGGTGCCTTCCGTATTCACCATGTACTGATTCACGGCGCGAAAGCGCACCGAGGCCGACAAAGACTGAACCTTCGGATCGGTACGGAAAAGGGCCGTGGATTTCTCGAGCACGTCCTTCCACGGCTTGGGATCGAAATCGAGCTTCGCGATCGGCTCGATCGACTCGACCGGCGGGGCGTGGGCGAAATCGTCGAAGGGCTGATCGGAGGTGTACTGGCGCAGGGCGGCCTTCTTCATGGCCAGCGCTTCGCTTGCTGCCTTGTAGGCCTGATCGGTGGCGGTCCACAATTGCCAGCGAAGGGCCGTGGGATTGTCGTCCACTGTAGCGAAGTTGGCGGCGCCGAGGCCGGGACCATAGTAGCTGTCCTGCTTGTAATCGCCGACGCGCACGGTCACGCGCAAGTATCGCGCGTGGGCGCGCTGGTCCTGGCGCAGCGCACCGAAGGCCGCCTCGGCGTCGTATTCGTCCACGTCCGAGACGTGATATTCGATGTAGTACGGCGCGGGCACATTTTCCATCTTGAGCTGCGCTTTCGAGCGATCGAGTTCTTCGCGCATGGCCTGGAGCAAGGGGTCGGAGGCTGCGGGGTCCGCCTGCCTCTGCTGGCCCATCGCGGGAAGGGCGCACGCGAACAAAAGCGCCAGCGAAACCGTCAGGCGCCGCACGCGCAGTCCGTTGCTTGAATGTTTGCTCATGGCTTGGCTGCCGCCGGCGCGACGTTGTCGAAACCCGGAGGCGGCAGGATCGGCGGCCTCTGTGTTCCCTTCGCGCGCTTTTGGACTTCGATTTCGGAAAAGAGCATCGCGGGCGCGGCGGCCGCGACCGGAACCTGCCCGGACTCCGCGCCGCACACACCGTTGAATACTTGAAGCGTGTCGCCGGTCAGCTCAATCGTGTTGAGCGAGAGCAGCGGCGTGCCGACGATATCGACGCCGCGCACGAGTTCGTCCGGCCGGCCATCGGGATACACGCGCCACACCATGACGGGAATCACCTGAAACGCCTGCGGGAGCGCGCGCTGCGTGAGCGTGAAGCCGCCCTGGATATCCTCGAAATAGAGGCCGTAGGGCTTTCCCTGCTTCTTGATCTCCTCGATGAACTTCTTCCGGAGCTCGGAATCCTTCACGGTGTTCGTGGATGTGACGATCAGGTTGCCCTGGCGCCCGGTGGGCATCAGGCCGGGCTGGCGGCGTCCGTGGCCGTTCGAATGGCTGAAATTCGTGATGGGCATCCGCGACATGAGGAAATTTTTCAGGATGCCGTTTTCAACCGCAACGACGCGCGACGCGGGGACGCCTTCGTCATCGAATTCGTACGTGCCGGCGAGCTTCACGCCGTTCAGCTCTTTCATCGTGGGATCGTCCACGACGGTCAAGAACGGAGGCAACACCTGCTGATTCACTTTCTTGGTGAACGTCTGCCCTTCGCGCTCGTCGCGCTGCCGATGGCCTTCGAGCCTGTGTCCGAGCACTTCGTGGAAAAACACGGCGGCGGCCCTGCCGGAGAGCATCGCGGGGCCCGCGTACGGCTCAGCGGCAGGGGCGGCGCGCAGAGCCTTCAGGTCCGCGCCGATCTTGTCGACTTTCGCGAGCAGTTCCGCTTCGGAAGGAAGCTGATCGGCCGAAGGCGCCTGAAAGGATTCGACGCGCTGGAGATCCATTCCGTCATCGGCGCGAGCATTGGCCTGGATCACCAGACGAACGATCGCCGACGGCTCCTCGATGGCTGTGCCTTCGCTTGTGGCGAGATAGGAGCGGCTGGCGCCCCCCTGGAAAATCACGAACGACGAATACACGTCCGGAAATTTCAGGAAGCCCGCCGAGACGCGCCGCACGCGGTCTTCCCAGGCCTTCGCGTCGATCGCAAATTTCACCTGCGATGCGTCGAACCGGTTCTGCGCGGATTCCTGCGAAAAATCGGGCGACTTATCCTCCTCGGCGGATTGAACAGCCTGGTCGGTCTTTACCTTCAAGAAGGCGCCGGAGGCCTGCTCGTACTCGCGGTCGGTGAGCTGCCACAAAACCCGCGCGATGGCGTCGGAATCGTCGCGCAAGGGCAGCGCGCCCGAAGTGATTCCGGAGGGGCGGCTCTGGCTGTGCGTGTTGTCGAGAGTGGACGAGCCGACGCGCATCATGACGTCGGCTTGGCGCTGGCGGAAGCTCATCGAGACGACGAGACTGCCGTTGGCGCCCGCGATCGTGGAATTATCGGAATCCGCCACGGCGTAGCTCAGGTAGTAAGCCGCAGGATCGGATTTCGAAAGCGCCGAGCTGGCCCTTTGCAGCTCGCGTTGCATCGTCTGGAGGAGAAGATCAGTCCGCGGCGGCGAAGTGACGGCGGCCAAGGGAATCCCGCACAAAACCACAAGGAAGCAAATGGCGGGACGGAGAAGAGGGCGGCTCATGCGAGTCGTTTATATCCTATGAACGATGACACGCTAGCATACCCCACGAAGACATAGACTCCAAAACGAGCCGGGCGTTCCAGGGCGCAAGCAACAACAGCGGCTGCGGTGACCGGCTTCAGGGAACGGAGGTGGTCTTCTCGAGCTTGACCTGGCGTTCGTAGGGCGCGCTTTCGAGAAGCAAAATCGCCAGCAGGCCGCAGACGGACAGAATTCCAGCCAAGAGATACGCCGCGCCGGGCGAAACGCGCGGGACGATCAGCGCGAGAATTCCGAACAGTATCGCCAGGCAATACATCCCGAGGACCGCGCCGCGATGGCCCAGCCCCATGTTCGAGAGGCGATGCGCCGCGTGGTCCTTGCCGGGCGAGGTGAACGGCAGCAGCCCCCGCCGGGCGCGTGAGATGGAGACGAGCGTGGTGTCGAAGATCGGGACGCCGAGGATGAGCACCGGAACTAGCCAGCTGGCCGGAAACTGTGCGCCCTCCGGACGAATCTTCAACGCGAGCGTGGCCATCAGGAATCCCAGAAACATCGCTCCGCCATCGCCCATGAAGATTTTCGCGGGATTGAAATTCCAGCGCAGGAAGCCGAGCGCCGCACCCAGCGCGGCCGCTCCGAGCGTCCGGACCATGGTCTGGCCGTTGAGGCCGGCGGAAATCGTGAAGAAGCCCGCGGCCACCGCCGCGATCCCCGCGCAGAGCCCGTCCATGTGATCGAGGATGCTGAACGAAGCCGTGATGCCGACGACCCACAAAACCGTCAGCGCGGCGTCCAGCGCGACTCCGGCGGGCCCGCCGATGAAGGCGGAGAAAATCTGCGCGCGGATTCCCGAGGCGAGCAGGAACAGCGCCGCGACGGGCATGCCCACGAAAAGCTTCACCTGATGGTGAAGCAGGCCGCCATCGTCGAGCAGGCCGACCGTGGCGAGCAGCGTGGCGCCCGCGAGAATTCCGGCGATCTGCTGCTTCGGGGCGCCATGAAGGGTCAGAAGAATCGCGAGCACGAATCCGAGATAGATCGCGATGCCGCCGAGCAGAGGAATGGGCCGCAGGTGAACTTTGCGCGGGCCGGGCTTGTCCACCATGCCGTAGCGCAGCGCCAGGCGGCGAACCGGGACGGTCAGGCCGAGCGATCCGACGAGCGCAACGGCAAAGGCGATCAGATCGGAAGGGAATTTCATCGCTCGCCTGCGAATCGTGCCATCGAAGCGCGCGCGCGGGTCACGCCGTCATCACCGCGCGGTGAGCATTTTCTCGAGCACGCCGCGCACCGCTTCTTTCTGGTGGCTCGCGGCGTACCAGTCCATCGTCTTCCGCAAGCCGTCGCGGAAGGCCGTCTTCGGCTCCCAGCCGAGAAGCTGCCGCGCGAGCTTGTTGTCCGCGACGCGGTTCGCTGGGCCGGTCGGCATATCGGGCCGGAGGCGAATGTCAGCCTTGTGGCCGGAGTATTCGAGCACGAGCTGTGCGGCGTCGATCACGCGCACGCGCTCCATGGTGCCGAGATTGATGGCCGTGCCGTCGTTGATCTTCTCGGCGGCCAGGATCGTGCCGCTCACGATGTCGTCCACGTAGGTCCAGTTGCGGATCTGCTGGCCATCGCCCCACACGTCGAACGGATTCTGCCCGATGAACGCGCGGGCGATCATGGCGATTACCGCGTGATTTTCCACGCCGCGCGGGCCATAGACCGTGAAATAGCGGAGAGAAGCGGCGCCGAGCTTGTGCTCGCGGTGATAGGCCTGGAGCGTCAATTCGGCCATCAATTTGGCCCAGCCGTACATGTTGTCGGCGTCGTGTGGCGGCTTCACATCCTCCTCGCGGAGGTAAATCTCCTTCTTAACGTCCGTCTGCATGTAATTGGGATAGACGCAGCCCGAAGAAGCGTACACGACCTTCTCGACGCCGGCCTTGACGGCCTCCCAGAAGACCAGTCCATCGAGAAAGAGATTCGAGGCCGGGCCCGCCTGGTGCAGGTCCACGTAGCCGCGCCCGCCGTGATCGGCGGCGATGTGAAACACGATCTGTATGCCCTTCATCGCGGTGCGCGTGATGCCCGGCTCGCGCAGATCGGCTTCCATAAAGGTGACGCGGCCGGTTTTCAGATGGGATTCGATGTTGCTGAGCCTGCCGCTGCTGAGGTCGTCGACGACGTGAACGCGAGCGCCGCGCTCGACAAGTGCGTCGACCAGATGCGAACCGATAAAAGAGGCACCGCCGGTTACGAGGACTTTCTTACGATCCCAGATGGTTCCCTCCATTTTTTCCGAGCACTGCTTCTTCCATCACCACGACGAAACGCTGAAGCTCATTGACTCTAGCATATTTCTGAGCGGTTTCCCGAGCAAGGCGGCCCATCTCGATCAGCCTGGCGGGATCGCGGCGCAGCTCACGAATGGCCGCGGCCAGGGCGGCGGGATCGTCGGGATCGGCCGCGAGGCCGCAGCCGGACTCGACGACGATGCGCGCGGCGTCGCTTTCAGGGGCGGCCACGGCGAGCACCGGGCGCCCCGCCGCCAGGATCGAGTAGAGCTTGCTCGGCACGACCACTCCTTCAAGGCCACGCCGTACGGTGACAATATGAACGTCGCCCGCCATCATGACGTGCGGCACCTGCTCGACCGGGCGGAACGGCAAAAACCGGACGTTGGGCGAACTTGCCGCGGCAGCCTCGAGCGCCACACGATTGGCCCCGTCCCCTATGAACACGAATCCGACATTTTCGTTGCTCAGGATTTCCGCGGCCTTCAGCAGCGTGCCCCACGCGCCGTAGAAGCCCAGATTTCCGGCGTGCAGCACCACGAACGGGAAGCCCCCGCGAATCTCGCGAACGACGGGATCATCCTGCGCGGGCATCGACGCGGGGAACGAAGTGCCGTCGCGCACCACCACCACGCGGTCGGGCGCGACGCCTTTGGCGAGGATGCGGTCGCGCATGTCGTCGCCGAGGACAATCACGCGCGCCGCCTGCTTGAGCGCGCGGCGGTGCATCTTCTCCCAGCGCTCCACCCAGCGGCTCGGGCGGACGATATCGCCGCCGATGGCCATGTCCGGATAGAGGTCGCGAATGTTGTAAACAAACGGGCGCCCGGCGAGACGCGCGACGAATGCGCCGGCGATGCCCGCGACGGGAGGGTCCGTCATCGCGAGAATCACGTCCGGGCGGATTGCCAGCGCGCGCGGGACGGCCAGCGCGAGATAAGACAGGTAATTCGAGACGCGGCGGCGCATGCGATGGCGCGGATACGCCGTGGAACCGACGCGCTCGACGATCACATTGTTGCGCGTGTCGCGCCGGAGAAAAGCGAAGGGGTAGAACTCATCGGGATCGTAGGAGGGGCGGCCGGCGAGGACCGTGACCTTGTGGCGCTGCGCCAGAGTCTCCGCCACCAGCGCCGCCATCTTCGCCGTTGCGGACGTGTCGGGCGGATAGTATTCGTTGAAGAGCAGAATGTGCATGCGGCTCTATTTCACGCGCTTCGCGACGCTCTCGCCGAGCTCGCCGCCGGCGACGGCCGAGGACTTTTTCTCGAGCATGACATTTCCCATCACCAGAACGTCCATCTGCGTCCGGCGGAAACAGTCGAGCGCTTCCTCGGGCCGACAGACGATTGGCTCGTTGTCGTTGAACGACGTATTCAACACCACTGGCACGCCCGTCAGATCGCCGACCGCGCGCAGGAGCTTCCAATATAGAGGACTGGCTTCGCGACTGACGGTTTGCAGCCGCGCGGTGCCGTCCACGTGCGTGGGCGCGGGAATCGCGGCGCGCTTTTCCGGGCGCACGGGATAGGCGAACGTCATGAAGGGCGAAGGATGCGTCTGCTCGAAAAACTCGCCGGTGGCTTCCTCGATGATGGAAGGCGCAAACGGGCGAAAGGTCTCGCGGTGCTTGATGCGGCGATTCAGAATATCTTTCATCTCGGGCCGCCGCGGGTCGGCAAGAATGCTGCGATTGCCCAGCGCGCGCGGGCCCCATTCCGCGGCTCCCTGAAACCAGCCGACGATCTTTCCATCGGCGATGTGGCGCGCGGTGGATCGCAACAGCGCGGGCTCGTCGAACTCGGCGATCTCCGCATCGCCCGCGGCACCGGCTTGTTCCACCACCTTGCGAATTTCGGAGGTCGAGGACTGCGGGCCCCAGTAGGCGTGATCCATCGTGAACTCGCGGGGCCGGCCGAGAACTCCGTGATTCACGGCGAACGCCGCGCCGACGGAAAGGCCTGCGTCGCCTGCGGCGGGCTGCACGAAGATTTTTTCGAACGGAGTGGCATCGAAGATTTTGCCGTTGGCGACGCAATTGAACGCGACGCCTCCGGCCAGGCACAGAGCCTTCTCGCCCGTGCGCTTCGCGAGGCCGTTCCAGCAGGCAATCAGGACTTCCTCCAGCGCAGCCTGCATGCTCGCGGCGAGATCGTAATGGCGCGCGGCGAGCGGCTCGTCCGCGCGGCGCGCCGGACCGAGACGCTTTTCGAGATACGGCGAGAACAGGCGGCCGAGCACCGGCGTGCGATCGGCCTCTCGCCAGCTCATCTCCGGGCCCTGGCTCTGATGCGTGAAGTACTCAAGTCCCAGCCGGAACGAAAACGGTCCGTGCGTGCGAACGATGCGGCGGCACTCTTCCAGATATTCGGGCTGGCCGTAGGCCGCGAGGCCCATCACCTTGTACTCGTCGCCGAATTTCCAGAAGCCGAGATACTGCGTGAGCGCGGTGTAGTACATGCCGAGCGAATGCGGGAACGCGACTTCGCCGAGAATGCGCAAGCGCGGCCCTTCTCCGGCGGCGCACATGAAGCTCGCGAAATCGCCGAGGCCGTCAGCGGAGAGCGCGGCCGCGCGGTCGAACGGTGAAACGAAAAACGCGCTCGCGAGATGCGCGGTGTGGTGCTCGACGCGATGGAACTGGGCGCGAATTTCCTCCGGCGCGATTTCGAAGGCGGCGGCAAGCTCTTCGCGAATTCCCGCAAAACTCCTCATCACGCGCAGGCGGTCGAGAGCGAACCGCGGCATGCGCATGGCGTAGCGGAGCTTCGTCCCCAGGCGCGCCCACGGATCGCGCGGGATCGCGATGTGGTCCACCTGCGCGAGCTTCACGCCCGCTTGGTCAAGGCAAAATTGAATCGCGCGCGACGGCAAGCCCGCCGCGTACTTGACGCGATTGAGTCGCTCTTCCTCGACGGCGGCGATCAGGCGGCCATCGGCCACGACCGCCGCGGCGGCATTGGCGTGATAGGCGTTGATGCCGAGGATAATCATCGTTTCCTTGATGCAGCTTTCTTTGATCGCGAGCCGATGATAAGTCTCAAGAGATAGCCACCGCGGCGGATCTTGGGCGATCGGCGCCGGCCGCTGCGTCTTCACGCACGTTGCGCTTCACCCATTCGTTCAATACATAGAGGCTCCAGGGGCGCGACCAAGTTGTGCGTCCAGCGAGAAAATCCCGCCAGACGGCGCGAGCGAAGTCGCCGTCGAGCTGCGATTCCAGCGCGGGCGACCAGTCCGTGAGTCCCTGCGCCACGCGCGTGCCGAGAGGCCCGCGCAGCCACCGCTCCCACGGAAACGTGAAAGTGCGCTTTCGCTGCCCGACGACTTCCGCCGGCAGAATGTCCGCAAGCGCCGCAACGAGCAGCGCTTTCGGGCGCGACCCGCCTTGCTTCGCGGATTCAGGAAGCGAGAGCATGTATTCGACGAGCGGCGAATCGAGAAACGGAACGCGGACCTCGAGCGAGTGGCGCATGCTCATCGCGTCCGTATCACGCAGCAGCGTGTTCACCAGATAGGAGCGCAACTCGAGCCAAGAGACTGCCGTGAAGCGGTCCATCGCGCGCGCCGTCTGCGCGGAGTCCGAAAACCAGCGCCACCACGGCAGGGCGCTCCACGACGCGGGATTCATGCCCAGCGCGGCATCGACGGCCTGCGGCGTGAAGAGCAAGCGTGTGAAGAAGTATGCGTCCGGGAGCGAATCCGGATCGAGAAACGCCGCCGAAATCTTACGAGACGCATCGGGCGAGGACGGAGAGATTCCCACGCCGGAAAACCCGCGGGCGATCAATGGGCGAAGCGGCCGCGGAATTAGCCGGGCCAGCGCCGCCACGCGCGCGACCGTGGAGGTCGCGCGGAACGACGAGTAGCCGCCGAACAGCTCATCGCTGCCGAGACCCGAGAGCGCGACCTTCAAGCCCGCCTGGCGCGCCGCCCACGAAACGAAGTAGGTGTTGATGCCGTCCATGCTGGGCTGGTCGAACGAAGCGACAGCCTCGTCGAGCCGCGCGACCATCTCCGCGTCGGAAAGAGAAAGCTCGCGATGTTCCGTGCCGAGGCGGCCGGCGGTTCGGCGAGCAATTTCCGCTTCGCTGAACTCCACGTCGGGAAACGCCACGGTGAAGGTGTGAATGCCGCTCCGTGCGCGGCTCGCGAGCGCGGCGAGAGCTGTCGAATCGAGCCCGCTGCTCAGGAACACGCCGACGGGAACGTCGGCGATCAGATGGCTTGCCACTGCGTCCTCGAGCAGCGAGCGAACTTTGCGCGCGGGTGACGCATCCTTTTCGCGCGATCCGCGGTCCGCGGGTGCATCGGCGCCGGAATGGCTCGCAGAATTCCAGTAGCTTCGCGTTTCAGCGGAACAAACCGGCACATCCGCGGGGATGCTCATCGAATGGCCCGGCGGCACGGACGCGACGCCCTCAATCAACGTCGTGGGCTCGCAGGCCGAGCCGAAGAGCAGATACGCCGGCACCGCTCCCGGCGCGAGGCGCGCGGCAACGCAGCCGCTCGCAAGCAGGGCGCGAACCTCCGAGGCAAAGAGCAGCTTTCCATCGGCGAGCGCGTAGTAAAGCGGCTTGATGCCCAGGCGATCCCGGGCCAGAAAGACGCGCGCGGCCCGGCCGCCGCGCCCCTGCGGCATCTCGACCACCGCAAACGCGAACATGCCGCGCAGGCGCTCGACGCAGCGCTCTCTCCAGGTTTCGTATGCGTGGACGATCACTTCGGTATCGGAGCGGGTGCGGAATTGGTGGCCGGCGGCTTCGAGCTCGGCGCGAAGCTCGCGGAAATTGTAGATCTCGCCGTTGAAGACGACGGCGAGCGTGCCGGTTTCGTTCCAGACAGGCTGGCCGCCGCCGGGAAGATCGATGATGCTGAGCCGCCGCATGCCGACGACAATGGGAGGAGCGGCCAGGACTCCTTCAGCGTCCGGGCCGCGATGAACCATGGCGGCCATCATGCGCCGAACGACGGCTTCGCCTGTTTCCCTCGACTCGACCCCGATGGCACCGCAGATACCGCACATGCTTTGGTCTAGACCCTCAGCCGGAGCAGATCAGCTCCCCATGCCAGCCGCTCGCGGACGGACCTCGATCAGCACCATGCCTGCGTTCATCAGTATATATAGGTTTTGCGGGCAGCCAATGCGTCCCGGCCGGAAAATCACGAGCCTTTTGGCTTTCTTCCCATCGGGAAGCGGTCCTCACAGCCCCGCTTCGCGAAACGAAATGCGGGCGATCGCGGCCCAGTCAGCCTCGCCCATCCCCTGCGCCACGGCGGTCAGCATGCGGTCGCGAATCAAGCTGGCCATCGGCATGGGGACAGCGGCATCCTCCGCGGCTGCGAGGACCAGACGATTGTCTTTCATTCCCAGCGGCATGGCGAAGCCGACGGGTTCGAAGTTGTCGGCGGCGATCATTCCGCCGTAGGTGCGATAGATGGGCGCGGCGAACAACGAGCCGGTGAGGACCTCCAGAAACCTTTCCGGATCGACGCCCGACTTTCTGACCAGGGCAAACGCTTCCCCCAGACTCTCGATGACGGTGGTGATCAGGAAATTCGCGGTGATCTTCACGAGAGTCGCCGCGGGCGCTTCCTCGCCGACTACGAACGTCTTCTGCCCCATGGCGTCGAGAAGAGGCAGGCAGCGCTTGATCTGCTCCGCAGGACCGGCAACCGCGATGAAGAGTTTTGCTGCGGCCGCCGCATCGGGCCGGCCAAAAACGGGCGCGGCGATGTAGTGCTGCTTTCGTTCGCGATGCGCCGCCTCCAGACGGCGCGACATGGCCACGCTCATCGTGCTCATGGGAATATGCACGGCGCCCGCGGCGAGCGAATCGATGGCCCCGCTGTGGCCGAAGATCACGTCTTCGACGGCGCGATCGTCCGACACCATCGTGACGAGCACCTCCGCGCCGGCCGCGGCTTCGGCCGGAGTCGCGGCCACTTTCGCGCCGAGCGGCCGAAACTCCTCCGCGCGGCCGGGCGTGTGGTTGTAAACCGTCAGCGCGTGGCCCGCTTTGATGAGGTTGCGGGCCATGGCCGAACCCATGTTTCCGAGGCCAACGAATCCCACTTTCATTTTTTGCGTCCTCTACTTTTCTTCAATGCGCGGAAATTCGTTCCGTGCTCTCCGCCTTTTGCGAATCCGGCATGCAGCCGAGCTCGGCAAGGATCCGGCATCCGGAGCGCTTCAATTCATCCTTCACGCGATCGAGATCGCGGAACAGCAGCTTGCCGTCGCGCTTGCGCCATGCGCCCGCCACCATCACCGAATCGATGTTCGCGAGGCCGGCTTGCATCACCACCGTCGCCGCCGGATCGTGCACAGGCCAGAGATTCAGCGCGTCGGCACGGATAAAGGTGAGATCGGCCTGCTTGCCCGGCGAAACGGTGCCGATGCGATCCTGAAGACCGAGCATGCGCGCGCCTTCGACGGTGATCCAGGAGAGAGCCTCGCGCACGGGAATCGTCGACGTCTCCGGAATGCCGCCGGTGGCGGCGCGGTACGCGGCGTTGTCAAGCGAGCGCTGATGCGAAAGCGCGACGCGCGCGACGGTGAGCATCTCTCCGGAGATCACGCTTTCGAGATCGACGCCCAGCGAAGGCGCCGCTCCGAGCTTGCGCAGCCGGCCGATGATCGGATGGCCGTGCCCCTGCGCCATTTCGTTCTCCGGCGCGACCGAGAACGTGACGCCGCGATCCACGAAGCGCGCGAGCCTCTCGTCCGACAGGTCGTTTCCGTGGACGATGTTGACGAAATCCTGCACGAGGTTTTCATGCTCCAGCACGTCCCAGCCATTCGGAGATTTGGCCGGACCGCCGCCCTGGTGCATCGAAGCGACCAAGCCTAGCTCGCGCGCCAAACGAAAATCACACAGCGCGACATCCAGCGTCGAATAATGCGGCCCAAGAATCGCGAGGCCCAGCGTGAGCAGCTGGTCTCGGGAAGCGAATGGGCCACGCAGCAAGCGCTCGACTTCGCTTCGCGGATGAGGAACCTCCGAATAGTGCGGCTCACCAGGCTTGGGATCGGGCTTCGGCGAACCGTGAAAGAAGGCGGCGCGAATCCCGGACTCGCGAAGGCCCTCGATGGCGGCGTCGGTGTGCGCGGGCGTCGGATTGTTGTGGCACCAATCGACCAGCGTGGTGGTACCGCAATTCAGTTGGTTCAGCGCGCCGGCGAGCGTGGCGATGCGGATGTCCTCGGGGCGAAATCGGGTCGCGAGGCCGGCGTGCATCCAGCGAAAGTATTCGAGCAGCGTCCAGTTCGTGGAAATCGCGCGAAGGCCCGTCTGCCACGTGTGCATGTGGGCGTTGACAAGGCCCGGAATCACGATGAACGAGCGGCCGTCGAATATTTCGGCGTCAGCCGCACTGATGCGGGGGCCGACTGCCGCGATCCTCTCGTCCTCGATCAGAATGCTGCCGGGCCGCAGATCCCCGAATCGAGGATCCATCGTGATGACGGTCGCATCCTGAATCAGCAGCCGGCGCATCGAGTTTCTTTATCACAAAGAATGGGAGGATGATACAGAAGTTCGCACGGCAATTTGGGCTTCCGCGAAGGCTAGAGCTCCGCCAGGCGGCGCTCGAGTTCGCGGGCAATTTCATCCGGATCGCGATCCGGCGAAAAGCGGACCGGCTCTCCGATCGTCACCTTCACCTGGCCGGGCCGCGCGGTGCGGAGACCGGCCTGCTTCAATTCGAACAATCCATCGATGCGCATCGGCACCACCGGAATATTCAATCGCGTGGCCAGAAGACCGATCCCGGAGCGAAAGGGAGCGAGGCGCCCGTCCTGGGTGGTCTGCCCTTCGGGAAAGACGAGGATACTCCATCCGCGATCCACGAGATCGCCGGCGAAGGCGAAGGATTTGCGGAAACCCGACTGCCGGGGCAGCGGAAAAACATTGAACAACCCGAGCGCAAGGAAATAGCCGAGCCGCTCGATGAAGCGCCTGAACGGATTCATGTTCGCGGGAGGGCGGCGCAACGCCGCAAGCCGTTCGCCGTCCATTCCGGTGGCCAGCCTGTGGCGAAAACGCGCCGGCAGCGCCGCGAGAATCCAGGCGATGTCGAGGTAGGTGACGTGGTTGGAGATCACCAGCACCGGCGACGGAAGGCCGCGCAAATTCCCGGCGCCGCGAACGCGCGGTGCGGCGAGAAGGTATGTTGCGGGCCACTCCAGCAGGTAGTAGATGGCGAGGCGAGCGCATTTGATCAGCCAGCGCTGCGGCCATCGCGCGTACACGTGTTCGGCGGCGGCGACGTGCGGCTCCCGGAGAAGGCGCTCGATCTGGCCGACGGTCTGAGCCTCCGAGAATTTCACTTCGCTCAGGTCCACCTGATAGCGATTTTCAAGCGTGCCCATGAGCTCCACGCGATCGAGCGAGCTCATTTGCAAGTCGGCCTCGAGATTCGCATCCAAACGGGCACTCGCGAAGGGTTTCCCCGCGAGCCGCGCAACAAAATCCTGTAGAGCGTTTCCGCCCTGAGGTTTCTCGTTCGTAGCCAGATTCGCGAGGACCACTTCCTGAATGCGCGGGAGCAGCGGCTTCTGCGTCGGCGTCCGCGGAAAATCCGGCTCGGGCCACAGGAACCAGCGCCGCATGCGCTGATATTCCGCAAGCGAGCGATTGGCATTCTCGATCACGGATGCTGCGTTCGCGCCGCCTTCCTTCAGCAGGAGCACGGCGCAGGGTTCGGCGTTGCCCTCCTGCTCGAGACCGATGACCACGCAATCGCGGACGCCTTCCTGATTTCGCAACGCGCGCTCGAGATCTTCCGGATGGACCTTCGTGCCGGCGGCCGTGACGATGACGCTCTTGCTGCGGCCCTTGAAATACAAACGGCCATCAGGGCCGGCTTCCGCCAAATCTCCGGTGTGCAGCCATCCATCCGCGGAGGCAAGAGGGTGCAACTCGCCGCCGCGACGATATGCCTTCGCGACATTTTCTCCTCTCACGAGGATTTCGCCGTCGTCGGCCACGCGGACTTCCAAGCCGGGGAAGACGCGGCCCAGCGAACCCCGGCCGATGCGGAAGGGATGATTGAGGCTGATCAGGGAGGTCGTTTCCGTCATGCCGTATCCCTGAATCACAGCGTAGCCGAGCCGGTTCCAGAAAGTTTCCACCTGGTCCTGCAGAGCCGCTCCCCCGGAAACGAAAGCCCAGAATTTCCAGCCGAGACACCGATGAATCCGGCGGAATCGCCACCAGCGCCTCAGAAAGTGAGTGCCTTCAGCGCGGGAAAAATCGCGCCGAAACCGTTCGCTGCGGCCTTCGCTCTCGACCTTGCGCTCGACTTCGCGTTGCAGGGATTCGATCACCCGGGGGACAGCCACGAGCACGGAGACGCGCTCGCGCCGCACGGTTTCGATCAGCTCGGCCGGCATCAGCGAATCGGCGAACACGACGGTGCCTTTCAACAGCGGGGGTATGAAGATGCCCATCATCTGGCCGAAGACGTGGCTCAGCGGCAGGACGTTCAAGAAGCGCAACGGATGAACGAACCGCTCGTAGCGTAGGTATTTTGCGATCTGATGCTCGAAGGGCTCGATATTCGCCAGGACGTTGCCGTGAGAAATGACGACGCCGCGCGGGTCGCTGGTGGTGCCGGACGTGAAAATGATCTCAAGCGTGTCGTCGCGCGAAAGCGGGGGCGAGGGGAAGCGCCCGGAATCGCGGCGCGCGGTGAGCTCGGCGAACGACTCGAAATGGATGGCCGGGATCGGCGGGGCAAGCGCCGGGAGCTTGCGCGAGCACAACAGCAGCTTTGCATTCACGTCGCGAGCCACGCGTGAAGCAAGTTCGGCGGTGGAGATTTCGTCGAGAGGCACTGCCACGGCGCCGACCAGGATGCACGCGAAGAAGGCCATGATCCATTCCGGGGAACTCTCGCCCCAGAGCAGGATCGCGTCGCCTTTGGCGATGGAGCGCGCGCTGAGTTCGCGGGCGAGGCGATTTGAGCCGGCGAGAAGTTCTGCGTAGGTCCAACTCTGCATGCGATAGCCGCGGCGGCCCCGCACGGCGATTTCGCCGCCATATGCGGCATAGCCGTTGACGAATTCGGCGAGCGATTGGCGTGGCATGTTCGAGAACGCCGCCGGCACATCGGCGCGGACGGCGTACGGGCCGAGTCTAGCGCGAATTTGGATGGGAATTACGGGTCGAGGGGCGGTTAACGCGGGGATCAGCCGGCGGTGTCTACGAACGCGTGGAACGCGCGCCGGACCTGCTGCCGCACGCGGACCGGGCGCACGCCCAGATATTTTTCTCCGTACCAGCGCATCCCGGCGCGCAGAAGGGCCAGAAAAATCACGAGGACAATCGTGATGACCATGATGGCCAGCGATTCGCGCTCGAGAAGCAAGCTCATCGCGGCCGAGTCTTCCCAACCGGGAACCGCGCGGTCGAGAATGCGCCGCAGGGGCGCACCCAGGATGCGCAAACGCGCCAGCCGGACGTGAGCGGTGCGTTCGTAAGTGTAGTCCGCTTCATAGCCGGGAATATTCTTTATGGCTGCCGCGAAAATGGCGGGATCGGCGAGATCCTTCCGCGTCAGGAGCTCGCCATTGGCGCCGCGAGGAATCGCGCGAAACGCAGGATCGACGACGATCCAGCGCCCGTCGATCAGGATCTCCGCGACGACGTGCATGGTCATCCGGCGAGAATCCAGCAAGAGAAGCCGCCGCGCCGACAACCCTGCGCTATCCGCGAGGTTGAGGAAAGCGTTCGTCGCGGTGCCGCAGACTTCAAGCAACGAGGAATAGTTCAGCGTGTCGGTGGGATCGCGGTCGTGCGAGGACGTAGCGAGAGCGTCATCGCGCCGCGCCGGGCCGTGGGCCATCCATTGCAGAATTGCTTCAATTTTCAATTCGCTGGAGGACGAGGCCGGGACAACGGCGTCGGAAAAGCCCTTCAAGTATCTGCGGGTCGAATATTCCCAGGCCACCGAGTACGCGGCTGCGAGGATGGCGAGAATGAGGAGAATGTTTCCCGTGTACCAGATCGCCCGGAATACCGGATGGCGATTATTCTCCCGTGCGCGATCGGCAAGAGCCTCCGGCTCGGACGCGCCGGGCGTCTCAACCCGTACTCTTTTGAGTGCCGTGCCGCTGCTCATGACGCGCCCCTCTTCTGTTCCACAAGCACGTTCACGGCTGAGGGCCGCCGCGAATCGCGCAGCGAACTGGAGTTGGAGTCCTTCACCAAGCGAAATGAATGCACGTTCGCGCCGCGATGACGTTCATAGCGCGCGACGCGAGTTCCTTCGCGCGCGCACCATTCTTCCACGGCTTCGCGCGGCACGAAGGCGACGCGCGGCGTCACGAAATAATCGAAAAAAAGATTCCGGGCGCCGGACCACGTCCGCCGGCCCCGTGACCGCACGAAATGAACAAGGTAATACGGAAACTGCGCAAAGAGTGTGACGAAAGGCCTGGCCCACCGGTTACGCAGCCCGCCGCGGATCATCGCGCCGGGATATGTGTAGAGCCACGGGTACCGGCCCGAGTCCTTGTAGACCGCGAGATACATCTGGCCGCCCGGCCTGAGGATGCGGCAGTTCTCAGCGAAGGCGGCTTGTGGATCTTCGGTGTGATGAATCACGCCGTCGGAAATCACGGCGTCCGCAGTCCCATCCGCGAAGGGCAGGCGCAGGTTGTCTCCCACGACGCCCGGCCGATGACAGCGCTCCGCGGCCATCCCCACCGAGACGCGGCTGCGATCGAGACCGACGCAGCGAACGCCTCGGCGCGCGAGAACTCCGAGAACCCGCCCCGGCCCGCAGCCGATGTCCAGCACAAGCGAATGCGCGTCCAGGCTTTCGATGAAATCCAGCAGGGCGGGCGAGACAACCGACTCAGCGGCAGAAGAGGTGTCCGGAGTCGCCCAATCGAACGGGTGCTGGTCGTAGAACGTCGTTGACTCAGTTGGCTGCATGGTTTGTGGCAAGCACCTTCGCGTAGCAACTTTCCATTTGCCCGGCCAGACGATCCCAGCTCAACTGATCGGCGACGCGGCGGCACCCTTGCTGCATGCGCGCGTAAAGGGCTTTGTCCTGAATCAGCTTCCGCAGCGCGTCGACCAGCGGCTCCATTTCCGGGGCGATAACCAGCCCCGCCTGGCCTTCGACGAGCGATCGGAGTCCGCAAGCGTCGGTAATGATGGCGGGAATGCCGCAGGCGATCGCTTCCGCGGGAGCGTTGGCAAAGTTCTCGTAGCGCGACGGAAGCGCGAACAGGTCGGCATCCGCCAGGAGGGCCTTTTTTTCGAGATCGTACACGGGTCCGGTGAACAAGACGCGCGCTTCAACGCCGCAGTCCCTTGCACGCTTCGCGAGGTGCGCGCGGTATCCGGGTTCTCCCTCCGGCCCGGCAATCACCAGCCGGCCCGATTCCGGGCATGCGCGAGCGAACGCTTCGATGAGAATGTCGGCGCCCTTGCGGGGAATCAGCCGGCCCAGAAACAGGATCAGAGGTTCGTCGCGCGAAATCCCGTGCCCGGCGCGGAATCCGCCGCGAGGCGGAAGCGATGTGCAGGAAGCAGGGTCAATGCCGTTGTAGCGAAGGGCGATTCTGCCGGCCGGGACGCCGCTTTCGAGCAGCTCTTGTTGCTCCATTTCGGAAGTGGCGATCATCATCGCGGCGCCGCGCAAAAAGGACTTGCCGATGGTGCCGTGCCATAGTGCTTTCAATCGGAGGTTGCGATCAATGGGACGATACATTCCCATCGGCTCGATCACGTACGGCACGTTACGGCGCCAGCAAAAGTGGCTGACCGCGGGACCGAGCAGATCGTAGAGCCCATAGAAATGAACCAGGTCGAATCTCCTGAGGGCTGACCTGGAGAATCCTATCACATGAGGGTTCACGGTGAGCGCGCGATAGCGCCACCAGCTCGGGAGGTAAATGGCCTCCACGCCTTCGTCCACTGTTCGCCATCCGTCGGGGGTTTTCTCGACGGCTGCTCCCATTGTGGGCCATTCGGCGGGGCCCAGCTGGGCGGTCAGCACGGTGACGTGGTGCCCCCGCTGCGCCAGCTTCCGCGACAGAATGCGGACCTTCACGGGCCGGCCGCCTTCGGCCATATAGGGAAAATAGGTTTGGGCCACGTTGAGAATTCGCACGGCGGGTCTTGGGTCTCCTACCAGTGAACGAGCGGCTGCGACTTGCGAATGTATTTTCTCCACCACACGTCGAAAATCATGCAAGCGAACAGCTCGTGCGCGCGGTCGCTCTTCCCGCGGCGATGCTCGGCACGCATCCGTTGGATGAAGTCGAAGTCGAGAACTCCCTCGCGCCATGCGGAGCCCATGTCTTCGCCGAACTCCTTTCGCAAGGGGTGCGACGGCTCGCAGCTCGCTTGAAAGTAATCGTCGAAGAGCGAGCCCATCCAGTGAGCCAGCGGCGCGTTGAATCCGCGCTTCGGAGCGTTGCGGGCTTCCGGCGGAAAGAATTCCGCGAAGGCATCGACAAGGATTGCCTTCGGATGCCCGCCGCGAATCTTGTACGCGAAGGGAGCGTTCAGGCTCATCTCCACGAAGCCCGGGTCGAGAAGCGGGACGCGCACTTCCAACCCGGCGGCCATGCTCATGCGATCGGTGTACTCGAGAATGTTGTCGGCGAGAAAAGTCTTCAAGTCCAGCTCGAGCACGCGATTGTCCGGCTCCGGGAGCGCGCATTCCGCAAAAGCAGCGCGCAGCACGTCCACCGACGGACGCAGGCCGTTTCGTCCGGTATGGATCGCGCAGTCCGGCACAAGGCGGCGCTTTTCCTGCTCGTTCAAGAAGTACGTCCAGTTCGCATACTGGACGAGAAAGTCGGAATCCAGGCCGTCGAGAAACTTGCGGGCCCGCCGGAGATGCGGGTCGCGATGGGAATCGCGCGCGGCTCCCAGGAAGTGTTTGCCGAATCGCAGAATCGGCCGCGGAATCCAGCCTAGCTGCCGGGCCAGGCGCACCGCCGAGGATCGAGGATATCCCGCGAACAGCTCGTCGCCGCCCGCGCCGCACAATGCGACGGTGATGTGCTCGCGGGCTTTGCTCGAGAGCTGGCGCATCAGGTAGTTGGTCGGATTGGCGAACGGCTGGTCGGAGAATTCAACGAGATCGAGCATGGCCTTCAAGTCCGGGCGCTCGAGAGAAAGTTCGAAGTGCTCGGTTCCCAGGTGCCGGCTGACGGCACGGCCCTTCGCGGCTTCGTCGTAGAAGCGGTATTCCTCGCCCGGCAGCGCCAGAGTGTAGGTCTGGATGTCGGTTTTTTCCCGTTTCGCCAGCCCGGCGACGATCGTCGAATCGATGCCGCCGCTAAGGAAAACGCCGAGAGGAACGTCGCTCACGAGCTGGCGCTTTACCGAAGCCGCCAACCGCTCGCGAATTTGCGACTTCAGCTGGTCGTAGGACGGATGCTCGATGCCCTCCTGCGGCGGCACGTCCCAGTAGCGCTTCATCGAGACCGAGAGATCGCGCAAGCGCAACACGAGCGAGTGCGCGGGAGGAAGTTGAAAAATTCCTTCGAAGGCTGTCTCCGGGCACGGCACGTAGAGGAACGTGAAAAAGTCTGACACCGCCTGCCGGTTCATGGCGGCTTCGACGAGCGAGGAGGCGAGAATCGCCTTGATCTCGGAGCCGAACAGGAAATGTTGAGGCGTGGCGGCGTAGAAAAGAGGCTTTACACCGATGGGATCGCGGGCGAGAAACAGCTCGTCGCGCCTCAGGTCGAGAATCGCGAAGGCGAAGATTCCGTTCAACTCCTTCACGCAATCGGGGCCGGCTTCTTCGTAGAGATGAAGGATCACTTCTGCGTCGGTGCGGGAATGAAAGCGATGGCCGGCCGTTTCCAGCCGCGGCCGGAGATCTTCGAAGTTGTAAATCTCGCCGTTGAAGACGAGCCACAGCGTGCCGTCTTCATTGGTCATCGGCTCACGCCCGGCATCGGAAACGTCGATGATGGCCAGCCGGTTGTGGCCGAGCGCGGCGCCGCACGAAATCGCGGGCGGGCCGAAGCAACGCACAAAGGTTCCGTCGGGGCCGCGATGCCGGATCGAGCGCGCCATCCGTTCGATC
>Ga0335077_10001579_pt1 | contig 27173 bp, 23 predicted proteins | sample Lox_Sample_31_FD_207151 | JGI IMG/M metagenome (GOLD analysis project Ga0335077, IMG submission 207151) | Soil microbial communities from Loxahatchee National Wildlife Refuge, Florida, United States - Lox_Sample_3.1 | ecosystem: Environmental > Terrestrial > Soil > Wetlands | place: USA... | reverse complement strand
TCATCATGTAGAAACCGATGAACACGGGCGTTTGAATCAACATCGGCAGGCAGCCGCTCATCGGGCTGACCTTGTGCTTGCGGTAAAGCTCCCACTGCTTCTGCATCAGCTTCTGCGGCTCCTCCTTGTATTTTGCCTGGAGCGCCTTCAACTCCGGCGCCAACACCTGCATCCGTTTCATCGAACGCGTGCTCTTGGCCGTCAACGGCCAGAACAGCACCTTGAGGAGGAACGTGAACAACACGATGACCCAGCCGTAACCCAGCCGCGTCACGCCGTGCAGCCAGTTCATCGTCAGCAACAGCGCCTTGGCAAAAAAACCAAAGAAACCGAATTGCATCACCTCATCGGCATGGTTGTGAAACTGTTCGCCGAGGCGCGCCAGCGTCCGATATTCCTTTGGTCCCGCATACAGGACCAGTCGCCGCTCAATCACCTGGTTCGTGCCGAGGGTTTGCGCCGGATAAATCAAGGCCGTTTGAATGCCCTCCGGCGGCGGCGCGCGGGGCGCTGGCTCGATGTTCGGAAACGGCGGCAAATAAACCGGGCGCGCGACGATTTGCACGACCGGCGTTTCCGGCATCGCCAGCAGCGTGAAAAACTGGTTGTACACCGCCGCCCAAACCACGTTGCTCGCGCCCGCGCGATATTCGGTCTTGGGCGTGCGCGGGAAGAAAAACAGGAACGTGGTGTTAGTGCTGAAATATGACAGGTTGACCGATTCGTTCTTTTGGCCGTCAAACCACATGGTTCCTCCGTAAGCCGAGAAAGTGTTGTCATCCGGATCCAGGGGGGTTGCCGTGCCGATCACCCATTCTTGCGTCGGCAGCGGCAGCGATTTGTCGGAGATATTGTCCAGCCGCACCGTCACGTTCACCAGATAGTTCGAGCCGATGTCGAATCTCTTCACGATGCGCAAACCGTTGGGAAGAGACTTCTCCGCGCGAACGCCGTCGTCGGTCTTCGTCAGGGTGAAATTGCCGTCGCCCATCAAACTCGATTCGCCCAGGATCGCCATCACCGGCACAGAGGCGCGCGTGTTCAGCGTCGCCACGGTGTTGGTCGCCATCTCCGTCTTCCAGCGCGGCGAAACGGTTTCCGGGTAGTCCAGCAGCTCAACCAATTTCAACCCGCCGCCGCGCGACGTGAACGTGTAACGCGCGCGCGCGTTGGTGAGCACAATCGTTTGTTCCGGCGTGTTGGTGTTGAGGGGAAAAACCGGAGTTGCAGCCGAGATGGTGGTGGCCGTTGGCGCAGCAGGCGTGGCGGGTGCGGCGTTTGAAACTGTGGTTGCGGTCTGGGTTTGGGCTGTGACCAGTGTGTTGGTGCCCGCCTGCGACTCGGCCAACTGCGAATAATACTTCTGCTCCATCACAAACCACGCGACCAGAAGAACGACGCAGAGCGAAACAACGATGATGCCGGTGCGGTCCATAATCAAATTCGGAATTCGGAATTCGGAATTCGGAATTCCTGTTTGGGCGCCGGGTCATGCCCGCAGTCACCCCACGGGTGGCAACGGCAAATTCGTTTAACCGCCAGCCAGCCGCCGGCCAGCGCGCCCTGCGAACGAATGGCATCCATCGCATATTGCGAACAACTTGGCGTAAAACGGCAGCCGCTGCCCGGCCCGAACAAAAAAACGAGCGCGGGCGAAACCGTCCAGCGATACAGCCGGATGAGGAAGATCAAAACGGACTTGGGAACATTCAACAACCAACATTCAACATTGAACATCCAATGCCAGCAGGGGCGCTCCGCCATTGGGAGTTGAGCGTTGAATGTTGGATGTTGAATGTTTTTCATTTCAGCAAGTTCGCACGATTCAACACCGCCAGAAAATCCTTTTCGACCTCGGCAAATTTTTTACCGGCAATCGAATTGCGCGCCACGAGCACCAGTTCGACCGGTTGCGCGATTTCATTCTGGTGCTGCCGGAAGCTTTCACGCAACAGCCGCCGCGCCCGGCTGCGCACTACCGCACCGCCGATGCGGCGGCTCGTGACGACGCCCAATCGCGGCACCGCGCCGTCCGGCAACGGATGCCAGTTGGCGATGAGACAACCCAGTGCGAGCCGCTGTCCCTGCTGCCGCACGCGCGCGAAATCGCGCTGCTGCCGGAGCCGTGCCGCGCGCCGCAGGCGCAGGCGTCCGGCAGCCGGCGTTCGGAATGGTCTGGCGTCTGGGGACGAGGCGGACATGAACACGTGGGACACGCGAATTAAACGGGTGTCAGACGTTTGCGTCCCACGCGACGGCGGTTGCGCAGCGTGGCGCGGCCACTTTTGGTGGACTTGCGGGCGAGAAATCCGTGCTGTCGTTTGCGCCGGATTTTTGACGGTTGATACTGGCGTTTCATAAATCAAATTTGATTCGCGCCTGCTGCGCGGGAAAACTCCGTTTGACGGAGCGCCGAAATTAACATTGAAACGCCTTATGTCAAGGCGCGGTTATGGAAATGAGGCTACGGGCGCGTCTTAATTCTGGGTCGGTAGGGTCGTAGCGCAAATTGGTAATCTGCTGTTTCGCCGACTGGCAGCCGGCGGACGTTTGCGGATTACCAATCCATCCCGCAATCGCGGGAGCGGACTGCCAATCAGCACTACAGACTGCCGATGCATCCCACCCACGGGCGAAAGCCCTCTTAAAAATAACACGCTCACGGGAAGGGAGCAGAGAAGGTTCCGACTTTATTGCCGATTGGGCCGGCTCTCTGTAGGATACGCAGCCATATTTGACGATGGACAAGTTCATTGACACGCTGTGCCTCCAATGCGGCCTGTGTTGCAACGGAGTCCTGTTTGCCGATGTCCGGCCTGAACCGGGCGACCGCTCGCCGCTTTTCAATGGCAAACAGGCGCGTGTCGCGCAGCCGTGTCCCGCCTTCAACGCCGCCACGTGCGCCTGCGCCATCTATGCCGAACGCCCGGCGCGTTGCCGGCAATTTGAATGCCGCCAGCTCCTCGGCGTGCGCCAGGGCACGATCACAACGGAGGCGGCCCTGTGCCAAATCCGCGGGGCGCGCGAACTGGCTGTCAAAATCGAAAAGCTGCTGGCCGAGCTTGGCTTCAACGACGCGCGGCTGCCATTCAGCCGGCGGTTTCAGCGTTGCCAGCGGGCCGCCGAAAATGGCCGGCTGTCGGAGACGCAACTCGACCGGCTCGCCGATCTGCAACTGGCGGTGCATCGGCTGACCAGCCGGCTGGCAAAGGAATTTTACGCGTGAGACCCATCCGCTGGGCGGAATACGGTGAATTGACGGCACTGTTCTTTCTCCAGTCCATGGCCGTCGGCATCTGGATGGTGCCCTTGAGCGTGGTGTTCAAGGCGCACAGTTTGGAGGGTATTGCGCCCTACGCCTTTGCCACCTCCGCCCTGGCCGCTTTCGTTTCACCGCTGATTTTTGGCGCCATGGCCGACCGTCATGCCTCGCCCGTCGCTGTGCTGCGCGGGCTGTCCGTGGCAAGCGCAATCGCCATGTCGGTTGTTGCCTGGAGCATCCAATCCGGCTGGTCGCCGGGACTGGTGCTGCTGCTGGTTCAACTCTACGCGCTCTGCGCCGCGCCTGCGGGCAGCATCGTGAGCGCCATCGTCTTCTCGCGCCTGCGGGATTCCCAGCGCCAGTTCGGGCCGATTCGCGCCGGGGCGACCATCGGCTGGATGGCCGGCTGCTGGCTCGTGAGCGCCCTGAATGCCGACACCTCCACGCTGTCGGAATATACCTGCGCGGCAACCTGGCTGGCCTTGGCGGCGTTCACCTTTCTGTTGCCCGGTGTGCCTCCGCCAAAAAACGCCGGGCGCCCGACCCTGCTGGAGCGGCTGGGCTGGGACGCCATCGTGTTGCTGAAGAATCACGATCATCGCGCGGTCTTTATTACCGCGGCCTTGTTCAGTATTCCGCTCGCGGCATTTTATCCGTTCACGCCGCTGCACCTGCAACAACTCGGTTTCCAACACACGTCCGCCTGGATGACGCTGGCGCAAACTACGGAACTGATTGCCATGTTCTCGTTGGCGGGATTGTTCTTGAGATGGCGGTTGAAATGGATTTTTGTGGCCGGACTTGCCTTCGGCCTGTTGCGCTTCGTCCTGTGCGCGATGAACGGCAAGCTGTCGGTGCTGGCTGGCACCAGTTTGCATGGTTTATCCTTCACCTTGTTTTTCATCACCGCGCAGATTTACATCAACGAACGCGTGGGACCCGAATGGCGGGCGCGGGCGCAGGCCATGATGGCGCTGATGATCAACGGCGTCGGCAACCTCATCGGTTATCTGGGCACCGGCTGGTGGTTCAACGCCTGTACCCGGGCGAACGGAACACAGTGGCCGTTGTTTTGGAACGGCATAACGATGGGAATCGGCATCGTGATAATTTACTTCCTGGCTGCGTATCACGGAAAATATTCGGGAACCACCCGGCCACCGGCAGCCGGTCCCGTTATCAAAGCCCCCATCCCACTCGGCGAAACCCCGTGATCCGAAAACTAATTTGAAATGGGGAACGCACGCGCCTCGTGGAAAACCTCGAATACCCTTCACTGTTTGGACGCGTCACAAAATTCCTTGGCCATTATGTAATCGTCCATGACGAATCCGCCGCCGATGTCCGTGACCACGGACTCGGCAATGACAAAACCGTTTCGCTGGTAAGCGGCAATGGCCTTGGCGTTGCGCTTGTTGACCGCGAGGAACAGGCGATGCGCGCCGGCGGCGCAAACTTCCTGCTCGCAATGTTGCAATAACCGGCTGCCCAGTCCACGGCCATGCAGTTCCGGCAACAGATAGAGCTTGTGCAACTTCATCACGCCCGGTTCGGAGGTCGGACCGTAAGACGCAAACCCGGCTGGTTTGCCGTCCACAAGCAGAAGATCATAATGGATGCCTTGGGAACGAATCTCATCGCGCAGGGTGTCCAGCGCATACATCCGCGTCAGCATGTAATCAATCTGCGCGCGGGTGATGATGCCCGGATAACACGCCCGCCAGATGACGCCCGCCAGTTCGGAGATGGCGGACAAATCCGCTTCGGTGGCCTGGATGATTTGGCTGGGCACCACCCTGTCGTGAATCCGAAAAGCCATGCGGATTTTTTAGCACGGAGGGCACGGATGGGCACGGATTGTTTTGTCACAAAAAGGCGCAAAAAGCGCAAAGTCCTTTACGCGAATGACACGAACGAACGCGAATTTTGAGCAGGGACACACCGCCGGGGCGTCCGCTTTGGTGGGGCGAGGGCCTGTCCCGCTCTGCGGCAATCCCGACGAGCCGTTTTAAGTTTCAACCGGAATCAACCACGGATGACGCGGATTTCTACAAAAGGAAACAAAGGGAACAAAGACGGGCACGGTGGACAGGTGATATCGTGACACAGGCTGAAACCGCGTGGCGAAGCTTTACGCGGACAACCAGGCGATAAATAGCAAAAGAACTGGCACAGAACATGCCTCTTGGGGCGATGATGAAAATGCGTACTGGCAGGCAACGACACATACTGGTCGTGGACGACGAATCTTTCGTCCGTCAAAGCGTCCACATATTTCTCCAAGGCGACGGTTATGTCGTTCACGAGGCCAAAAGCGGGGCCGAGGCACTGGCCCTGTTTGAGCCTGGCAAGTTCGACATGGTTTTCACCGACTACTTTATGCCGGACATGAAAGGCGATCAGTTGGCCGCCGCCATCAAACAGCGTTCACCCAATCAGCCCGTCGTGATGATAACGGCCTATCCTGAAAAATTTCAGTCTTCCAATTGCCCGCCGGGTGGCGTTGATTCCATCATCTGCAAACCATTCGGACTTGATAGTTTGCGGTCCGCGCTTGCCCGGTACACTCCCGTCTGAGACCGGGAGTCCTCAATCCTCAACCGCGGATGACACGGATTACGCCGATTTCCACAGAAGGGAACGAAGGGAACCAAGGTCGGGAACGGGTGGTATCCGGGGTTAATGATTTGTGACTTTTGTGCCTTCTGGCGGCGGGACACAATCTACGGTCATCCGCAGTCAAAGCTTTTTGCGTATTTGGCGTCTTTTGCGTTAAAGATTTTTGTGACTCTTTGTGTTCTTTGTGGTGATCTTTGTGGTGAAAAAGAAAAAAGTGCTGGCACGGAATATGCGCCATTATGACGATGATGAACGGTCCTACCAGACAGCAAAGACACATTCTGGTTGTAGATGACGAACCCCTTGTCCGCTACACGGTCAAGTTATTGCTCCAGGATGACGGTTATATCGTTGACGGAGCCGAAAGCGGCTTCGAGGCGCTGGCTCTGTTTGAGCCAGGCAAGTTCGACATGGTTTTCACCGACTATTTCATGCCGGAGATGAAGGGCGACCAGTTGGCCGCAGCCATCAAAAGGCTCTCTCCCAAACAGCCCGTCGTGTTGATAACGGCCTTTCTCGAAAAACTTCAGACTTCCGACTGTCCGCTGGGCGGCGTTGATTCCATCATCTGCAAACCGTTCGAACTGGAAACCCTGCGGTCGGCCATCAGCCGGTTTTCTCCCGGCTAAAACCGGAAGGCAGAAGGCGGATGCCGGAAGCTAGAAGTCAGAAGTCAGAAGGAAAAACCGAACAGGCTCGGGCAAAGAATTCAACGGGCAGCGAAAAGGCGTTGCCCCACGCGGCGGGCGTTGAACCGCTAATTTTTACTCAACAGCGCTGATAAGCGTGGAGGAGCGGTTCAGATCGGATTTTTGACGGAAGGCAACGAAGTGAATGAAGAAATCGTCGTTGTTTTCCGCCTTTGTTTCCTTCGTGTTCTTCTGTAACAGTTTTTGCGGTTCCGGTTTTTGGTTTGCGGGAAGGCTTGTTCACCGGTTTCGCATCTTCGTGCAACGCCGCGGCCAACGGATGTCCCTTTTCAGACTCGTAACCGGCCATCGCCTCATGCATCACGTCGGGGCAAAGGTCAATCCCGCCCGGCCATTCCACACAGCCGAAGTCCGGATTGACAGTGACGGCATTGAAGACTTTTGCGTCCAGCAGCTTCAGAAACACGCCGCCGCGCCGTTTGGGTTCGACAGCAAAAATGCCACTCAAACCGTCATTGAAAGCGACTTTCAATCGGCAGCCGGGCAACGGTTCAGCGGAAACAATCCGATTCATGCTCTGATTCTACCCCAATGGCGGGATTTTGGAAGGCTCTTGATTGTGGCTGGCCAAATCTCACGCCCGCCGCGGTTCCGCGCGATGCAACGCCGCCCATTCGAGGACAAGCGCCTGCGCCCGCCAGCTCATGCTGCCCTCAATGACTTCGAGTGTGTTGATATTCACCTTGATTTCCTGGCCTTGATAAACCGCGTGAAAATGTGACGGCGGATGGTCGCCGTAAAACATGCGAATAATGATTCTGTAGAAACAGCTTAATTCGGGCACGACGGCAGGTTAATAGCTTTAGGTCGGCTGACAAGAACGCAGGCGCTCGGTATAAAGTAAAGTAAAGTAAATGAATTCGTGCAATTCGTGTCTCACAAACCGAGCTTCTTAAACCGGTCCTTCACTTCCTTGAAATGAAAATCGAGTGAGCAGAGCTTGTCCAATTCGCTGGGCTTGAAATGTTTGGCCAACGCCGGCTCGGCTTTCAGTTGCTCAACAAAATCGGCGGCGTCGCGGCCGGCATGTTTCACTTCCCACGTTTTCATGGCCGCGTCCTGAACCAGTTTGTAGGCGGCTTCGCGCGTCAGGCCTTTTTTGATGAGCGCCAGCAGCACGGTCTGCGAATTCCACATGCCGAGGCTCAGGCCGAGATTTTTCTTCATGTTCTCCGGATAGACAGCAAGGCCGTCCATGAGCCGGATGAGCAGGCCGAACATGTAATCGAGCAGCGTGCAGGAATCGGGAAAGATGATACGCTCAACACTGCTGTGGCTGATGTCACGCTCGTGCCAGAGGGCGACGTTTTCCAGCGCGGCCACGGCGTTGCCGCGGAGCACGCGGGCGAGGCCGGTCAGCCGCTCCCATGTGATGGGATTGCGCTTGTGCGGCATGGCGCTGCTGCCTTTCTGGCCCTTGGTGAACGGTTCCTCGGCTTCGAGCACTTCCGTGCGCTGGAGATGGCGGAACTCGACGGCCCAGCGCTCGATGCTAGCGCCGACCAGCGCCAGCGTGGTCATGAATTCGGCGTGAATGTCGCGCTGGACGACCTGTGTGGCGATGGGCGCCGGACGCAGGCCAAGCTTTTTGCACACGACCAACTCAACTCGTGGCGAGAGGTGCGCGCTGGTGCCAACCGCGCCGCTGAGTTTGCCGACGGCGGCGGTTCTGCGGGCGGATTCAAGGCGTTCGAGGGCGCGGCCAAATTCGTCGTACATCAACGCGAGTTTGAGGCCGAAGGTGGTCGGCTCGGCGTGGATGCCGTGGCTGCGGCCAATGCACGGCGTGAACTTGTATTTGCGCGCTTGCTTGGCGATGGAAATGCGGACCGTCCGCGCGTCTTGAATCAAAATGTCCGCGCTCTGCACCATTTGGACGGCGAAAGCGGTGTCAATAATGTCGCTGCTGGTCAGGCCGAAATGGAACCAGCGGCTGGCGTTATGGTGGATTTTTTCGGCGACAGCGGTGGTGAAGCCGATGACGTCGTGGTTGAGCGTTTTTTCCAGTTCCTTCTGGCGCGCGACGAGGCCGGGCAAATTGGCGAACCATTTGTCCGCGCCACTTTTTATTCTGGCAAAATCCGCGCGCGGCACGATGCCTTCCCGAATGAGCGCCTCGCTGGCCAACAATTCAATTTGGAGCCAGAGACGGAGCTTGTTCTCGTCGGTCCAGATGGCTCGCATCTCCGGACGGGAATAGCGCGTAATCATGAGGGGAGCGTAGGAGGTCAAAAGTCAGGTGTCGAGCCGCTTTCGCTCCACTCCAGCGCGCCAAGGAGTCCGGAGTCGAAAGTCGAGTGCTGGAGAAAAGCTTACGACGTTCGACCCTCGACTCGCGACCATTCAGTTCTGCACTTCAAGCCGGATGGCGTCGTACATCACGGCGCCAATCCGTCCGGGGCGGGCTTCGTCCGGATTGGCAAACGGGACTGCCCCTTCAATTCCAAGGGTGATTTCATTGGTGCCGGCTTTCAGCCAGCCCGCGTCGAAGGGCAGAGTGTACACGTTGTACTGGCTATCCTGTCCGCCGCTGCGGTAGGGCGCTGTGCCAGTCTTGGGTAAATTAATGGCGCCGATCTCATGGCCATTCGCCTCGGCCTGCAACCGCCGCGCCGACGAAGAACAAACACCGATGGTCAGGGTGGCACGACCGGACAACGCCTTAGGTTCATCGAAAAGAATCGTCCAGTATGGGCGTTTGTTATACCAGCCCCATTGCGCAAAATTCCAGTCCTTGTCTGCTGTGCTTTTGCCGATGGTGAAGACTACATCATTGGGGAATTCCCGGGCGTAACGGATGAAATTGTCGTAGTGACGCACGTTGTCACCATCTTTGAACTCCCGGGTCGAGTGGTCGGCAACGCCGATCTGCCACAAAGTGTGCCCGTGCGTGAGTGGTGTCCAAATCAATGTGCCCAGATCGGTGATTTGGTCGGACTTCACTTGAATGTCGTCCTTCCGGTAGTCCACAAACTGGTTGGCGCCGCTGACGAACAGGGTGTAGCTGCCGGGCCGAACTTTGGGGATGACAAAATGTCCCGAATCGTCCGCCTTGGTCCAAAAGGTGTATCCGCCGCTGGACCGGCACCAATCCTTGGTGTCCGGCGGGGCAAGGACCGCCCAGGCTCCCTTCGTGCTGTTACCGTTGCTCAACTTTATTTGGCCGATGACAGTGCCGCGCGTCAGAGGATAATCGGGATTATTAACAAAGGAATAAGGCCATTTGGTTTCTTCGTTGAGCGCGCGGCACTTGGCGTCCTGCCACAGTGCATCAGTCGAATCGCCCTGGTTGAAATAAACAAAGACCGGCCCGTAAAACAGGCTCCACGGCTGGTCCGTTTTCAGATGGATGGCGCTGGCGCCGAAATGAGTGCTTTGGAACATCCACAGCAGAACGTTATCCATGTGGACGGTCAAATCCTGGTGTAGCGGCCCGCCGTTAACGTATTCCCGGCCGGGCAGGATCATCCACATCCCGACGCCGTGTCCCGTCATGCCGTGCACAAGGTCATCGGCAACAAAGGCACTGTTGTCGTATTTTGTGTAAATGGTTCCGTCTGCGTAACGAAAGGTTGCGTCCTGGACGGTGCTAACAATTTTGCCGGTGGGGAATGGACCTTTTCTACGGTCATCCACAATGTGGTGCGTAAAAAACCGCGTGCCGGGAACGCCCTTGATGACCATGCGGCTTTGCGTCAAGGAAGTTGCCGCCATGCCCGGGCCATGCCGGTAGATGATGTACACGTAAAAACCGGGCGTGTTTTCGGGCAGAATCCAATGGACTTCTGTGTAAAACGGAAACGGTCGTGTCGGTTCGCTCACTGCCGCGACTTCCCCGCAATCGGAACCGGATTGCACAATACTGATCCGTGCATCAGGCCGACTCAACGGATGAAAGTAATCCGGCTTGACGCTACCGCCCAGGTTCGCGTCGAAATACATGGCAGTCCGGCCATTTCCCAGTTCCAGATAATGACCGTTCACCCGGTATTGGATCGAACTGACATCCCCCGCCGTTTTTGCAAACGCGAGGCGCACGAGGCCATTTTCCATCACGACTTGATCTGCGTTTTCCGCGACTTTTACCGGGGCCGACGGTTCCGGGGCGGCGCCGGCGAAGGAAGTTTTGCAGAATAAAACGAGCAGCAGAAAAAGCGGCAGCTTCACGCGGAGGATGGGCGGCATAAATTGGAGCGGCATACAATCCGATGACCGCCGTTACCGCTTTGTCATTTTGTTGCGGGCTTTTTCCAGAATTTCGCGTTCGCGCGCGGTCAGACTTTGGATGCCATGCGCGGAAATCTTGTCGAGGATGGGGTCCACCTCGCTTTTGACAAATTCGTCGGTGGACAACTCCTCATCCGGTTTGCCCGCCGCCGAACGCCAGAACCTGCCCCGGCCCGCGCGGGTGACGACGAATTCCCGCGGCGCGGCCGGGCGCGACGGCGAGAGACCCCATTGCGGCCAATGCCAGTGGCCTTGAATAAGACACCGCGCGAAAACGAAGCCCATCAACATGCCGCCCAGATGCGCCGCGTGGGCGATATTACCACCCATCAGCAGGGTCAATTCTGAATTGGGGAAAAAGATGCAGAACACACTCAATGCCGCCACGCCCCAAAGCAGATACTTCGCCTTCAAGGTCATCGGCGGAAATATGAGCAACAATTCCTGTTCCGGAAAGAGCGTGGCGAAGGCCGCGACCAATCCGAGCGCAGCCGCCGAGGCGCCAACCACCGCCCCGCCAATATGGCTGGGCCAGATCAGTGCTCCCAGCATTTGAAACAATCCCCCGATCACGCCGCTGGAAAAATAGAGAATCAGGAATTTGGGAGGACCAAGGGTTTTCTCCACTTCACGCCCAAAAATGTAGATTGCCCAGCAGTTGAGAAAAATGTGGAGAAAACCAACGTGCATGAATTGGTAGGTGAGCAATTGCCAGACGTAACCATGCTCCAAGCCAGTGAGACTTAAAGCGAAATAATTGTCCGGGGAAAAGAGCGGTGGATAGCCGCATGTTACCAACTCAATGAGAAAGACAATCGCGTTCGCGATCAGCAACGCCACGGTAAAGGACAAGCGCGGCCGGTAGTAAGCCGGCTGGCGCATGTAATCACGATCCTCAAGCATAACGTGTCGGAAACTAATCGCCGGGAAAGCCGTTTTCAACGGTCATTTTGCGGCAAATCTTCGACAATGCAGCCGTCCGCCAGTTCAAAGACGCGCCGGGCGTGCGCCGCCACCTTGGCGTCGTGCGTGGCAATAATCAGGGTCGTTTGCTTTTCAGTGTGCAGTTTTTTGAGCAATTCGATGATTTCACCGCCGGTGCGCGAGTCCAGGTTGCCGGTCGGTTCGTCGGCCAAAACCAACTCCGGTTCGTTGATGAGGGCGCGGGCGATGGCGACGCGCTGCTGTTCGCCGCCGGAAAGCTCAAACGGCTTGTGCTCCAGACGGTCGCTAAGACCGACGCGCGCGAGCAGTTCGCGTCCGCGCGCCTCAGCCCGCGCGGCGGACACACGGGCCACCCGCGCCGGCAGGCAAACATTTTCCAGCGCGTCGAGCTCCGGCAGCAGATGATACGCCTGGAAGACGAAACCGACGCGGCGGTTGCGAAAATCGGTCAGTTCCCGTTCGGAAAACGCGGCGATGTTTTGGCCGGCAAAATGAATTTCACCCGCATTCGGCGAGTCCAGTCCGCCGATCAAATGCAGCAGCGTGCTTTTGCCCGCGCCGGACGCGCCGCGCAGCGCGAAGAATTCGCCGCGCGGCACTTCGAGACTCACGCCGCGCAGCACGTCGAGCAGGCGCCGGCCCATCGTGTACGACTTGGTCAGCGCTTTGGCGGAAAGGAGCGGTTCGGTCATCGAGAACCTCCACAGAAGATTGCAACATCGAACATCGAACATCGAACATCGAACGCCGAATCACACATGATCTGGAGATTTGTTCGATGTTCAGTATTCAAGGTTCGGCGTTCGATGTTTTTCAACCTACTCATAACGCAGCGCCTCCACGGGTTTCAGCCGGCCCGCCCGCCACGCGGGCAGGACGCCGCCGAGAATGCAAATGACAAACGAGCTGCAGCAAATCACCGCGATGTCGCGAAGGTCAATCACCGCCGGCAGCGCGTTGAAGCCATAGATGGAAGCGGGGAACAATTCAAACCCCGTCCAATGGTTCATAAAATTCAGGAATTGGTTGCGATAGGTCAGCGCGAGGATGCCGAGTCCGTAACCAGCCAGCACCCCGAGCACCCCGATGATGGCGCTTTGTACGAGAAACACGCCGGAGATTTGCAGGTTGGTTGCGCCCAGCGCTTTCAGCATTCCAATTTCACGCGTCTTCTGGACAACAAAAGTGATCTGCGCACTCAAAATGCACAGCGCCGCTACGATAACGATGAAAAACAGTAGGTAAAACATCACGTTCTTTTCAACAATAATCGCGCCAAGAAGGGCGGAGTTTTCCTGCATCCAGGTGGTAATGGTATAAGCCGGTCCCAGCGTGGCTTCCAGTTCACGCTTCACCTCCGGCGCCTGGTAGGGATCGCGCAGCATCACCATCAGGCCGTGAACGTTGTCGCCGAGGTCGTAAAGGTCCTGCGCGTTTGCCAGCGAGGTGACGACGATGGAATAATTGTAATCATAGTAGCCCACATCGAAAATGCCGGTCACGGTGTAGTCATCCGGCAGGACGGCCTCCTCGTTTGGTTTGCCCTGATGTTCCTTCATTTTCTTCAGCTCGTTCGGCGAATAAATCGCTACCCGGTCGCCCACGGCCAGATTCAGACTCTGGGCCAGCGCGCTGCCGATCACCAGGCCATGCCGGCTCAGGTCAAATTTCCCCGCAATGATGCTTTGGGGCAGCACGCTCACGGAACTTTCGCGGGCCGGGTCCGCTCCGCGCAGATAGGGCACGGCAAAGAACGGTTGTTGGTCGTTGGTCGGCTCCGTTTCCATGAGCACCGGGCCCAAGACATACGGCGCCACGCCGACCACGTTTTGGTTGGACGAGACGAGGTCCATTACCGCGTCGTAATTCCCCATCGTTTCATCGCGAGCGATGATTCTCAGGTTGGCGTTGAACCCGAGGATTTTGGCGCGCAAATCGCGGTCGAAACCGCTCATCACGCTGATAACGATGATGAGCACGGCTACGCCGAGCGCGACGCCGACAATGGAAATGAGCGTGATGATGGAGACGAAGGTCCGTTTGGGCCGCAGATAACGCAGCGCCAGCAGCAATTCAAACGGCAATCGAGACATGGACGCAGGCTAAAGATGCGTCAGACTAGTGTCAACGAAAGCACGCGTGTTCATTCGTTCCGTTTCCGCGATGGGCGGAATGGATTACCTCGGTTCGACGTGGCTGGCGCCCGCGGGAGGAAAAGCAGGCTGAGGAACAAGTAAATCCAACCAATTATAAAATGCGCGCCGAAGGCGAAACCGAAGGACACCAGATTCCAAAACCCAATGCCGTATAATAAAACGGCGACCATCATCAACAATGCCCCCGGCATCAAGGCCGCACCCGACAGCCGCCAGCTTTGGCGAAAATTCAAGTCGCGGTTCGTGAAATAACCGAGGAGCCAGACCGGCAGAAAATAAAGGGTTGCCAGCAGCCACCAGCTTAACAGGAGACCAATCACTGACGCCGCGCCGGCAATCATCAGGAATTCGGCCGCCCACGCGCCCCACAGCGGTTCCAGTTCGGTGCGATTAAAAGCGATGACATAGTCGCGGGGATAGGGCCAATCCAGGTAGCCCAACAACGAAAAAACACGGGCGGTCTCCCTCCCGAATTCGATTTGCACGTCCGCAGTCGAAAGAAGCTGGCCGGAGTGGTCCAAGTCCACGTCAAACACCAGGAAGCGGCTGGCGGCGAGGAGTTCCGGTGAATGACCGCGCCAACCCAGCCTGCCGGAACGGATTTCGCCGACGGCGGGCAACTTTTGAATGGCGGTTCCCATTACCGGAAAACAACCATCGTCAATAAACCAGACGACCGCCCCGGCGGCGAACAACGCGACGATGCACTGCACCAGCAACAAACGGCCAAGCCTGGCTCCGGCAAACGCCGCCACACCACGCGGGGTGAACGGCTCCCAGGCACGGGTTGATCCAGCAGGCGTACTCATTGAGCGGTAGATTATCCGATGCGGTTGAACCGTCAAAGAAACCTCTGCGACCCGATTGAGCGTAGCGGCGGCTCGGTAGAGCGCCGCACATTCAGAAAATCTGGGAATGCGGCTTTTGGCCAAGAGCCGCTACGATGCCAATCAGGCCGGATTTTCTTCCGGCGGTTCCGGTGGTTTGGGCGGCGGATTTTGCTCCGGCGGCGGCGCGTGAACGACCGGAATCGGGTAACGCAATTTCATCACGTCGTCCACGAGCACCTCGACAAAGTACGTCCCGGCGGTTTTGAATTCGATCTGGCCAAAAACCATGACATTGGTGGCGTGCAACGCCGCGTCCTTTAACTCAAATTTCATCTCGCCTTTGCGCAGGATGGTCGTCTGGTCGGGAGCGATGAATTTGACGCTTTCAATGAACTGGCCGATGCCCGCCGTCCAACGGTTGAAGACGCAAAGCCGCCCCGCGACAATGGGCAATTGCGGCACGCGCAGGAAGTTGATAACGCCGATGAGAAAAAAATTGCCGGTGGATTCCTGGCGGACTTCCTCGCACACAAGCGAGCATTGCAAATCAGGTAAAATTCGAGTGGGTTGCATATTTTATCATTGTAGCGGCGCTCCGTGAGCGCCGCCGAATTTATTCACGTTTTTCAAAAATGCGGCGGTCGCAGACCGCCGCTACAAACTCATCTCCGCCGCGCGCACGGTGTTCGACATCAACGTGGCAATGGTCATCGGACCGACGCCGCCCGGATTGGGCGTGATTTTCCCGGCGACGGATTGCACGCGCGCAAAATCCACGTCGCCCACCAGCCGCGAACCGTTTTTTGCGTTCGGGTCGCTCACGCGGTTGACGCCCACGTCAATCACCGTCGCGCCGGGCTTGACCATGTCGGCCTTCACAAATTCGGCCACGCCTATCGCGGCAATCAAAATGTCCGCGCGCCGACAGTGCGCCGCGATGTCGCGCGTGGCGGAATGACAAATCGTCACCGTCGCATTTGCGTTTTTGTCTTTCTGGCAAAGCATCGCGGCCATTGGTTTGCCCACCATGTTGCCCCGGCCCAAAATCACCACCTCCGCGCCAGCGGTTTTCACCTGCGAACGGATCAACAATTCGCGGATGCCCGCCGGGGTGCAGGGCTGAAAACCCGTTGGATCGCCCAGCATCAGTTTGCCGACGTTCACCGGATGAAAACCGTCCACGTCCTTCTGCGGCACAACTGCGGCGCTGATCACCGGCTCGCGGATTTGTTTCGGCAGCGGCGTCTGCACCAGAATTCCGTGCAGCCGCGCATCGGCGTTTAATTTCTCCAGCAACGCGAGCAATTCGCTTTCGCCGGTTTCCTTCGGCAAAACGTGCGTTTCGGAAAAAATTCCGAGTTCGGCGCAGGCCTTTTCCTTGCGCCCGACATAGACCTTGGACGCCGGGTCTTCGCCCACGCGCACGAACGCGAGCCCGGGCGACACACCGCGCGCCTTCAACGCGGCGATGTGACCGGCGAGTTCACGCTGTATTTGCGCGGCAATGGCGCGGCCGTCAATAAGCATTGCCACGTTGTCTGGGGCTGCGGAGGTCCCGGTGCTCGACGGCCTGAGTGGAAACCACCTGGATGCTCTGGATGGCAATGATCGGGCTGCTCGGCCAGCGTTGGTCAATGCCTTCCACGCCAGTGACAATAATCCGCATGTTGACGTAGCGGCTCAGGTCGAGGTCCGGGGCGGTTGAATAAAGATAGTCAATCGTCTCGTACGTGCTGGGATCATACAACTTGTATTTCGTCGGCGCGACCGGGCTGGTAACCGGCCCGACCACACCTTCATGCGACACCACACGATTCATCGGCTGCGCCGGCGCGGCTGGTTGGGCGGCCGGAGGCTGTTGTTCCGGCGCGGGTTGCGACGGAGGCGGCGCAGCCTGCGTCAGGTACATGGCAGCCACAAAAGCATAGGCATTGGCTGGCGGCTCGATCTCCAGCCAATTGCCCTTGGTCCGAATTACGTTTACCGTCGTGCCGCGTTCAATGGTGCCAAGAACACTGTAATTTTCACCGGGGCCGCCACGCAGATTCAATTTTTTCGCCAGAACGGTATTGTTCGCCTTGTCAATGTACTTGGCGAAGACCCAGACATGCGCGCTCGACGGAAAGGCAATTTGGGCCCATTGCGCGGGTTCATTGGCCTTGTGTTTTTCCAGATTGATTTGAGACAAAACCGTCACCGTTTCTCCTTGTTTAAGGTGCGTCACGACTTCGCCTTTGAGACCGGCCTGGCCCCGGACGGTGAGACTCTTGACGGCCACCTGTGCCGGACCGGGAACCAGCGAGACCGGCGGCTCGGAAAGCGGAACCACCCTGGCGGGCGCGCGATGTCTGTGTTTGACGGGCTTCTTGGTGGCCACCGGCGTGCCAGCCTCAGGAGCGGTCGTCGCCGCGGGTGCGACTGCGGCAGGAGGGGGAGTGGTTGGCGCAGGGGTTGTGGACCCCGCGTTTGAGTTGTCCTGCGCGACTGCGCTTGTGACCAGCATCACGCCCAACATCAACCAGCAATTCGTTTTCATATTTCTGCAAGTAAAGTTTTAATCTCGGTTTCTGTCAATGCCCGCCAACGGCCGGGCTTCAATTCGCCTAGTTTAATTTTGCCAATTTGTATCCGCTGCAACCGTTTGACCACCAATCCCTGCGATTCAAACAGCCGCCGTACTTCGCGGTTTTTGCCTTCGGCCAGTTCAAGCTCCACAATGCTGCGCGTGCGGCTGGCCGAAATAAGTCTCGCCGCCTGCGCGCGGAGTTTTTCACCTGTGTGCCATACGCCCCGCAAGAATCGTTCCAATATTGCCTGCTCTACGCAACCCTCAACCGTGGCTGCGTATTTCTTGCGAACGCCATAGCGCGGATGAGTCAGGCACAGGGCGAATTGTCCATCATTCGTCAGGAAAATCAATCCCTCCGTGTTAAAATCCAGACGCCCCGCAGAATGGAGATTTTGCCACTCTTTGGGCAATAAATCGTAAACGGTTGGCCGGCCCGCCTCATCCCGGCGCGAACAAACACAGCCCGCCGGCTTGTGCAAGGCCACATACAGCTTCCGTTTGGCCCGTACGGGTTTGCCGTCCAACGTCACTGCATCCCGGTCGGGATCCACCTTGGTGCCGAGCACCCGGACCGGCTGGCCGTTGACCTGGACGCGCCCGGCCAGAATGATCTGTTCACCGGCGCGGCGGGAAGCCACGCCCGCCTCCGCCAGGAATTTTTGTAAACGAACCACGGAAAGTGACCCGTGACGCGTGACGAGTGTCGGGAAATCGCGTCACCCGTCACCCGACGCTCGTCACACTTCAGGTTTGGTTTTGCGGAGACCGGTGATGCGGTCGCCGTCTTTCCACTGGCCGCGTTTCTTGAGCAGCGCGGTGCGCTCGAAGCGTTTGAGAACATTGCGCTTGCCGCCCAGTATGGCCGCCGCGCGCAAACTGCGATGCTGTGACATAAATTTTCTTCAGTTGAATTTTCGCCCAAAAAATGAGTGCTGAGTTTAACAGATCAAATTCTCTCTGCAATGATGAAATTTTGCCCCTGAAATTTTACCAGCCGGACCGGCGAAACGACCTGCCAATCCGAGAGTGTATTCGAACATTTGCGTCAAAACCGTCGGGCTGGTAGCGCCGAAATGCACCGGGCGAAAAATGACGGCCACCGGCATTTCCCGATGCCGGTGGCCGCAAGGTTTTCTTACAGAAGTGAGTTTCGCGACAAATCAGCGCCAATGACCTTCAATCCACACGTAACCGTGATGACGCCGGTCCCAATGTCCGGCCACCCACACGGCATGCGGATGCGGGCGTTGTGCCCAGCGCCCTCCGACCCAAACCCAGTGGCCGCGCCATGCCCAATACCCCGGAACCCAAACCCATAGAGCTACCGGCCCGGGACAAGCGGGAACGACTTCAGCCTGTAGCGGCGGCGGCGCAATGTCCACCACTACTGCGCTTCCCGCAGGGGCGGCTTCCACCGCACGCGGTTGGCGATAAACCACGCAACCTGCCAACAGAGGCAGGCTTACTGCGATTAACAGGCCTTTGAGCAAAATTGTTTTCTTCATAATCCCCCTCTCAGACGATGGTTTGGTTGCCTTTGTTACACGGCTCAACGCCAATTCGGCTGTCTGGTTTCCGGTTCGTTTATTCGATTATTGCGCTTCCAGGCGACGCGCCGGCGTGCCGGACACGTTTGAACAGGAAAATCAGCGGAATACAGCACAACACCATCAGTCCAAACAAACGGAAGGCATCCACAAACGCCCACAAATGCGCCTGTTGGTTGAGCACGTTGTAAAAGAGCGCGTAAGCCCGATCGGTAGCCGTCACGGGATCGCCATGCCGGGCGAGCATGGCTTGGGCGGCGTGCAACCGATGCGTGAACACCGGATCGGTCGGCGTCAAGTGCCCGACCATGAGCGCCTGATGCATCTGAGCGCCGCGCGCGACCAGCGTAGTGACGAGCGCGATGCCAACGCTCCCGCCGATGTTGAGCATGAGATTGTAAAGCCCCGTGCCGCTCCCGATGTCCCGTTGCCGCAATTGGCTGATGGCCGCCGTGGTCAGCGGCACGAAAATGAAACTCATCGCCACGCCGTTCAAGAAGGTCGGCAGGATGACACTGCCCATGCTGACCTGGAGATTAATGTCGCTCAACATGTAGGACGACAAACTCAACATCCCGAAGCCAAACCCCAGCAGCAAGCGTAGCGGGACGCGTCCGACGAGCCGGCCTACAAAAAATGTGGTGACAAAGGCTCCCACGCCACGGGGACTTAAAGCCAGACCGCTTTGCAAGGCCGGATAACCCATCAACGTTTGCAGGAACAACGGCAGTTCCGCCGTTGTGCCATAAAGAATAACACCGACCACGAATATCAGCATTACGCCGGTGGCGAAGTTCCGGCTGCGCAAAATCCGCAAATTCACCAGCGGATGTTCCACCCTGAATTCCCATACGATGAACGCAACCATCGCGACAACGGAAATGCCAAGGAACCACCGGATCCAGACTGCGCCCAACCAGTCCGCCTCCTGTCCCTTGTCCAGCGTGATTTGCAACGTGGCCAGCCACACCGCCAGCAGGCCGAATCCAACGAAGTCAATCGCCGCCTTCAGATTGCGCTTGATGTACGGCGGGTCTTCCACGAGCCACCCGGCCAGAAAGATCGCCAACAGGCCGACCGGCACGTTGATGTAGAAAATCCAGCGCCAGGAGAAATTGTCGGTAATCCAGCCGCCGAGCGTCGGGCCGATAATCGGCGCCACCACCACCGCCTGGGCGAACGTGGCCATCGCAATGCCGCGCTTCTGCGGCGGAAAGCTTTCTAGCAAAATCGCCTGGGCAATGGGCACCATGGCACCGCCGCCAGCGCCTTGCAAAATGCGCGCGAGGATCAGCATCGGCAGATTCAGCGCCATCCCGCACAACACCGATGCCAGCGTGAACATCCCGATGCAGGAAATGAACACCCGTTTCCGGCCAAAATGATTCCCCAGCCAACCGGTCATCGGCAGGATGATGGCGTTGGAAACGAGATAGCTGGTAAGCACCCATGTCGCCTCGTCCGGCGTTGCCGACAGGCTGCCCGCAATGTGCGGCAGCGCCACGACAGCGATGGACGTGTCCAACACCTGCATGAACGTGGCCAGCATCACGCCCGCGGCCACCAGCCACGGGCTGTGACGCGGGTGCCACTCCAGATGATGCCCGTCGTCCGACATGGGAATTAAAATTAAACGAGCAAAAGATATCAGCGAGGCCGCGGATTAATCGCCGCCCGGCTGCGTTTTGACCCGGTCCTTGGATTTTTTCATTGCGGTGCGGTTTGATTCATTTTGCGGCGCAAGATGGATTGAAACACCATCGCCACGGCGCCGGCCAAAATCAGCGCCACCAGTCCAATAACCCAAGCCGGCAAAGCAAATTTGCTCACCCGCACACTCGGTTCCACAGACAAACCCGGACCAAACATGTGATCGGCGGGCAACGGTTCGTCAAAGAGGATTTTCACCGGCACGCGCTGGACCACCTTCACGTAATTGCCCGTGGCATTTTCCGGCGGCAACAGGCTGAAGGCCGCGCCGCTGCCGGCCTGAATGCTATCCACGTGCGCGCGAAATGTCTGGCCACCCAGCGCATCAATCTCCACCAACACCGGCTGGCCGGGTTTCATTTTCTTTAATTGCGATTCCTTGTAATTGGCGACCACATAGACATCCATCGGCACGATGGACATGAGGGTCTGGCCGACCTGAACATAGTCGCCTGGTTCAATGGCCTTGCTGGTCACGAGACCAGCACACGGCGCATAAATCTTCGTGTAGGAGAGGTCCAATTGAGCCGTCTTTTCATTGGCCTGCGCCTGCCGATATTGCGCCAGTGCCATGCCGACGGCGGCTTCCGTTGCCGTTACGGTTGCTTTGGCCTCGTTGATCTTCGATTCGTCCGCGACCGCTTTTTGCCGGGCGGCAATCAAATCGGCGTCCGCTTTCTTAACCGCAGCCTGGGCGGCGTCGAATTCCTGCTCCGAAACGGTGTTTTCCTTGCGTAGTCTTTCGATCCGCTTGAAGTCAGTTTGGGCCAGCACGTCCGTGGCTTTGGCTGCTTCCGCATCGGCTTTTGACTGGTCCGCCGTTGCTTTGGCAGTGGCCACTTTCTCGCTCATCAAATTCAGTCCAGCCAGCATTGCCTTGTAATTGGCCTGTTCGGCCTCGACGGAGGCTTGTTTTTGCGAGGCGGTCGTCGCGTAATTCGATGGATCAATCTCGACGAGCAGTTCGTTCGAGTGAACCATTTGATTGTCGAGCACGTTCACGGTAGAGATTTGCCCGGCCACACGCGGCGCGACGGAAACCACGTCTGCGCCAATAAACGCATCGTCGGTTGTCTCGTGCGTCAAGGCAAAGGTGAGGTAATGCAGTGCGAAATAGAGCAGTGCGGCGAGCACGATGGCCGCCGGCCAGATGAACCACGGCGAATTTAATTTGGCCAACCTCTTGCCGTTCGCGTTGGGTGCGGCGGCTGTCGTCTCCTTGTTCATAATCTTACTTTCTCCCTTTCTTTGCGCCCGCGCCGTTCAGGAACAAGTCCACAATGCGCTCGGCAGCGCGGCGGTCCATGCGATAATCCGGTATCAGCAAATGTGACCGCACATAAAAATTCATCAAACCGTAAAAACCATAAGCCAGGTCCCGGCTGTCAAAACGGTTGCTTAATTCGCCGTCTTTCTGGGCGCGTCTCATCAGCGAGTGAATAAACTCCAGATTGCGCTGGCATTTGTCGAGGTAACGCACCTTGGCCGGCACTTCGCCCGGCGCGGCAAAAGCCGTGGCAAACGCGATGCGCGTCAGTTCGCGGTTGTGGTGAAAGTAGTCGAATAACGCCACTATGATTTCAACCAATTGGCCGCGAAAATCGCGCCCGCGCGCCGCGGCCTCTTGCACCACTCCGAACCGTTCGTCGTGCGCCTCGCTGACCAGCGCCTGGAACAATCCGGCCTTGTCGCGGAAATGGTAATACAACGCCGGTTTGGACACCTTGGCATCCCCGACGATTTGCTGGACGGACGCGGCGGCATAACCGGCGTTGGCAAAACGTTTGACCGCCGCCCGCAAAATCTGGCGACGCGTCTTCGAACTGTTCGCGGCTTGAGCCATAAAAACTTACCGAACGGTAGGTAATAAATCCCGGTTTGTCAAATGGATTTGCGGAGCGTTTCGTAGCGCAGGCATCCTGCCTGCGGGTTTACGAAGCCTCTGGCTTCGTGTTTCTCGGAACGGGAAGCTGGAAGCGTACGCTACCCTGCTAGACGGGAGCGCGGACAGCCATGTCCGCGAGTGCCTTCCGACGGGTTCGCGCGGACAAAGCTGTCCGCGCTCCGAACGACAGTTCAAGAAAAATAGTTGAGTTGTCATTTTTTACTCCACGTGGGTTACAGCCGGTTTGCGGCGCTTAACGCGTTTAAACAGGAAGATCAACGGGATGCAACCCAGCGCCAGCCAGCCGAACAGCCGGAAATTATCCGCAAACGCCCACAAACGCGCCTGATGATCCAGCGTCTGATAAATCAAACCATAAGCTTGGTTCGCTGCGGTCACCGGATCGGTATGCCGTGCCAGCGCATGTTGCAGGATGGCCAAATGGTGGGTGAACGCCGGGTTGGCCGTCGTCAAATGCCCTACCATCAGCGCCTGGTGAGTTTGGGCGCCGCGCTGGATCATAGTGGTGACAAAGGCGATGCCCACGCTGCCGCCAAGATTGCGCATGAGATTATAAAGGCCGGTGGCGTTGCCCATCTGTGCCTGGGGCAAATGCCCCACCGCCGCCGTCGTCAGCGGCACGAAAATGAAACTGATGGCAACACCGTTGATGACACTGGGCCAGATGACGGAAGCCTCGCTCACTTGGAGATTGATGTCGCTTAACATGAACGAAGCCACGGCCAGCACCGGAAAACCGATGCACATCAGCCAGCGATTGCGGACGCGCCCGACCAGCCGTCCCACCAGCATCGTGGTAAAGAACGCTCCGATGCCACGCGGGCTCAAGACATAACCGCTTTGCAGCGCCGGATACCCCATCAGAGTTTGCAGGAACAGTGGCAATTCCACCGTTGTGCCGTAGAGTATGGCGACAACAATGGTGATCAGCATCACCCCTACAGCGAAGTTGCGATTCTTCAAAATTCTCAGGTCCACCAATGGATATTTTACGATGAATTCCCGGGCAATGAATCCAATCATGGCCACAATCGAGATGCCCGTGAACCAGCGGACCCATTGCGAGCCGAACCAGTCGGCTTCCTGTCCCTTGTCCAGTACGATTTGCAGCGTCGCCAGCCACAGCGCCAGCAGGCCAAACCCGATAAAGTCTATGGCTGCTTTTTTGTCGCGTTTAATGTACGGCGGGTCTTCCACCAGCCATTGGGCTAACAAAATGGCCAGGATGCCCACGGGCAAGTTGATGTAAAAAACCCAGCGCCAGGAATAATTGTCCGTGATCCAGCCGCCCAGCGTCGGACCGATAATCGGCGCCACCACCACGCCCTGCGTGAAGATGGCCATGGCTGTGCCCCGTTTGTTCGACGGAAAACTTTCCAGCAGCACGGCTTGGGCGATGGGTACCATGGCCCCGCCGCCGACCCCTTGGAAAACGCGCGCCAGAATCAGCAACGGCAGATTCGGCGCCGCGCCGCACAATGCCGATGCCACGGTGAAAAGCGCCACGCACGAAATGAACAATCGTTTCCGGCCAAAATAATTTCCCAGCCAGCCGGTCATCGGCAGGATAATGGCGTTGGACACCAGATAGCTGGTCAGCACCCACGTTGCCTCGTCCGGTGTCGCCGACAAGCTGCCGGCGATGTGTGGGAGCGCGATGTTGGCGATGGACGTGTCCAGCACCTGCATAAACGTCCCCAGCATCACGCCCAGCGCGATGAGCCAGGGGCTGTGGCGCGGGCGCCATTCGTCGTGGGAAACAACCGGGGACATGGGAACCTGCTACCGGAAAACGCCGCCCGATTCCCAGCGGGACGAAGAGCGACGTGGAGCGCGGCCCCGGCTTACCGGGAAATTGTTCACGTTTGACACCATAAAACCTACCGAACGGTAGGTATTGTTGTGACGTTTGTCAAACGGAAGTTGTCCGCCGATGAAATTCCGTTCAGCGTGGTTGATCGGTTTTCCCCATCAATCCGTGGTGCAGCCGGGAATGGCGGTGGCCATAGGTGAAATAGATGATCAGCCCGATGACCATCCAGACGATAAGCCGGGCCCAAGTATCGGCGGGCAGGCCGGCCATGAGGGAAATGCAAAAGCCAGCACCCAGCGGCGCGACGAGCCAGAATACCGGCGCGCGGAACGGACGGGGAATTTGCGGATCCGTGAAGCGCAACACAAAAATACCGGCACAGACAATGGCAAACGCGAGCAACGTGCCGATGGAAACCAGTTGCCCGAGCAGTCCGATGGGAAAAAGTCCGGCGATGAACATGGCGATCACCCCGGTAAGAATCTGCGCGAGCCAGGGCGTGCGGAATTTTGGATGCACGGCGCTGAACACCGGCGGCAGCAGGCCATCCTTGGACATCGTGTAAAAAATTCGCGGCTGGCCGAGCAACAGCACCAGGATGACGGACGAGAGTCCGGCAATGGCACCGATTTTGATGAAATAAACGAGCCAGTCGAGCGAGGCGCCAAGGGAATTGATGGCCACAGCGATAGGCGCGGAAACATTCAGTTGCTTATAATTCACGATACCGGTCAGCACCAGTGAAACGAGAATGTACAGGAGGGTGCAAATGCCCAGTGAACCGAGCAGACCGATGGGCATGTCACGGGGTGGATTTTTCGTTTCTTGCGCAGCAGTGGACACGGCGTCAAAACCGATGTAGGCGAAGAAAATGATCCCGGCCGCGCGCCATACGCCATGCCAGCCAAATTCGCCCGAGGGCGTCAGGGGCGGGACGAAAGGATGCCAGTTGTGCCGGTTAATGTAAGCGACGCCGACGATAATGAAGGTCAGAATGACCGCCAGTTTCAGCGCGACAATGGCGTTGTTGAAATTTGCCGATTCCTTGATGCCGATGACGAGCAATATGGTGACGACCGCGACGATTAACATGGCTGGCACGTCGAGCACCGCACCGGTGTGAACCCAACCATGAACAAAAAGTTGCCACAGGTCCCACCAATGCGCTCCGACCGGAGCAATGTGATTATAAGGTGCCGACGTGAACTCGGAAGGAATGGTAATCCCCAAATCCTTCAGAAAGGAAACCACATAACCCGACCAGCCGACGGCGACGGTGCCGGCGGCAAACATGTACTCGAGAATCAAATCCCAACCGATAATCCAGGCGATGAATTCGCCGAGTGTGGCGTAGCCGTACGTGTAAGCCGAGCCGGAGAGCGGAATCATGGAGGCGAATTCTGCGTAACAGAGACCGGCAAACGCGCAGGCGAGCCCAGCCAGAATAAAAGAAAAAACAATGCCCGGCCCGGCATATTGCGCCGCCGCCTGCCCGGTCAAAACGAAGATGCCGGCGCCAATGACCGCGCCGATTCCCAGTGAGACGAGATTGATAGGCCCCAGCGCACGCTTGAGACGCTGGTCGGTGGTTGCCTCGGCCTGCAAATCGGCAACCTTTTTACGGCGGAATAAATTCATTCGGAAAGTTACAACTCGTTTTAAGCCGTTTAATGACGTGCCCGTTGCTGCAAGTCAAGCAAATGCCAATGTTAGACTCGCGATTTACCACTTCGGTTGGCTGAACCGGCTCAAAGCCATAGCCGGATTTTTTCCTGGTATTTATTGTAGATGAAACCGATGACCAACAGCGCCAGGCCGAGCGCCATAAACGTCAGCACGCGGTAAATCGTCTCCTGTTTCCACACGTCCACCAGCACGACGCGCCCAACCGCCGCCGCCAGCACGCCGAGGCCGAACCAGCGATGAAAGCGCTCGCGCAAAAGGATTCCAGCCGCAAACACCAGCACGGCAAAACCCGCCCAGCTCATCGTCACGAAAAATCCGCTGGTGAACATCCCCGCCCAGCACGACAAAAATCGCCACAGGCTGATGCCGGCAAGGAAAACAATCGCGCCGTGAATTTTATCGTCGAGCTGGAAATCTGCCGGGGCGCGTCGGAGAATTTGTTGCAACCCGAATAACGCCAGCAACGCAAGCAGATTTGGCCAGTAGATGTCCATTGCCAGGTCGTCGCGAATCCAAAGCGTGGCGAGTGAAGCGATGGCATAAATCGCCGTGGCCGCGAGCGCTTCGCGGTTGCGCCGCCACATCGCCAGCGCGAAAACCGCCACCGCCGCAAACATGAACGTCCAGACGCGCTGACGTTCCGGCACGTATTGCCAAATCCACAGCAGCGACATCGTCAGTGCAATCCAGCGGTAGGCCAGCGCGGTTTGCAACAGCGGCTGGCGCACTTCGGCTTTGCTCTCCCGCTTGCGCGCAAACCAGCCGACTGTGGCGAACGATAAGATTACCAATGCGGCCACTGGCGCAAGCGGGAAAAACCAATCCGGTTTTGCCACAGTGAACTGGCGGAAAAATTCCCATACACCGGCGGCGAGAAAAATTTGTCCGCAAATCGCCAGCGGCCAGGCGCGTGTGGCAACGCCGTAAATCGTCACAACCACCGCCAGCAGGCTGGCGAGCGCAAGCCAACCCGGCGCGGAAATCAGCGGATGCAACCAGACGACGGTGATGGCAACGGATGCCAGCGCGAACAGAGCCGAATAAAAAACAAATGTTTCCTGACTGACGGCGATAACTTTCTGGTACTGCCACCAATGGCTCAAGCCAATGGTGACGGCGATGATAGCCAGCGGATTCCACCATGGCGGCGTAATCGTCAAAAAATGAAACAGCCACGCCAGTTGGGCGAACAC
>Ga0335077_10001578_pt1 | contig 27185 bp, 22 predicted proteins | sample Lox_Sample_31_FD_207151 | JGI IMG/M metagenome (GOLD analysis project Ga0335077, IMG submission 207151) | Soil microbial communities from Loxahatchee National Wildlife Refuge, Florida, United States - Lox_Sample_3.1 | ecosystem: Environmental > Terrestrial > Soil > Wetlands | place: USA... | reverse complement strand
GCTGCGCACCGAGGACGGCGTGAATGTCACGGCCGATCACATCGGCGCGCTGGCCAGGTGGGACCCGACCGCCGAGCCGGACACGGAGATCCAGTTCAGCCCGGCCCGGGTGATCATGCAGGACCTCACCGGCGTGCCCGCCGTGGTGGACCTGGCCAGTATGCGCGAGGCCATGCGCGCGCTCGGCGGCGACCCGGAGAAGATCAACCCGCTGGTCCCGGCCGAGCTCGTGATCGACCACTCGGTGATCGCTGATGTCTTCGGTCGGCCGGACGCGTTCGAGCGGAACGTGGAGCTCGAGTTCCAGCGCAACTCCGAGCGGTTCGCGTTCCTGCGCTGGGGCCAGCAGGCGCTGCGCCAGTTCCGGGTGGTCCCGCCCGGCACCGGCATCGTGCACCAGGTCAACATCGAGCACCTGGCCAGGGTGGTCATGACGGCAGACGCCGAGGCCGGCCCGCTTGCCTACCCCGACACCTGCGTGGGCACCGACTCGCACACCACGATGGAGAACGGCCTCGGCGTGCTCGGCTGGGGCGTGGGGGGAATCGAGGCCGAGGCCGCGATGCTCGGCCAGCCGATCTCGATGCTGATCCCGAAGGTGGTGGGGTTCCGGCTGATCGGCGAGCTGCCGTCCGGCGCGACCGCCACCGACCTGGTCCTGACCATCACCGAGCTGCTGCGCAAGCACGGCGTGGTCGGCAAGTTCGTGGAGTTCCACGGCGACGGCGTGGCCGCGGTGCCGGTCGCGAACCGGGCCACGATCGGCAACATGAGCCCCGAGTTCGGCTCCACCTGCGCGATCTTCCCGATCGACGCGGAAACCCTGGCCTACCTGCGGCTGACCGGCCGGCCGGCGGAACAGGTCGCTCTTGTCGAGGCCTACGCCAAGGAGCAGGGCCTCTGGCACGACCCGGCCGCCGACACGAGCACCAGGTACTCTCAGCAGCTTCAGCTCGACCTCGCCACCGTGGTGCCGTCGATCGCCGGGCCGAAGCGGCCGCAGGACCGGGTGGCGCTGGCCGACGCCAAGCAGTCGTTCAGGGACGCGCTCGGCTCCTACGTGCACCTGCCCAGCCTGGACAACGGCATCGCGGGCACGTTCCCCGCCTCCGACCCGGTGGCCGGCGGGCTGGACGACCGGCCGACGGCGCGCACCCCGGTCACGCTGGAGGACGGCACCCAGACCAGCGTGGACCACGGCTCGGTGGTGATCGCCGCGATCACCTCGTGCACCAACACGTCGAACCCGTTCGTGATGGTGGGCGCCGCGCTGCTGGCCCGCAACGCGGTGGAGGCGGGCCTGACCCGCAAGCCGTGGGTGAAGACCACGCTGGCGCCGGGCTCCAAGGTGGTCATGGACTACTACGAGCGCGCGGGCCTGACCTCGTACCTGGAGAAGCTGGGGTTCAACCTGGTCGGCTACGGCTGCACCACCTGCATCGGCAACTCGGGCCCGCTGCCCGAGGCGATCAGCGCCGCGGTCGCCGACAACGACCTCGCGGTCGTCTCCGTGCTGTCGGGCAACCGTAACTTCGAGGGCCGGATCAACCCGGACGTGAAGATGAACTACCTGGCCTCGCCGCCGCTGGTCGTCGCTTACGCGCTGGCCGGGACCATGGACATCGACCTGAGCACCGAGCCGATCGGCACCGGCTCGGACGGCAGCCCGGTCTACCTGGCCGACATCTGGCCGTCCCCGGCCGAGGTCGAGGAGGTCGTGCACGGGTCGGTCGCGCCGGAGATGTTCAGCAGGGACTACGCCGACGTGTTCGCCGGGGACGAGCGCTGGCAGGACCTCGACGTGCCCGGCGGCGAGGTGTTCGAGTGGGACGAGTCGTCCACCTACGTGCGCCGCCCGCCGTACTTCGACGGCATGCCCGCCGAGCCAGCGCCGGTGACCGACATCCACGGCGCCCGGGTGCTGGCGATGCTCGGCGACTCGGTCACCACCGACCACATCTCCCCGGCCGGCGCGATCAAGTCGGACAGCCCCGCCGGGCAGTACCTGACCAGCCACGGGATCGAGCGGCGGGACTTCAACTCCTACGGCTCGCGGCGCGGCAACCACGAGGTGATGATCCGCGGCACGTTCGCGAACATCCGGCTGCGCAACCAGCTCGCGCCGGGCACCGAGGGCGGCGTGACGGTCAAGCTCCCCGAGGGCACCCAGACGTCGATCTACGAGGCCTCCCGCGCGTACGCGCAGGGGGGGACGCCGCTGGTCGTGCTCGGCGGCAAGGAGTACGGCTCGGGGTCGTCGCGCGACTGGGCGGCCAAGGGCACCGCGCTGCTCGGCGTCCGCGCGGTCCTTGTCGAGTCGTTCGAGCGGATCCACCGGTCCAACCTGATCGGGATGGGCGTGCTCCCGCTGCAATTCAAGCCCGGCGATAACGCAGCCTCACTCGGGCTCACCGGCACCGAGGTCTACGACATCACTGGGATCGAGGCCCTGAATTCTGGCCGGACGCCGCGCGAGGTCACGGTCACCGCGGACGGCAAGCAGTTCAGCGCCATCGTGCGGATCGACACGCCAGGCGAGGCCGAGTACTACCGGCACGGCGGGATCATGCAGTACGTACTCCGCTCGCTGCTGGCCAGTCGCTGACGGCGCGGAGGTGACGGCGGCCAGCAAGGGAAGCGACAGCAGGCCGGTCGGCGGCGTGGACACTGCCCGCGGTCACGCGGGCCGCGCGCCCGTCGGCGGCGTCCTGCTGATGTGCGGCATCCTCGCGGTCGCCTTCAACCTGCGCGCCGCGATCACCAGCCTGCCGCCGATCTTCCCCGAGCTGACCTCGGTCGCCGGGTTGTCCGCGCCGACCGAGGCGGCGCTGGCCGCCGTGCCGGTGCTCAGCTTCGCCGTCGTGTCCGGACTCGCCCCGCTGATGGCTCGCCGCGTCGGCGAGGAACGCGTCATCGGACTTGCCCTGGTCCTGCTGGCCGGCGGTCTCGGGCTGCGGGCCGCGGCGCCAGGCACCGGGCTGTTCCCCGGCACGATCATCGCCAGCGGCGCGATCGCGCTGATGAACGTACTGATGCCGAGCCTGATCAAGCGGCGCCGCCCGGACCTCGCTGGCCTCGCAATCGGGATGTACATGATGACGCTGACCGCGGGCGCGGTGCTCGCGGCGGCCGTAGCTGTGCCGGTCTTCACCGCGGCAGGCAGCGGGGGCGCGTCGGTCCGGCTGGCCCTCGGCATGTGGGCCATCCCCGCGCTGCTGGCCAGCGCGGTCTGGCTGGCGCAGCTGCGGTTCCGCACCGTGCCGGCCGCCGACGGCGGCAGCCGGGGCGTGCTCGCCATGGCGAGGCAGCCGCTGGCCTGGCAGGTCACGGCCTTCATGGGGCTGCAGAGCCTGTCCTACTACGCCACCTTGTCCTGGTTCCCCACCATGTTCCGTGACCACGGGATCAGCGCGGTCCAGGCCGGCAACCTGCTCGCGCTGATGAACGTGGGCAACGCGATCACCGGGCTGCTCGTGCCGGTGCTCGCGCACCGGGCCAGGGACCAGCGGCCGATCGCGTGCGCCGCGGTCGCGCTGATCATGGTCGGCCTGGCCGGGTCGGCGTTCGCGCCGAACGTCGCCGTGATCGGGTTCGTCGCCCTGCTCGGGCTCGGCCAGGGCGGCGCGTTCAGCCTCGCGGTGTTCCTGTTCGCGGCACGGGCCGCCGACAGTCACACGGCCGCCTCACTGTCCGGCTTCGCCCAGGGAATCGGCTACCTGGTGGCCAGCGCGGGCCCGCTGCTGCTTGGCTTCCTGCGGGCCGCGACCGGCAGCTGGACGGTGCCGGTGCTCATGCTGATGGTCGTCGCGGTGGCCCAGCTCGCGGCGGGCCTGCTGGCCGGCCGGAACCGAACCGTGGGTGCGGCTCAGCCCGTCCCGGCCTGACCGGCGACGCCGGTGAGCCCCGTGAGACCGCTCAGCAGGGCGCTGGCGTCCCAGAGTCGGCGGGCGAGGTCATCGTCCCTGGCCGCCGCGGACGGCTGGCGCAGCTTGCGGCTGACGTAATAGCCGCCGCTCTGGCCGGTCACCATAGGCGAGGCCGCGAGGTAGATCACCGTGCGGGCACCGGACTCCGGCGAGCGCAGGAACGGGCCGGCCACCATGAGCCCAAGCCGCAGCCACGTGCTCCCGGTCTGGCCGAACCTGGTGTGCACGGTGCCCGGATGCAGACAGGTAGCGGTCACTGCGGTGCCGTCGAGCCGCCTGGCCAGCTCCCTGGTGAACAAGATGTTGGCCAGCTTGCTGTTGGCGTAGGCGAGCATCGGCAGGTAGCGCCGCTCGAGCTGGAGGTCGGCCAGGTCGAGCCTGGCGCCGTGGTGCGCGGTGGATGCCACCGTGACCACCCTGGCGGGCGCGCTGGCTTCGAGCCTGGCCAGCAGCAGGTTCGTCAGCAGAAACGGCGCCAGGTGGTTCAGTGCAAGCGTGTGCTCGATGCCGTCCGCGGTGAGCTGCCTGGAGCCGATCACCTGGCCGGCGTTGTTGACCAGCACGTCGATGCGGTCACGCTCGGCCAGCCGCCCGGCCACCTCCCTGACCTGGTCGAGGCTGGTCAGGTCGGCGAGCTCGAGCGACGGCTGGCCGGCGGTCGCCGCGGCGGCGACGTCGGCGAGCGCCGCCTCGCCGCGGCCGCGGTCCCGGCATACAAGCACCACGGTCGCGCCGAGCCTGGCCAGGCCGATCGAGGCGGCCCTGCCGATGCCCGAGCTCGCGCCCGTCACCACGCAGACCCTGCCGTCCACGGACCAGGGTCCGGGCGGCGGGGTGGGTTCGGGATCGGGCACGGCGGTCTCCAATCGGGTCAGCCGTAGCGGTAGCCGGCCGCGGCGCTGCCCTGCGGCGCGACCGCGAGGCCAGCGCCCCAGGCGGTGGCGGTGCCGGGCACCAGCGCGCAGGCCAGCACCTCGTTGGCCGGGTCGGAGCTCACGACAGACGTGTGCCAGGTCCCGGCCGCGGTCCGGTCGAGCACCACCGACGGGCTCTTGCCTGAGTTGGCGATCACCCACAGCCCGCCGCTGCCGTCACGGCACATGCCGGTCGCCGCGACCGTGCCAGGCGTCCGCAGGGCAGTCCAGCCGCGCCCGTCGAAGTGGGCGAGCTCCGGCTTGCCGGACACCGATCCAGCCACCCAGACGTCCGCGGTGCTCAGCGCTAGCACGTGGGAGTAGCGGAACCCGACCAGCGCCGCCGGCCTGACCACGTGCCAGGACGACCCTGACAGGTGCAGCAGCTCGTCGTCCGGCCGTCCCGCTCCGCCTGCCGCCCCGATGCCCCACAGGTCATCCGAGGACGCCTCGCTTGCCTGGTAGACGTCCCCGCCTGGACCGCGCACGCGGCTCCAGGCCTTCCCGTTGAAGTGCCAGGTCCCGGCCCCGAGGTGGCGGTCGCCGGTGGTGCCGAACACCCAGACGTTGGCCGGGCTGATCGCGATGATCCCGGTGAACCTGGTGCCCGCCGCCCAGCGCCCGCGCGGCTGCACGGCCCACGTCTTGCCGTCGAAGCGCAGCACCGAACCGCCGAGGTAGGTCACCGCCCAGATGTCCGATGCCGACGTGGCGCTGACCGCGGTGATCCAGCTGTGCGGGCCGGACGGCAGCGGAACCGGCACCGGCCGCTCGCCGCGCAGTTGCTCGGTCTCCGGCTTGCCGCGGCCGCCGATGTTGGATCCGCCGAAGAACCAGGTCGCGCCGGGCTCGACCAGGACGGCGTCGTACTGGCTGTGGTTGGTGCCCGGCGGCAGGTACTGAATCGCCAGCCGCAGGCTCCAGGAGGGCGCGGCGGTCGGCGGGCGCACCACGGTCGCGGCGGCCGCCCCGCCCGCCGCGACCACGCAGCAGCTGGCGGCCAGCATGAAGCAGCCGGCGGCCAGCGCGGAGCGGCGGGCGGCTCGCACGGGGGCGCGCATGAGCGCGGCCCGGCCGCGGGTCATCCGGTGGTCGCTGATCACGATGCCTCCCGGCACCGAAGACTAGCCATAGCGCCGGAGTTTCGCGAAGCGCGTCCGGTGCGGCATGTGGCGCACACTCCGCAGCCCGCTCGAAATAGACTCGTTAGGTTCGCTCCCTGTTCGCAAGGACGGGGGCCTGCGGGTCCGGGCACCGGAGGTTCCGGCATCCGGCGCACCGGGCAAGGTTCCGGACGTGCGCGACTGGCGCCCGCCGAGCGATGTGAGGAGCGCACCAGATGACGGCGGACAAGGCGACACTGCTGCACTCGATCGGCAGCCCCGACGACGTCAAGGCGCTGAGCCAGGAGGACCTGCCGCTGCTCGCGCAGGAGATCAGGACGTTCCTGATCGAGGCGGTGTCGCGCAACGGCGGTCACCTGGGCCCGAACCTCGGCGTGGTGGAGCTGACCATCGCGCTGCACCGCGTCTTCGACTCGCCGTCCGACCACATCGTCTGGGACACTGGCCACCAGTCCTACGTGCACAAGCTGCTGACCGGGCGGCTGGCCGGGTTCGGCAGGCTGCGGCAGAGCGGCGGGGTCTCCGGCTACCCGAACCGGTCGGAGTCCGAGCATGACCTGGTGGAGAACTCGCACGCCTCGACCAGCCTGTCCTACGCCGACGGCCTGGCCAAGGCCATCGCCCTGCGCGGCGAGACGCACCGGCACGTGGTCGCCGTGATCGGCGACGGGGCGCTCACCGGCGGGATGGCCTGGGAGGCGCTGAACAACATCGCGGGGGCCAGGGACCGGCCGGTCGTGGTCGTGGTGAACGACAACGGGCGCTCCTACCAGCGGACTATCGGCGGGCTCGCCGACCATCTGGCCACGGTCCGGGTGTCGCAGCGCTACGAGCAGGTGCTCGACCTGGTCAAGACCACGCTGTCGCACACGCCGCTGGTCGGCCCGCCGCTGTTCGAGACGCTGCACGGGATCAAGAAGGGCCTGAAGGACGTGCTGCAGCCGCAGGTGCTCTTCGAGGACCTCGGCCTGAAGTACCTCGGCCCGATCGACGGGCACGACGAGCAGGCGCTCGAGCACGCGCTCGGCCGGGCGCGCGAGTTCGGCAGCCCGGTGCTCGTGCACGTGATCACCCAGAAGGGCCGCGGCTACCCGCTGGCCGAGGAGAACGACGAGGACTGCCTGCACCAGGTGCCGCCCGGCGCCCCGGTGCAGATCGAACGGCCGTCGGCCAATGGCGCGTCAGCCAACGGTTCGGCGCCGAAGGCCGCCGCCCCGGCCAGGCGCGGCTGGACCCAGGTGTTCGCGGACGAGATCGTGGACATCGGCGCCCGCCGGCCCGACATCGTGGCGATCACGGCAGCGATGCTGCACCCGACCGGCCTGGCCAAGTTCGGCGCGGCCTACCCGGACCGGGTGTTCGACGTCGGCATCGCCGAGCAGCACGCGGTGACCAGCGCCGCGGGCCTCGCCATGGGCGGCATGCACCCGGTCGTGGCGATCTACGCAACGTTCCTGAACCGGGCGTTCGACCAGGTGCTGATGGACGTGGCCATGCACCGGCTGCCGGTCACGTTCGTGCTCGACCGGGCCGGGGTGACCGGGCCGGATGGCGCGAGCCATCACGGCATGTGGGACGGGTCGCTGCTGCAGATCGTGCCCGGCATGCGGGTCGCGGTGCCGCGCGACGGCGCCAGGCTGACCGAGCTGCTGCGCGAGGCCGTGTCGGTGGCGGACGGGCCGACCGCGATCAGGTTCCCGCGCGGCACCGTGCCCGACGATCTGCCGTCGGTCGGCAGCATGGGCGGCATGGACGTCCTGGCCAGGCCGGCCGAGGGCACCGGCAGCGACGTGCTGCTCGTGGCGGCCGGCCCGATGGCCGGCCTGGCCGTGGAGGCCGCCGGGCGGCTGGCCGGTCAGGGGATCGGGGTCACCGTGGTCGACCCGCGCTGGGTCAAGCCGCTCGATCCGGCTCTGGCGCAGGCGGCAGCCGCGTACAAGCTGGTCGCCACGGTGGAGGACAACGGCGTGGTGGGCGGTTTCGGCGACGCGGTCGCCCGGCTGCTGCGCGAGACGGGCACGGCCACCCCGCTGCGCACGTTCGGCCTGCCGCAGCGATTCCTGAGCCATGGCGAGCGCGGCGAGGTGCTCGCCGGGGCCGGCCTGACACCGCAGCACCTGGCCAGGGAGATCACCGGGGCCGTGGCCGGGCTGACGCCCGACCTCGTGCCCGACGGTCAGGACTGAGCGCCCGCGGCCCTGAGCAGGCGGCCGCCCACGTCGCGCAGGTACTCGACCAGTTCGGGCGGCTCGAGCACGGTGAACTCGGCGCCGAGGTCGGCGAAATGGAACATCATCGCCGCCAGCGAGTCCGCGCCGGTGGTGAGCAGACAGCGACCGCTCCCCGCGTCCTGCAGCATCCCCGAGGCCGGGGTGACTCGCTCGCTGACCTCGCGCAGCGGCGCGTGCACCAGGATCCTGGCCTGGTACCGGTACGGCGCGGTGGTGACCGCGGCGGCCACGAAGGCGCCCGGGTCGGGCGCGTCCCTTGGCGCGAACCTGCCGCCGGTCGTGACGCCGCCGATCCGGTCCACCCGGAACGTGCGCCACTCGTCGCGCTCGGTGTCGAAGGCCATCAGGTACCAGCGGTAACCGGTGCTGACCAGCCGGTGCGGCTCCACGGCGCGGGCACTTGCCGCGCCGCCGTGGTCGCGATAGCCGAAGTTCAGCCGCTGGTGCCCGCGGCAGGCGCGGGCCAGCGCGGTCAGCAGCGCCTGGTCCACGCCGCCGGCCGGCCCGGGCAGCGGCACGGTCGCGTGCGCGAGCGCGGCCGTGCGCTCGCGCAGCCTGGCCGGGAGCACCTGGTCGAGCTTGGCCAGCGCGCGTACCGAGGCCTCGGGGAGCCCGGCCACCGCATGGGTGGCCGCCGCCCGCAGCCCGACCACGACCGCCGTCGCCTCGTCATCGTCGAGCAGCAGCGGCGGCAGCGTTCCGCCGGCACCGAGCCGGTAGCCGCCGCCCGGACCGGGCACCGAGTCCACCGGGTAGTCCAGGTCGCGCAGCCGCTGCACGTCCCGGCGGAGCGTGCGGGTCGTGACGTCCAGCCGTGCCGCCAGCTCGGCTCCGGTCCACTCCGGGCGGGCCTGCAGCAGAGCCAGCAGCCGGAGCAGCCGGGCGGAGGTATCCAGCATGGTGCGATTATTCCGCCAGACGAGGACCGATACTGTCCGCAATCGGGACTACCTTCGTCGCATGGACCTGGACTGGACGACCGACCTCGCCGAGCAGCTCGACTGGCAGTGGCGCGAGAACATGCGACCCCGGCTGGACAGCCTCACCGACCGCGAGTACTTCTGGGAGCCGGTTCCCGGATGCTGGAGCGTGCGCCCGCGAGCCGAATCGGCCGCGCCGCGGGCCGTGGGCACCGGGGACTTCGTGTACGAGTTCGCCTACCCCGAGCCAGAGCCGCCGCCGGTGACCACGATCGCCTGGCGGCTGGCGCACATGATCGTGGGGGTCTTCGCCAGCCGCAACGCCGGGCACTTCGGCGGCCCGCCAGCGGACTGGGAGAACTGGGAGTACGCGCCCACGGCGGCGGCCGCGCTCGATCAGCTCGACGAGGTCTACGCGGCCTGGATCGCCGGCGTTCGCGCGCTGGACGCCGACGGCCTGGCGCGGCCCTGCGGCCCGGCCGAGGGACCGTACTCCGACTGCCCGCTGTCCCAGCTGGTGCTGCACATCAACCGCGAGGCGCTGTGGCACGGCGGCGAGATCTGCCTGCTCCGCGACCTGTACCTGTGGAAGAAGGCCGACCACGATGCCCTATGACTTCCAGGTGACGATCGACGCCGCCGAGCCGCACCCGCTGGCGGCCTGGTGGGCGCAGACGCTCGGCTGGGCGGTGGAGCCGCAGGACGAGGACTTCATCCGCCGGATGATCGCCGAGGGCTACGCGACCGAGGCCGAGACCATGACCTACAACGGCTCGCTGGTCTGGAGCTCCGGCGCCGCGATCAACCACCCGGAGGGCGGCCGGCCGCGGGTCCTGTTCCAGCAGGTGCCCGAGGCCAAGTCCGGCAAGAACCGGCTCCACCTAGACGTGCGGGTAGGGGAGGAGAACGTCGATGCGGCCGTGGCCGAGCTGACCGCCCGCGGCGCGACGTACCTGCACAAGGCGAACCAGGGTCCGCACTGGTGGATCACCATGGCCGATCCCGAAGGCAATGAGTTCTGCGTGACCTGAGGGCAACGAGTTCTGCGTGACCTGAGCGAATGGCTGCGGCTCGCGCCCGCGGCCGCCGGCCGTTCAGCGCTCGACCACTCGCGGTTTGGGTGCACAATCACGTTCATGGACACGCTCACCGTCGCCGTCGTCGGGTCTGGCCCGGCCGGCCTGTACACCGCCGAGGCACTGATCAAGCAGGGCGCGGCCCTCGACCCGCCGCGAGCGATCAGGGTCGACGTGCTCGACCGCCTGCCCACGCCGTACGGCCTGGTCAGGTACGGTGTCGCGCCGGACCACAAGTCGATCAAGTCGATCGCCGACTACCTGCGGGGGGTACTCGAACACGAGGGCGTGAAGTTCATCGGCGCGGTCCACCTCGGCAATGACGTGACCAGAGCCGACCTGCTGTCCTGTTATGACGCGATTGTCTACGCGACCGGCGCGATGCGGGACCGGCGGCTCGGCATCCCGGGCGAGGACCTGCCGGGGAGCTACGCGGCGACCGACTTCGTGAACTGGTACTGCGGGCACCCGGACGTGGACCCCGACCGGTTCACCCTGGACGCGGAGTCGGTGGCGGTGATCGGGGTCGGCAACGTCGCGGTGGACGTGGCCAGGATCCTGATCCGTGACCCCGAGGAGCTGCGGGAAACCGACGTGTCGCAGCCGGTCCTCGACGCGCTGCTGGCCAGCAAGGTCCGCGAGGTGCACATGATCGGCCGGCGCGGCCCGGCGCAGGCCAAGTTCACCACCAAGGAGCTGCGCGAGCTCGGCGAGCTGCCCGGTGTTGACGTGGTCGTCGGCCCGGGCGAGGCCGAGTTCGGACCGTTCGACGCCAGCGGCGAGAGCGCCAGGCTCGCCGAGCAGGACCGGCACGTGCGCGGCAACTACGCCGTGATCACCGACTGGGCGGCCAGGGTTCCGGCCGGTGCCGCCCGCAGGCTGACCGTGCGGTTCTGGCTGGCCCCGGTGGAAATTCACGGGACGCAACGGGTCGAGGGGCTCACTCTGGAGCGCACCGCGCTGGACGCCGACGGGCGGCTGTCAGGGACCGGGCGGTACGAGACGCTGCCGGTGCAGATGGTGCTGCGCAGCGTGGGCTACCAGAGCGTGCCGCTGGCCGGGGTGCCGTTCGACGAGCGCTCGCACGTCGTCCCGAACGCCGAGGGCCGCGTGCTCGGCCCCGACGGCCAGCCGCTGCCCGGGGAGTACGTGGCCGGGTGGCTCAAGCGCGGCCCGACCGGCGTGATCGGCACCAACAAGTCCGACGCCGCGCAGACCGTGCGCTCGCTGCTCGCCGACCTGGCCGGCGGGCCCGGCCCAGGCGACGTGCCGCTGCCGCGCCCCGGCCTGCTCAGGCTGCCCGAGCCGGGGGCCGGAGCCGATGCCGGAGCCGATGCCCACGGCGGGGCCGGGCGGATCGCCTGGTCGGACAGGTTCGCCGCGCTGCTCGCCCGGCGCGGCATCGAGCCGGTCAGCTACGAGGACTGGCTGCGGATCGAGCGCGCCGAGAAGGAGCTTGCCGCCTCGCTCGGCCGCGGCGCGCGGGTCAAGCTGCCCAGCCGCGCCGAGATCCACGCCGCCTGCGGGCTGGCCAGGACCTGAGTAGGTTCAGCCTAGACGGTAACGTGCCTAGGCCGCGATCAGCGTCTTCAGCAGGGCGCGGGTGCGGGGGGCCTCCTCGCCCCTGCCGAACTCGCCGGCCACGAAGTCGGTCACGCCGCAGTCGGCGAGCGCCGTGATCTGGCTGGCCACCGCGTCCTCGTCGCCGACGATCGCGACGTCGGCGGGCCCGGCCGCGCCCTCGCGGTCCAGCATGGCCCGGTACGAGGGAAGCTGGCCGTAGATCTCGAAGACCCTCGCGGCCCTGGCGCGGGCATGATCGGGGTCGTCGGTCACGCAGACCGGCAGGATGCACACCACGCGCGGCGCGGGCCGGCCGGCCGCCAGCGCGGCCGCGTTGATCGTGGGCGCGATGTAGTCGCGGACCGTGGCCGGGCCGGTCATCCACAAGATTGTTCCCGCCGTGCGCTGGCCGGCCAGCTTGAGCATCTGCGGGCCCATCGCGGCGAGCATGACGGGGACCTCGCCCGCGCGGGGCACCGTCAGCCCGATGCTGGCGCGCAGCGTGCCGCCAGTGAACGCGACCGGCTGGCCGTCGAGCAGCGGCAGCAGCACGGACAGGTACTCGCTCATGTGCACGGCGGGCGCGTCGAATCCGTAACCGTACATGTCCTCGATCACGATCTTGTGCGACAGCCCGATGCCGAGCGTCAGCCGCCCGTCCAGCGCCAGCGCGGTGGTGAGCGCCTGCTGGGCGAGCACGGCGGGGTGGCGCGGGTAGGTGGGCACGACCGCGGTGCCGACCTCGATCTCGCCGACGCCGTAGCCGGCCACCGCGAGGGCGGTGAGCGCCTCGAGGCCGAAGATGTTCGCCATCCAGGCCGAGGAGAACCCGTCGTCGGCCGCCTCGCGCAGGCCGTCGCGGAGCGCGGAGAGCGCCTGCCGGCCGGTGGGCTCGGCGAGTGAGGTCCCGAATCGCATCGGAATGCTCCGTTCTGGCGTGCCCGGATGACCGCTCTGCCGGGGTATTGGAGTGCTGGCCGCTAGGGGAGTATAGAAACATGGATTCGGGGCAGGCCAGGACATCGGGTAGCTCGCTGGACCGAGACGACGCGGAGCAGGAGGCCGCCGAGCTGGCCGGGGTGGGCCAGGACGCGGTGACAAGCACGCCGAAGCTCGGCCAGCTCGGACCGGGCGCCGAGCTTCCGGCCGGCCGGTTCCTCGACCGCGAGGAGAGCTGGCTGCGGTTCGCCCAGCGGGTGCTTGAGCTGGCCGAGGACCCCAGCGTGCCGCTGCTCGAGCGGGTGCGGTTCGAGTCCATCTTCGCCAGCGCGCTTGACGAATTCTTCATGGTCCGCATCGCCGGCCGGATCCGGCGGATGGCCACCGGCCTGCCGGTGGAGGCCGCCAGCGGCCAGGCGCCCGACCAGATCCTGGAGAACACCCTGGACATGGCGCGCGAGCTGGCCGACCGGCACGCCCGCTGCTTCAGCGACCTGCTGCTGCCCGCGCTCGTCGACCAGGGGATCGAGATCCTGCGCTGGAAGGAGCTGCTGCCCGAGGAGCAGGCCAGGCTCCAGCAGCTGTTCAGGGAGCGGATCTACCCGGTTCTGACCCCGCTGGCTGTGGACCCGGCGCACCCGTTCCCCTTCATCTCCGGGCTCTCCCTCAGCCTCGCCGTCATGGTCGCCGACCCCAGGTCCGGGCTGACCATGTTCGCCAGGGTCAAGGTGCCGCCGCTGCTGCCCAGGTTCCTCACCGTGTCGGCCAGCAGGTTCGTGCCGATCGAGGACGTGATCGCGGCGCACCTCGGCGAGTTGTTCGCCGGGCTCGAGGTGCTCGAGCACCACGCGTTCCGCGTCACCAGGATCCGCGACCTGGAGATCGACGAGGACGTCACCGAGAACCTGCTGCAGTCGCTGGAGCGCGAGCTGATCAGGCGCCGCTTCGACCCGGCCGTCCGGCTGGAGGTGGAGGAGTCCATCTCAAGCGACGTGCTCGACAAGCTGGTGACCGAGCTCGACGTGGACGAGCGCGCGGTGTACCGGCTGCCCGGGCCGCTCGACCTGACCGGGATCTCCGCGATCGCCGACCTGGACATCCGGCGGCTGAAGTACCCGGCGTTCGTGCCCGCCGAGGGCGCGCTGCCGCAGGACCGCGGCGTCTTCGCCACGCTGCGCGACCGTGACGTGCTCGTGCACCTGCCGTACGACTCGTTCACCGCGAGCGTGCAGCGGCTGGTCACCTCCGCCGCGGCCGATCCTAGGGTGCTGGCCATCAAGCACACGCTGTACCGGACCAGCGGCGACTCGGAGATCGTGGACGCGCTGATCGACGCCGCGCAGGCGGGCAAGCAAGTCGTGGTGGTGGTGGAGATCAAGGCCAGGGGCGACGAGGAGGCCAACATCGCCTGGTCGCGCAAGCTTGAGGCGGCGGGCTGCCACGTGGTGTGGGGATTCCTCGGGCTCAAGACGCACTGCAAGATGGTGCTGGTGGTGCGCGAGGAGGCGGACGGGTCGCTACGCCGGTACTGCCACATCGGCACCGGCAACTACCACCCCAAGACGGCCAGGCTGTATGAGGACTACGGCCTGCTGACCTCGGACCGGCAGGTGGGCGAGGACATCACCGACCTGTTCAACCACCTGACCGGCTACAGCAGGCGGGCAGACTACCACCGGCTGCTGGTCGCGCCGGCCGGTCTGCGCTCGGGGCTGATCAAGCAGATCGAGCAGCAGACGGTACTGGCCAGGGCCGGCCAGCCGGCCAGGATCCAGATGAAGTGCAACGCCATCATCGACGAGGCGACCATCGACTCGCTGTACCACGCCTCGATCGCCGGCGTGCACGTCGACCTGTGGGTGCGCGGCATCTGCTCGCTGCGCCCCGGCGTGCCCGGCCTGTCGGAGAACATCAGGGTGCGCAGCGTGGTCGGCCGGTTCCTCGAGCACTCCAGGATCTATGCGTTCGGCACCGGCGGCCCGGACGGCTCCGACGATGTGTGGATCGGCAGCGCCGACCTGATGCACCGCAACCTGGACCGGCGGGTCGAGCTGCTGATCCGGGTGACCGACCCCGAGCACGTCAAGGAGCTGCGCAGCCTGATCGACCTGGCCATGGACCCGGCCGTGTCGTCGTGGTGGCTCGGCCAGGACGGCACCTGGACCAGGCACCACCTGGACCAGTCCGGCGTGCCCCTGATGGACCTGCAGGACCACCTGATCAGGTTCAGGAAGAACCGCCACTCCGACGGCGACGCCACCGGGGGCAAGAGCCGCTTCGGGGCCAGGCGCCCGGCCCGGCATGGCTGACAGCCGCCGTGACAGCGTTGTCCGCGCGGCTGGTGCCGTGGTGTGGCGCCCGGGTTCGGCCGGGCCCGAGATCGCGCTGATCCACCGGCCGGTCTATGACGACTGGACCTACCCCAAGGGCAAGTCACTGCGCGGCGAGCACGTCCTGGCCACCGCGATACGCGAGGTGCAGGAGGAGACCGGCCTGCGGGTGGTGCTCGGCCGCCCGCTGACTCCGTCCACGTACCGGGTCGATGGCGGGCGCAAGCGGGTCAGCTACTGGTCGGCGCACTGCGCGGAGTCGCCGCCGTTCGCGCCGAACGGTGAGGTCGACCGGATGGCCTGGCTGCCCGCCGCGCGGGCCAAGGCCCGGCTGACCTACGAGCGCGACGTCGCCCTGCTCGACGAGCTTCAGTCCGCGCCGGTGCGGACGGTGCCGCTGATCCTGCTGCGGCATGCGGCGGCTGGCCGCAAGGCATCCGGCCGCGCGGCGACCGGCCGCAAGGCGCCCGGCCGCCGCGCTGCTGCCGACCGCCGTGCAGCGGCGGACGCCGAAGACCTGGCCAGGCCGCTGGACGGCCGTGGCACGGCCGACGCGAAGCTGCTGGCCGGGCTGCTTCCCGCCTACGGCCAGTGCCGCGTGGTCAGCTCGCCGGCCGAGCGCTGCGTGGCGACCGTGCGGCCCTACGCTGCCGCCGTCGGCGTCGCGGTGGAGGTGGAGCCCGCCTTCACCGTCCCGTCCGCGGCCGGGTCGGGCGCGGACGACCTGCTCGGCCTGGCCGGTCAGCGGGCCGCGGCGCTGGCGGTCTCGGGCGTCCCCACGCTGGTCTGCGCGCACCGCGAGAATCTCCCGGTCCTGATCGATGCGGCCTGCGCTGCGCTCGGCGGCCGACTGAGCGCTCATCGGCCGCTGCGCAAGAGCGCATTCCTGGTGTTCCAGTCGGCCGCCGGCGTGCTCGTCTCCGCCGAGCGGCACGAACTCGGGTAGCAGCGCCCGACTCGCTCGGCGTGGGCCTGGCATCCGGGCAGCGCGCGCTGACTGTCGGTGCCGCGCGGTAGAAATCGGCTGACGGACCTTCCCGGCGAGAGGAGCGAACGATGGCCGACGACATGGCGCAGGCTCTGGAGGCCGAACTGGCTGACCTGGCCGACCGGTTAACCGCACCGGCCGAGCGCGAGTGCCTGCGCTGCTACCTGGTCAGGATGATCATCGAGTTCGGCTGCGACGGCACCTACCGCTGGACGATCCGCTGGCGCGATCTGCGCGCCGCCCAGCCGGGCGGCCTGCTGCGGCAGCTTGAGCTGCGCGGCGGCTGCTGCGACTGCGAGGTCCTGATGAACGTGTTCCCCGACTACCCGCCGGCCGATGAGCCGCTCCCGTGCGCCGGCGTTCCCCGCCCGGGCTCATCCCGTCCCTGCAACCTCGGCCAGCTGCGCAAGTCAGCCTGAGTCCCCGGCTCGGGTCATTCACCGCCATGGGCGTTGGCCGGCAACCAGCTGATCGGGTTGGCTGCGGTCAGGTGTAGCAGCCGGGCACTGATCCGATCGGCCGACAGTTGTTCGGCACGTTGCCAGCGATCAAGCTCAGGATCGGGACGATGCTTCCGCCGCCTTGCCAGATGCCGCCGCCTAGCGGCGCCCTGTTGCCTGCTATCACGGTGTTCCGCAGAATGCCCGCGCCGTAGTTGGATATTGCGCCGCCCTTGGTGCCGGCCGTGTTGAACTGCAGCCTCGTCCCGCCGAGGACCATCGGTGATGCGCTGTCGTAGATCCCACCGCCTTCCTGGGATGCGGCATTGCCGGTGATCGTGGAGGCGATGTCGGTCAGGCCGCGGCCGCCGGTGAAGATTGCCCCGCCAAGGACTGCCTTGTTGCCGCTCAGGAGGGAACTGCTGATCCCGATTGCGCCGAGTTCGTCGGCGTAGACGGCTCCGCCGTTGCCGCCGGTGTTGCCGCGCAGGATGCTGCCGTAGATCGTGACGGTGGCACCCAGGTTGACGATGATGCCGCCGCCGTTCGCGAAGGCCGTGCAGTCGGTCACCGCGCTGTTGCGGAGCACAAGTGCCGCTCCGGCGGTTGCCGCATAGCATCCGCCGGACCCGGAGACCAGGCCGCCGCTGGCGGTGATGCCCTGGACGGTCAGCCTCGCAGCCGTCCCGCTGACGGCGGCGATCCGGAAGAGCGCGCCGTTGTCGGCGTGCCGGATGGTCGTGTGCTGGCCGATCAGCATGACGGTCCTTGTGACCTGCGGCAGGCCGACGGGCCCGAACGTGCTCGAGCCCACCGGCACGCTGATGGTATAGACGCAGTTAGCCGCAAGCACGATCACTGGCGGCCCGGTACCGGCATTGGCCGCGCTGATGGCGGCGTTGAGGGCGCTGATGTCATTGCAGCCAATGGTTGCCGCGGCCCGCGCCTGCGCGCTGGCGGCCGCGGGAATCCCGGCCAGCAGCCCGGCGGCCACCGCGGCCCCGGTCAGCAGTGGCCGGAGCGCACACCTGCGCATGCGTGTTACCTCCCGCTGGAAGTCTTGTAGCTCTAAGTAACATCATTCTTGCGTACGGTAACTGTCCGTGTCCGGCGGTCCGCTTGCATGCCGGCCTGAGCCGGCAATGTATCGGTATCGACGATGGAAGGCCGGGGCGCGAGCCTTGCCTGGTGGGCAGCGAGGCGGACCAATCCGGGGAATTCGAAGAGCTGTTCCGCGCCGTGTACCTGACCTTCCACCGCCGCGACGGGCCCCGCAGCCAGCTGCCCGGCGCTTCGGCCGCGGTGCTCGAGCACCTGGCGCTGGCCGGGCCGCTGACGATCGGCGAGGCCGCTGCGCACCTGCGCCGCGCGCAGTCGGTGGTGAGCGAGATCGTCGCCCACCTGGAACGCCAGGACCTGCTCGAGCGTGAAGCCGACCCGGCCGACCGGCGCGGGACCCTGGTCTGGCTGACCCCGGCCGGGCACGCCGCGCTGCGCCGCCACCGCGAGGTGCTGAGCGAGGACCTGCTCGCCGCCGCGCTGTCGCGAATGGATCTCGATCAGGCCGCCGCGGTGCTGGGCGGGCTGCGCGCCCTGGTCCAGTCCGCGGCGGCTCCGCTACCCGCGCACACCCCAAGGAGGACACCATGAACACGACGGCCGCCTGTGAGAGCTGCGGCATGCCGATCGATACCGGCCGCTACTGCAGTTACTGCACGGACGACGCCGGCCAGCTCCAGTCTTTCGATGAGCGATTCACGCGCATGACCGCCTGGCAGGCCCGCCGCAACCCGGGCACGCGGCCCGAGGAGATCGAACGCCAGACCCTCGACTACATGGCCACCATGCCGGCCTGGCGCGACCACCCGCGCGTCACCTCGCGAGCCGGCTAGCGCCGGGCGGGGCTCACTCGCTGACGGGATCGCGGGCTCCGCGGATGGTGATGACCGCCATCCCGAGCGTGAGAACCAGCCCGGCGCAGAGAGCCGCGCCCAGGTCGTGCGGTGGCCGGGCCGGCCAGAGCCACGGAGTGGTCAGCGCTGGGCGGTGCCATTGGGTGTAGAGCGCGTACGTGCCCAGAATCAGGTAGCCGGTCGGGCCGGTCCAGGCCAGGGCGCCGCCGAGAGCAGCAGCGCACAGCATGCCGATGCCGGTCATTCCGGCTACGTTGCGCAGGACATCGAGGGTGCCGCCGGCGAGGTCCGCGCCGGTCCCGGCTGCGGCGAGCGCGACGATCGCTGCTGCGGTCAGCGCCAGCCCGGCGGCCAGGCGCAGGAACGGCAGCCGCGCGCCGGCGACGCGTTCTGGCTCGCCGAACGGGCTTGCGGTGGTGACGGTGATGACAGCCACGGCCCCGGCCTCGAAGACCAGCGGCAGCTGCAGGGCCCCGTAGGCGTCCCAGTGCCCGATGAGCGCGATCCTCAGGCCGAGGCCGCAGGCCGCTATCGCTACCAGGGCCGGCGGGATCCGTCGGCTGGCGGCGTATGGCCGCACCAGGGCGGTCATGGCAGCTGCGCCACGGTGACCCGGCCGGCTCGGAGCGCCGTCAGGTGCTGCACGAGCCAGGCACGCCGGGCCGCAGCTGGCAGGGCGGCGAACCGCCGGGCCGCGGCATAGGCCGGCGAGCCGGGTGCCGGCCCCGGCGGCGGCTGGCCTCTCGGGCCAGCTCCGGGTCCCACCCGCAAGGCCGGGCAGCCGGCCGCCGGCCGCTGGCACCGTGCGCCCGGTGATGGCCCGGGCTGGCTGTTTGCGTGCCGCACAATCTCAGGAGCCGCGCCGGGCATCGGCAGGCCGGCGGCGATCATCAGCGCCGCGGTGACTGCGCGCTGTGCCTGGGATGCTCCGGGGCCGTCACCGGTGACGCTGGCCACGAGGTCTGACCCGGCACCGCTCCGCACCAGGCTGGCCAGCTCACTGGCGGTCATGACAGGTCCATCCAGCTGGTCGGGGAGAAGAAGGTGGTAGACCGGCGGCGTGCCGCTGAGGACTGGGCCGGTCAGGCCTATGGCGACGGAGTTGCCTCGTTCTTGGCGGTAGGTCGCGGCTGCCTGGCTGATGCGGGCCGGGGTGCCGGGCAGGCCGGCGAGCTCGTCGAGCACCGGCCTGAGAGCGGCCGCCGTGTCGGGCAGGTAACTTGCGTAGGCGGGGTTCAGGCAGACCGGGATCGCCGTGTGGCTGCAGACGGGGGTGTAGCGGATCGGCCGGCCGCTGGCGGCATCGTGCAGGGCCGGGATGGCGATCATGCCGTGGTTGTCCAGCCTGCCGGTCCCGGCGAGCCCGACGGCGGTCCCGGCCGCGAGCAGGCCGGCTGCCGCGACGGCCGCGGCGGCTGCGCGCAGTGACCGAGGGCCCGCGCCCTCGGGGAGCGCCAGGGCTCCTAGCACCGCCGTGGTGAGCCCGGCGAGGAACATCACCTGAGCGATCGGCAAGTCGGGGACGAAATGGTAGAAGGTGGCGACCCCCGCGTCGGGCCCGGTGTCCCAGGGGCCGGTGACGAGCGGCGAGATCTGCCAGTACGAGTGGCTGCCGCGGATGAGCTCGGTGCTGAGCGCAAGTGCGAAGAACGCCGCGATTGCCGCCAGCGGCGCGGTGAAACGGCTGGGGACCAGCGTCCCGGCAGCGAACCCGAGCGCGGACAGGGTCGGCAGGCTCGCGGCCGCGACCGCGGCCGGCCACCACAGCGGCCCGCCCCAGCTCGCCTGGTGCGCGGTCACCCCGTAAAGGACGGCCAGGCAGCCCAGGTAGCCCGCCATTGCCCAGCTCGTGGTGGCGGCCCAGGCGGTGAGCCGCTCGGCCCACCGCGGCCGGGCACTGATCGTCACCAGGTCGGTGGTGCGGCGCCGGGCTTCCCGGGATCCCATCCACGCGGCCGCGCCCACGACCGGTGCGATGAAGTCCGTGATCGCTCCGCTCTGCATGCTCGTCGCGCGCAGGTTCCACAGCGGCGGCATGGCCATGGTCTTGCGGTAGGTAGTGAGCCAGAACAGCGCGATGGCTACCGGCAGCATCCACAGCATCGCGCTGTGGCGCAGCTCCAGGCGAAGCAGCCGGGCCGCCGCCAGGCCGGGCCTGCGCATGACCGGCAGCAGCCCGGACGGGGCCGGAGCGCTCGCGGCGGTCACGACCGTGCCGCCGCGAGGACTGCGCTGTACCCGCGCTCCAGCGGCGCATCGCCGACGCCGCAGCCTTCGCCGCGAGCGGCCAGCTCGCCGGGCGTGCCGTCGTAGACGATTTTCCCCTGGTCCATCAGTACGACCTGGGCGCAGGCGGCACCGACATCCTCCACCAGATGCGTGCTGACCACCACGGTGGCCCGCTGGCCCAGCGCCCTCAGCAGGGCACGGAACGCCACCCGCTGCTCCGGGTCCAGCCCGGCCGTGGGCTCATCCAGCAGCAGCAGCTCCGGCTCGTTGACGATGGCCTGCGCGATCCCCACCCGCCGCAGCATGCCCCCGGACAGGGTGCGCAGCTTCGCGTTAGCCTTGCCGCCGAGCGCGGTCCGGTCGACCGCGATCGTCACCGCCGCCGGGATCCGCGCCGGCGGCATCTCCTTCAGCAGCGCGAAGTACTCGACGAACTCGGCGACGGTGAATCCCGGGTAGTAGCCGAGGCTCTGCGGCAGGTAGCCGAGCCGACGGCGGATCTCCCGCCGCGGCCCGTAACTGCCCGGATCGCGGTCGAGCAGCCGCAGCCGGCCCGAGGTCGGTGGGATCGCCGTGGCCATCATCCGCAGCAGCGAGGTCTTGCCTGCGCCGTTGGGCCCCAGCAGCCCGAGCACCCCAGGTCCGGCGTGCAGGTCCACCCCCGCCACCGCCATGGTGCGGCCGAAGCGCCGGGTCAGACCGGCGATCTCGAGATTCATGAGGCGCCTCCGGAGCAGGTGCTTTGATGCAGCGCGACACGCGGCGGAAAGCACCGCAGCTCAAGACTGCCCGGCGGGCCGTGGCAGGGTCGTCACACCAGAGAGCTGAATCGCCGGTCATACCACGCAGGCAGTCCGGCCCGGGCCAGGACCGAACTGATACCTAGGTATGACCACGCAGGCGTGATGAGCAGGCAGCCCGGCGGATCTACGCTGAGATCGTGGAACCGAGGCCCGGCATCACGACGGCAGGCGACGGCGCCGGCGGCGCGGTCTATGCCCGGGTGAGCCGGGTCTGGCGGGGCCTGATCCAGGTACTGGCCGGCCCTTCCCCGGCCCCCTCCTGGAGATGGCGCTCACAGCAGGAGCGCCGGGCGGCTTACGCCGCGCTGGCGATGGCGACACTGGCGCTCTGCATAGTCAACGCGGGCGAGATCCACGGGGTTGTCGGCCTGCACGGCATGCTGCCGCCCGGGCGCATTCCGGTGGGCCAGCTACCGCCCAGCCTTGGGCAGCGGGTGCTCGCTGCGGCGGTGGTGGCACCGCTGCCGCTGTCGGCAAGATTTCCAATGCTGGCCTGGCGGACCGGATGGCTCGCGCTGCTGCTGACCCCGCTGGTACCTGCCGCCTGGTGGGGAGGCTGGCCATGGGGCCCGCCGCAGCTGCTTGCCCTGCTCGGGGCGTTCGCCCTGGCAGGGGTCCGCCAGCCGCGGCTGGAACTGTGGTGGATGTGGGCGCTCACCCTCGTTCCGTGGTGGCTATGGCTCATCGCAGACGTGCCCGACTTGAACGGCGCGGCCAGCGCCACCATCGCGTTCGCCACCGTGGCGATCGCGGTAGACAGCATCGGTTCCAGGCTGTGCGCCCAGCAGGCCCTGGCGGCCCAGACCGAGCGCGCAGAGGCCGAGCGGACGCAGCGGGCCGCGCTGGAGGAGCGCACCCGGATCGCACGGGAGCTGCACGACATCGTCGCGCACCGCATGTCGCTGATCGCGGTCCGGGCGGAGAGCGCGCCCTACCGCTTCAGCGGGCTGCCCGAGTCGGCCCGCGCCGAATTCGGCTCGCTGAGCAAGGAGGCCCGCGAAGCGCTGACGGAGATGCGGCGGCTGCTCGGCGTACTGCGCCACGATCAGACTGCGGCCCTTGCCCCGCAGCCGCAGCTGGCGGACCTTCCCGCGCTCGTCGACTCCGCCAGGAAAGCCGGCGTATCGGTCCAGCTGTCGGTACCGCCTGCACTGGGCCAAGTGCCTTCCGGCGTCGGGATATGCGCGTACCGGATCGTGCAGGAATCGCTGTCCAACGCCAGCCAGCACGCCCCCGGAGCCGCGGTCACCGTGTCGGTGGGCCGTGATTCTGGCACCGTCATGCTGCGGATTGCCAACGGCCCCGGCGAGACTGCTGTCGCGTCGCCGAGCCAGCGCGGGCCGGGGCACGGGCTGACCGGGATGCGCGAGCGGGTGGCACTGCTCGGCGGCTCGCTGTCGGTAGGACCGGAGCCCGACGGCGGGTTCGCCGTGTCGGCCGTCCTCCCGCTCGGTGAGACGGCATGACGGCCGACACCGTGGCAGGCGGAGCCGGGGCAGGCGGACGCGTGGCAGGCGTGGGCGGGGCGGGCGGCAGCGGAGCGGGTGGAGGCGTGACCACGCGGTGCGTGATCGCCGACGACCAGGCCGTGGTGCGGGAGGGCATCGCCGCGATACTCGCCGCTCAGTCAGGCCTGCTCGTGGTGGGTCAGGCCGCCGACGGCGCCGAAGCGGTCAGCCAGTCGCAGCACCTGCAGCCTGACGTCATCTTGATGGACGTGCGGATGCCGGTCATGGACGGATTGCAGGCAACCCGCCAGATCCTCGGCGGCGCAACCGGGCCGGGCCAGCCGCGAGTGCTGATGCTCACCACCTTCGACCTCGACGACTACGTGTATGACGCGTTGCGGGCCGGTGCCAGCGGCTTCCTGCTCAAAGACGCCACCGCCGCCGAACTGGTACAGGCCGTTCGCGTGGTGGCCGCCGGCGACGCGCTGCTCGCTCCGTCGGTAACCCGGCGGCTGATCGCCGACTTCGCCCGTCGGCCGCGCCAGCACCCGCCGTTCCCGTCGGCGCTCGGCGTCCTCACCCAGCGGGAATCCGAAGTGCTGCGGCTGATTGCCCATGGCCTGTCCAATGCCGAGATCAGCGAGACCCTGGTCATCGCCGAGCAGACGACCAAGACCTACGTCGGCCGCATCCTTGCCAAGCTAGACCTCCGCGACCGCGCCCAGGCCGTCGTGCTCGCCTACGAAACCGGCCTCGTCACCCCCGGCGGATCAGACCCAGCGTGCCTATGATCGATGCGTCGATGCCGTCGGTCGGGGGTCGTTTGATGGGTGGCTGGCGGTATCCGGCGGCGGGCGGGACGCAGGACGTCTTTTTCGACCGTGCGGCCGCGCGGCAGCTGCCGACGATCGTCGCGGGGGATGGCATCTACCTGATCGACGATCGGGGCAGGCGTCTGCTCGATGTCTGCTCGGGTCCGTTCCTGGCCTCGCTTGGCCAGGGCAACGAGCGCGTGCTCCAGGCCATGCTTGAGCAGGGCAGGAGGCTGACGTACACCTATTCCCGGACGACCAGGCATCACGCCAACGCGGCGCTCACCGAGCGGCTCGCCGCGCTGGCGGGCGCCGGATTCGAGCGGGCTCACCTGACCTCGGGTGGCTCGGAGGCCGTCGAGATGGCGCTGAAGTTCCTGCGGGCCCATGCCGTCGCGTCCGGGCAGGCTCAGCGCCACCGCGTGATCTCGCTGATGCCCGGTTACCACGGCGCCACGCTCCAGACGCTCGCCCTGAACGGCGACGTCGCGGTACCGGCGCTGTGGGGTTCCATGGCCGTGAGCTCGGAGAAGATTCCCGCCCCGCTCACGTTCCGGGCGGCCAGCCCGGAGTCGGCGGCCGCGGCGAGCCTGGCCGCACTCGAGGAGACGATCGACCGGATCGGCCCGGACCAGGTTCTCGCGTTCGTGCTGGAACCAGTCGGCGGCCAGGCCTCCGGCGTCAACGTCCCGCACCCGTCGTTCGCCCGCGGGGCGCGTGCCATCTGCGACCGGCACGGCATCAAGCTGGTGTTCGACGAGAGCGTGTGCGCCGTCCGGACGGGGCGCTTCCTCGCGGCCCACCACGACACTGACGCGCTACCTGACGTGGTCGTGCTCGCGAAGGGCCTGGCCGCCGGCTACGCGCCGCTCGGCGCGGCACTGATGCCAGCCCGCCTGGTCGAGGAACTCGCGGAGACAACCGGGTTCGTCGTCTCCCACTCCTACGACGCCAATCCGATGGCCTGCGCCGCCGGCGCCGCCGTCCTCGACGAGATCGTCGAACACGACCTGATGGGCCGCGCCGAGCGGACCGGCCGGAGCCTGCGAGCCGGACTCGACGCGATCGCGCGGCGCTCGCCGCTCATTGGCGACGTCCGCGGCCGGGGGCTGCTGCTCGCGATCGAGCTCGTCGCCGACAAGGACACGCTCGCCCGATTCCCGGCAGGCATCGACCCGGGCTCGGTTGTCCTGCGTCACGGCCTGGAGCACGGTCTCCTGCTGTACTCCCGGCGCCAGAACAGCGGGCACTTCGGGGACTGGCTGCTGATCGCCCCGCCGCTGGTGATCAGCCCCGAAGCGTGCGACGACCTCCTCAGCGGTCTCGAGTCGGCTCTGGCCGGCGCGGCAGCCGAGCTCCTGGCCAGCCACGCGGCGGAGCGCTGACCGGAGCCTGAGCCAGCCCCGATGGTCAGTCAAGCTCGGAAGACGGCGCGATGGCGTCGGCGGCGACCTCGACCGCGAGATCGTGCCCTGCGCCGCTCAGGGTCCGGCTCACCCTGCGGAGCCGCTTGCGCTGCTTGGGGTCGGTCTCGTGGCGTGCGGCGACCTTGAAGCCGTCGGCGAGCCGGGCGATGAGGGCTTCCGGCCCCGGCCACTGCCCGGCGATGCGCTGCCCCGCCGCGCTGACTGTGCCCGCGTGGCCGCCTGGGCCTTCGGTCTGCGCGACGAGGGTGTTGACTGCCTCTTCCACCGTGGCGCTCAGCTGGTCAGGATCCAGGCTCTGCAGCAGCCCGCTGCGCTTGAGCTCACGATGGATCAGATGCGATGACCGGGCGATGGCGGCCGCCACCTTACGCTGCTTGAGTTCGGCCAGTAGCTCACCGAGCATCCGGATCGCGGTGTAGTCAATGTCAGAAATGCCGTTGGCGTCCAGCACGAGGGCGTGCACCGGCTCGGCCGCCGTGTCGAGCATCTGGAGAATCCGCAGCCTGACGTACTCGGCGTTGCCGTACCACAGCGGCGCATAGATCAAGAAGACGAGGACGCCGGGAACCTGCTCGGTCGGGCGGCCGATGTCGGGCGGGATCCAGTGATCCGTGCCGGGCTCGCGGCCGAGGATGACGCCGCTCGGCCGGGCGGCGCGGCGGGTCCGGTCGGCCAGGGACAGCAACAGGGCCACCACGACGCCCGTCTCGATCCCGAACAGCGACACGGCAAGCAACGCGGCGACCGCGAGCGCGAACTCCAGCCGGTCGAAGCGCCGGATGGACTTGAGGTCACCAGCCCGGAAAAGGCGAGTGGCGATGAACAGCAAGATGGCGCCGAGCGTGGCGTCCGGCAGGTCCTTCAGCAGCCCGGGACCGGCGAGAACCACAGCGAAAACCAGAACGGCCGCGATCACGCCGGTGAGCTGCGACCGGCCGCCCGCGGCGAGCACCACCTGGGTGCGGGGCGGGCTGGAGTTGACGGCGAACGATCCGGTCAGGCCCGCGGCCAGGCTCCCGGTCCCGATGGCCACGAGGTCCCGGTTCATCTCCCCGGCATCCAGGGAGCTGGCTCCGGTGGCGCGCACGACGGCGGACGTCTGTGCCAGGCAGACGAACGCGACGGTCAGCGCCGGACCGATGAGCTGCCTGACGTCAGCCAGCGATGCCGAGGGAAGCGCGAAGGCGGGCACGCCACCGTGGATCGGACCGAGCACTGCCACGCCATGAGAGGTCAGCCCGAGCACGGCAACCGCCAGGATCGAGAGGACGAACCCGATCAGCGCGCCGGGAATCCGGCGATCGACGTGTTCGGCGAGCACGACCAGGGCGAACACAGCCGCGGCGATCGCTATCGACCAGACGTTGGCATGGCCGATCTGCTCGGCGACCTTCTGCAGCCGGGCCAGCAGCGTGCTGCCGCCGCCCGGCAGTCCCAGGATGGCGGGGATCTGGCGGACCGCTATCTGGACGGCGATCCCGGCGAGGACGCCGGTGATGACGGGCGTGGAGAGGAACTCGCTGAGCCACCCAAGCCGCAGCAGGCCGTTTGCGATGACAAGCGCGCCGGCCATGAGGGTGAGGAAGGAAACCAGGTGGACGTAGCGGGGCGTTCCGGCCGCCGCGAGACCGGCGACGCCGGCGGCAAGGATGGGGGCGATGGTGGAATCGGCGCCGACGGACATCTGGCCGCTGCGCCCGAGAACGGCGTACAGCAGCGACCCGGCCATGAATGCGTACAGACCCGCGGTGGCGGGCATGTACGCCAGCTTGGCCGTGGCAATCTGCTCGGGCACGGCGATGGCCACCAGAGTCAGCCCGGCCACCACGTCCGGCCGTAGCCAGGATGCCCGGTAGGCACGCAGGCTCGGGAGAATCAGCGGCACATTCCTCGATCGCATCCCGACCACTCACAGCGTGCTGGCGGCAGTTGGGATCGACTATCTCACCCATCATCGCCGCAGCCCCGGGCACGTCATCGCGGGGCGCGGGACTCATCATCCGGATCGGGTGTGCTGGCCAGGTAATCGGCGAGGCGGTCGAGGCGCCGTTCCACCGTGGCGCGCCGCTGCGAGATCCAGGCCTCCGCTCGTTGCAGGACCG
>Ga0335077_10001577_pt1 | contig 27187 bp, 22 predicted proteins | sample Lox_Sample_31_FD_207151 | JGI IMG/M metagenome (GOLD analysis project Ga0335077, IMG submission 207151) | Soil microbial communities from Loxahatchee National Wildlife Refuge, Florida, United States - Lox_Sample_3.1 | ecosystem: Environmental > Terrestrial > Soil > Wetlands | place: USA... | reverse complement strand
AGATACGATACTACGCGCTCGGTACCCCCGTAGAGCCGCGGCGGTACGCTTTCATAGAGGGGCGCGACCTGCGCGATCCGCATCTGGCGGCGGATGGGGGCGGTTGTCATGTGCCTATTCCATAAGCCTCATCACACGCCGAGCAACCGGCGTGCCGCCCGCTCAGCTACCGGTCGCTCGTCAGCTGCTGCCCCCGCGCAGCGCCGCGAATTCGGCGCAGAAGTGTGTCACGCCAGACTGCCCGTCGTGCGCTGACGCGTGTTGCTCCAGATCACTTCCCCGATGCCGAGCAGCGCCAGTATCGCGCCGTAGACCACCCAGCGCCGATCACCGACCATGAAGCCGACACGAAAGGCGAGGTTGAGCCCCTGCAGGATCCATACGATTCCGAAAGCCATCATCGCAAGCCCGATGAGCGTGCTCACGATTCTCATCAGGACGTTGAACGCCGTGCCCATGTGCCCGTGTCTCCTTGAGCAAGTTCGCCAGATCAGTATGGCCGCAGTTGCGGCTGGGCACCAGACTCTGCCGCGGCGCTGCCGGAGCGTACGCGCAACCGCAGGCGCTCGCGGGCTGCGCGCGCCGGCATCACGCGCGATCCCAGGAGCTCGATGAGCCGCACCGCACGCTCGACCAGCGCGGCGTTGGAAGCAAGAACACCTCTGTCCAGATAGAGATTGTCCTCCAGCCCGACGCGCACATGGCCGCCGAGCAGGACCGACTGCGCGACCATGGGCATCTGCATGCGCCCGATCCCGAAAGCGGACCAGTGTGCCCCCGCGGGCAGCGCATCCCGCATGGCGGACATCGCCTCGGCCGTTGCAGGGGCTCCGTACTTGATGCCAAGGCAGAGTTGAAACAGCGCGGGCCGATCGATCAGGCCTTCGGCGATGAGCTGCTTCGCAAGCTCGATGTGCCCGAGCTCGAACGCCTCGATCTCCGGCCGGACGCCTTTTTCCTGATAAGCGCGCGCCATGCGCCGCAGGTATTCCGGCGTGGTGACGTAGAGCGCTTCGCCGAAGTTCAGCGAACCGCAATCGAGGCTGCCGATCTCGGGCTCGAGCTCCAGGATGTGCGCCATACGCTCCTGAGGGCCGACGCAATCAGTCCCTGCCAGGAAATCGAGAGGCGCCTGCTCCGGGCCGAGCAGCAGATCGCCACCCATGCCTCCGGTCAGGTTGAGGATGACCTCGGTGCTGCGGCTACGGATGCGATCGACGACCTCGCGGAACAGTGCGGGGTCGCGGCTTGCGGCACCCGATGCAGGATTGCGCACGTGCAGGTGAACGATGGCGGCGCCGGCGGCATGTGCCTCGAGGGCTGCGGTCGCAATCTGCTGCGGTGTGACGGGCACGTGCGGATTCTTGCCGACCGAATCGCCCGATCCCGTGACCGCGCAGGTAATGAAGACCTCGTTCGCCATCATCGCGGCACCTCATTTCATGTGCTTCCAGTCCTTGAGAATCTCACGCGCGGCATTGTGACCGGGAATGCCGGAGACGCCCCCGCCGGGATGACTGGACGAGGCGCACTGATAGAGACCCCTGACCGGCGTGCGATAGTCCGCCCAGTGGGGCACGGGACGCTGCCAGAAAAGCTGATCCGCGCTCAGCTCGCCGTGAAAGATATGCCCCTGCGGCAGACCCACGATGGCCTCGAGGTCCGGCGGCACCAGGGTCTCGACATCGATGATCTGCGTGGAAAAGCCCGGCGCCATCTCATCGAGCACCTCGAGCGCCGTCCTGGTGAGGTTCGGCTTCTCGCTCGCCCACGAGGCGCCCCCCTTGAGCTCGTAGGGCGCGTGCCCGCCGAAGATGTTGATGACGTGCTTGCCGGCGGGAGCCAGAGAGTCGTCGACGATGGTCGGGACGACGGGCGTGAGAAACGGCCGGCGTGAGTACCAGCCGTACTTCGCATCGTCGTACGCGCGCTCGAGGTAATCGATTCCGGGTCCGATGTGGACGTACGTCGGATAGGGAAAGCCGCTCACGACGGGATCGAAGGCGCGATAGCGCGGTGGCGCATGCGCGGCGATGTTCATCTTGAAGGCCGTCGAGAAGGTGCGAAACGCATCGATCTCGCGCAGCAGCTCGGGTGGCAGATGCTCGGGGGCGATGAGCCGCCTGAAGAGGGTCTTCGCCGTGGCGTTGGAAGCCACCAGCCGCGCCTGCCATTCACGACCATCCGTGGTGCGCACGCCCGTGGCGCGTCCATTGCGCACCTGCACCTCGGCGACCGGAGCGTCGGTCACGATCTGCATGCCGAAGCGCTCGCCCGAGCGCGCAATCGCGGCCGTGATCGCACCCATACCGCCCCGCACGAAGCCCCAGCCGCCCGCCCCCTGATGCTCGCCGAGCAGGTGATGCATGATCACGTACGCGGTACCCGGAGAGCGTGGCCCGGCAAAGGTGCCGATCGAGGCATAGTAGGCGAGCACCGACTTGATGACGTCGTGCTCGAACCACACCGAGAGATAGTCATAAGCGCTCTGCGCCAGGAGGTCGATGAGCCGGTAGGCACGCTCGCCGACCTTGCGGTGCCGCCACAGAAGCGCTGCGCTCTGTTTGAAACTCTTCCAGCTGCGCTTGACGGGATCGACCGGTGTCTCGAACAGCAGGCGCCGCACGAGCGCCGCGGACTCTTCGAGCTCGCGCGCGAACTGCGGATAGATTTCCGCATCGTGGCGCGAGAAGCGCGCGAACTCCGCCTGCGTCTTCCGTAAGTCGTCGCTGAAGATGATGTAGTCATCCCCGCCCAGGGGACAGAACAGATCATTCGCCGGCAATACTTCCAGACCGTACGCGGCGAGCTCGAGATCGCGAATGATCCGCGGATGCAGCAGGCTCATCACGTACGAGAAGCGCGAGCCGCGAAATCCGGGGCTGAATTCCTCCGTCACGGCCGCACCGCCGATGAGGGGACGACGCTCGAGGATCAGCGTCTTCAAGCCCGCCTTGGCGAGGTAGGCACCGCACACGAGCCCGTTGTGACCGGACCCGATGACGATGACATCGTATTGGCTGCTCAAGCGCGGACCGCGATCCGGCCCGCATCGCGGTACCGGATCAGCGGGCCTTTCTGGTGGCTTAGAACTTCTGTGAGAACTCCAGCGTGATCGTGCGCGGCTGCGTCGGCACGATGTAGGGCTGCGGATCGACCACGGGGTTGGTCTGCGTGAAGCGCGAGAGCTGCGCCCGCTTATCCGCCACGTTCGTCACCTGCAGCTGCAGCATGAAATCCTTGTACGTCACCCCGCCCACCATGTCGATCAGGGCGTATGAGGGCATTACACCGACGATCGCCACCTCGTCCTGGCGCAACAGAGGCGACGTCTGCGTTTGATAAACTCCCGTCACCTGCGCGTAGGGCGAGAAGTCACCGATTGGATTGAAGGTGTAGCGGGCAATGAGATTGCCCTTGAACTTCGGCGTGATCGGAAGGTTGGTTCCCGCCGGGGCCTGCGGACCGATCCACGCGCCGCCGGGCAAGTATGGAGCGTCGGTCGACTGAGTCGGACAGGACGTGACGCCCTGCGTGCCGCAGTAGTCCTGCGTGAGCACCGGATCCAGCCACGTGAATGCCGTGCTGAGCATGAGATTGTTGGTCGCAGCCCATTGCAGCTCGGTCTCGAAGCCTTTGATACGAGCGTTACCGCCGTTCGCCACGATGTTGACGCTGTTCGGCCCGAGGAACGAGAACTGGAAGTTCTTCCAGTCCTCCCAGAAGAGCGCGCCGTTGAAACGCAGTCGGTGATTGAACCATTGTGTCTTCCAGCCGATCTCGTAGTTCGTCAGGAAGTCCGCCTTGTAGGGGCCGATGCCCTTCACCGCCGTGCGGTTGACGCCGCCGGGACGGAAACCCTTCGAGTACGTGGCGTACATCAAGGCATCCGGTGTGAACTTGTAGGTCAGATTGACGCGCGGCACGTTGCCGGTGTCGCTCGTCTCATTGTTGAGATTCGTGCAGGGTGCGTACGGCGTGATCGGATACGGCAGGAAGCAGCCGGCCATGCCCGACGAGTAGCCGCTCAAGGCGTTGTAATTGAGCGAGTAGCCGTAGAAACCATCGAGCGTGTTGTCGTACTTGTAGAAGCGAATGCCGCCCGTGAGCTCGAGCTGCTGGGTGATATCCCACGTCACCTGCGCGAATACCGCCTTGTCGCGATCCACGCGCTGCTCGTCGGTGAGCCAGATGGTGTTGTGCAGCGTCGGGATGGAGAGCGAGTCAGCGAAGCCAGCCGGGTTTTCCGGTCCGCCATACGGATTTATGAAGCCATAACCCGGCATGACGTACTGCTCGAAGATGTTGTGCAGCTGGCGCTGGATGAACAGTCCGAGCGTGCCCCTGACGGGCAGATCCGCCGGAGTGCTCACGCGGAGCTCGTGGCTCCACTTCTGGAAGTAGCCCTTGGTGTTCACCAGTTCCTGCGCCATGATCGGCGTGCCGGCGTTGCCGACCCAGAGCGCGCCTGAGCCGTAGGCCCGATCATAGAATTCCGTATAGTCGCTGTAGTCGGCGAGCGAGTGCACGTCGCGCTTCATGAAGGCGCCGGCGTAGACGATGTCGAAATTGCTGACGTGGCCTTCGATGGTCAATGCGCCCTGCCACCAGGTATCATCGGAGTTCTCGGGGCCGAAGTGCGCCACTTTCAGGTCACCGACCGCGGGATCGTAGGCGAAGAAACCCTCGGTGGTGAGGCTCTGCCCCATGAAGGTGGGCGTCACCGTCCAGTTGTCACCGAGGTTGAAGAGCAGCGACATGCGACCGCCGCGGGTCTCCGCGGTGTTGTAGTCGTTCTTCACCCAGGCGGCATTGCTGATCGCACCCGCGCCGACCGTCCCGACCGTCGGGCACGCCGCGGTCGAGGGCGTCTGGCCCGCCCACGTGGGAAAGGTGCGGATACCGTTCTCGATACACGCCGTCGTGTTCGTGCCGGCCACGTTGCTGATATAGCCCGCATCGTGCACGTCCCAGGCGACGAGGCGCACGGCCGCCGACGGGGTGATCGGGATGTTGACGTAGCCCTGTGCCTCGTAGCCGGTGCCGCCGTGGTCGACCTGGTTCACCTGCAGGTCGTAGCTCGCAGAGAACTTGGTCGGGTCGGCCTTGTTGCTGATGATGCGCACCGTGCCCGATTCTGAGCTCGCACCGTAGAGCGTGCCCTGCGGCCCCTCCAGCACCTCGATGCGCGCCATGTCGTAGATATGCACATCGACCGTGCCGTCGATGGTTGTGACCGGCTGCTCATCGAGATAGGTGCCCACGCTCGGCTGCGGGCCCGAGTGGTTACCTTCACCGCCGCTGACGACGCCGCGGATGTAGACGTGCGAGAGGCCCGGCTGAGCATTACCGCCCTGCCCGATGCCGCGCAGATAGGAGACGCTCGGCGAGTACTTCACGTAGTCGTCGAGGCCGCTGATGCTCAGCTCGCTGAGCTTCTGATTGTCGAGCACCTCGATGCTGATCGGAACGTTCTGCACGTTCTCGCTGCGCTTCTGCGCCGTGACGATCACCTCCTGGAGACCACCCGCCTCGGCGGCGGCCGGCGCCGCTGGCGGCGGCGCGTTCTGTGCATGCGCGAGCGGCATGCCTACGAGTAGCGCCGACGCAACAGGTAGGCCCCTCTTCACGATGAAAGCGCGCTTGCCCGCTTGGGTGCGCGCGAGTTTTCGCCGTCGACTGCGTGTCATCGGCCGACCCCTTGTGTTGTTTCTGCACCCCCCAAGATGTCGAGTATGCAAATCGCCCGAATTAATTGTCAAAAGGAATCTGGTACGCGCGGATACGCTGGTAGGACCGCTCCAAGGGCTGCCTTGAGTGGCTCGAGCCAGGGCTCGTAGTTACGCCAGTGCTCCATTCCTTCACGAAAGAGGGGCTGGCGCACCTGCTCGGAGCTTGCGGTACGCACCGCGCGCTCGTTCTCATGAAATCTGAGACACGCCACCTCGAACGGCAGTCGACAGTACGCAAGCAGCCGGCGCAGCTCGGTCTCGGGATCCTCGATCAGATTCTCATAGAAGACGCGGTGTACGCGGCCCGGCAGCACCGCATCGAAGTGCGCCATCAGCTCGACGTAGTTGCGGTAGGAGTGGCCGATGTCCGCGAGATCGTATGCAAAGCTCTGACCACGCGCGAAGTGCTGTTTGAAGCAGGAGAAACCGCAGCCAAGCGGGTGGCGCCGCGCATCGATGATCTTGGCGTTCGGCAGCATGAGCTGGATGAGCCCGACATACATCCAGTTGTTGGGCATCTTGTCGATGAAGAACGGCGCCTCGCTCTTGCGTAGCGGACGCGTGCTCGATAGATAGCGCTCGCCAAGCTCAGTGAGCTCCGCGTGCGTCAGCGACGCCACCGCCTGCAGAAACGGCGCCCCCGCCTCTTGCGCCTTGCGCCCGGCGAGCTCGCGAGCGATCTGCGGCACGTCGGGCAGCTCGATCGTACCCTCGACCTGCGAGTGGCTCGCGAGCATCTGCTCGAGCAGCGTCGAGCCGGCGCGCGGCAGGCCGAGGATGAAGATGGGATCGGCAGCCGGCGCACCCGCGCCGGCGCGCTGCGCGAAGAACTCGCGAGTGAAGAGCTCCTTGCAGCGACGTACATAGGCCGCATCTTCCTGCGCACTGTAAGCGTGCGAGCTGCGGTGCAGCGCGTTGCCCTGCGCGTAGTGTCCAAAGGACTCCTGATAAGAGCCCGCATCCTCGAGCGCTTTGCCGAGCGCAAACTCGAAGTGCACACGATCCTCGGCGCTGAGATCGGTACGCTCAAGCGCTGCGCGCAGCGCGCCGAGCTCGGCCTCCGAGAAACGAACCGTCTTGAGGTTCGCAAGACTCCAGTACGCCTCGCCGAGCGTGGGCTCCATGGTAATCGCGCGGCGGTAGGCCGCAATGCTGTCGCCCTGGCGGCCGGCGGTCTTCAACGCATGACCGTAGCTCATCCAGATCTTCGGCTGCTGCGGAAAGTCCTCGAGCACCGCCTCGTAGACCTGCATGGACTGTGCGTACTCGCCCAGATGCGCCAGGGTTGCGGCCTTGAGATTTCGATATCCCGGGTCGCGCGGATTGCGTGCGAGGAGCCGCTCGACCTGCACGAGTGCAGCGGCGGCTTTTCCCTGACGATTGAGCACCGTCGCATAGTTGTGGCGCGCGGCATCGAAGCTCGGGGCGAGCTCGAGACATTTCTCGAGCAGCGCTTGTGCATCGGGGTAGCGACGCAGGCGCCCCGCGACTTCGGCCAGCATGCGCAGGGCCGCCACGTCGGTTGGGTTCGCCGCAAGGTGCGCCCGCAGTCGGTTATCGGCGAGCGGCAGCTGGTTCGCGACCAGCGCCGCCGCGGCCTCCATGAGTCGCGGATCCTTGTTGGCGGCTTTCAGGTATTGCGCACGAGCCTCGTCGGCGGCCGCGGCATCGCCCTGTGCGTCGAGCTGATCCGCGAGCAGCCGCCAGGCATCCGGCCAGTCGGACTTCAATTGTAGTGCGCGGCGCAGCGCTTGCACCGCCTCGCGTGTGCGCCCCGTCGCAGCGAGCGCGATGCCCAGCTCGAGGTGCACGGGCGCAGCCTGCGGCTGCTCGCGAGCGAGCGGCTCGAGCGTCTCGAGCGCCGCGTGCGTCTGACCGGCGATGCGCTGCGCGGCGCCGAGGATCAGCCGTGCATGGGGGTGCGCAGGTACGACTTTGAGGATTTCGCGCGCCTGCTCGGCGGCCAATTGGGGATCCTTCGCGAGCAAGCGCCCAGCGTGTGCGAGCGCAACCTCGAGTGTTCCCACGGGCTCGGAGGTATCGCTCATCGCATGTTCTGATACACGGCGCGGGCCGCCGACAGTTGTTCCATCACGTGCGTCTTCTCGGCCGCATTATTCCAGTCGGGATAGGCCGCCGTAGCCTCGCTCACCCGCTCGATCCAGGCGCTGAAGAAGGCGGCGTCCTGCGGTGAGCGCGGCCGCGCGCCGGCGATCGTGACGTAGATCGGGCTCGTGGTCGCATACACATACTCATCCAGCACCGGATAGCGCGCACCATCGGTTGAAGCCGCGAGCACGCACCATCCGGACTGGCCGAGATCCACGGTGCCGGTGAAATCGCCGCTCGCGATCGCCTGCTTGCGCACGAAGGAGCGCATCACACGGCCATTGCAGATGAGATCGAGATGCTCGACCGGCACGATTGACCGCAGACGCGCCTTGAAGGGTACGCGCTTCGCGGCCTGGTCATAACGCAGCTCGTCGCCGATCTCAGCATTCCCCAACGTGAGCCCGAGCAGCGGCCCGTTGGTTGCAAAGGTACGCCCCTGTTTGATGGCGGCGGCGAACTCGGCAGGGGTGAGACCTGAAGCGGGCAGGCGCGCATAGACGCGGTTCATGCCCACGGGACCGCGCAGGGAGGCGAAGTTGGCCATGGCGTCCGTGCCCCCCGCCGCGGGAAGGTGAAAGCCGAGATTCAGCAGGCGATACCAGACCGCCGCGGTGAAGCGATGATCGCTGAAGCCGAGGATCTCCATGTAGTCGACCTTGCCCAGGGCCGCATCGACCGGCAGCTCCATGGTGAGCGTCTCCTGGGTTGCATAGGGATGCGGCTCCGTGTCGAAGGGGTGCACGTAGCCGACGAGTCCTCCCTTCGCGTGCGCGAGATCCGCCACATCGGCGTTCGTCGGATAGAGGCTCGAGGCGGCCGTGTGCGGATAACCCGAATAGCCCGGGAGAATTACACCGCCCTCGAGGTCCAGCAGCCCGAGATGACCCCAGTAGCTCGTGTGAAACTCTTGACCGTGCACTATGAGCGTATCGGGCAGGGAGGCCGGGTCGAGCAGGAGTCCGTTGTAGGCGATGTCCGGGAAGCGTTGCTCCTTGTTGACGATCAGCGACTCGACGACATTCAGATCCTCGGCGCGTGCCTGGACGACGAGGTGCGCCGGTGTGTTGCGATAGGCTCCACCGTAGTTCATATGGACATGCACATCGCCGCTCACCCAGCGCCCCGCGGCGGGAACGGTAAGGACACCCTGGTCCATCGACACGGTGAGCTCGCTCGCTCGACCGCTCGCGACTTGCAGCTCGCGCTGCTCGAGTCGCCGCCCGAAGCCGTGCATGATCTCGATACGTATCGCGCCCACGGGAGCATCGAGCGTCACATCGCCCAGCGCGGCGAAATAGTGAGCCTCGAACTTGCGCTCCCGCCGGTCGAAGCCGTCATCGGCCTGGATCCACGCATCGGCCGGCGCGTGGAACATCCCGGCCGCATCGGTGATGCTGATGCGTGCGGCGGCTGGCTGCCCGCTGCCATCGAGCAACGTGACATGCAGTCGTCCGTGGGGGGCGCGATAGCGCCGCTCGCCAATGTGCAGCGGCTGAGGCTCACCGCCGGGAATCGGCACGATCTCGATACCGGTATTGCCGCCGCGATTCGCGATGAAGGCGATCCGCGTGCCATCCGGGGACCAGCGCGGATTGATCTGGTCCCAATCGCCGTAGGTGAGCGCGATCGCATCGCCGCCGCCGGCCGGGATGAGCCACAGATTGTGCCACGAGCGGCCGGCGTAGGAGGCGTACACCACGCGACTGCCATCGGGCGCGAAGTCCGGGCGCGCGCGCCAGTTAGTCTCCTCGTAGTGAATCTCGTGCGCCGCCGCACCGGGCTGCGCTGCCATGCGCCACAAGCCGCCCGTGCCGTAGATGTGATTGCGATTGGAGATGTACAGCACCTCCTTGCCATCGCGCGACCACACCGGGCTGATCTCATGGTCGAAGGGACTGTAGTAGTAGCGCGGCAGAGGGCTGCGGCTCTCGCCCGTCAGCCGCTCGACGTGCGTGAGGCGGCCGGCGGAGAAGTCGCCCACGAACACGTGGAAGTGCCGGTTGAAGGCCGTCGAGACGAAAAGCAGACGCTTGCCGTCGGGCGAGAAGCGCGGCTCGACGTTGACCGCTGCATTCTGCAGCAACGGTTGGGTGCTGCCGCTCGCCGTGTCCAGCACCCACAGCTCGATCGCATCGTTGCGATACGAGCTGTAGACGATCCAGCGGCCGTCGGCCGACCAGTCGGGCTGGTAGTCATATGCAGTATCTGCCGTCAGCTGCTGCGCGACGCTCGAGCCGATGGCCTGGCGCCACAGGGACCCTGCCATCGAGTAGACGAGCTCGCGCGAGTCGGGCGACCAAGTGAGGCTGCTCGGCCCGCTCGTGAGCTGCGGCAGATACATTTCGCGATAGTAGTAAGGGTGCGGCAGATCGATCTGCTGCAGCACCGGCTGGCGCTGCGCGAGGCTTGCCGGACTCGCGGCGCCGAGAGCCATTGCGCTCAGCACACACACCAACGGCTTGCTCATGAGATCTCCGAGAGCGGCCGGCGGCGACGCCGCACCCAGAACGCACCGCCGTAAACGAGGACGCCCGAAGCGCCGAGTCCCACCGCCCAGCGCAGCGATGCGGTATCCGTGCCGATCACGACCCAGAGGCAATAGAGCGTGGCGAGGGCCGCGCCGCCCAGCCATACGAGCTCGCGGGCGCCGGGACGTGCGCGCTCGCCGCGCTTCCACAGCACGAGCACGGCAAGCGAGCAGGCAACGTAGAGCGGCAGGTTCGCGGCCGTCACCATTTGACTGAAGAAGGTGTAGATCCCGGCGGTCGACTGAGTGTAATTCGCGAGCAGCATGACGCTTGCGAGCACGCCGGTGAGCAGAAACGCGTAGGTCGGGGCGGCGTGTGAGTTCTCTGCACCGAGCAGAGCAGGCAGCGTGCCATGCCTAGAAAACGTCTGGGTGAGCTCACCTGTGAGCAGCGTCCAGCCATTCAGGGCACCCAGCGCACTGATCACGACGCAGACTGCCAGTAAGCGCCCGTACTGCGGGCCGACGTAGTGCGCGATCAGGTCCGCGAACGGCGCGCTCGATGTGGCCAGCTCCGCCTGCGGAACGAGCAGGATGGGGATGGCCGAGATACATAGGTAGATGAATGCGGTGATGAGCGTCCCGGCGAGAGTGGAGCGTGGAATGGTGCGCCCGGGATCGCGGACTCGCGCCGCCGGGATCGTCGCGCATTCGATACCGAGCATCGCGTAGAGCGCCGTGGTGGAGGCGAGCAGCAGGTCGTGCACCGAGAACGGATTCGGCGGCACGTGGGCCACGTACGCCGCGGGGCGCTTGTAAAGAAGCCACACACCGAACCAGATGACGGCGGCTTGCGGCACGAGCTTGAGCGCGGTCATCACCAGCTGGATTCCTCCCGCCGCGCGGACGCCGAACAGATTGATGAGCACGAAGAACCATACGAGCGAGAGCGCCGTGACCGAGGGCAGCCACGGCACCGTCGCGAGCGCGGGAACGAGTGGCATCAGGTAGCCGACGGCCCCGATCGCGAGAAACGCATTTGTCAGCCAGCACGAGATCCAGTAGCACCACAGGACGGCGAACGCCGCCGCCGGTCCGAAAGCCCGGTGGGTATAGGCATATGGCCCATCGTCCTGCGGGAAGCTGCGCGCCAGCCCCGAGAACACCACCGCCAGAAAGCAGCAGCCCACGGTCGTAACCAGCCAGGCCCAGAGCGCGTTCAGGCCCTGCGGCGCAAGCGAGGCCGGCAGCACGAAGATGCCTATGCCGATCGTGTTGCCGATCACCAGCGCGGTGCAGGTCCAGAAGCCGAGTTCCCTGGGCTCTTGGGTGGCGCTGTGCATGGGCAAGTCGCTCAGCCGGGAGCGAGCGCTTCTTGCAGCGCGACTTCGATCAGCGTCATGGCCTCATCGACGTGTGCGCGGGAGATCATGAGCGGCGGGATGAACCGCACGGTGCTCAGGCCGCAGGAGAGCAGCAGCAACCCCTGGTGGAATGCGCGCGTCAGCAACCGCTCGGCGAGCCACCCGGCGGGCTTGCGGCTCGCTCGATCCTCGACCAGCTCCATGGCGAGCATGAGACCCTTGCCGCGCACTTCACCGATGCAATCGAAACGGCTCTGGAGCTCGTGCAGACGTCCTTTGAAATACTCCCCGACGCTTGCGGCGTTGGCGGCGTACTCGCGCTCGACGAGATCGAGCGTAGCCAGTGCGGCCGCACAACAGAGCGGATTGCCTCCGAAGGTGTTGCCGTGTGCGCCGCGCGGCCACTTCTGCATGTGCCGCCGGCACGCCACGACGAGCCCGATCGGCAGGCCGGAACCGAGACCCTTCGCCAGGGTCATGATGTCTGCGGATACTCCGGAGTGCTGCGCGGCGAACATGCGGCCCGTGCGCCCGATGCCCGACTGCACCTCATCGAGCACCAGCAGCATGCCGTGGCGGTCGCACAGGCTGCGCAGCCCGGCAAGAAAACCATCGGGAGGCACGATGTAGCCGCCTTCACCCTGAATGGGCTCGACCACGATGGCGGCCACTTCGCTCGGCGGCACGTTGCTGACGAACAGGACGTTCTCGATGTACTCGAGCACCGCCCTGCCCTGATCCGCTCCGGAGAAGAGGGGCCGGTACGGGTTGGGATAGGGCACGTGCGTCACGCCCGGCATGGGGGGAAAGAAGCCCTTCTGCTGGGTGTACTTGCTGGCCGTGAAGGCGAGCGAGCCCATGGTGCGGCCGTGAAAGCCGCCCAGGAAGCCGATGAATCGCGGGCGACCGGTCACGTAGCGCGCGAGCTTCACCGCGCCCTCGACCGCCTCGGTGCCGCTCTGACAGACGAGAACCTGCACCGGCTCGCTCATGGGGGCGAGCGCGTTGATCTTCTCTCCGAGACGTGTCATCCGCTCGTGCCAGAAATCGCTCGAGATGTGCAGGAAGTCATCGGCGGCGGCCTTGATCGCCTGCACGACAGCGGGGTGCGCATGTCCGGTGCTGCACACGGCGATCCCCGCGGCGAAATCCAGAAACCGATTGCCGTCGACGTCCCACACTTCGGCGCCGCGGCCGCGCGCCATGACGAACGGATAGTCCCGCGGATACGAGGGAGTCGTCACTAAACGATCGCGCTCGATGAGTGCCTGCGCTTTGGGGCCGGGGAGCGGCGTACGAATATGGGGCGAAGACATGTGTGTCCCTCGGCGCCGCGTGCTCACTCGACCACGGTCTGAGACTGCTCGCGCAAGTATTGCGGCAGATAGTAGAAGGAGGCGATGGCCTTGCCGGTGCTGCCCGAACCCTTCCAGCCGCCGAATGGCTGATAGCCGGGCCATGCGCCTGTCGTGGCGCCCTGCGGGCGGTTCGCGTACGTCACACCCGCCTCGATGTGCTCCTGGAACCAGGCCACCTCGGCAGGCGCACCGTAGAAGCCGGCGGTGAGGCCGAGGCGCGACTCGTTGGCGAGTTGCATCGCCACGTCGCGCGATGCGACCCGATGCACCATCAGGATCGGCAGGAACATCTCCTTCTGCCACAGTGAATGCTCGAGGGGCGCCTCTGCAACGATGGGGCGCACGAAGAAGCCGCGCGCGAGATTGCCGCCGCGCAGCTGCTCCCCACGATTCAAGGTCCGCGCCCCCTGAGTCTTCAGCAGGTCAGCATAGCGCGCGTAGCTGTCGTAAGCAGAGCGGGTGGTCACCGGTCCCAGCCAATTCTCGCGACGTGCCGGATCGCCGATGCTGAGCGCGGCCGTCTGGCTCAGAATGCGCTCCAGGAGCGGATCGGCCACGTCGCGTTGCACGTACAGGCGCGAGAGCGCCGAGCATTTCTGACCGCCCATGCCGAACGCGGAGCGCACGATGCCCGTGGCCGCGCGCTCCAAGTCTGCAGCAGCGGTGACGATGCAAGCATTCTTGCCGCCCATCTCCGCAATGTACGGTCGCGGCGGAGTCCCCGACTGCAAAGTGCGTCCAATGTGGGTCCCCGCCTCGTAAGAGCCCGTAAAAGTCACACCTGCCGTGAGCGGATGCTCGATCAGCGCCGGACCAATCACATCGGCCGGACCGTTGAGATAGTTGAACACACCCGGCGGCAGCTCGGCATCGCGCAAACAGTCCGCGAGCAGGCGACCCGCCCAGGGTGTCGCACTCGCGCACTTCAGCACCGCGGTGTTTCCCGTCACCAGCGCGGCCGCCACCGGTCCGCCGGCGAGCGCGAAGGGGAAGTTGAACGGGTTGATCACGACCCACGGACCGTAGGGCTTCATCACGCTGCGATTGCGCGAGACGTAGCCGCTGACTGGGTCCTCGGGAAGCGGCCGGTCGAACCCGCCGCTCTTCTCGAAATCATCGCAGTACAGTTGAAAGAAGTCCGCGGTCTCCTGCGCCTCACCGAGCGCCTCCATGCGGTTCTTTCCCACTTCGAGCGTCAGCGCGGCCGCGATGTCGAACACCCGCTCGGCGATGATCTCCCCCGCACGCCGCAGCATCCGCATGCGTGTGGCGGGCGCGGTCTGCTTCCATCTCTGCCAGGCGCGCTGGGCAGCCTGCAGCGCCTCCTCCGCATCGCGCGCGCTCGCCGTGGCGAACTCACCCAGCAGCTGCTCCTGATCGGCCGGATTGCGTCCCGGCACGGTCTGCCCGGTGAGCCGGTCCTCACCCGCGATATGCAGTGCGTGTGTGGCACCGAGCCTTGTACCCAGGCGACTCATCGCCGCATCAAAGCGCGCATGCAGCTCAGGCGGAGGATCGAACATCGTCGAGTAGGTGAGCTTGAATGTCATGGGTATCCCCTCATGGAGCCGCGTGATGCCCTCATGGGGCCGCGAGCGGCAGCTCGCGCGGCACGACCTCGACCGAGGGCGCCTCGAGCTCGCGCGCGAACTTGTGTCCCGAGTAGACGGCTGCCTGGATCGTGCCGGGTGCGTAGCAATCGCCGATGCGCGTTACGCTCGCGACGCCCGCTGCGCTCAGCCGCTCGGGTGCCGCGGTGAGCGAGTCGTAGAGCGAGTCGATCGGCAAGCGGGCGGTGACGCTGATGAGGGAACGCGCCTCGCGCTCGGTGCGCACACCGGTCAGCTCGTTCACCAGCGTGAGCCGCGACTCGCTGAAGCCATTGATATTGGTGTGCGGGACCACCTCGACACCGAGGCGCGCCAGGCGCTGCGCAATGGGGAGTGCCTCCAGGGTGTTGGCCGTCCATGCTGAGGGAATGGGCGCAGGCGTGACCAGCGTCACGGCCAGGCCGATACCCACGCACCACTCCGCCAGCACGCCGCCCATGTAGTAGTGGTCGTCATCGAAGATGACGACCGGCCCCTCCGGGCGGCGACCCTCCATGATGTCATCGGGTGTGAAGACAGGCGCATTCGCAAAACCCGCGATCGGCTCACCGTTCGCTCTGCCGACGCCGTCGCGGCGCCACAGCGCGCCCGTAGCGAGCGCGACGTAGCGTGCTCCGAACTCAAGAATGGTCGCCGCGTCCACCGCGCTGTCGCGATAGATGTGAACGTTCGAGCGCTTCTCGAGCTGTCCGACACGCCAGTCGCGCACCCGTATCCATTCGCGCAGGCCGGGTAGCGCGGCCTCATGGCGCACGCGTCCTCCGAGCTCCGTCGAGGCCTCGGCAAGGTGGACTTCATAGCCGCGCTGCGCGGCGGCGAGGGCCGCCTCCAGTCCCGCGGGACCCGCGCCCACGACCAGGATGGTGCTGGTGGAGGCGCGCGGTGCGATGCGCTCGGGGTGCCAGCCACGGCGCCATTCCTCGCCGACCGTGGGGTTCTGCGTACAGCGCAGGTTCGAGCTCGTGTAATCGCTCGTCACGCAGATGTTGCAGCCGATGCACTCGCGGATGTCCTCGGGCCGGCCCTCCAGCAGCTTGCGCGGCAGAAAGGGATCCGCGATCGAGGGCCGCGCGGCACCGATGAAATCGAGCACCCCGCGGCGCACTTGACTCACCATCGTATCCGGCGAAGTGAAGCGGCCGACGCCTACCACGGGCTTGCTGGTGAGCGATTTGACGCAGCGGACGTATTCCTCCTGGTAGCCCTCCTTGGCGAAGCGCGATGTCTGGCTGTCGTTGACCCAGTCAGCGACGTTGATGTCCCAAAGATCGGGCAACTCCGCGAGCATCGCGATGATCTCGCGCCCCTCGCCTGCGCTCGTGATGCCGTCCGGGCCGAGCAGCTCATCGACGGCGAGCCGCACCGCCACCGCACAGCGATCGCCCACCGCCTCCTTCGTGTCCTCGATCAACTCGCGCAGCAGGCGCACGCGGTTCACGAGGCTACCGCCGTACTCGTCGCGACGCGCGTTCCTGCGGCGCTCCAGAAAGTGCATCGCGAGACTCAGATCGTGGCTGGCGTAGACGTAGACGATGTCGAAGCCCGCGCGGCGCGAGCGCAGCGCGGCCTCGCGATGCCAGCGCCGATAGGCGCGAATGTCCTGCTTGTCCATCGCGCGCGCCTGCACGGGCGCGAAGGTCGTCACCGGGCGGTGTGAAGGTGCGAGCGGGATCTCGCGCGTGGCGTGATTGGCGCTCGCGGGCCCGTGGTGCATGATCTCGATCGCAGCCAGCGCGCCGTGCTCGTGCACCTTGTCCGCCATGAGGGCGAGCGCCGGCAGATCCTCCTCCGACCACAGTCGACCCTCGTGGAACGGCTCACAGTCGCTCGTCGGGTGGATCTCCACTTCCTCGGTGCTCACCACGGCCCAGCCGCCTTCGGCCTTCACGCCGCGCAGCGCGGCGAGCGCGCGCGGCTGCGTCCAGCCCATGCCATTGCAATGCGGCACCTGATAGAAGCGATTCTTCGCCACGAGCGGTCCGATGCGCACCGGCTCGAACAGCACGTCGTAGCGCGGATCCCGGGCGAGATTGCGACCCTCGGTCATCGGACGTGCTCGCTATGGGCTGGCAAGGCTCTGCGCGACGGCGAGCTCGAGCCTCGTCACCAGCTCCGCCAGTTCCGCATCGGTCGCATTGTAGGGAGGCGCGACGATGATCGTGTCGCCCATGACCCCGCCGACATGGCCGGCGCATGGATAGACGATGAGCCCGTTGTGAAACGCGCGCCGTGCAATCGTGTGGCTCACGGCGCGCTCTCTCGGGAACGGCGCCTTCGAGACGCGATCGCGGACGAACTCGATGCCGATCAGAAAGCCGCGGCCGCGCACGTCGCCGACCTCCTCGAAGCGCTCCAGCGATTCTCGGAGCGCGCTCCTGAGCGCCTCACCGGCTGCCCGGACGCGCGGCAGCAGCCCCTCCCGCTCGATGATGCGCTGCACGGCGAGGCCCGCGGCACACGCGGCGGTGTGACCCGAATAGGTAAAGCCGGTGAGAATGGAGCTGTGCGCGGCGATTATCGTGTCACCGATTTCCTTGCGCAAAATGGTGGCGCCGAGCGGAATGTATCCGCCAGCCAAGCCCTTGGCGACAGCCATGATGTCGGGTCGTATCGCGTCGTGCTCGAGCGCCCGCCACGTGCCGCAGCGTCCCGAGCCGCACATCACCTCGTCGGCGATCAAGAGCACATCGTGTCGCTCACACACCTCGCGCACCGCGGCCGCGTATCCCGGCGGCGCGGGCACCACACCGGCCGCGGCGCCCACCACGGGCTCGAAGATGAAGGCCGCCACCTGTTCCGGGCCGAGTCTTTGAATGCATTCCTCGAGCTCGCGCGCGAGGTAGGAAACGAGCTCGGCGGCGGCGACGCCAGCTGCCGGGCGGTAGGCATTGGCCGCCGATACGAACGCGACATCGAGCAGACTGCGCTCGAAGGGACGGCGCCGCTCCGCGAATCCCGACACTGACAGCGCGCCGAGCGTGTTGCCATGATAGGAGCGCTCACGCGCTATGAAGCGCTGCTTGCTGCCCATGCCGCGCGCATTCCAGTATTGCAGCGCGACCTTCAGAGCCGACTCGACCGCCTCCGAGCCGCTGCAGCAGTACACGATGTGAGCGAAATCGTCGCGGCCGCAGTTGCGCAGGATCAGCTCGGTCAGCCCCTCGAGAGCATCGCTCGTGAAGAGGTAGCGGTAGGCGCATGCAACCTGCGCGAGCTGTGCGACGATCGCCGCATTCACCTCGGAGTTGCCGTGGCCGATGCTGAAGGCCGCGGGACCTCCGGAGCCGTCGAGGTAGCGCCGGCCTTCCGTATCGAACAGGTAGCTGCCCATGCCCCGCGCGATCCGCGGTAAATTGTCGAGGCCGAAGCCGATGGCCCTGGTGGCAGCATTCGAGGTTCTGTTCACGGCTGGCTCTCGATCCCAAGCAATGGCGGCAGACTACTCCACGACCGCCGCCGCACGGCTCACACTCTCATGTCGGGCCGATTGCAACATCGCGAGCGCCGCATACGCCACCACGCCGGCCACCAGCCAGCGCAGCGCCGTCAGGGGTAACTGTTTGACGATGAAGATGGCGACCAGCACGCCGATGATGCCACCCAGCGTGAGACCCACGGAAGCGCCGAAGGCGAAGCGGCCGGACTTGAAGAACTGCAGGCTGGCAACCGGCTGCAGCATGCCGCAAGCACCCATCATGATCGGAAACGCGCCGAGCGGATGCAGACCGAGCAGCGCGAGCATCACCATCATCGGCGCATAGGCACCGATGCCCACGGTCATGAGTGCCCCGAGCACGAGACTCACGCTCACGGCGAACACGAATTTCCAGCCCGACAGTCCCATGGCGGTACCGCCTGCGGGAAACGCGCCGAGATTCGCCATGATGAAGAAGCACGACGCGATGAGCAGCGCCACTCCCATGAAGAGCTGAATACGCCGCCGCGACATGCCGCTCACCACGCCCGCGCCGAGCCACGCGCCGAGCGTTGCGCTTGCGATCATGCCCACGAGCAGCAGCGGCTCCACTGCGACCACGGTGACGAACACGACGGTCTCGACGAACGCGGCCGCGTTGTGCCCCACGTTCAGGGTGCCCGGAATGAGCTCATCGCGCGGCCGGCCACGGAACTTGAACAGTGCCGTCGTCGGCGCGAAGGAGCCGATCCCGAGGCCATCGAGAAAAGCCGTGACGAAACCGATGAGCGCATCGCCGATGGTCGGGCGCTCGGGCACGGCAGTGCCCCGCCTGGCGGCGCGCAGCCACGCGAGCGCGAACACGATGTCGACCACGACCAGTGCCGCGATCAGCCCGATCTTTGCGCCGCTCATGTCGACCACAGTCTGTGCGGAGGCCGCGCGCGGACGCGTGTCAGTGCATCGAGCGCGCGCAGCAGCTGCACCCCCGCGCGCGCACCGACACGCGCACAGCGATGCAGTGCAATCGGTCGCAGCGGCGTCACCGGAAAGCCGAGCTCCTCGACAGTCGCGCCAAGCGCGCGCCGCGCGAGCAGCCTACCCATCACGGTTGCGAGCGCCACGCCGCGTCCGTTGTATCCGAGCCCCGCCAGCACACCGGATGCGAGCTCGTGCAGGTGTGGCAGATGATCGCGCGTCAGAGCCACCAGCCCTCCCCAGCGATATTCGAACGGCAGTCCCGCGAGCTGCGGGAAGATCTCGCGCACGGCGTGCTCATGATGGCGAGTATCGCGCGCGCGCGCCGTGCCGGCCAATGTGCCGCGCGCGCCCATGACGAGCCGGCCGCTCGCATCGAGGCGAAAGTAGCGCAGCAGTCGGCAGGTGTCGGAGGCGGCCTGCCCCTGTGGCAGAACCGTGCGCCGCAGCGGCTCGGGCAGCGGTGCCGTCGCCACTTGCAGCGACGGCACGGTGATCAGGCTGCGGCGCACGCCATCGACCAGGCCACCGCTGTAGGCGTTCGTCGCGAGAATCACGACCGGGCTCGTCACGGTGCCGCGCGGCGCCTCGATGCGCCACTCGCGCGCGGCATGCGTGAGCGAGATCGCCGGACTGCCACAGTAGATGCGCGCGCCGGCACGCAGCGCCGCGCGCGCCAGACCGCGCACGTAAGAGAGCGGCTGCACGGTGCCCCCGCGCCGATCGAGCCAGCCGCCATGGTAGCGCTCCGATCCCAGAAGAGCCGCCGCGTGGGCGCGCGTCAGCAGCTCCACCGGCGCTCCGCGCCCGCGCCACTGTGCGACGCGCGCGGCCAGCACCTCGAGCGCTTGCGCCGTCGCCGCCGGCTGAATCCAGCCTGCACGGACCGCATCGCACTCGATCGCGTGGGCGCGGATGAGATCGAACACCAGATCGGGGCCGGTGGCGACCGTTGCGATCAATCGCGCACCGAGCTCCGGGCCGAACATCCCCTCGAGCACGTCGGGATCGTGTTTGACGCCTGCGATCACCTGCCCGCCATTCACGCCCGAGGCGCATGTGCCGATAGCGGCAGCCTCCAGCACGATCACGTCCTTGCCGCATTCGGCCAAGTGCAGCGCCGCGGACAGACCGGTATAGCCGGCACCGACGATGGCCACCTCCGTGTGCGCCGCACCGCTAAGCTCCACGGGCGCCGGACCGGCCGCCGCAGTCGCAGACCACAGAGATCTGCCGTCGGACCCTCTCATGGCCTCACTGCCTACCTCGCGGCCGCTTGCGATCGCTTGGGGCGCTGCGGACTGCGGCTCGACCCTGTGAGGGAAACGGGGAGGATACCGAACGCCGCGAGCAGATGGCTCGCGATGGCCGTGAAACGTCCCGGCTCTTCGTAGGAACGCGCCAACAGCATCGCTCCCTCGAGCCCGGCGGTGAGCGTGCGCGCCGCCTCGAGCGCCGAGCCGTTGAAGGGCAGATGCCCGTGCGCCCGGCCCCGCTCGAGAGTCGCGGCGAGCCACGTCTCATTCATGTCGAAGAACTGGCGCAACGCGCTCTGCATGCTCGACGGCAAAGTGGAGTATTCGGCGGCGAGCATTCCGCACAGACACATGCGGTCCCGGACCAGCACGCTCTCATACAGGCGCACGTACTTGCGCAGAACCTGTTGCGCATCGGGGGACTCGATCTGCGCCAGCGCCTCGTCAAAGCGCTTCGCGTAGCGCACGATGAGCGCGGCGCCGAGATCTGCCTTGGTGGCGAAGTGATAGTGCAGACTCGCCTTGGTGAGGCGCATCTCGGCAGCGATATCGGCGTAGCTGAAGCCGTTGAAGCCGCGCGTCTGAGCGAGCCGCTCGGCCACATCGAGCATCCGCGGCGCGGTTTCGGACGGCGCCGGCCTTTCACTGCGCTTACTCATGCGCTCAAGTCTAGCAGCAGCTTGTCTATCTACCTACTAGTTGGTAGAATCCGACGCGCTAACTCACTGGGAGAGTGTCATGCACAGACACGAGACAGAGCACAAGACGTTTACCAAGCCCGACGAGACGCGGGAATTTTCGCGTGGCCGAGCCGAGCTACTGAAGATCGCAGGCGGTGAGGTCGGACGACTCGTGTTCCAGCCGGGCTGGCGCTGGTCGAACGATGTGAAGCCCATCGCGCGGACCGCAAGCTGCGAGGCGCCCCATTTCCAGTATCACGTGAGCGGACGGCTCGCGATCCGCATGGACGATGGCACCGAATTCATCGCCGGTCCTGGCGACATCACTTCGCTACCGAGCGGCCACGATGCCTGGGTCGTCGGCGACGAGCCGGCCGTCGTGATCGATTGGTTCGGCGCCAGCAGCTACGCGAAGAGCGGAGCGTCCTAAGCCTGCGAGGGCGCGTCGAGGAAGCGCATGGCGCATACCTGCGCCACGACGACGAGCACGAGCGGTACGACGACCGGCATCAGCTTCGGGCACTGCAGGTAGACGACGGCACCGATCGGCAGCGCGAGGCTGATCGCGATACCGCGCGCGAGCAGTCGCTCGAGCTCGGTGCGGCGCTGATGGCCGAAAATGATGAGCATCGCGGGCAATCCGTACAGCGCCGCGAGCATTGCCATCTGAGCGAAGCGTAGATCGCGCGGCACACCGGGCATTTCGAGCGCGAATGCGACCAGCAGCGAGAGTGCTCCGCCGAGCACGGTCGCCTGCAGATTGCGGTTCACGATGCGCGCGATGGTCCGCTTCATCCGCCGGATCGTAGCAGCTCGGGTGCGATGCAACCGTGTTCCGGTCCCGGGCCCCATGCGAGTCGCCGATTCTGCGACGCGCATCAACTTTGTGGGCTAGCCCCTTTGCGGGCTAGGCGCGCGCGGGTCGCCGCTGCTCCTTCATGCCGCGAAACTCGACGAACTCGATGATGCGCGCCCACAGATAGTCCCCGTACAGGAACGGCGCGAAGCTCGCCGGATCATCTCCGGGAAGCGGTCGGATCTCAGCATCCGCGCGCGCCTCATAAAAGAACGGGATGGAGAAGCGCTCGTGTGCGGCGCCGATCACACGGTGCTCAGTGGCGCGAATGCGCCCGGCGCTCCAGCGCTCGAGTACCTGGCCGAAATTCACGACCAGCGCGCCTTCCTGTGGAGGTACGTCGATCCACTGACCATTGCGCGCCCGCGCCTGCAAGCCCGGCGCGTCGTCCTGCGCGAGTAGCGTGACGAATCCCGAATCGGTGTGCTCGGCGCCCGTAAGGTAACGCCGCTCGCCCTGGTGCACGACCCAAACGTCGGGCGCGCAGCCCGCCAGCTCCTCTGCCGAGCGCGTGGGATAGTGCAACAACCGCAGCGTCGATAAGCCCTGGTGAAAGGAGGCGTCGAAGAAGTCCTGGGGCAGCTGCAGGCTGCGTGCGATGGACTGCATGAGGGCTCTGCAGATCTTCTCCATGGCGAGGTAGTAGGCAGCGGCGGCCGCACACCACCCAGGAAGCTGAGATTCAGGCGGCCGCGGCGTGCGCTCCCGCAACGGGTCGCGCTCATCCGTCACGGCTGCTCCATGGGCGATGTCGCCCCCGAGGTCCATGCCTTGCTTGGAGGTCACGTTGCCCGGCTGCAGCGGGAACCAACCGCGGTATACGTTCTGATTGCGCGGCTCGAACTTCGCGCGCCACAGCGTGCGCAGGACGGCGGGCGGGAGCGCAAAGATCCGCAGCAGCTGCGCCCGCGCCGCGCGGCCGACGGGCGCATCCGCGGGCAGTCCCTTGATGGTCATGAATCCCACGTCGGCCGCGGCCGCCACCACCGCGGCATCGACGCGATCGCGTGCGCTCCCCGCCGCGCCGAACAGCGCGCCGATATCGATCGTCGGAGCGACGGGCTCGGCTGCAGCGCTCAATGCGGCGCCGGAAACTCGCGCGCGGCATGCATCAGCCACTCACGAAACTGCGCGACCTTGGGCAAGGACAGATACGGTACCGGGCACACGAAATAATATGCGGAGCCGTAGGGCAGCACCTCCCGGCCCGCGATCTTCAACGTGCCCTTCTGCAGCGAGCGCGCCACCAGCGTCCAGCGCATCAGAGCAAAGCCGAGCCCCTCCTCGGCCGCGGTGAGCAGGCCTGCCGAGTCGTCGATCGACGGCGAGCGCGAGGTCCACTCCCGTTGCGCGTCGGCCTGCTGCCATACGCGCCACGGCTCATCGTCGCTATCGAGCAGCGGTACCTCCTCGAGGTCGGAGCTGCGCTCGAGCAACCCGTAGCGTTTGATGAGCTCGGGATGCGCGACCGGCACCATCCATTCGTCGAGAAACTTCTCCACGTGCAGGTTGGGGTACTCGCCGCGTCCGAAGCGCAGCGCGACGTGCACGGGCGCGCGCGAGAAATCCACGAGCTCGCGCGAGGTATGAAAGCGCAGCGTCACCTCGGGCCACTTGCGCCGGAACGCACGAATGCGCGGCAGTAGCCAGATCTGCAGGAACGAGGCGAGCAGCGTGATCTGCAGCGGGCCGCCGCGCCGGTGCTGCTTAATGTGCTGCAGCGCCGCCTCGAGCTCGCGCAGGCCGGCGCGCACGCCTGGCAGGAGCTCCAGTCCCTCGTCGCTGACCGCGACGCGGCGCCCGTTGCGACGAAACAGCGGCACCTGCAGGTAGTCCTCGAGCGATTTGATCTGTTGACTCACGGCCGCCGGCGTGACGTTGAGCGCCTCGGCGGCGGCACTGAAGCTCAGGTGCGAGGCGACCGCCTCGAACACGCGCAGGGCGCCCAGCGGCAGTCGGTCATAGGCCGTCGGCACGTTAAGAAGACCTTACAAGATGCTCAAGATTTGCGTTTGTTGCGCGTCGCGCGGGCGCGCATCGTGTGCGCATCGAAACCCAATACAGGAGTCCACACATGAACAGCCGCACCAACATTGCCCGCCTTGCGCAGACGACCGCGGCCGCCATCATCGCCATCGCAGAGTTCGCAGCCGCCGAGCTGCTGCTGCTCCAGCTGACTCATCTCACGCTCGGCTGATGGCACCGCTCAGTGAGGGCGCCCGCCCACCGCAGAGTATACCGTGGCAGGTCGCGCCACGATTGTGGTGGGCGGGACGTCGGCTTAGGATCGAATGCCATGCATCAGCCGACCCGCAAAGACCTGTCCGATCCGGTGACCGCCACGGATCACGTCCGCGGCGCCCCGCACGCACGCGTCACGGTGGTGGAATATGGCGACTTCGAGTGTCCCACGTGCAAGCAGGCGGTGACTGCCGTGAAGCTGCTCCTGGAGCGTTTTCCGGAGCAGGTCCGCTTTGCGTTTCGGCATTTCCCGCAGGAGTCCCTGCACCCGCATGCGCTGCAGGCGGCCGAGGCCGCCGAGTGCGCCGCAGGTCAGGGTAAGTTCTGGCTCATGCACGACCTGCTGTTCGAGAACCAGACTCATCTCGCGCCCAAGCATCTGCACGCGTACGCAGAGCGCCTCGAGCTCGACATGCCGCGCTTCACGGCGGAGATGGATGACGAGGTCTACCGCCAGCGCATACGCGAGCAGATCGCAGGCGGCCGTGCGAGCCGCGTGCGTGCAACGCCCGGCTTCTTCGTGGATGGCCGCATCATCGATGTCTCATTCGATCTGCACGCGCTGCTCGATGCAACTGCGGCAGCCTTGCAGCAGTCAAATCCGAGCGCTCGCGGGATCTAAGTCAGCCCGAGCGCGGTCTCGCTCGGGCTGCACAGCTTTACTTTCACCTGCCGCGGGTCAGCTGGATGCGCAGGATGGTGCACGCGTAGCTGACCAATCCGACCAGGATGCCGGTGATCTGAACGCCGAACAGGAAGTTCATATGGATGCTCCTCGAAGGTCTGAGCGCGAATCCTCCGCATCGCGCCACTGCACGGCCTAGATGGGGTTTATTGCTCCGTTTACAAGAGCTGGACAGCGCCGTGGGGCAGTTCCACGTAACTGCAAGTTAGCGCTGTAACTTATTGTTTTTCAGGTCTTATCGTGATCAGCGCGCCGGCGCCATGAGATGCTCGTACGGCGTCCCCGCCCACATCACATAGGGCGCCGATGTGTCCGGGTCCGCAGTCTTTGGATACTGATCGTAAAAGCGGGCGTCGGCGCCGACGATCATCACGTGGGGCCCGGTCTTGATCCAATGATGATTCGCTGCCGGCCTGCGGGCGTAGGGATCGGTGTTGCTCGCATCGCTGCCGCCGGCGAGCATGTAGATGAAGCCGATCTTTCCTGCTGGTGGCGCGGTATGCGTCAGATACGCTTGCAGCCATTCCATGGCATTTGCATCCGCGCACATCGGATCGGGCCCCGGCGTGCTTGGATCATCCGGCATGCACGTGAAGCCATTGGTGCCGGCGCGCAGCGTGCGCATCTCGCCCGTGTCAGACATCGCGACGATCGTCGCGGCCTGCGCCAGCTGCCGAGGCGCAGCCGCCATGGCGCTTGCGATCAGCTGCGCATCGCTCGGTGCGGCCTGCTGCGCGGCTGCAGCCGGTGCGGCCTGCTGCGCGGCTACAGTCGGTGCGGGCGGTGGCGCCGGCGAAGGATGCTGCGCGATGGTGGCGGCTGCCAGAGGCGCTGCCGCGAGCGCGTGATAGGCGAGTGTCTCTCCCGCGCCTTGCGGCGCGGGTAACGGTTGCTGCGTCAGCAGTGTTTGCATGCTGAAGCTGCGTGGCTCCGAGTCTGACCAGTTGCTGCCGATCGCGCATGCTGCGAAGCGCGTGCCATCCTCGGACAGCTTCGTCCTGAACTGACTCACCGAGGCGTAGGGCACCGCCGAGGAGGTCTTGGCATCCCACATACACCAGTTCTGCAATGGCCCCGGCGAGAGCTTGGGGACCAGACCTTTCATGGTGACGCTCTGCAGGAGATGCCCCTGCATGCAGACGCGCACGTAGGCGTAGTCAAAGTCCGGCGGGCGAGCGGCAATCACACACACGCTGGCGCAGGAGCTGCGCTTCGGCGCGCCGGCGCATGTCACGCCCGCGACCTTGCCGCCCGAGCCTTCGTCCGTCACCGCCTGGCAGCCCTTGGGCAGATCCGTCGCGATGCGCGCGGCGGCGGCATTTGCGCTTCGCGCCAGTAGCTCATCCAACAGCCTGCTCGTCGAGGGCGTACCTTCGCTGCAGGTGGGCGCGCTGGTGAGCTCGGGTTTTTCCCGAACCTGCGGCAGGACGATCGCCTTGCTTGCCGTGCAATGCGGATCCGCCTCGGGCCGGCACGCCAGCCATCCCGCAGGTCCGTTCTCCTGCGCGAGCACCGAGGACGTGCCGAGCGCTATGAGCGCAATAAACGGCCATGCATTCGCGATTTGCACGCTGATCCTCCCGCACCGACGGCCTGCCACGCGCTGCAGATCTCCTCCGGATTATAGGAGCAACGGTCCGTGACGGCGGACCCTGATGCCTTGGCGCGCGACGCAGCAGATTCGCCAGCCACGACGGTGCGTCTTGGTGCTATCTTCGCAGCGGCGTCCCTGAGCGTGTCGATCATTCGCGAGCGAGGAGGTAGGAAGAGCCCGATGGCCGAGGTCTGGAGTACATGGGAAGGCCGGGTCATCAATGGCCTCTTCCCGCTGCGTCGGCTGCTGGGCTCCTCGGACCACAGCGGCGTATTCCTGACCGAGTACAAGACCCGCGGCTCCGAGGATGTTGCCATCAAGCTGGTCCAGGTCGATGCCGCGGGGACGAAGACTCAGCTCTCCCACTGGCAGTCGGCGACCGCACTCGCGCATCCGCACCTGATTCAACTCTATGAGACCGGACGCTGCCAGGTCGATGATCGTTCGTTCCTCTTCGTCCTGATGGAGTACGCGGATCAGACCCTCGCGCAGCTCCTGCCGCAACGAGCGCTGACGGCGCAGGAGGTCCGGGAGCTGCTGCCGCCGACGCTCGATGCCCTGTCCTTCCTGCACCACCGGGATCTGGTGCATTGCCGGCTGAAGCCCACGAATTTGCTCGTGGTCCATGATCGAGTGAAGCTCGCAAGCGATACCATTCGCCCCGCGGGACAGTCCACCGCCATCATCGATCGATCCTCCGCCTACGACTCTCCGGAAGCCAAGCGAGGCCGCATCTCGCCCGCGGGCGACCTGTGGAGTCTCGGCATGACACTGACCGAGGCGCTCACACAAGCTCTACCCTCCTGGCCCGATGAGGCATCGGACGCGGTGTCCCTGCC
>Ga0335077_10001576_pt1 | contig 27188 bp, 16 predicted proteins | sample Lox_Sample_31_FD_207151 | JGI IMG/M metagenome (GOLD analysis project Ga0335077, IMG submission 207151) | Soil microbial communities from Loxahatchee National Wildlife Refuge, Florida, United States - Lox_Sample_3.1 | ecosystem: Environmental > Terrestrial > Soil > Wetlands | place: USA... | reverse complement strand
CTACCAACGGCAGAACCCTGCGGGAGTACCAGTTGTAAAAGGCATCGAACAGCGGGTTGGGAGGCTGGGAAAACTCCAGGATGGCAGCCGTACCGCCCGGACGCAGAGCACGGTGCATCTCGCGCAGCCCGGCTTCATAATTGGCCAGGTTTCGGAACCCGAACGCTACCGTGATGAGATCCAGAGAGGCATCCCGAACGGGAAGGCAGAGGGCGTCGGCCTCAAATAACAGAGCCCTTTCACCGCGCCTGGCCGCTTTCTCCCGGGCCGCCGTTAACATCGGATGGCAGAAGTCGGAACCCAGCACGAATTGGCCGTTGGGAGTTGCTTCCGCGAGTGCCAGCAGGAGGTCGCCGGTGCCGCAGCAAATGTCGAGGATGCGCGCTCCCGGCCGTTGCACAATATGACGGACGCGGCGAACGGAGCGGGCTCGCCAAAGGCGGTCGATGTTGAGCGAGAGCAGATGGTTCGCGAGATCGTAACGGTGCGCCACCCGGCCGAACATGCCGCGCACCCAGTTGGCGGCCTCCTGCTCAGTGTGCGCGCCGGGCGGAGTGGTTCCTTTCATACCAGCGACGACCGGATCGCCTCCTGCACCAGTTTGTCTTCGATGCCCGAAACCACCTTGACTTCACCGATCCGTACTGCCAGCACAAAGTGGACCTTGCCCGCCACCGTCTTCTTGTCGTGCACCAGGCGCGCGAGCAGATTCGCCGCCGGAATCCCGTCCAGTGGCGGGATGGGACCGTACAGCCGCAGGGTTTCGAGAATCTCGACCGAGTCTTCGGCGGAGAGATGGCCTGTCGACTGGCTTAGGTACACGGCGGCACGCATGCCCCAGGCGACCGCTTCACCGTGCAAAAAACGCGTGTATGCAGTTTCTGCCTCAAGCGCGTGACCGAACGTGTGGCCGAAATTCAGAATCCGGCGCAGGTCGCCTTCGCGCTCGTCGCTGGAGACTACTTCGACCTTCATGCGCACAGAGTCTTCAATAATCCGGTCGACGGCATGCGGCGTGCGCCGCAGCACATCCTCGCTGTGCTCCGTGAGGAATTGAAACAATCCTGGCTCCCGGATGATGCCGGCTTTGATGATTTCGTAAAGTCCGGAGCGATACTCGCGCTCCGGAAGCGTTTCGAGCACCGAGGGGTCGATCAGGACCGCGATGGGCTGGTGGAAGCTGCCAACCAGGTTCTTTCCGCTCACCAGGTTGACCCCGGTTTTCCCGCCGACCGCCGCGTCCACCTGTGCCAGCAGCGTGGTGGGAATCTGGATCACCGGAATGCCGCGCATGAAGATGGCCGCGAGGAAGCCCGCCATATCGTTGACGATGCCGCCGCCGAAGGCAAGCACTACGCTGGTGCGGTCGCCACCGCGGCGCACCATTTCGTCCGCCAGGCTCTCGAGAGGCCCAAGGCGCTTTTGATCCTCACCGCCTGGAAGAAAGAGCAGCTCGTGAGGGGATCCGTTGAGTCCACGAGCCAAGGCGTGTCCTTGATGGCGCCAGACGTCCTGCGTAGACACCACGAATATCTGGCTGCTGCGCGCCGGAAGATATTGCGCCACCTCCCCGATGATGCCTCGCTCCACGATGACGGAATAGCTATGCTGAGGCGTTTCCACGCGAAAGGAAGGCATACGCAATTTGTACCATGTTCCCGCACGTGGGCTAAGTCGCTGCAAAGCCGGGACGGCCCTGAAAAGTTCACATTTGCTTGCGAAGACCAATTCCGATTGGTTGTATCCTGGATTTCACAGAACTGAAACCGGACATTCACGCCGGTTTGGTACTTTCGCCAAAGGGGGATTTTCGGACAAGATGATACGTCTGCTTCTGCTGTTCCCGGTGTGCGCGCTTCTCGCGATTCCGGCATTCGCACAGTTTGACACCGCCGAAGTTCTGGGAACCGTGCGTGACCATAGCGGCGCGGTCGTGCCCAAAGTGGCGCTTACTCTCCGCAACGTCGAGACCGGCATAGAGGGCAAGACCACCGCCGACGAGAACGGCAACTACACCTTCTCCAACGTGAAGATCGGCACCTACGAGGTGACCGCGGAAGCCAAGGGGTTCTCGAAGGAAGTCGCGTCTAAGGTCGTGGTCAATGTGGGCGCGCGTCAGCGCGTCGATTTCACCCTGCAGGTGGGCGCGGTGAGCGAAACCGTGGAGGTGAGCGGGGCTGCAGCGACGCTCGAAACCGATTCGAGCGAGCACGGCCAGGTGGTCGCCAGTTCCGCCATTGTGGAACTCCCGCTCAACGGGCGCAATTACGCGGACCTGGCACTGCTCTCCGCCAATGTCGTGAAGTCGCCCATCGCGGTATCGTTCTCACCGAGCGGTACTCCCCGCGAGGGATCGTTCAACGTGAACGGCATGCGCAGCACGTATAACAACTTTCTGTTGGATGGCCTCGACAACAACTCCTACGGCACCAGCAATCAGAGCTACTCTTCGCAGGTCGTGCAGGCGTCTCCCGATGCCGTCGCCGAGTTCAAGGTGATTACCAGCAACTACAGCGCCGAGTACGGCCGTGTGGGCGGCGCCATCATCAATGCGGTGCTGAAATCGGGGACCAATCAGCTGCACGGCACGGCCTACGAATTCCTCCGCAATACCGACCTGAACGCCACCGGATTTCTCTTCAGTCCCGCCGTCTTTGTGAAGCCCACCTTGCAGCGTAACCAGTTCGGAGCCACCGTTGGCGGGCCGTTCATCAAGAACCGGCTGTTCTTCTTCGGCGACTACGAAGGCTTCCGCCAGTTGCAGCGGTATCTGAATTTCGATTCGCTCCCCACCGCTACCGACCGGCAGGGAATCCTGCCGGTACCGGTAGTCAATCCGCTCACAGGCGTGGTTTATCCGGCCAACACCCAAATTCCCATCGCCAGCCTCAATCCGTTCGCCGCCGCGCTTCTGGGCGGCCTGCCTACTCTGAACGGCCCTGGCCGCTCCAACAATTACGAGGCGCTGCTGCTGATCCGCGATTATAGCGACAAGTACGATGCCAAGATCGATGGTCAGATCAACGATCGCATGACTTCGTTCCTGCGTTTCAGCCAGCGCAAGGACATCCAGTTCTACCAGCCGTCGTTCCCCGGGCCGTCGGGCGGCGACGGCAACGGTTATATTCATTCCATCGATCAGAACGCCGCGTTCGGCTACACCTGGACCGTCACCCCGACTTCGATCGTCGAGGCCCGGCTGGGGTGGACCCACCTGATTGCCGGCAAGCAGCCCGCTCTGCTGGGCGGTCCCAGTTTGCAATCGCTGTTCGGGATTCAGGGCCTGCCCACCACTCCCAATCTGACCGGCGGATTCAACACGCAATCCATCAGCGGATTCACCGCCCTCGGCCGGCAAACCAGCAATCCGCAATTCCAGAACCCCACATCCTGGGACCCCAAGCTCAATTACTCCATCATCCTGGGACGCCATTCCATCAAGGCCGGCTACGAATTCCTGCACATCAACACCGAGATCCTGGATGTGAACCCCCTTTACGGGCAGGACGTTTATGCCGGGCAGTTCAGCAAGCCGACCTGCACGCAGCTCGGGCAGGCGGCAGGATGCACGATTGCCAACGACGCCACCAGTTATAACCTCGCCGACCTGATCTTCGGCCTGCCCAGCCAGATCAACCAGGGCAGCTATACTGTGGTCAACCTGCGCCAGTTCGTGCACTCGCTCTACGCGCAAGACGACTTCCACGTCTCTCCGAAACTGACCGTCAACGTGGGCCTGCGCTGGGAATTCGCCTCGCCCCTTTATGAGCGCGATAACAACTACTCGAACTTCGACCCGATTACCGTCAGCATGGTGAAGGCAACGGGCGGCAGCCTGTTCAACCGCAGCCTGGTCCACTCCGATTACAAGGACTTTGGCCCGCGCCTCGGCCTGGCTTACAGCATCGATACGAAAACCGTGGTGCGGGGCGGCTACGGCATCAGTTACACCTTTTTCAACCGTGTGGGCAGCGCGCTCGAAGGGATCAACGCGCCGCAGGCTCTCTTCGGCGTGCTGAATCAGACTATGCCGGGCGGAGGCCCGGTGCCGCCGGGATTCCTCACCACGCAGAACAGCTTTACCACCGGCATCGCCAACCCGGCAGCCTTCAATCCGGTGAACTCCAATGTGGTCTACGTTCCACCGGACAGCCCGTGGCCTTACATTCAGAACTGGTTCGTCTCCGTTGAGCGCGAAATCGTGAAGAACACGCTGATCGAGTTGGCCTACAACGGAAACCATAGCCTGCGGCTGCCGATCCTCGCGGACTACAACCAGGCGAACGTCAACGCGGTAACCGCGACCTGCAATCCGCCGGCGGTCACTTCCGGCTGCCTGGGCGTCCAGGCGCGCCGCCCAATTCCGTCCTTCGGCCCGATCACATGGGTCGATCCGGCGGGCGACAATCACTACAACGGCCTTTCAGCCCGAGTGGAACACCGCTTCGCGGGCGGCCTGTACTTCCTCAACTCCTTCACCTGGGGAAAAGCCATGGGCGACTCCGAGCAGGCCCTGGAATACTATGCCGGCTATTTCGAAGCCAACCCTCAGAACATCCACAACCTGGCGGCCGAGAAGGGCCCCTCGAGCTTCGACGTGAAGCTCAACAACGTCACCAGCGTGGTGTATGAACTGCCCTTCGGAAAGGGCCGCAAATTCGGATCGTCTTGGAACCCCGTGCTCAACGCAGTGGCCGGCGGATGGGAGGTCAACACCATCAACACCGCGCACACCGGAACGCCTCTCGACGTGATCTATGCCGCATCGACGATCAACGACAACACCGGCCTTTCAAACGACTATCGCGGGCAGGCGTTTCTGCGCCCCAACGTCTCCGGAAGCGCGCAGAGCCAGAGCCGGTCGCAGATGCTGAATACCTACTTCGCGGGCTACACCTTCGCGACTCCGCTGGCGACGTCGCCTTACGGCAATGTCGGCCGCAATGCGTTTCGTGCGCCCGGCTTCGAGCAGTGGGACTTCGCGGCGAACAAATTCTTCCCGATTCACGAGAGCATCCGGCTGCAGTTCCGCTCGGAGTTCTTCAATCTCCTGAATCACACCAATTTCGGGGTACCCGATACCAAGACCACGGACGCCGCATTCGGCACCATCCGCGCAACATACCCCTCACGCCAGATACAATTTGCGCTGAAGTTGATGTTCTAAGTCGACCGGCGAGGTGGCTCAGGCACTCCTGCCTGCCGCGCCCCGACTCATCGGGGCGCTTGTCGGGCGTGTACAGTGCCGGTGGCGGCGATCCGTTGCAAGAATCCCGGCAACTCTTTTTCACCACAAAAGGGCCATCGAGTTTAATACAATGTCGGAATCACCATGCGCCCAGGAATCCTGCTCACCGTCTCCATCTGCATCTTTGGGAGCTTTGCGACCGCACAGACTCCTCCGCCCGAGAACGATCCGATCAAGTCACTGGTAGCCCGGCTCGATCTTGCCAAATACAAGGCCACGATTCGCGGTTTGACGAAATTCGGCGACCGGCGGCAGGGAACCGATCGGAACCGCGCCGCCATCGACTGGATCGAAGCACAATTGAAGAGCTACGGCTGCTCGAATACGGAGCGCATCCACTACGACTATCAGCCTCCTGCCCGCGGCGGCCGCGGCCGTGGCGCCGCTACCGGAGATGGCGCGGCGGCCGGAGATGCTGCCGCGGGCGGGGCCAGTGATGGGGCCGGCGGCGGAGGCCGTGGCGGGGCGGGTGAGGCGGGGCGCGCCGGACGAGGCGGATTCGCAAGGGCCGGCGGACGAATCCGGGGTGAACGTGGTCCTACGGCCGCGAACAACGACCCCGACCTGCAGCCCGATTCGCGGATTCGCGAGCTCGACTCGCAGCCTTCCACCCCAGGGCCGCGCGAGGAGGTCTTCTGCACCAAGATCGGCACTACGCATCCCGAGGAGATGTACATCGTGGGCGCTCATATGGACGGCATCGGCTACGGTGAAGCAGCCAACGACGACGGATCGGGAACAGCGCTGGTGATGGAAGTCGCGCGGGTGCTCAGCAGCCCGGACGTTACCACCGAGCGTACCGTTCGCTTCGCGCTCTGGAACAACGAAGAGACCGGCTTGAATGGCGCTCGCGCCTACGTGGACCAGCGAAAGGACCTTCAGTTAAAAGAGGATCCTCCAGGCTCCGGAAGATATCCCGAGCCCAAGTGGCTCGGTATGATCCAGCACGACATGCTGTTGTTCGATCACGGAATGCCGCTGAAGGACGGCGCCGTGAGCGATCACCAGAGGCCCGAGGCGGACGTGAATATCGAGTTCCAATCCAATTCGAAATTCGCGACTGGAGCGGCGGAGCTGGCGTGGGCATTCCTGGCCGCCAACGAACAGTACGCCACCGATTACCCGGCGGTGGTCGGGAATCACATGACGAACACGGACTCCGGGCCGTTTCAGGACCTGACACCATCGATCAGCCTGCGCGAATTGGAGCGCGTTTCGCAGATTGGCGGCGGCTGGGACCCGACCCACCATCAGCCCACCGATGTGTTTTCGCATTTCTCGGAGGGCGACTTCCGGCTCGGGCTGAATGCCACGCAGACGACCCTCGGCGCCATCGCACGCCTTGCCGGGGCGAAGCTGAAATAGGCCGCAATGCGATCCCATCCCTCTCACGCGAAGCTCGGGCGGCGCCGGTTTTTGGCGGGCCTGGCGATGGGGGCGGCTGCTGCGACCTCGCCCGCATTCGGAGCGGGCAAAGGACTGATCGGGACGGCCATCAATCACCTCTCTTATCAATCGGCCGATTACCGGAAGACGCGGGATTTCTACCGCGACGTGTTAGGCTTCCAGGTTTCCGACGAGGACGACCAGCAACTATATCTCTGGGCGGGAAACACGCTGATCAGCGCCAAGAACACGCCGCTGGTGAGGTCGCCCTGGATCGACCACTGGGGCGTCACGGTGGAGCCCTGGGACTTGAACACGATTGAGGCCGTACTGAAGGAGCGGTCGTTGCCGGCACGGATCAGCCGCAACGACCCGCACGATCCCTCGGGCAAGAGCGCCTTTACGCGTGATCCGAATGGCTATACGCTGCAGCTTTGCGCCAAGGATCTGGAAGCCAAACCCGCTCCGGCGGCCACACGGGCGCCCTTACGGGCGATCGGCCTCCACCACGTCGCGTATCAGTGCCCGGATTACAAGAAGCCGCGCGACTTCTATCGCGAGCTGGTGGGTGCTGCTGTCTCGAACGACGACGGCCAACAGGCGCACCTGGTCTTGGGCGACGCGTTCCTGGTGGTGCGGACCAACCCGGACAGCACCGCCGCGCGGCCAATCGAGCATATCGCCTGGACTCTCGCCGATTGGAATGTCAAGCGGGTCGCGGTCGAGTTGAAGCGGCATGGCCTCGATGTCCGTCCCGATGCCGCGGGCAAAAGCATTTTCAGCAAGGACGTCAATGGTTACCCGCTCGTGCTCTGCGACAGGAACTAGGCCACGGATGCGATCCGTGGCCTGATATTCCCCGATCCTGCTTTGGTCAGAACGTGAACTTGATCTGCGTCTGGATGACCCGTCCGGAAACGGCGGACCCCTGGAACGACCCGTACGCGCTGGTCGGAGGCCCTACCGTCGAGAGAATCTGCCCGAAGGTGCCGGTGGCGACGTTGTTGAAGGGCAGATCGAAGTTCGCGTGGTTCAGCACGTTGAAGAGATACGCGCCGAACAGCAGTTGGTATTTCTCGTGGATCGCGAACGTTTTGTTCACGTTGATGTCCGTATCGAAGTAACCGGGCCCGCGGAATGAGTTGCGCGGGACATTGCCGAAATCATGCTGCGCCGAAGCAGCGGCGAATTGCGACTTGGAATAGCAGAAGACGTTCGGCGTAGTGCAGCTCGGGTATCCGGGACCGCCCAGGTAGTCGGCGAGCACCACATCGCTGGCAATGCCGGTGGCGTTGCTGATTTGCCCGCTGCGAACCGAGGTGTTGACGATGCTGAAGGGATAGCCGGTGTGGAACAGGAAGGTGCCGGCAGCGGTCCAGCCTCCCAACACGTTGTTCAGGACGCCATTGTGGAAGCGGCGGGGAACCGTGTACACGTAGTTGGCGCTGATGGTGTGGCGCGCATCATAGTCGGAGCTGCTGTAGTTCAGCGAGCTGAGGCTGAGGGGGCTGAGCTGGTTGCGGATACTCGGGGCCGAAAGCAGGTTGAACGGTTCAATGCAGGCGTTCGAGCAGGTATCGAGCGAGTGGCCGAGCGTGTAATTGAACTGTCCGCTGAACTGCGAGCTCATGCGCCATCGGAACGATGCCACCATGCCTTCGTAGTTCGAATAGCTCTGGTTGTTCAACTCGCGGATCTGAGCGAAGCGCGGATCCGGAACTGTCGTGGGGAGTCCCAGGAACCCGTTTTTCGCATATGCATTGTCCAGCAGTGTCTGGTTGAACTCGTCGTACCCGTGATTGCCCACGTAATTCACCGACAGCAGCATTTTCTTGCCGATGGACTGCTCGACCTCGAGGTTCCATTCATAGTACTTGGGGTTGTAGAGTTCGTTGGGCACAGTGTTGAACGCCGGCGGCGTGAATCCTGGCACGCTGGCGGTCAACTGCGCGAGGGTCGCGCCGGAAAGGAAGCCGGTGTTGAACGCCGTAGCCGAATTCTGCACTTTCGCGAACGCGCTGTTGGAGTTGTTGAGAGCCACCAGCCCCGAAGTGGTCGTGAAGGTCGTAACAGCAGGACTGTTGGTGATCAGCCGGTCCGCCAGCACGGCCTGGTAGAGATCGGTGAAGATGCCCGCGCCGCCGCGGATGACCGTAGCGGGAGTCACACTGTAGGCGAACCCGATGCGCGGCTCCGGCACGATCGGCTCCACGTTCGGAAACGCGCTCGAGAGATTCGTGTGGATCACGCCATTGTAGGGCGTGGAAGCGGAATGGTTGATCTGTCCGAAGGTCGAGAGCAGCTCGTTAAAGCAGTCCCCATAACAGTGAATGTTGCTGTTCCGGTCGAGCCGCAACGTGAGCGTCAGGGTCAGGTTCGGGCGCACCTTCCACTCGTCCTGCGCGTAAAAGCCCAGACTGTAGAGGCTCAGCGGCTCGGCGCCGATATTGGAGAACGCCTGCGTATAAGTAGAGGCGCCGGCGTCCAGCGAACCATTCACGAAATCGGTCATGGAGTTGAAGGTAAACAGGCCGCTGGTGTTGGCGCCGTAGGCGTAGGTGCTCACCCAGTTGCGCCGCACGTTGACGCCGAACTTGAATACATGCTTGCCGCGAGTGAGCGAGAAATCGTCGATCAACTGGTTCTGGCGGACCTTCCTGCCCTGCGGGTATCGTTGGTCCTCGCCGCCGAGCGAAGTGCCGGTGGCGTTGTTCGAGGAGTAGATGCCGTCGGTAAACGCCCAGGTGGTCGGGAAGACGGCCAGCGCGGCGGCAATGTTGGGCGGGCCGAAAATCGCGGAGTAGTAAGACCCGGAGAGCAGCAACTGGTTCACCATGGTCGGGCCGAGTACGCGGGTGTAGCCGAATTGGCCGCCGTACGAGGGCTGCACGCTGTTGGCGTTGAAAGCCGGGTTGATCGGATCGGTGCCGGTGGCCTGAACTCCCCGGTCCATGTTGTAGCGGAAGTAAATGCGGTCTTTGTCGGTGATGTTGTAGTCCACCTTGGCCGCCAGCAGCCACTCCGTATTCAGGTTGTTGACGGTGCTGCGGAAGGTATTGGCACAGGGCAATGTCGTGCCGAAGCCGCCGCCTGTGAAATCGCCGCAGCCCAGCGCGGGGTCGATCGCCGCGGTCACCGGCACGGCGCGGGAAGAGCCCGAGGAATTGGCGTACAGGTTGAAGGCCGTGGTGTAGAACGGAACGGCCGCCGGGTTCGTGGCCTGCAGGTTATTCAGAACGTAGCTGGCAAACGCAGGCGAAGGGATGTAGATTGGACCGCCGCTTGGGAGCACATATCGCAGACCCTCATTGTCGAAGAAGAAGAAGAGTTTGTCTTTGATGATGCGGCCGCCCAGCGAGTCTTCCCATTCATTCGACACCGAGAAAGGACGCGGCGTGGCGGTGGCGTTGTTAAAGAAGTCGTTGGCATTCATCACCCGGCCGTTGTAAAACCATCCGGCATTGCCGTGGAAAGCATTGGTGCCGGACTTGGTCACGTAGTTAACCTGGGCGCCGGCCTGGCGTCCATACTGGCCCGTATAACCATTCAGCACGACCGCGGCTTCCTGGACCTCGTTTGCACCCAGCGTCAGGTTGCTGGCGCCGGAGTTGTTGAGGTTCAGGTAAGGGTCCATGTTATCGGTGCCGTTGATGGTAAACAGGTTCGAAACACCGGGCAAACCGAACGCGGTGAAGTTGCCGTAGCCGCCACCGGTACTTACCGTAATTCCGGGAGCTGTCAGCGCATAGGCCGTCATGTCGTTGCCGGGAGCCGGCAGATTGAGCAACTGGTGCTCGTCGAAGGTGGTCGCGAGGTTGGCGTTGTCGGTTTGCGCTAACGTTGCGGCCTCGGAGACTTCAACCGTGGTGCTGGCGGTTGAGATGTTCATTTGAAGATCGACGGAGATCGCCTGGCCAACCAAAACCTGGACGATCTTCTGAGCTGGGCTGAACCCGGTCACTTTGGCCTCTATCTGGTACTGTCCGGGCGGCAGGAGTGAGAAATGATACTGGCCCTGAGCATTCGTAGTGGTGGTCTGGGCAGCGCCAGTGGCTTTGTTACTCAGATTGATACTGGCATTCGGAATCGCCGCGGAACTCGGATCCGTAACAGTTCCGGAGATGTCGCCCGTGGTTAGCGTCTGGGCGAAGAGTGCCGGCGCGAGAAGCGCCAGGCAGATGAGCGAACACAAGAATCCCCTTTTGATCAACCATCCGATCATGTTGGAAAACCTCCCTCCGGCACTTGTAGGCCGGTCCGTCTTTAACGGAAAGCAAGACGTGCTTTACGTGAGGAGGTTAGCAACGGCGTGCCCAGGGTTCGATTGACAACTTATGGGGGTAAAGTTAGCGATGATTGACACAAAGAGTGTAAGGTTAAGGCCGATTTAAGGAGTTACAGCGTCCCATTGCTACGGAATCTGGAAGCGAGACTCTGCGCGCGATACCAAACCTGGGAAGGTAAGCGGCTTGGAGCACACTGACTGGTCTATTTAACCTCGATTGGGGCAACCGTTGTTCGGAAAGCCGCCCGCAAAGGGCGGGCCACCCGGTTATAACTTTACGGTAAATTCGGGGAGAAAAAAATGGGAGCCCGAAGGCTCCCCGATTCTTGCAGAGACTCGAACCTCAGAACATGAACTTCGCAGAGATGGTAAGACCCCGCGGGTTACTGGAAAACGCTTCCTGCGGGATATGGAAAACCGCAGTCGAAGGAATCGTGAAGTTGTGCACCTGGGTGCTCGTGAACCCGATCGGCGCCACGTCGCTGAGGTAGCCGCCCACGTATTGTGGATGGTTCAGGATGTTGAAGAACCGGCCCGCGATTTGCACCTTATACTTCGATTCCGGACCAAATCCAACCGACTTGGCGATCGTAGCATCGATATTGTCCGTCGGGTTGAGGCGCGCCGTATTGCGTCCGCCGGTGGAAAGACCACCCTTCGGGACCGTGACATACAGTGCCGACGGGTTGTTGATCAGGAAACCGACCGTATCGCCGGCGCTGTTCTTGAGAGCAGTCGTGCCGGAGCCGATGTTGGGGTTGCCGCCGGCATTGATGTAAGTGCGGTCGCCGGCCGAGTCGCCATTCAGGTTGGAATCGAGGCCGCTCTGGACGGTAAACCAGTTTCCGGTCTGATAGGTGTAGATGGGAGCGATTTCCCAGTTCCCGACAAGATTCCTGAGCGCCCAGTTCGACGACTTCTTGTAAAGCGGCACATCGTAGATCGCTTCGTAGGTAAAGCGATGGCGGTGATCGAGGGCCGAACTGGCACGGTCCGCCGCCAGATTGCGGATGTTCTGCGGCCGGCGCGGCGTGGTGTAGGTGCTGAACACTTCCGCCGTGGAATCGTCGATGTTGTGGCTGTAGGTGTATGCGCCGATGAATTGGAGACCGTTGGAGAAGCGCCGTGTCACCTGGTTGGCCCAACCCTGGTAAGTCGAGTTGCCCCAGGGTTGATACGAGGTGATGATGCCCGTAAAACCAGCAGCCTTGTACGCCGGATCAATGTAGCCGCCGGCGTTGTACGCCGCGGTGAGTGCCGACAGCGAAGTGGTTAACGAATTCAGGGTCGCCTGGCTGGGGGCGCTGGTAAAGAACGGAAGAGCGTTCGAAGCATTGACCACCGGAACGCGGTTCAACTGCGCCTGCACCGGCAGGTGGATGCCGCGCGTGCCGAGGTAGCGGGATTCGAACGTGTAGTTCTCGTGGAAGACGTGCTGCACGCCGATGTTCCATTGGAGCGACTCGGGACGCACCTGGTTGGGAACATATCCACCGGTACCTGCGCGAGCCTCTGCCTGAGTCAAAGCCGCCGACGAAGTGTTCGGCTTGATTCCGCCGTTCGCCAGAAAACCGCCCTGGTCCAGCCCCGTCACGTCCACCGTGGTGGTGGCCTGGGGAGGCAAGGTGAGGAGGCCGAAGTTGTCCACGAGGACGTCGAAGCTGCGTCCGAAGCCGCCTCGGATCGAAGTCTTGCCGCTGGTCCCAGGCGAGTAAGCGATGCCAACGCGCGGCATGAATGCGGTCTTCATGGGAGTAGGCTCCTGGAAGACGATCAGCCCCGGCACATTGGAAATCGCGTTTCGCGTCTGAAGCCGTTCGCTATAGGGAATCGTCTGGTATTCGTACCGCAGACCGAGGGTGACCGTCAGATGCGGCGTGACCTTCCAGTTGTCGTTGGCGTAGAAACCGGTGAAGACGCGGTCGCCGTAGTATTCGGAGTTGCCCAGGGACCGCTGCGCGATATAGTCGGGGTTGTAATCAAAGAGATAGTCGGAAAGGTAGCTCCATTCGTAATCGCCGCGCGAACGCTGGGTGAAAGACTGCGGTGAGATCTGCTTCCATCCATCAAAACCGAACTTCAGGCTGTGCTTTCCCTTCGTCCACGAGAGGTTCTCGGTGAGCTGGTATTGGTTTTGGATGCCATACTGCGGAGCGTTGCCGTCGGGGCCGAGTTGGGCGTTCAGTTCGAAGACGTTGATATTGGGGAACTGATCGAGCCCCGGCCACTTCTGATCGCCGACTGGATAGTTGTTGGAATAGCGATTGAACCCCAACCGGAACTCGTTGATCAACGAAGGTGAGAAACTGTGGAATTCGGTGATGGCCACCAGGTAGTTGTTCGAGGGCACGGTCTCGTAGAAAACCGGCAGACTGGCGGCCGTGTCGATGAAACCGCTGCGATTCAAAATCATGCGGCCCCGCAAACTGTCTTTGTCCGAGATCGTATAATCCACCGAAGCGATTCCCGTTTCCGCGTTCGAGAACGCCGGGGAACTGATGCCGAGAAGACCAATCTCCACCGGTTTGGCGGTAGCAGCAACTTGCTCAACAAGACTCGCGTTGCCTGGGCCAACCAGCGGATAACCGCCGACGCTGGCCGCGGAAACCGCTGTGGCCGCCGTGCCAAGGTACTGTTTCAACTGGTTGTAACTCGTCTGGTTAAAACCAGGAGACGAAGTGAAGGAAGCGATCGTGTTCCAACCCGCCGCGGTGGGAGCATAGAGCTGTCCGGCGGAGGAACTGTTGCCGACGGGATTGTACTCGTAGAGTCCGTAGAAGAACAGCTTGTTCTTCTTGATAGGTCCGCCCAACGATCCGCCAAAGCGGTTGTTGTCGTAGCGAGGATGCAAAGGATCGCCGTTCACGGCCGAGAGATTGTCCGCGGCGTTGAGGTTGCGATTCTGCAGGTACTCATACGCGGTGCCGTGGAATTGATTTCCGCCGCTCTTCACCACCGAGTTGAACTGGCCGCCCGAGGAGTGGCCAAACTCGGCGGAAACCTGGTTTTGCTGGACGCTGAATTCGGCTACCGCGTCGTTGGGCAGGCTCACCAGCGGACCGGTCACGCTGCCGCTGTTGTTGTCGATGCCTTCAATGGTGAAGTTGTTGTTGCGGGGGCGCTGTCCCCCGACCGACGGGCCGGAGCCCAGACCGATGGCGCCGCTGGTGCCCACGCCCGCGTTGAGCAGCGCGAGATTCAGGATCCCGCTGCCCCCCGAGGCAGTCGGCAGTTCCGACATCGCACTTGATTCGAACGCGTTCTGCACCGAAGCGGTGGTCGTGTCGATGGTGGCTGCCGCTGCGGATACTTCTACCGTTTCTACCGTGGCGCTGACCTCCATCTTTACATTGGTGGTGTTTGTCCCTGCCAATGTCACGACTATGCCCTTCACTTGCGACTTCGCAAAGCCGGCCATCGTCACCGTCACGGTGTAATTTCCGGGCGGCAGGTTGGTGATGTGATACTCACCCGCGCTCGTAGTCTTGGTGGTCGTCTCAATTCCGGTGGCTTCGTTCTGAGCCACAACCGTCGCGTTCGGGATCATGGCTCCCGAGGCGTCATAAACTCTGCCTACCAAGTCCCCGCTAATGGACTGCCCGTAGCAGCTAAAACTCGCCGCCAAAATCGCCAGAATCAGCATCAGGAATCGCACATCTTTTTGTTTCATTTTGTTCATAACCTCTCAGTCGATGATCATCGGTTCAACTTGCGTGTCTTTGGTCGTGGACTCACCCCAACACGCGCAAGGGTTTGTTGAGAAAATCACACAGCAACTGCGATACCAATTGATTACGCTGGTTAACTTGCCTTATTTACCATGACTTTACGGAAAGCCCGCCATCCCATTAACCGATGGAATCCGGGGGATTCGGGTCCACGAATCTGAATAGGGACCGCAAAGTCCTATAAGCAAGTCACTTACTCCCCCTATGGGTTTCCGTAGGGCGCTATACGGTTTCGAGGAGGGAGGTGCGTCCAAAGCCTGGACTTAACGTTAACAGGAGATAGGTAGTGTTTGATAACCCACACGCGCGGGTCAGTTCACCCAACCAGGCGCAGGTGGAATCCCCACACCCCCATCTTCGAGCGCTGCTCCGATTCGCAAGATGAGGGCTTCCGCGAATGCGGGACCAACGATCTGCAGGCCGACGGGCAGGCCGGAGGCGCTCAGCCCGCAGGGCATCGAGAGTGCGGGATAGCCCAAGGCGTTGATGCCGCGTACCAGCCGTGTGGTCGCCAAGCGGACCTCCTCTTCGAAGCCACCCAACTTCACGGTCCTGGCGCCGGTCTCGGGGGCGGTGTTGGGGGTCGCCGGGACCAACAGGCAGTCCACCTCCGACCAGACCTTTTCGAATTCGCGCCGCATCTTGCGCCGCAGCCGTTGGGCGTTAACGTAGTCGGGCGCCGGGAGCAATCTGCCTTGATCGAGCAACGCCAGCACATCGGCACCAATGCTCTGCCGCTGGTCTGCCCTGGGATCCAGCACCGCGGAGGCCTCCGCCAACAGGATCACGCGAGCCACGCTATTCAGTTCGCCGATATCCGGGACGCGAAGGGCTTTCACCACCGCACCGAGGGCGCCCGCTCGCGCAGCCGCGCCGCCCACCGCGGAATCCACGTCCCCATCCAGCCGTTCGAAGTAGAAGTTCTCCGGAAAGCCGATCCGCAGGCCGCGGATCGAGCAGTTTTCGTCGGGCACGTAATCGATCACCGGTCTCCGTGAGGAGGTATGGTCGCGGGGGTCGTGTCCGGCGATTGCGTTCAGCAGGATGGCCGCGTCGCGAACGGAACGGGTAAGCGGCCCCATGTGGTCGAGCGTGTAGCCCAGAGGCAGCACCCCATACCGGCTCACCCGGCCATACGTGGGCTTCAATCCGACCGTGCCGCAGAATGATGCCGGAATGCGGATCGACCCGCCCGTGTCGCTGCCCATGGCCGCAAACACCAACCCGGCGGCCACAGCCGCTCCGGATCCACCGCTCGATCCTCCGGGACTGTGGGCCAGTTTCCACGGATTGCGAACCGCACCGAAATGCGGGTTGGCGGAAGTAATCCCGTATGCCAACTCGTGCATGTTGAGCTTGCCGACCATCACGGCTCCCGCGGCCTCCAACTTCTCCACCACCGCGGCGTCATGGTGGGGGACGAAGTCTTCATAGAGCCTGGAGCCTGCCGTGGTTCGCACTCCGCGCGTCAGGAAGAGATCCTTGACCGCAATGGGGATGCCGTGCAGAGGCCCGCGATCGCGGCCCACGGCCAGTTCCGCGTCCGCCTGGCGTGCCTGCTGGAGAGCGATCTGGGCCGTTACCGTGATGAAGGCGCGCAGGGTCGCGTTGTGTCGCTCCACCCGCGCCAGTGCAGCGGCCGTCAATTCCGTGGAGGATACCCGGTGCGAGCGCAGGGCGTCGGAAGCTTCCCGAATGGTCATTCGCCCTCCTCGCCTTCGCAGATGCCCGTAGCCGGCTCCAGATCGGGCGGCAGGTCCTTCACCAGCGGTTGGAAGGATTCTTCCAGAGCGGCGAGCGGACCTACGATGCGGTCCAGTTCTTCGGCCGGCACGTCCAGCCCGCCGGCGCGTGCAATCGATTTCCAATCTTTCACGATCTCTCTACGATAGCGGATCCCGCTTGTCCCGTCGCGCGGTCCAGTGCGCGCCTGCCAGCACCACCATCGCCGACGCGAAGCTCCACAACAGAATGGTCACGGAGAATTGGAATGGCTCGTACTCATGCTTGAGCTTGGCGGTCAGCATCGGGGAAATCAGCAGGTTGACGTACTTGAGCCCCTCCAGCACAAGCCCCACGACGATAGCCACGGGCGCCACGCGGCGCGGTTCGATAGGACGGTTGGGGAGCAGCCAGTAGACCAGGAACAGCGCCAGCATCGAAACTGGCAGCGCCGCCAATTTGAAGGCCAGCGGCCCGATCCATCCCGCCAGCCAGGTGTGGGCACGACTCACGCCCGAGACCCAGCCGCTGTTCTTGGCCGTCAGCATGAGAGAGAGGAGGGCCAGCCCGCCGCAGGCGAAGATCAGCCCAAGGCTGACCATCTGGTTCTTGAGATAGGAGCGGTTTTTGGTGACGCCCCAGGCGCGATTGAGCGCCACTTCCAGTGGTTCGAAGATGCCGTTGGCGGTGAACAGGAGCAGGAACATGGACGTGAGATGCAGGGGCGGAACCATCCACGGCTGCAGATTGCGGACGAGGAAGCCGCCCGGTTCTCCCGCGTAGAAATCGCGAAGTCCGACGTAGATCGCCTGGATGGCGTCGGGCCAGTGGAGGATGTCCCGGCAAAACGAGAGCATCACCACCATGAAAGGATAGAAGGCCAGCAGGACACTGGCGGCGACCGCCAGCGCGTAAACGTGCGCTTCGGTCTCCATCAGGTAGTGGAGCGTGGGCCGCCAGCGAGACCACCACGGCTGCACCCGAGCCACGGGAATCGGAATCGGGATCAAACTACAGGTTAACGCCAGGCCGGCGAGCGTGGCTTTGAAGGGCGCCTCGGCTGTTCACCCACAAAGCCGGCTGCACGCGGTTACAATGGGTCATCACGTACATGAAGCGCTTTTTTGTGGTTTTTGCCGCGGCGTTCACCGCCGTCACACAGGTCTCGTGCAAACGAACCCCACCTCCCAACGTTGCGGCTGACGTGAACGGCGTGTCCATTACTTACTCGGAACTGGACAAGATCTTCCAGCAGAACCAGCAACCCGGCGACAGCGCCAACGAAGATCAGATTCGGGCAGCCCGCCTGGAACTGCTCAACAGCATGATTACCAGCGAGATCATCCGGCAGCGCGCCGAACGTCTCGGGCTGACGGCGGTGGACGCCGACGTGGACGCGGAATTCAATAAGATGAAGTCGCCTTACACGAAGGAACAGTTCGAGGCGCGACTGGCGGAACGCCACATGACCGCCGACGATCTGAAGACCCAGATTCGCCACGACCTGACCATCAACAAGCTGATCAACAAGGAAATCACCTCGCACGTCTCCATCACCGACGCCGATGTGGCCAATTTCTTCGCGGCCAACAAGGCGGCATTCAATCATCCCGAGCCACAGATCCGCATCGCCCAGATTCTGGTCACGCCCAACCCCGATCCCAACGTCCGCAACCTGAAAAACAGCAAGGCGCAGAACGAGAAACAGGCCAAGGAGAAGATCGAAGACATCGCCGCACGCCTGGCACGCGGAGAGGATTTCGGCATGTTGGCGCAGAACTACTCCGAGGACCCCAATAGCGCCGCCAACGGTGGAGACATGGGGCCGATCCCGGAATCCAATCTCGACAAGGTCAGCCCCGATTTGAAGCGCCTGGTGTTGTCGCTTCCGCCAGGAGTGCCTTCGCGTCCGATCCCCACCCAGTATGGCTACCAGATCCTGAAGGTGATCGCGCGCGAGCCCGCGGGCCAGCGCGAACTGAACGATCCGCGCGTACAGCAGGAGATCCGCGAAACGCTGATCAACCGCAAGACCCAGCTCCTGCAGGCGGCGTTTTACGAGGTGGCGCGCAACGAAGCCAAAGTGCAGAATTACCTGGCGCGCAGCATCTTTCAGGAAGCCAGCAAATAGCGTTGTTGTAAACAGGAGGGTTAGCTCCGTTTACGGCGAAATCGCGGAATTACAGTTCAGTTATCCGGCATCAGCCACATGGGTGATGGCGCAAGCTGCCCGGTTCGTGCACACCGTTTGCAATGCGCCTCAGACTTCGATATACCTGAAAACCAAATCCGGGTTCCGTAAGGCCAAGGTGAGGCCTTCCTTCAAAGGAGAGATCGGGCATGGCGAAGTCGATACGCCGCGCTTCAATCATTCTGTTTCTGTTTACGGCCCTTACGGGAGCGCAAACCGTGACCAGTTCTCTGCTGGGCACCGTCAACGACGCCTCAGGACTGGCCGTGCCGGGAGCCGAAGTCCGGCTTTCAAGCCAGACCACATCGGGTGTTCTCACAACCAATACCAACACGCTTGGGCTGTTCCGCTTTCCGGTCGTGCAGCCGGACACCTATCGGTTGACCATCGCCGCTTCGGGTTTCAAGAATCTGACGCTGTCGGACATCGAGTTGACCGCGAGCGAGACCTGGGACTGGTACACCGTACACGACTCGGAATGGAGCCGCAGCCTGATGGGCAACATCCCCAAGTGGTTCCCCATCAATAACAGCCTCGGGGACCAGGTCAACTACATTCCCGACCTTTCCTTCGGCGGTACTCCCGTGAACACACCGAGTGTGGCGCCTGACGATATGCCGTATTACAACGCGAACAACATCTACACCCTCACGGACAACCTGAGCAAAGTGATTGGCCGTCACAGCCTGAAGGCCGGTGTCTACTTCGAACCCAATCAGAAGATCGAGGACCAGGAATTGGCCACGTGGCTTGGCAACTACAGCTTCAGCACGGACGCGAACAACCCCTTCGACACCGGAAATTCTTTTGCCAATGCGCTGCTGGGCAACTCCGATACCTACACGGAGACGAACGACCGGCTGATCCAGCGCGTGTGGTTCACGGACCTGGAGTTTTACCTGCAGGACAACTGGAGGGTCTCGAAACGGCTGACGGTGGATATCGGAATCCGCTTCTACCATGTCACACCGCAGGCGGACCAACACAATGCTTTCGCGGCCATCAACCCGGCGCTCTACTCGGCGGCTCAGGCGCCGGTGCTCTATCAGCCCGCGAAGGTCGGCGGCACACGGGTGGCAATTGATCCCGTGACGGGCCAGACCTATCCGGCGGCGTACATCGGCCTCTTCGTGCCGGGCACCGGCAATCCGGCCGATGGAGCGGTTGTCGGTGGGCAGAACGGTGTGCCGCATGGGTTGTATGAAGATCGTCGATGAAGTCGTTGCCGACCCTGAGCGGCTACGCGGGCTTGATCTGAGCGTTCTCGGTTGAAGTTGTCGAGAAGCCTTCGCGGGCACAGGAGTTCGAGGCGACCAAAAGCGTCCCCATGAGCGGGGACGCGGCAGGCAGGAGTGCCCGCGCCACGCAGGGGCGAGCTATATCCGTCTTGATCGCCTGCCTTCGGCTGTGAGAACATTCGAACCAGGAGTTCCCGATGCCGTTTGTGGATACCAGTACCCTTCCTGTCATTGAGCGACTGCCCGGGTGGCGGGGACGCTATTTCCACTCGCCCAGCATGACCTTTGGCCACTACGATTTTTCGCGCGGCGCATCGATTCACGAGCACTTCCATCCGCAGGAGGAAGTCTGGGAGGTAGTCGAGGGCGAGCTGGAAGTCACCATCGACGGCGTTCCGCAAATCGCCCGGCCGGGTTCGGTCGCGATCGTTCCCTCGGGCGTTCGCCACTCCGCCAAGGCCCTCACGGACGGCAAGGCGATCGTCATCGATTATCCCGTGCGCGATTTCTCATGACCCAACCGATTGCGCAACCCGCAGCAAAAAGAACGAGGCCTGCCGGTGCGATCAGAGGGAGAGTCAAGGTGACGGTGGAGCTTTTGCCCGACTCGAATCTGGAGCGCACGTTCTCCATCCGTTAAGGCCAACCGGGTCAGGGATCGGGTGGGGTCGCGGCGATCCATTTCATCAGCCACCTCCTGAATTACGTCGCTCTTCCCCTCACGCAGACCCGCCCGGAAGCGCTTGTTCTCCGGCTTGGGAGGTGGCCGTGTCCTGCCGGATGCCGGGCGGGAGGTGGGGAAGAGTTCCTACGGATAGCCCTGAAGCCGAGGCTCGCCGTGCTTCCATTCCGGGGGAAGAGCGAAACCGGCGGCATTCGGCATTTTAACCTTCGGCAGAGTCTGCGCGTCCATCACTTCGTCTTCCTTGATGGTTCCGCTCTTGAACAGCAGGAAAGCAGTCCGCGCGTATACTTCGTCGGGCTTAAGCGACCCCTCGTTTCCCAGAGGCATGCCGCGATTGATGTAGTCCCAAATTGTCGTTGCAAAGGGAGAGTGAACAGACATCGTGTTGGAGTCGTTCACACAAGGAGCCAGACAAAAAACGGGTGACGCCGATTTCGGAACTTCTTTCCTGCTGATGAGTGTGGGAGCATGCATTCCTGATCCGACGGATCCATGGCATCCCGCACAGCCCTTCCGGACGAACAGCGTCGCACCTTCCTTCGCAGTTCCCTGTCCTCGCGGGAGCTCTTTTCCCGCTGGGCTGATCGCAATATCCCAGGCGCGTATTTCCTCCGGCGTCGGATTCCTGCCAAGCCCATAAGTCGGCGCCTGTGTCCAGGCAATCCGGCAAATTGCAAAGATGGCCGTTGCGAGCAAGAACCTAGGCGAGCCCATTGTGAACGCTCCCGTCGCTGGCGACTTTCCAAGGTTGAACCGTGTTGTCGGCCCCGCGCACGCGCACCTTGTCCACCGGTTCATTCCAATATTTGGCGACCTCGGCTCGCGTTGGTTGAACCGTGCCCAGTTCGTCCGTGGAACGCGACATCAATACGCGTTCTTTCCCATCCCATCTCCAGTGGTAACCGAACCGCGTATGTGCCATCGGATATGCGGGCGTCCGAAGCTCGGCCGCGCTCCAGCTTGCGCCGCCGTCGGTGGATACTTCCACCCCTCGAATGGCACCCCCACCAGACCACGCCAACCCCGTAATCTCGTAAAACCCAGGTCCCGATAGCTGCTGCCCACCGGAGGGAAAAGTGATGACCGATTTCGGTCCGATCTGGTGGGTCAGAGCCGCCACTTTCGGGTCCGGATTGATATGGCCGTAATCGTCGTAGGTCATATAGTAACGGTCCACCACCTTAATGCGCCTCAGATATTTGATCTGATAAATGCCTTCAAACCCGGGGACTACGAGACGCAGCGGAAACCCTTGCTGCGGGCGAATAGGCTCGCCGTTTTGTGCATAACACACCATACAATCATCCATCGCCTTGGCGAGTGGAATGCTAGAAGCGCCCTTCACCTCTTCGGCACCCTCCGCGACGATCCAGGAGGCCGAGTTTTGCACGCCGGCTTCTTTGAGCAACAAGGAAAGCGGCACGCCGGTCCACTCGGCGCAGCTCGTCAGTCCGTGCGTTTCCTGAACGGTTTTGTGCGTTGGCCTGGCACGGTTTCCGAGGCATTCGATGAAGTGAATACGGGTGACATACGGGAGACGCTTAAGTTCGTCCATGGTGAAGAGCAGCGGCCGGTCCACCATCCCGTGAATCATGAGACGATGCTCTCGGGGGTCAATATCGGGGACAAACGAACCGCGGTGGGTCGCTGTATAGAAAAGCGAGTTTGGCGTGATGATTCCGACCGAATCCTGAAGCGGAGCCAAAACGTGAAACGTGAGCCCGAACTCGTCCGGCGAATGCCTTTCGGCGACGGGCACACGGACCGAGGTCACAAAGCGGGAACGCTCGCCATAGGCGATCAATTCATCGATTTTCTTGGGAGGCGTCCCTTGTGTCTGGCCTTTCGCAACCTGTGCGCGTCCGGCCAAACCGGCCAAAGCCGCGCCACTCTTTAAGAATCCCCTTCGGTTTGACTTCCTGGAGTCCATGTATCTGTTCCTCGAGGTTGAACTTTCCTTTGTTTTGGCCTTCGGCTGTCGCGAGTATGCACCCCGGTTTAAATCCAAATCTGAGGGTGCATCATTTGGACGAACCTGAGACCGTTACGACGATATCGGCGCTTGTCGACAACTCTCCATCATTGGCGGTTGCGCGCAGGATATAGGTTCCGGCGCCCGCGAACCGGGCGGTCGTCGAAGCCCTGCCTGCAACCACGGGAATTGGGCCACCTGGGTCAAAGCTCACTTGAGCCGGTCCGCGATATTCGAACCAGGTGACTCTGAGTCCGCGCGGACCCGAAGCCGTAGCGCGGTTGCTCTGAGCCGTGGGAAATGTCCCTGGACCTGGCTGGGGAGCGATTCGGGGTTTCGGCAGGCCATCATCGACGACTTGGGCGGTCAACGAAACGGGCCGTCCGGCCGTTGCCACCGATGTTGCATCGATCGTGATCACGGGCGGCTTGTTCGGGTCGTCGTCGCCCGGATTGAGATTGCCGCGAGTCATAATGATGCGCTCGCTAATTTCTTCTTCGGGCGTCAGCGTCGCATAGGCCTTTTCGTTGCGCCCGTGCGCCGTCAGGGTCCAAACCAGCTCCTTGTTACCCCAATCGGCCGGCACTTGAACGCGAAATACCCACGACTGGCGCCGGGGCAGGAAATACGTGGGCTGGCCACGATCAGCGGGACCGGGTTCAAGCCTGTTGTCGACGCCGGCGGGAATGACCAGCTCTTCTTTCCAATTGCGGTTGAAGTAGCCAAAGACAAAGGTGAATGTGCCGTCGGAGTTCCTGAGCCACCCTTCGTAAACGGGAACAACATCCTGGCCGGTGTCGAATTTGGTTTGCGAAATGTAGGTAGGAGCGGGGGGTTGCGCCTTGACAGCAAAGGTGCCCGCCAACACCCACAACGCCAAAAACAGAGGCGGTCTCATCGCGACCCGGTCTTCGCGGTCCTGGCCAGGAGCCGCTGCTGGAAATCGCCCTCGTCAAGATAATACAGGCTCACCCAAGCGAAACTCATTTCGTCGATCGTGCGCTGGCCGTAGCCGACCCAGTTCTTCGGATTGGGGTTGAACTTGTTGTTGTCCGTGTTGTCGTGCCAGGTCGTAACGTGGATGACGGTGCCGGCGGGCAACAGCGGAGCCACGTCGTCGGCGTATGGATAAGTGATGCTCCACCCGAACTGGTAATCGCTCACACAGCTGAGAGTTTCCGTTTTGGCAGGACCGGGACGAGCCGAATCCGGGCGTACGTCCGGGTAGATCGCCTCCATGCACTGAGCCTTTCCGCGCGTGTGAAAGTGAGGCTGAAAGGCCGAGATCAGGGCCGGCTTCTGCAACCGGAAATAGCCGTCGCTGCGGACCACCTGGCCGGCCGGGATGTCGAGATCGTAGACCTCTCCCATGTGCTGCGTGAAAACTACGTACTTGGGCACAACGCTTTTGGGAAAGAACTTGAAGGCGACGGAGACTTGAACCGGCGTCTCCTCGCCGTCAGGATGGAGATGCAGATTGAAATGGATCCGGGAGCCGGCGCGAATCAGGCGGCCGGCATTCTCAGGAAAAAGGTCGGCGTTCTTGCCCACGGCATATTCATTCAGGAAGAGCCCGACTGGGTCGTCAGGGTCCTCGATCAAGTTGGTCGTTGCGTGATGCACCACTTTGAAACCCGAATCCGGCTTGGTTTCCACCGCCGAGATATAGCGATCTGCCGTGAATCCCGGATCAACATCAACGTCGTAGAACTCGTCGCCGCCCTTGGCTTTCAACCGGTAGGGCTTTGGCATTGAGATAATGAGATCCGGCTGGCCGATGTTCCACTTGTCGTGATCACCGAACTGGCGCGCTGGGGGCAAGTCGGCGGGGTTGCCTTCGGGCGCACCCTGGTCCACCCAGGCCGCGATCGTGGCGACCTCCTGGTCGGTGAGAGACGGGTCATCTTTGAATTTAGTTATGCCGACGTTGCGATCGATATGCCAAGGCGGCATCTGGCGCCGGATGACCTTTTCTTTGATCGAGCGCGCCCAGGGGCGTGCTTCTCTGTATGTCAGCAACGACATCGGCGCAATCGATCCCGGCCGGTGGCAGTTCTGGCACGACCGCTCCAGGATCGGCGCGACATCTTTGCTGAACGTGACTGCCCCTCCCAAATCCGCACCGTATGCGGTGACGGCCATGGGAACAATCAAGAGCTCAATCCGAACGAAATGGGTCATGCTCGCGTCCTCCCAATCCGAGCCGCATTCTGCACATCAATTTGACCGCAAGTGTACAACAAGAGCAGGCCGGCATTCACCAGTGGTTTGGCGGCTTTCTCGACGTGCCTTTCCATACCGCTGCCTTGGATCCTATCATAGGCCGCGCTCGCAAGCCTTGCAGGCTGGTGGTGCGGTAAGCCGTACCGGCACCCGGACCGGTGCCTGCCAGTTGAGGCTGGACCACGGCGCGGTGTGCGCGTCATCCTCATAGGATATAATTCTGCCGGTGTGCGCAATGAAGCTTCTTTCTTATTTCACTGCGGGTCTTCTCACTGCCGGGGCGGTACTGCCAGCCGTGGCGCAAACCGGTGCCGCAGGCGGCGAGTGGCGCACCTACGGCGGCGATCTGGGCAATACACGCTATTCGCCCCTGGACCAGATCAACACCGGGAATTTCAATGAACTCGAAGTGGCGTGGCGATTCAAAACCGACTCGCTCGGGCCGCGGCCGGAGTATCTGTTCGAAGCTACGCCGCTCTTCGTCAATGGCGTAGTGTATTCGACCGCGGGATCGCGCCGCGCTGTCGTTGCGTTGGATGGATCGACCGGCGAACTGCTGTGGATGCACAGCGAGAATGAAGGTGCGCGTGGAACGGCGGCTCCCCGCCAGCTTTCCGGGCGCGGCGTGGCCTACTGGACCGATAGCAGGGAGGCCCGTGTTTTCTATGTTACGCCCGGATATCGCCTCATCGCCCTCAATGCCAAAACCGGGACCCCAGTCGCAGGATTCGGTAAGGACGGGATCGTCGATTTGAAGCTGGATGACGATCAGCAGATCGATCCGGTAACCGGCGAGGTGGGTCTTCACGCAGCCCCCACCGTGGCCGGCGACGTGGTTATCATCGGAGCGGCGCACAAGAGCGGCGGCGTGCCGGGGAGCAAGACCAACGTCAAAGGCTACGTCCGTGGATTCGATGCTCGCACCGGCAAGCGTCTCTGGATCTTCCATACCATCCCCAAGCCGGGGGAATTCGGAATCGACACCTGGCTGAACGACTCCTGGTCTTATACCGGCAACACCGGTGTGTGGGGCCAGATCTCGGTCGATCTGGAACTCGGCCTGGCTTATCTTCCAGTGGAACTCCCGACGGGCGATTATTACGGCGGACATCGTCCCGGAAACGGGCTGTTCGGGGAAACCCTGGTCGCGGTGGACCTGAAAACCGGCAAGCGAAAATGGCATTACCAACTGGTGCACCACGGCATCTGGGATTTCGATATCCCGTGCGCTCCGATTCTGGCGGACATCAGGGTCAATGGCCGTACCATCAAGGCCGTGGCGCAGCCCACCAAGCAGGCCTTTTTGTACGTCTTCGACCGCGTAACCGGTGAACCGGTCTGGCCGATGGATGAGCGGCCCGCGCCCCAAGGCGACGTTCCCGGCGAGTGGTATTCTCCAACGCAGCCGGTTCCGACGAAGCCTCCCGGGTATGACAGGCAGGGCACCTCGATCGACGACCTGATCGATTTCACGCCCGAGCTGCGCGCCGAGGCCGTGAAACTGGTTTCCCGGTACAAGATGGGCCCGCTGTTTACGCCGCCGGTCGTGAGCGTGCGCGATGGTCCGCTCGCGACCCTCGGTCTGCCCGGGAACCTTGGCGGGACGAACTGGCCGGGCGGGTCGTTCGATCCCGAGACGCACATGCTCTACGTGTTCTCGCAGACCGCGAACGGAACCTTCGGCCTGGTTCCTCCCGATTCCAAACTGTCGGACATGAACTACGTTCAGGGGAGTGCGTTGACTGGCGCACGGCGCAGCCTGGGCGCGGGCGGCACGGCCGGTGGAGACGACCGGGTGGCTCCGCAGTCGGGCGGCATCAGCGAGCGTCCGGGGTCTCTCACGGTCCAGGGCCTGCCGCTGTGGAAGCCTCCCTACGGCCGGATATCGGCGATCGATCTGGACAAAGGGGAAATCGTCTGGCAGATCGCGCACGGCGAAACCCCGGATATTGTCCGGAACCATCCGGCGCTCAAAGGCAAGATTATTGCGCGCACAGGCCGGCCGGGCATCATTGGTACGCTCGTCACCAAGACGCTGGTGATTGCCGGCGAGAGCGGCTTCTTCACCACTCCGTCGGGCGCACGTGGGGCGATGCTGCGTGCCTATGAGAAGACCACCGGAAAGGAAGCGGGAGCAGTCTACATGCCGGCGCCGCAAAGCGGCTCGCCCATGACGTATCTGCTGAATGGCAAGCAGTACCTGGTGGTCGCGGTGGGTGGGGCGAATTACTCGGGAGAGCTGATCGCATTTCGATTACCGTGAAGCTACCGGGGACGACTTCCCCCCTGGTGATTGCGGCGGGCCCCGGGTTCACACGCGCTTACGACATGGCCTGATATTGGGCACGATGGCATGGTCGCAGGCACAGTCGAGCGCCCTGGTGCTGGCGTGAAAAGTCGCTGGTGGGGAGTTGTAGGCGGCGAGAGTTTTGGCTGCGTACGGCAGTAGGATCGACGTCGGCATTTAAATGCTTCCAGCGCTTCAGCCGGTGCCATCGTTCCCAAAGATA
>Ga0335077_10001575_pt1 | contig 27189 bp, 25 predicted proteins | sample Lox_Sample_31_FD_207151 | JGI IMG/M metagenome (GOLD analysis project Ga0335077, IMG submission 207151) | Soil microbial communities from Loxahatchee National Wildlife Refuge, Florida, United States - Lox_Sample_3.1 | ecosystem: Environmental > Terrestrial > Soil > Wetlands | place: USA... | reverse complement strand
CGGTAGTTAGGATGCGCGTAAGTGAGCCCCTATGGAGCATCTCATCAGGTCACAGAACTACCCCACTCAAGCGAAAGGCAGGCTTGAGTGTGCCGCCAGCCGCTCCCATCAGCTTGTGGTGGTTACGGCGTGACTGCATCCGTCAGTTGGTTTACCGCCCCGCGACAGGCGCCCTGCTGGGGGATTTTGAGTGCTATTGCGATGTTTCAACAGTGACCGTCGAAAGGGACTCGTTCTGAGTAGAATACGGAGCGTTAGTGATCCCGGAGGCGAACCTGTGACGACTCTGCGATGTGTCCTGAGTGTACTGGCTGCTATATGTGTCGGCCTTCTCGGACCCGGACTGATTTTCGCTCTACAGGGTATCAACAATTCCAAAGCAACAGGTATAGGAGTGGTAGCGGGAGGGCTTATGGAGAGTCTGTTCTCTCCTTTGTTCTGGATTCTCGCTATCGCATCCTTTGCTTTGTTCTTCGCGGCAAGCCGCCTCAGCAGCAAGCCGCTGAGAATCCTTCTGTTCTGGACTCCGGTTACCGCTATTTCGATACTTGGGCTGGGCTTCTTCTCGCTCATCACGTTCGTATGGATACATTTCAGAAGAGGCTAATTGTCGAAATCACCGAATAGTGCTCACTGAGGGGTTCTGAGTGAAATCGGGATTTCACAACAACTAGCGACTACCACTGTGCATTCTGCCAGTTTGCACTCATGTCCAGATGATTGATCCTCATGTAAACCGTCTTCAAGGAGAACTCTCGACATGGCTGCACAACCTCTTCCCTTCTCGCAGAAACCAACCCAAGACTCCAAAATTCCTGGGCCAGTTCCAGGTACGCGACTCACTGAAGAGTTCGTGCGGCAAATCGCACGCTTTGCATATCTTTTCGCATGGCCAATGGTCAATATTTACAACCGGATGCTCACCTACGACAAATTGCCCGGCCCAGGGTTGGCAGGCGGCGTCCTGCCGGGTGGGGCCGCCGAACCAGCTCGGCATGCTCCACGATTACATCGAGCCATCGGAACGCGCCGTCGCATGCCCGAACCAGGATGTGGTCTATGGGCAGAGTGTGTTGGCACTGGATCGCGAACCATATGTCATCCAGGTCCCGGACTTCGGTGATCGGTTTTGGGTTTATCAGATCGTCGATCAGCGAACCGACAGTTTTGCGGATCTTGGAAAAATGTACGGCACAAAGCCTGGCGCCTATCTTCTGGTGCGATCGGACTGGTCGGGCACCAAACCAAAGGGAATTAATGGAGTGTTCCGATGTTCCACAGACCTCGGAATGGTGATCCCCCGCGTGTTTAAAGACAGTACTCCCGAAGACCTTGAAGCGGTCCAACCCCTTATCAATCAGATCGCTGGTTATCCCTTATCGAAGTTCGACGGAACTCTCAAGACAGTCGATTGGCGCAAAGCCACTAGTTTTCCTGGTGACACGGGCAACGAAGAAGTGAAATGGGTGAAGCCCGAGCTTTTCTTCGATCAATTACCGAAGGTACTCGACCATGTCCCGCCACTTCCAGGTGAAGAGGCCATCTACCAGCAGTGTCGGGCAGTTCTCGCGGCGGCGCAAAAGGACGACAAACTCAAGGCGGCATTTAATGAAGCAATCGCATCAGCCGACGCAGATCTAGTGGGTCCGCTCTTCCAATTCCGCAACTATGGGCTGCCTCTCCCCGGCAATTGGACCACTCAGAATAATGGCGCGGAGTTCGGTACTGACTACTTCACTCGCGCGGCCGTGGCAAAGTCGAATATTCTCGTCAATCGTCCGAACGAAACTAAGTACTTTTATCAGGACCTAGATTCCGGCGGCCAACGATTGAATGGGCAAAACAGTTACACCGTGACTTTCGCAAAAGGACAGGTGCCGCCGGTCAAGGGCTTCTGGTCGCTCACTCTTTACAACGAGCATCACTTCTTTCATCCCAATGACCTGAAACGCTATTCGCTAGGGACAAAGAACAAAGACCTGATTACCAGCGCCGACGGTACGCTGACTCTTTACGTGCAATCGCAGGCTCCTGGAAAAGAGAACGCGTCGAACTGGCTCCCCGCGCCCGATGGCGATTTTTCACTGTACATTCGCGCCTATTGGCCTGATGCCGCAATCCTCGATGGTAAGTGGACGCCGCCGGAAGTGCGGAGGCAAGCGTAGCGAGTAATCCAACAATCGGCCATCGCGCTCGCAGTTCCTGTCGAGGGGCGGCTAAGTGTTGTAAGCAGGCGATTTCACGCTTTGAGCGGCAAAGTGGGATTTTGACCGTAATCGCGATATTTCGCCAACAAATCGCAGACCGTACCATGGAACCTCGACCTTTACTGTCAGGCTGTTTTGCCAGTCTGGGGCTTTTGGAAGGGCCGGGCAGTTCACGTGGTCCAATCGGAGAACACCGAATTGGCCAACAAGTGCCACTTTCCGCCAAGCTTTTGAAGCATGCGATCCTTACCTTGAACACTAACCGTCGTGTTGCTACAGGGACGGTGCCACCCATCGATGAAGTGCACAACCGCCACCGTCTGATCTTGGTTGAAGCCCACCGCTGAGAGTTCTACCCATCGCTCGTAGCCTGCGTATTTCTGGCAGGAAGAAGGCTCGTTCTTGTCTAAAGCCTGTTTCTCAGCCTTAGAGATCAGATCGTATTTGGAAAGATGGAACTTCCTTTGCAGTTGAGAGGACTGCTCGTTCCGCTTCAAGTAGTCCACAATGGCTGAATTGACGGCCGGCTTGAATCGTTCTTGTTTCGGTTCAAGTCCTGGCCCACGTGGTGCTCCATTGGGTTCATAAGGCGCAGAGCCTTGGAACGATAGAGTCTCAACCTGAATCAATACCGGTTCGCGGGGAGGGGAAAAGAATTCTTCTTGCTCCGAAAGAAGGTCCGAGTAGACGTCGTAGATGGCTTCCTCATAGGGTTTCGGAGGACCCGGCGGACTGGACCACGGGAATAGTTCGGCAATACTCATGGTTGATTTGTGGGTGAGCGCAAAAACCGATGCCGGAAGAAATACGATTCCCAAAGTTGCAACGAGCAGCTTCTTCCGCGCTGCCATCTTCGGTTCCAACAATCTGAAGGTCAGGTAGAAACCGCCTGCAAAGGCTGCAACCATCAGACATCGCACACCGAATGTTCCAAGAAATGGCCACGGTATCCTTCGGATGCGAGGCAGAAAGACCAATCCGTAGAATGCGCAGAATGTAACCACCATTCCGGCAGCAAAGCTCGCGGCCGTTTTCAGTAGCTGTAGAGATGCCTTTGCTCCGAACCTGAGTATTCCCATGATCGTGTTCATGTCGCAGTCCTCGCTCCGGAATGTTCCTTCCGTCCGGTATGGCTGTCAACCAACAGTTGCCGACAAGTTTGGGAGTGAAATGGTTTTATAACTATGTCGGCTCCCGCGCCCGGGGTAGACTTTGGTGTCCACAACAAAGTGATAGTTGCTGATAACAGGCGATTACACGCTTTGAGCCGCAAAGTGCTATTTTGACCGTAATGGGGATTTTCATTAAAACGATTGCTACTGGGTCATCTCCTGCCTGTCCTGCCAGTCGAATATTGACTTGCGCCTCGATATGAGCCAACGCCCTTCTTGTCGCACGAATTCATCTTCGTAGTGAACTCCCATTGTGGTTCTGATTTTCTTGCCATTCTGCGCGCCGATCAGCGTAACCATGCAATACGAGATTCCAGAGGCTTTGTCGCCCTCAATCGCTACGGTCTGTTGCCCATTAAAATGATAGACGAAACACCATTGACGACAGGTTCTAACGTTGCGTCCGCTGTAAAGAGTTGCACTTGCGTATGAACGTCTTTCTTGTCTGCCAGAATCGAGAACTGGTCAACGAGTTCCTTCAGCGCCACCCTGTCTTGCAACTCACGAGTTGCGTCTTGTGAGTTGCTACTGATCTTTGTCGTCTGTGCGACAACAGGTAAGCACAGGAACAGAATCGCTGGAATCGCACGAACTGGTAAGGTCCTCAGAACACTCAGGGTCATGGTCTCTCCAATCTTGGTGGCTCTGTGAGGGTTGAATGATCCAAAGGCATGTTAAGCGGCCCTCACGCTCGGAGTGTACATGGTAGCGAAGCAATTGACGTAAGCAGGCGTTAGCACAAGTGTGCGCTTTTTATCGCCTCTTTCGCGGTAGGTGAGTGAAGTCAGGATGTCATGCAGCGGAAGATCATTCCAGCACAGTGATGCTAACGTGACGTCCTTCGAGGTATACGTTGTAGTCAACTCCACGCTGAAACACCAACGTCGTCGGAGGCTCTGTTTCTGGAAGTTCGTGAGCCTCCACCCAATATGCAAAATAGAATTCCACCTCCGGCCCGAGGCCTTCCTCTTTATCGGAGAGTACGCGAGTTACCACCGCTGTCCGCTCTTCCGAAGGTTTGTCGGACAGTATATTGAACTTGAAACGTTGCCCTACCTTAATTTCAGATTGCATTGGAACCCCTTTAATGCGCTCAGCTTCTGATCACTACCACCAGCGAGGCTCGATCCTGTCCACATATTGCGCCGATTATAGTCCGCCGCTTTCCTAAATCTGGGCAAGGCTCAACTTTCATAGCAGGCGATTGCGCAAGCGTGCGCTTTTCGTTCGCCTTTTTTGCGGGATGATGAGTGTTGTCGAGATATCAAGCCAGTGGTCGGTTCTCTTCCGGAGAGAAAACCCTGTCATCCCAGATCTTCTTTCGGATCGCTTCCAGGACTTCTTGTTCCGTGATGCCGGCATCGCGGAGTGCGTCTACTCCTATTGCGCTATGCGGGCTGCGCAACGTCACGGCCAAGAGGTGCAGCGGCGCGAAATTAGATCAAATTCGCCGGATGCGCCGTTCTGGTGGTTTCAAGTGAGTTCGCGCAGAGCATCTCCGGCGCCTGCGAGATTGGTCAGCTTCATCTCGGCGTACTTGCGAGAGAGGACAACGCCGGGAGCTCCGGCGCGAAACGCGGCCAGGACCGCTGCTTTCACATCGCCCGGTTCCGTGCGCTTTTCGTTGAGAGCGGTGGGAATATCAATGTCGATCCCGGGATAAATCGGGATTGCGCCGTTCACTTCCGCGAGGGCACGGCGGGTCTCGCGAGCGACATATCCGGCCGACATGCCGGATGTCGGCAATTTCTCGAGGCTGGGTTCATGCTCATAACCGAGTAGGCGATAATGCAGCTCCAGAACTTCATCGCTTGTCAGGTCGCGAAACACGGTGGAGTTGACGTTGCGGATGTAGCGGGCAAAGCGCGGCCCGGCGCAGTTGTTATAAGGGCAGGGTTTGAGGAAATCCGCGACCTTGGCTATGCGGGAGAAGTTCTGGTCAGCCTGATAGAGAGGGCTCATCGTGACAAGGTGCATGATGTGCCATCCCACGTGCGCCTTTGGATTGACATTTTTCACCGCGCGATACAACAGGCCGTAGACCTCTTCCTGGCTGTGCATCCAGAAGCTGTGCCACTGGAGGATTTCGGGATAATCGAGGAATAGCCGCCACAACGATACGAAACTGCCGCTGCCGTCTCCGCGATTGGGCTTGGTGGTCTGCTTCACCCATTGATCGAGGGCAGCATAGCCTGCGCGCACGCGGTCCAGCTGGATGCCCTGATCTTTGGCCTTGCTGACGCAATGCTCGCAGAAGCAGTAGATGCGGGAGTCTCCGTCAAACTTTCCGAAATGCGCGCCTAGCGCGGTGTTGAGCGGGCCCTCGCGCTCGGACTCCCACATCATTCCATCGAGTTCGTTATGGCTAAACCAATTTTCGACGAGCGCCACCAGGAAGGCGCGGGCATTCGGATTGTTGAAGCATGTGCTGCCGCCGGCGCGTCCGTCCAGATCGACTTCCGCGATCTTTTCGAAGCCCGGCATGAGCTGGGAATTGTAGGCTTCCTCGAACAGGACGTAAGTCTGGATGCCGCGTGCTTTCGCTTTTGGAATTACGTCGGAAAGGATGTCAAATTCTCCCAATTCGGGGGCGCGCACATTTTGAATGACCGACTTCGAAGAAAATTCCGGATACAGCTTTGAATAGCTGCCGCCATGAATTTCGTCGTACGCCTGAACGCCATGATCGGGCAACGGCTGGCCGGGAATCTGACGCCCGGCAAGGCCGCGTCCGTAGGTGAAGACGGCCGGCATTATGACGTTGACGCCGGCCTTCTGCTGGAAGGTATCGAGAACGCCATCCACACCTTCATCGACGAACGATCTGGCGCCCACCTGAATCGCGACGAAGCAGTGTCCATCCTTCAAGGTTGCAGTCGCATTCTGGGCAAGTGGCGGGGCGGCGGGAGTATCGGGTAAATTCCCCCGAGTCAGCATCGACAGTAGCGGGAGCGCGGTGAATCCTTTCAAGAAGCTGCGGCGGGAAGATTCAGGTTCTTCGTCGAACGGTCGGTCCATAGGGTTCAGTTCCTAGAGAGCAGTGGGATTTTCGGCTTCGATTTGAAAAGAGCAGGAGGTAATGTAGCTCGAATCCATGCGGCGACGGTTCCATCTTCTGGTTTTGCATTCGAGGTAGATGATTCGCGGCCGCACTGGATCGACATTCTACCTCGAAGCTTGGAGCGCAAACCGTTCTGAGTGCCAGGAGTTCACCGGCGCCGAATGTGGAAATACGCCCGTGGTCTTCCGGCGGATGATGACCTAACTCCGCTTGGATCGTCCAAGTGATCGAGTTCAGGAGGCGACGGTTCTGCTATGCCCATCCCTGTGAGTAGGCTTCGACGGAGAATGGCTCGAGGTTTGACGCTGCTGGTTCTGACATTCACTGTTTGTCTGTTAACCGCGTCACTGTTTGGGGCGCCCATGACCAATGCGGACCGCGAACACCTGCTGGTGCACTTTGAGATGACCACGCAAATGGTGGCCGAGCAAGTGCGCGGGTTGTCGCCGGCGCAACTGGAGTACAAAGCTTCGCCGGACCGGTGGAGCATCCGGGAAGTGGTTTCGCACCTGGCGGTGGCTGAGCCGGATTACTGGCGCGAGATCCAGGCGGCGCTCAAGAAGACGCCGGACATGAAGGAGAAGAAATCGGCGGCTACCGACGCCGACATTATGTGGTACGGGATCGATCGGGTGGTGCATACCAAGACGGGCGGCGGGCACGAAAAAGTCGATACCTACAAGGATCTGAGCGAGGCGCTGGGAAAGTATCAGGCGCTGCGTGGCACGATGATCGAGTACATCAAGACGACCCAGGACGATATGCGGGCCCACAGTTTTGGAGATTACGGAGAGGTGATCGACTGCTGGCAGTGGATGCTGGAGATTTCCACGCATGCAGAGCGGCATATTCAGCAGATCCGTGAGATCAAGAACGATCCGAATTTTCCGAAGAAGTGAATCGTGGATTCGGGGACACCCCCGAATCGTCGACGACTTGGGCACGGGCGCGCTCGCTTCGGTCGCGGGGCGGACGAGGCGTCCGCCCCTACACAAGGCGCTGTTGCGGCTTAGTCGGCGCTGCCTGTCCGCCTAGGCAGTGAGGTGGTGGAGGCCAGCGACGGGCGAGCCTTCTCGCCGCGCTCCTCTTCTGACAGCAGCGGAATCACCGAGCGAAGGGCCTCGATTTCCTTGCGAGTGCGTTCCAGATCTAATTCTTTCTGACGCAGAACCTGGTACAGATCCCTCATGTTTGTAGCTCCCATGCGGGCCAGTCTACTTGCGTCAGGATTTAGTTACAAAATTGGAAGGGCATGGCGGGGGAGGCTCTGCATTCGCGATCTCTGAGAAACCTGGGTGGGTTCTGCCCGCCAGCCCTACTTGGCTGTTACCGGTCGAGACGAAAATCCCCACTTCTGGCAAACCCGGCCAGAAGTGGGGCATGCGAGTCTTGATGCGTGGTGAGAGCCGACAGCTTTTCTAGGTTCCTTCGCTCCAGCCTGCCAGGTACTCTTCCTGCTCCGGCGTCAGCTTGTCGATCTTGATGCTCATGGACTCCAGCTTCAGGCGGGCAACTCGCTTGTCGAGTTCGTCGGGGACTTTGTAGACCTTGGGCTCGAGTTTCTTGGCGTTCTTCACCATGTACTCGACGCTAAGGGCCTGGTCGGCGAAGCTCATGTCCATGACGCTGGCGGGGTGACCTTCGGCGCTGGCGAGGTTGATTAAGCGGCCCTCGCCGAGGAGATTGATCTTGCGACCGTCTTTGAGCGAGTACTCATCGACGAAGTTGCGGGTGGTGCGCTTGGAGGACGACATGGCTTCGAGCGCCGGGATGTCGATCTCGACGTTGAAGTGGCCGGAGTTGGAAATGATGGCGCCGTCTTTCATGAGCGCGAAGTGGTCTTTGGTGAGCACGCTCTTGTTGCCGGTGACGGTGCAGAAGACGTCGCCGAGCTTGGCGGCTTCGGCCATGCTCATGACGCGGAAGCCGTCCATAACTGCCTCGAGGGCCTTAGTGGGGTCGACTTCGGTGACGATGACTTCGGCTCCGGCGCCGCGAGCGCGGGAGGCGAGGCCGCGGCCGCACCATCCGTAACCGGCGACTACGAATTTCGATCCGGCGAGGAGGAAGTTGGTGGCGCGGATGATGCCGTCGATGGTGGACTGGCCGGTCCCGTAGCGGTTATCGAACAAGTGCTTGGTGTCGGCGTCATTGACAGCGACGATGGGGAACTTGAGCACGCCTTCCTTGGCCATGGCGCGCAGGCGGATGACGCCGGTGGTGGTTTCCTCGGTGCCGCCGATTACGCCGGGAAGCGCGTCGGTGCGTTTCGTGTGCAACAGACCAACGAGGTCGGCGCCGTCATCCATGGTGATCTGCGGCTTGTGATCGATGGCAGCGATGATGTGGCTGTAATAGGTGTCGTTGTCCTCACCCTTGATGGCGAAGACGGGGATGTTGTGGTCGCGGACGAGGCTGGCGGCGACGTCGTCCTGGGTGGAAAGAGGGTTGGAGGCGCAGAGGACGACGTCGGCTCCGCCGTCGCGCAGGCAGATGGCGAGATTGGCGGTCTCGGCGGTGACGTGCAGGCAGGCCGAGATGCGGATGCCCTGGAGCGGCTGGTTCTTGATGAATTCTTTTCGAATGATCTGGAGAACCTTCATCGACTGGTTCGCCCACTCGATGCGCTTTTTGCCAAGATCGGCCAGTTCGATGTTCTTGATATCGCAATTTACGGCAGCGGTTGACATACTTTTTCCTCGTTTTAGCTTTTAGCTGTCAGCTATCAGATTTCAGTTTTCTTGTGGCGCGCTTCGCGGCGGCTGAAGATTAAAGTCTGATGAACAGAAATTGATCAGGACCCAATAGCATTTTCGCAGAATAGCCGAGTTTGGGGAACTGGTCAGGATGCCAAAATCCTGGTCCCGCGTACTGCTTTGGGACAATTCCCGACGTGCCCTTTTGACTTTTCCGCGGCCTCTGTGGATTTCTTTTGCGATCTTCGCGGTTCCAAGAGCTTTACCGCAGAGATCGCCAAGAAGAACCGCGGAGGACGCGTAGAAAAAACTGCACCACAGAGTTCACAGGGCGTTGCCCTGTGAACTCTGCGGACTGTTCTTTACTTTCTTGCCCCTGCGGGCTCGCGGAGGCCGGCGTCGCTGGCCAGCCTCGCTGCCTTGTCCGTTGCTTCCCAGGTGAAGTCCGCGTCGTTGCGGCCGAAGTGGCCGTAAGCAGCGGTCTTCCTGTAAATGGGACGGCGGAGTTGCAGGGCCTCGATGATTCCGCGAGGCGTCAATTTGAAGTGCGCGCGGATCAGGTCGGGAATGATGGCGGGATCGACTTTCTCTGTCCCGAACGTCTCGACCAGAACGCTGACCGGATCGGCTACGCCGATGGCATAGGCGAGCTGCACTTCACAGCGGTCGGCGAGTCCGCCGGCGACGACGTTCTTGGCAATGTGGCGCGCCATGTACGCTGCGGAGCGGTCGACCTTGGTCGGATCTTTTCCGCTGAAGGCGCCGCCGCCGTGGCGTCCCATGCCACCGTAGGTATCGACAATGATCTTGCGGCCGGTAAGGCCGGTGTCGCCCATGGGTCCGCCGATGACGAAGCGTCCGGTGGGATTGATGTGGTACTTGGTGTCTTCATCGAGCAGGTGAGCAGGGATCACCGCCTGGATGACATGCTTCAAAATCTCGGAGCGCAGTTCGTCGTTGGTGACGGTTTCAGAATGCTGCGTGGAGATGACGACGGCATCGACACGAACGACTTTGCCTTTGGAGTCGTATTCAACCGTCACTTGGGACTTGCCATCGGGCCGGAGGAAGGGAAGGGTTCCATTCTTGCGGACTTGAGAAAGGCGTTGGGTCAGCTTGTGCGCGAGAGAAATGGGAGTGGGCATGAAATCCGCATTCTCATTCACGGCATAGCCAAACATCATGCCCTGGTCGCCGGCGCCGCCGGTGTCCACACCCATGGCGATGTCGCCGGATTGCTTGTTGATGCTGGAGATCACGGCGCAGGTGTTGGCATCGAAGCCGTAGAGAGCGTTGTCGTAGCCGATGGAGGCGACGGTGCCGCGGACTACGGTCTGGAAATCGACGTAAGCTTTCGTCGTGATTTCGCCGGCGATGACTACCAGGCCGGTGGCGGTGAGGGTTTCGCAGGCGACGCGGCTGAGAGGATCTTCTTCGAGGCAGGCGTCGAGGATGGAGTCGGAGATCTGGTCGGCGATTTTATCGGGATGGCCCTCGGTCACCGATTCCGAGGTGAATAAGAAACGATTCTTAGATGGCAATGGTTTGTCTCCTTAAGATTGCACTGGGCCGTGGGCCGCAGGGCAAGTCGTTACGCGCCTGGTTCCCCAACGTTGCTGATCCAACGCCGTTCGAATGGAGGTCATTGGTTTGAACATCGTTGGTTCAACCAGCGGAAATCCTAACTGGCCGCGAGGGCACACTGGGAGGACGTCCTTGAAAAAGGCTAGCAGAGCGGGGGCGGTTGGGCAATGGATTTGGGCGTAAGGGGTTGTGGGAGAGTTGAATAGCGGAAATTGGGCGTTGGGCGGGGAGAGGCCACGAGGCGGTCTGTCACCTAACGTTTGACGCTTTTCGCGAGGTTGATTGAAAAGCCCCACTTCTGGCAAAGGCTGCCAGAAGTGGAGCACACAGGAGCGCGGGCCGTGATGACTCTGGTCATCGCGTTACCGGGGCGATGAACTTCACGGACTCCATCCCGGCGAGGGCGAGGAGTTTGTCGACCGGCAGGCGGCCGGTGATTACCTTGTCCTTTGTTCGAGCCTGGGACAGCAGCAGGCCCAGCGATTTCAGTTGATCGAGGACGGCCGGCGAATCGGCGGCCAGGAACAACTGGACCTCGATTGTTCCGTCTGGGGCGATCTTGCAAGCGGAGGAGCGCTTGCTCCAGCAATCGAAGGTGTCGAGCACGGCCGGGCTGAGTTTGGATTCGAGTAATGCGCGGTCGGTAGCGGGTTTGGCGTCTGGGGACTGGGTCCCGGGGAGGTAATTGTCCAAGCGATCAAACGCCGGGGTTTTTCCGTGCGCCGGTCCCTTTGTGGGTGACGGAGATTGGGACAGCGCAACACCGGGTCCGGTGCCTCCTCCGGATCCGGAACCGATGCCACCCCCTGTGCCAGAGGCAATGCCGGCGTTGGGAGCGACGCCCGGGGGTGGCGCAGCCATCTGGTACATCGCGATACCGCCGCCAGGGCCACCGCTGATTCTTAAGGCCTTGCTGTTTTGAGCATAGATTGCGAACCCGGCTCCGGACGCATAGAGCAGCGCGTCCTTCTCACTGCCGAAGACTCCTTCGTAACTCACGCCTTCGGGCATCTCGACTGGAACTTCGACTCGTTGTGGTTTGCCGTTTGTGGTGACTACGCGTTCCTCGACGGCGACGAAGGATGTGAATTGTGTCATCAGGTTGTAGTTGAGGCCGAGTTGCGTGATTTGGTTTTGGACTTCCGGCTTGACGGTGCCGGTCTGCAGGCCCGCCCAATCCTGGGACATCAGGTCATCAATTTTGCGACGGGCCCAGAAACTGGAGAGAGTGGTGTCGGAGTTGGCGGAGCTGTTGAGGTGGACAGGAATTTCACGGGTGAAATCTTCGCCGGCGCGTTTGCCGAGGATGACGATGGAGCCATCGGCAGCGGCGGTGTACCTCCCGGTTACGACTAGCGGCTTTCCGGTGAACAGGTCGGGAAGCTTCTTTGGGAGCACATCATCGACGGGCAGATTTCGCCAGTCGATCGACACGTCGGTCAACACCGGGGAGCGCAGGCGCTGATACAGGCGGTGCGCAGCGTCGGCGGCTTTGTCATTGAGCGTGACTATTTCGGAATCGCCGCGGCCCGCCCTGGCCATAGATTCGATCAGAAAGCGGTTGACGGCGTTGCCAATGCCGTAGGCAAAGACGCGTGCGTTGGGGTGGTTCTGCACTTCGCCGATGATCTCCAGGTCGTTTCCGACATAGCCATCGGTGAGAAAGCAGACTACGCGCAGGTGATCCTGCGAATCGGAGGGCACGAGAGCGGCGCGGATGGCTTTCATCATTTCGGTGCCGCCGTATCCGTGCTGAGCATTCAGGACCCGTCGGGCTTTGCGGACATTCTCAGCGGTCGGGAAGACCGGCTCGGGAAAGAGAATGCGGGTATCGCCGGAGAAGGTGATGAGGTTGAAAGTGTCGCCGGGATAGAGTTCGTCGAGCGCGCGATTGATGAGTTCTTTCGCCTTCTCGATCGGGAAACCCATCATCGAGCCGGAGGTATCGAGGACGAAGACAAGCTCTTTGGGTGTGATGTCAGATTCGGGCAGCCGGACGGGGGGCTGGAGGATCAGAGTGAAATATCCGCCGGCCGCGGATTTGGCCCGGGACACGACTTGGGAGTCGACCTGGGAGAGAACGGCATCGGCGATCTGTTCGCCAGCGACGTCGTACTTGAGGACAAAATCTTTGTTGGGAATCTCGGCAAGGTTCTTCAGCTTCACACTGGCGGAACTGGCACTTATGCGGTCGACGTCGATTTCATGGGATGAAGAAGCCAGTTGGAGCAATGGCACGCCGGCGTCGATGGCGAGTTCGATGGAGATATCGTGGCCAGCGCGCGTGCCTTGCTGCGTTATTGGCGGAGTGATCTTCGAAGCGTCGGGAACTTTGGCCGTGTCAGGCGCCCAGCCGCCCGCCTGCTTGCCGATCGGCTGGCCTGGGATGTAGCGGGGGCCGACGACCATGGGGAATACGAACTGGTAGGCGCCGTTCTCGTATTCGAGCGTTTGCAGGTAGCTGATGGTTACGGTGACCTGTTCGCCTGGAAGGATGTTTGCGACAGATTGGGTGAAGATGTTGGGACGTTCCTGGTCGAGCAGGGCAGCGACGTGTCCGGTCTGCCTGGCTTTTTCGTAGAGGGCGCGTGCTTCTTCGCGCTTGCGGATGACACCGCGTACGGTGCGAGTGCCGACCTGGATCGTCATGTCGTCGACGACGGCGTTGTCTGGCAGGGGAAAGGCGTAGACCGCTTCAATTTTCTGTTCGGCAGTATTCTCGAAGATCTGCGTTACGGTAACCCGAGCGAGGAATCCGGTAATCGCCCCGCGAACTTCGGTGTGACGAAGCGGGCATGCACTTTTGACGGATCCGTCTTTGCCGATGATTCCTAAAGATCCGGCGCCTGCAGCGGAGGCGGCAGAGACGGTGGACTGGGCGGGCCACAAAATTACCGTGGTCAAGAGCAACAGTGAAAGACACACCACAAGCGAAAGGGGGCGCAGAGCATGGCGCTGCATAGGTGCCTCCGCAATCAAGCGATTGGAACTTAGTAATCCGGTGAAGCGTTGCCTGTAACTTAAATTTATTTCCACATAGGTTGTAATTAGTGCCCGCTCGATCGTTGTAAGTCGGATGAGTGAGTCTTCCCTGAGTTATAGACCGATGGGAGAGAGTGAATGTTCCCAAGCCTACACAGATGGATCGAAGGGGAGGGCGGATCTTGAAAGGAAAATTTGGGGTCCCATTTGTCATCACGGGTTTCCGGGTTGTCAGACAGCCGGGGCGGCTGTCTCTACATTTCACGATTCATCCCACTTCTTGCATGGGCGGCAAGATATGGGGCACTCCGAACGCGTGATTTTGGTGAGCGGATTCCTCGCATCAGTCGGAAGAAGGCATTGCGCTTCGCGCAACCCCGGACGAGGGCGTCCGGGGCTACATTATTTCCCGGCCACATAATTTTCCGGGCTCATCATTACAGATACTTGAGCCACCAGGCTTTGCTGGTGGCTTTTATGTTGGCGAACTGGCGGGAGGGGAAATAGAGAATCGCTATTGCGATCGCCCAGACCAGGTACAGAAGTGGGAGGCTCCATATATATCCGTCGGGAGGTTCTGGATTGCCCATGGGGTGATTGGTGAAGAGCCACGGGCTGACGTGGCCCAGGCGAATCCTGGACACTACCAGTGCGAGCGCGTGGATCGACGGGATATGCAATAGGTAGAAGAAGAATGGCACGCGTCCGAAGAGGGCGACTGCGCGTGCGACCGCGCCACGGGCGTTTTCGAGCAAAGGCATCAGCGCGATGATGGGGCCTAGTGTCATCAGGAGAAAATCCAGGGAAGCGGGATACTTCGTGCAGTTGAGGAACGAAAAGACGGCGGGCATGCCGGGGGAGCCGTCGGGCTGGGTGACGCTCATGTGCCAAGGGCGGGGATCGCCGTAGAGATTGAATCCTCGAAACACTACAAAGAGAGCGATCGCAGACAGACCTATCGTCAGGCACAGACGCATTCGGCGGGCGGGATCGAGCGACAGAATTTTGCCAAAAGCACAGCCTGCGGCCATCACGCCGATCCACGGAATGATGGAGTAGAGGACGATCAGGTTGGGGCCGTTTTGGCCAAACTGGACTGGTCCTGCATAAAAGCCGATGTAGAGAATTTTCCAAAGGCCGGAGAGCTTTTGTGCGTTCAGTCCTTCCACGATCTGCCATAAGCGGGAGTCGATCAGGTTATGAGCGGCGATGATGATGACGCCGATCGTGCCTGTCACGGCGAGAGGCAGTCTCACCAGGCCAGCCATCAGGATCATGCAGCAGCCGATCACCCAGATCACGCCGGCCATTTCGTAGTGGAGGAAATCGAAGTTGAAGGTCCAGGCCAGGCGAAGGACAGTGAGTTCCAGGAGGATGAGCCACAGGCCGCGGATTAGCAGGAATCGCGGCACATCCGTGTGTCTGCGGGCGTAGAAGAAGATGCTGGTTCCGGCGAGGAAGATGAACGCGGGCGCGCAGAAGTGGGTGATCCAGCGGGTGAAGAAGATGCCGGGAGTTGGGCCGCCTGCAGGGAGGCCGGAATAGACGCGGACGTGGTCGATGGCCATGAGGATCATGACAGCACCGCGGATCAGGTCGATGGAGGCGATGCGCTGGGTCGAGGCCGGGGTGATCACAGCAGGGGCGGCTTGAACGGTGGTGCTCATTCAGTTCCTCCCGGGTGGGTGTTTCTCTGCCCGCGTATCTTAGTTCAGCGATTGGATCCAGACCATGGTTCGACGGCGAAGGGGAGGAAAGGTTTGCGCCGGGGATCGAAGTGAAGTGCGGAGAGTTAACCACAGAGGTCGCAGAGAACGGCCGCGGAGAGGGCTGAGCGACGAGGGCGCCGCTTCAATCGGAGAGAACCCACTTCTGGCAGAGTCGGCCGACCCTTCGACGTCGCTTAGGGCAAGAGTGGGGCACCCGACAACATTTCAGTTTTGCGGTGGGGGCGCAGCGGCGTGCATGCCTTGGGAGTCGAAAATTAGGGTTTTGGCTTCGGCTTCGGCGCCTTGGGGGGGAATCTCTTCGCCGTTCCAGAGGAAGCTGACGCCAGCGGCGTTGCCTACTCTCACGACGAATTCGCGCGTGGCGTGGAAACTTGTGGCGGCGGGGGCGATCAGGGTTTCCTGGGTGACGGGTTGTCCATCGGAGGTAATGGAGATCCAGGAATTTTCGCTAGCGCGCACGACTAAAGTGAGCCTTGTGGCGGATTGTTCGGCTGGCTTTGCGGCACTCGCGCCGAAGGAGCGGATGGTCACGTCTCCTTTTTTCTGAACCTTAACCGCGTCTGGATCAGTGCTGGCCTCTCTTGCGGCGGTGTTGGCCGGTGTGGGGCTGGTTTTGGGTGCTTCGGCTCGGGGCGTGGGTTGCGCCGGCTGGGTTGTGGCTTGCGGCACAGGGCCGGGCACTGCAATTGGCGGGGCAGCAGGCAAACTCGGAGCGGCTTGCGGCGGCGCGGCAGCTGCAACTGTGACGGGTGCCTGAGTTGCGGGTGCGCTGATCGAAGCTGGTGTTGCCCGCGCGGCTTTGATGCTGCGGGAGTGTCGGGTCCAGAGCAAGAAGGCTGCGATCAGAAGGCAGGCGGCGGCGACGATGCGAAGCCAGGAAATTTCCAGCGAGGGGCGGCGGAGATATTCCTTTTTGGGCGGCCGCACATCTTGAATGCGGGGGAGCTGGAGTTCGGGGAGTTCTTCGACCTGGACCGGTGGTTGCGGTTGAGCTACCGGCTTGAAGGGGCGAGAGACGGGGGGCTTGGCTCCAACGGGTTCGCGCGGGTCGGGCTGCCTGGGGGCGTCCCAACCGAGGTGCGAGTCGATCTGTGCCTGTCGCAGACATGCGAGGTAGTCGTTAACCGCATCTTCGGAATTCATGCCGAGGTGCTTGGCGTAGGCGCGGATGAATCCGCGATTGAAGACCCCACCGGGCAATTGATCGAAGTGCTCCTCTTCGATGGCCTGCAGCATGCGGGGGCTGATCTTGGTGACGTTCGAGACGTCATCGAACGAGAGCTCTTTCTTCTCGCGTGCCTTGCGAAATTTATCTCCGAACTCGCTCACTTGGAAAGACCCTTAGGTGTGTTGGCAACATAATAGGACAACAGTGAGGAGGGTGCTACTAGACGGATGTTCAGGGGGTAGGTAACGTCGGGTTGCCGGGTCTGGGCGCCCGGCGGGCCGCAGCACAGAGGAGGCAGTGCATGGGTCCTCCGACGCGCCAAAAACGCGCGTCTCAGGATGACAAGTTCCGTTATGGAGCGGGAGGAGCGGTTGATTTGCGGAGGGTGATGGGGAACTGGGCCTGGCAGGTTTTGGAGGGGTCATCGAAGGCGTTACCTGTGCGGTCGCCTTCGGTGGCCTCAAAGAAGAAACCGCGCTTGACCCGGTCGGGGAGGCCGGTGAAGCGGGCTTTGCCGTCGACGTTGGTGCTGACTTCGAGGTCGAGCTTGTGGGTGCTCATGAATCCGTAGGCGATGTGGACTTTGATTTTGGCGAGGTAGACGGGTTTGCTGTCGGTATCGGTGATGGTGAAATCGGCGGTGCAGGGGCCTATGCCGCCGTCGATGACCGGGATGGATTTTGGGTCGGGCTTTTGGGCTTGCGCGGTGGCGGCCAGCAGGAGGGTTAGCAGGATCGTTTTCATCGGGAGTGATTATAAGGGATTCACCCACGGAGGACACTGAGGAAGGTCGTCACACGTCGGAGTGAACGATGGCGGACGGTAGCGTCCGCCCCTACATAGTGCTTGATCTGGTTGGCGTTACGGGTACGGGTTACTATCGTTCATTGCCCCTGTACGAAAGTGACCCGTATAATTTTTCAACGCCACCTACCAGTGAGGACTGACGCATTTCCATGCCTGAGGCCGGTACGCAATTGACTCGGCAGAGCCAAGAGTTGACGATTTTTCATGATGTGGCCAAGGCGCTCACGTCATCGCTCGACCTTGATTCGATCCTGCAGACGATTATGGAGAAGATGGCGGAATATTTCCGTCCGGATACGTGGTCGCTGCTGATGGTGGATGAAGGGCATGAAGAGCTTTACTTTGCGATTGCGGTGGGAGATAAGGCCGAGGCGCTGAAGAATGTGCGGCTCAAAGTGGGCGAGGGGATTGCCGGCTGGGTGGCGAAGCACGGCGAGTCGCGCATTGTGCCGGATGTGCGTAACGATCCGAACTTTGCGAGTCGTGTCGACGATGCGACGCAGTGGGAAACGCGGTCGATGATCTGTGTGCCGCTGCGGTCGAAGCTGCGGGTGCTGGGCGTCATCCAGCTGGTGAACGTGGACATGGAGCGGTTCAAGGAAGCGGAGCTGTTTTTTCTCCAGGCATTGTGCGACTACGCGGCGATCGCGATCGAGAATGCCCGGTGGGTGGAGAAGATCCAGGAACTGACCATCACGGACGACTGCACTGGATTATATAACGCGCGACATCTTTATAAGACGCTGGAGACGGAGGTGTACCGGTCTTCGCGCTTTGGGTATGAGTTCAGCATTCTTTTTATTGACCTGGATCACTTCAAGACGGTGAATGATACGCACGGACACCTGGTGGGCAGCAAGCTGCTGGCCGAGATTGGGTATCTGATCAAAGCCCAGCTTCGGTTGATTGATTTTGCGTTCCGGTATGGTGGAGATGAGTTCGTGGTGCTGCTGCCGCAGACCAGTAAAGATCAGGCCCTGGTGGTGGCGAAGCGGTTGCGCGACGGCCTGCGGGCTAGTTCGTTCTGCCGGGAAGAAGGATTGAATCTGAATGTGCGGGCGTCGATTGGGGTGGCGACTTATCCGCATGACGCGCGGTCGGCGCATGATGTGATCCGGCAGGCGGATGGGATGATGTATATGGTTAAGAATTCTACGCGGGATAATATTGGCGTGGCGCAGCGGGGGATGCTGGAGGAATAGGGGTTCGTGTTTCAAGGTTGGATCGGTTTTCGCGGCGTCCTTCGGGGCGCTTTTTAATGCGTGATTTTCAGTCTGTTCGGTATTATCTGAGGCCAGCAAGTGTCACATTGCGCTTCGCGCAAGCCCGGACGAAGGCGTCCGGGCCTACACAATCACTTTGCGTCTGGTTTCCAGGGATTGGGGTTTTGGGGGGCTTTGGGGTTTACGCCGAAATCCCAGACGTAAAGGTTCATGGCGCCGTTATCGGCCATTTCCACCAACGCGTATTCACCGGGGGCAAGGGTTTCCGTGGGGGTGACTCGGAGCCAGCCACCGTTGAGCCTGCTGGCGCTTGTCTTGATGGCGTGCTCCTCGTGACTGATCTTGCCTGTCACCTGGCGCTTGACGTCGCCGACGATGCGCTTGTTGCCTTTCACTTCGACGTGAAGGATGCGGAATGTGTCGGAGGGCGCGGGTTGCTGCGGCTTTTGCGGATCGCTTGATTTGTTGGAATCGGAGGTATTTGCCGGTTGCGGCGGAGTGTCTTCGAGCTTGATATAGAGGGCGGGGATGTCGACGTGAGACTGGATGGCGGCATGCGCGCCTGGAAGTTCGATAGTCTGCTTGAGTCCGGCGACGGGATTGATGGTGCCTTTCAAAATGTTGACCTTGGTATTGCGGTTGATGTCGCCGGCAGTTTGATTGATCTCGAGGATCTGCGGCTCTCCCTGAAAATTGTCGAGCAGGAAAACGCCGGTGTCCTCGGGAATGCGCAGGCCGGGAGCGACTTCGGGGAGCGGAGCTTCGACGCGTTCGAGTTCCTTATCGAGTTCGGCGGCTTCGGGCGGGGGAGTGGCGCGGTCCTTCTCATATTTCTCGGTAGCGGGCCAGTCGACGAGAGAGTTGGGGAGTTCTTCCCAGTCTTCGCGCTCGGAGCTGTAGTAGCGGACGCGGTTGCCTTTGACTTCATATTTTGTGACGAGCTGGTAAGAGCCGTCTTTGAGGATGAGGCGATGCGGGGGAGATTCCTGGGCCCACGACTCGAGTGCCAACAACGCGAGGGCGAAGGTTACAAGAGGTCCGAATCGGAAGCGCATTGGTTTTATTATCACGCCGCTGGCGATTGGAGTCGAATGGGTTGAAGCGGACGATCGGATTTTGCCTTGCCCCGTACTGGAATGCAGCACGCCGGTCCTCGCCGTTGCAACATCGTGACGCTTCGAACATTCCACTGTGCGGGATTTCGTCATCGCGCTTTGCGCAACCTGGGCGAGGCGCCCGGGCTACAGGATCGGTCGGGGGTTTACCCGATGACGGGTACGCAGTAGCTTGTAGTATGCTGAGGGGTAACCAGCGTGCCAATGAAACGATACCTTTTGCTCTCTCCCGGTTTGTATTTCACATGCATCGTAGCTGCCCTGGCGCAATCGGGGCCGGTTGCGGTTGCGAGTCCGGCGAACGGCGGTCAGGGCCAACCTGTCTCTTATGCCTCAGTGACCCAGTTGAATGGGCTGCTGTCACAGATCGAAGCGACCTCGAAAAATACACAAGACGATCTGAGCAAGCTGCGGATCGAGAAATGGAAAGCAAGCGGGTCTGACAAGAAGCAGGCGCTGGGGTATGTGGATTCGATTCAGCGAAATTTACAGGGAGCCCTACCGGAGATCATCACGCAACTGAGGAACTCACCGGAGGATGTGTCGGCGACGTTCAAGTTATATCGGAACCTGGATGCCCTTTATGACGTGATGAACAACGTCGCGGAACTGACAGGCGCTTTTGGGTCCAAAGATGATCTTCAATCTGTATCGAATGACATCAATGGCTTTGAGAACACGCGAAAGCAGCTGGCGGAGCGGATTGAGAATCTGGCGTCTTCGAAAGAGCAGGAACTGACGCGACTGCGGACGCAGGTGAAGACGCTGCAAGCGCAGGCCGAGGTGCCCGTGCCTCCGAAGAAGATTGTGGTGGACGATACGGAGCCGGCAAAGAAGCCAGCGAAGAAGAAGGCGACAACAACGAAGAAACCCGCGGACGCGACGAAGCCTTCGACGGGAACGGCTACGAATCCGCCAGCGCAGCAGCAGGGGCAGACGAAGCCGCAGTAAAGTCGGATGCCGTCTCTGGCTTCCGGCTGCTGGAACTCAGGTCTACGTTCCGGGTTTTTCGAGTCGACTGGAATCTACATCCCACGTTTCGCAAATTCGGCGAGACATGGGGTACCCCACCTTCTGAGGGTCGAGCGGAAGCCGGAAGCCGAATCTGGTAGTCTTTCCGACGCATCTACATCGCACCTCTTTCTGATCGACTCATGGGGTCACACGTACATGTCGTCGCGATTGTGTTTGGCGTCGCGATCATCTGGGTGGTGTTGCTGGATGCGTTTGAGACCGTGGTGCTGCCGCGGCGGGTACTGCGAAATTTCAGGCTGACGGCTTATTTTTACCGGCGCACATGGATCCCGTGGCGAAGTATTGCGCGGCATATCAAGAAGGCATCACGGCAGCACAATTTTCTGGCGTACTTTGGGCCGTTGTCGTTGTTTCTGCTGCTAGTCGTCTGGGCGGCGGGATTAATTTTCGGATTTGCGCTGCTGCAATACGGGATCGGGGGGCACGAGCAGCTGAGCGGAGAGCCGATCAACTTCGGCAAGCTGCTTTATCACAGCGGAGAGACGTTTTTCACTTTGGGGTACGGAGACATTGTGCCGACGACGCCGGCATCGCGGGCGCTGTCGGTGGTCGAAGCAGGGATGGGGTTTGCGTTCCTAGGCGTGGTCATTGGGTATCTCCCGGTGGTGTATTCAGCATTTTCGCGGCGAGAAATTCAGATTTCGGTGCTGGATGCGCGGGCGGGGTCGCCACCGTCAGCAGCGGAGTTGCTGATACGACTGGCGGGGCGGACTGAGGATCCGGGGGTCGAGCAATTGGTGCTGGACGAAGTGCTGCGGGATTGGGAGCGGTGGTCGGCGGAGGTGCTGGAGGCACAGATTTCGTATCCGGTGCTGGCGTACTTTCGGTCGCAGCATAGCAATCAATCATGGCTGGGGGCACTGACGACGATGCTGGACGTGTCGGCTCTGGTGCTGACGGGAATTGAAGGAGTGCATCCGGGGCAGGCGAAAGTGACATTTGCCATGGCACGGCATGCGGCGGTCGATCTGGCGCAGGTGGTGAATGCGAAGTACGAACCGGCGTGGCCGGATCGACTGCCTGATGAGGGGTTTGAGCGGTTGCGGGCCGCATTGGAAGAAGCGGGATTGCGGCTGAAAAGTGATGAGGCCGCGCGCGCGAAGTTTGCGCGCTTGCGCAACCTGTATGAAGCGTATGTGCAAGCGACAGCGCGGCAGTTGATGTTGACCTTGCCACCGTGGAAGCATCCGGAGAAAGTGCGCGATAACTGGCAGGCGGGACCATGGGATCAACTGATTCAGGCGCGCGGATTGGCAGGGGCAGGGCAGAAGATGGCTACGCCCTGGGTGGATGGGGATCATTTCTAAGGTTTTACGGAAAGCCGTGGTGCTTCCACGCCTGCCCTTCGCTTCGCTCGAGGGTTTGGCGGCGCGGACGAGGCGTCCGCCCCTACATGAGATTTCTCAGGATTTTGTGGCCAGGTACTGGCAGACGCGCTTGATGGTATCGCGCTGGTTGTCGTTGAGAGTGAGAAACTCGAAACCGTAGCGCAGGCCTTGACGATAGCGGACTATGGCGCGGACCTTGATGGGATAGGGGGTCAGGGGAAGCGGGATTTCGAGGGTGACGATCTCACCGGGCTCGAGGCTACCGGTGAGGGTGGCGCCGATGCCATCCTGGCCCATTTCGGTGGAGCGTCCCCAGCAGGTGCGGAATTCGCCGGCCTGAAACATTTTGACCTGCAGGCGAACGTCAATGACAAAGCGAGGAAAGCGGCGGGTAAAGTTGTGTTTGCCCGGAGCGGGTTGGCTCGGGGAAGTGCTGGAGGCGTTTCCGGCACCGGCGGCGGCCGCTTGCGCTTTCTTCTCGATTGACATGGCATCGCGAGACTCGACGCTGAGTCCTCGCTAAATCCTCAGTTTCCGTGCAATAAGTAACCGGGCTCAAGCGGAAGCTTCCCGGCGAGTTTTACCACGGCAACGCTGCTGTTGATGGCGTAGACATCGACGATTCCCACGGCTCCGGGAATCGACGCTACTTTGTTGACGAGTTCCTCATCCGAATCGGCGATCATGATGGCAGGATGATTGGCACGTCCGTGATTGGCGGTGGCGATCAGATCTTTTACTTGTGCTTCGGGAAGTTCGTAGACTTTTTCCAGAAAGAGTTTCATTTCCGGGGCAGACGGAGCACGCATGATCAGGGTGACAGGTTTGCCATCGGGCCAGCGATTGGTCTGGGCTTTGCACACTTTGACCAGGTCGGCTACGGAAATGGCGGCGACAGAATTGGCCTTGTTGGAAACAACGGCAAGATCGCGCGCGGCTGCCCAAGAAACGGTGACTGCGACAAACAGGGAAGTGCTTAGGATTCTGCGGCAAAACACGCTCGCTCCCCTGAAGGCAAGACGGTCCACGGGGCGATTTTCAAGGATTTTGGTCATCGGCTCAACATAACCAAGGTCATATCCCTGTGGGGAAATCCACAAAAAAGGGCAAGGCTCGGCCGGATCGTGAAGAGAGCAAAGGGGATAGAAGTCAGGCAGAGAGAGATTGGCTATTTTGCCCGGGATCAGATAGGCTATCGCTTCCAATTCAAGGAACAGATTCTCCTATGACTAGCCGAGTCTCCTACGCTCCACAAGATTTCGCGAAGATGTGCAAACAAGCCGAAAGAGATCACGAAAGCAAGAAGCTGGTTTTCTTGATGGAACGGTTGAAGCGCCAGATGGCCGAGCGCTCCAACGAAGGAACGAAGGTGGAGCGCGGAAAGCGTCAGGCGCCGGTGAATGCAGAGTCTGGTGTGGTCAGGCTGCCCATTCGCTCTGTGCCGCTCGAGCGGTAATCCCAGATCAGCGAATTGATCGTTCTGCACCTCATTTGTGATTTCAATCCTTACGAAAAAAACTTTTCTCTTTCCACAAGATTATTTTGAGCTAGAATCGCCATACTTTGGGGCGTCCCGAGCGCTGGCGGAATGAGAGTGGATCCCAGCGGTGCCTTCCCGCAGGAGGATGTAGATGTATCGGCAATACACGAGCCCCCAAACGGACTTGCGTCCGTTTCGGGATGTTGAGTCCCAGCTGCGGAGCCAGACTCAAGATTTTGCAACCTCATTCAACACAGGCAACTACGATCAGGCGGCCGGACTGTTTGCGAACGACGGCGCGCTGATGGCGCCCCAACACGAGGGGGCGTACGGGCAAAAGCAGGTGGAGCGTTTGTTGCGGCAGCTGGGGGAATCCGGCTACGGCGACTTGCGCATGGAGACCCTGCGAGTGGATCACTCCGGGGACATGGCGATGGAATTGGGTCGCTGCTCGCTGGTGGTGCGTGAGGCCGATGGCGTCATGGTCCAGGAGCGAGGGAAATACGTCCGGGTGTGGCGACGGTTAGGCGCCTGGCTGCTGATCGCTGATTGCTGGAATTGGACGTCGCAGGCAGCGAACGATCGCGCTGCATAAATGGAAAAAGACGAAGAGAGAACCTCGAGCCAGAATCGCGGGGATGATTCGCGAGCCATGGCCGCGGATCCGGGGCAGTATTGTCCGAACTGTTCGGCAAAGCTGCGGGAGAGCCGCTGCAAGCTGAAGTGTCCGCAGTGCGGGTTTTATTTGAGCTGTTCGGATTTTTACTAGAGCCGTCGTTGGTTGGTCGTTGGCCGTTGGCTACGGTGTGTTGGCGAAGCGCTTCGTGGGATTTTCATTGTTATTTGTTGAAGGTTCAGCGGAAGAGTTTTGCGGGTTCGTTTCGGTTGTATCCCCTTAAAATCCGAGCGTTGCGTCCCTATCGCTCGCTCTGCTCGCTCATGGGACAGCCGAGGCGGCTGTCCCTACACATGCTTGCGAGGATTCCGTCTACAATGGCTGGGCGACATCATCTAAATGTGCAAGGAGAACTTCATGCAACGGAAGGCTAGTGCGGTTTGGAAGGGTGGATTGAAGGATGGCAAGGGGATGATATCGGCTCCGGGCGGGGTGCTGAACAACACGCCATATTCGTTTACGACGCGATTTGAGAATGCTCCGGGAACAAACCCTGAGGAACTGATTGCGGCCGCTCACGCGGGGTGCTTTTCCATGGCGCTATCGGCGCAGCTGGGGACGGCGAATCTGACACCCGAGAGCATTTCCACGAATGTGACGTTGACGATGGAGAAGCTGGATTCGGGGTGGACGATTACGGCGAGCCATATCGATGTAGTGGGTAAGGTGCCGGGGGCGGACGCTGCGACCTTCCAGAAATATGCCGAGGCTGCAGAGAAGGGATGCCCAGTGTCGAAGGTGCTGAACGCGAAGATCACAATGAACGCGAAGCTGGAGTAATGGCCAGCTGAATCGAAAATCGCTAACGACAAAGGGCACGGAGGTCGGCAAAGGAAGCGACACCGTTTGACACACGCAGTCGCGCCTGTAAAATAGAAGAGCAGGTCTTCCTGATGCGGCGGCGTTCTGGCTGCCGCAGTTGAAGTCCACTTGCCATCGTGGCGGAATTGGCAGACGCGCATGGTTCAGGTCCATGTACCGGCAACGGTGTGGGGGTTCGAGTCCCTTCGATGGCACCAAGAATCCTGAAGTAAGTGGTCGCTGACTCCCGGTTCAGTTAACGTGCATCTGGATTTCCAAGGTCAACAGACGGGTCATGAACTTTCTCATTCCCACGGTGGTGGGATGCGAATCGCCGAACGTTCGGACTGCAATGTCATAGGCGCGTCTGATCAGCAGCTGAGCACCGCTGAGATCTCCCTTGTTCTCCAGCAGTGACGCGAGTGACGCCATGATCATGCCCGTCTGAGCGTGTTGCGATCCCCAGGCTTTTTCCGCGAGGGCGAGAGAACGCCGGCACGTGACCTCGGCCTCGTCGCTCCTGCCTCGCCTGGCGAGAAGAGTGGCAAGTTCATGCAGCGCGCTACAGATGGCGCGAGGTTCGGCAGCGATGGAGCACTCAAAAATCAGGATCGCCCTCCGCAGCAGGGATTCTGCTTCCTCGAAACTCTTCGTCCCCTGCAGCGCGATTGAGAGGTTGGTGAGAGTGAAGGCGATCTGCGGATGGTTGGGCTTGAGGCGCTTTTCCTTCACGCTCAGAGCTTGACGCAAGAGGGGAATAGCTGCCATGGGATCGCTACACGCCATCCGAATCGACGCGAGCGCCTCTAACTCGTCGGCACAAGAGAGGTGATCGGTGCCGAGGTGCTTCTCCAGCATAGCCAACGCCCGCCAGAAAAGGGGCTCCGCACCCGTGAAGTCGGTTTTATCGCGGAGCAAACAGCCAAGGTTGTGGAGTTGAGTGGCGACGACAAGCTTGCACGCTTCGCCGCCTCGCTCTCCGAGAGCCAAGGCACGGCGCATGAAGGAGTCAGCTTCCTCAAGCTGGCCCAGTTGCCAGAGAGTCCAGCCAACATTTCCAACCACGACGGCGAGCACGGGACTTTCGGAGCCCAGATTGTTTTCTTTGATGGCCAACGCCCGGCGCAGGAAATCCAGCGAGTCGGAGAGCTTCCCACCGAGCCGGAGCTGGTGGGCGAGACCTTCTAGAGCGTCTGCGACCGGGAGGGAGTCTGGCGGGGCTGACTGCTCGCACACTGCCAGGGCTCTGCGCGCCAACTGCTCAGCGCTAGCGGGATCCGGCTTCACGGAGAGCATATGCGCGAAGTCAGTCAGGAGGCGAGCGAGGCGCAGATCAGTCCCGAAATTCTTCTCGTGAATCTCAAGGGCGCGGCGAAACAGCGGCTCGGCAGCTTTATGGTCGCCCTTGACCGCCAAAGCTTTTGCCAAACAGCTGAGGGTGGAGATCTTATCCGGGTGCTCCCGGGAAAGATGTTCTTCCTGAATGGCCAAAGCTCGGGCCAGGAGGGGTTCGGTAGATTCCCACTCTTCCAGCGATTGCAAAGTGTATGCGAGGTTAAAGAGATAGAGTACGAGATCGCGGCGAGTCGGGTCTTTTTCGGCGGCCTCCATAGCCCGCCGGAAAGCAAGTACAGCGTTCTGGTGATCGCCCCTTCGGTGCAGGAGCAGACCCAAGACATTGTGGGCGTGAGCCAAATCCGGAGAGTTTTCGCCGGACACGGTGGCCCGGGAATCAAGAATCTTCCGAGTCAAGGCGATTGCGGAATCGAGTTCCGCTGAAGAAGGAGTCGAATTGGCGATCTGTTCCAACGTCGGGATCAGGTCGGACGAGTTGAGACCGAGGTTGGTTTCCTGGATGGAGAGCACGCGGAAAAGGAGAGGGACGGCTTCGGCTGGATTTCCCTGCTCGACCCTGAACTCGGCGAGCCGTCGCAGGTAAATGGCAATTCGAATATCATTCGGGCCGCCGTCGCGCTGTGCCTTTTGGATCAGGCGAATCAGGATCTGTTCCGCCAATTGGAAGTCGCGCGTGGAGCAGGCATTCTGTAGCAGGATTTCGTCGGATGGAGCGGAACCACCTCCCTGGACCAGAGTGCGGAGGGCCATCAGAAAAAGGACGATGAA
>Ga0335077_10001574_pt1 | contig 27189 bp, 26 predicted proteins | sample Lox_Sample_31_FD_207151 | JGI IMG/M metagenome (GOLD analysis project Ga0335077, IMG submission 207151) | Soil microbial communities from Loxahatchee National Wildlife Refuge, Florida, United States - Lox_Sample_3.1 | ecosystem: Environmental > Terrestrial > Soil > Wetlands | place: USA... | reverse complement strand
CATCCTCAAGCGCCGGGTCAAGAAGCTGATCGAGGAAGAAGATCCGGCCCGGCCGCTGACCGATGAACAGATCACCCGCATCCTGCAGTCGCAGGGCATCCAGGTCACTCGTCGCACGGTAGCCAAGTATCGCGAAGACATGCACATTCCCAGCACCCATCAACGCCGGGTCAAGAAATAACGCTTTTCATTTTCAGTGTGTGGTGCCCAGTTCGGAGAAAAGACGAAAGGGAGGGCGCTCATGAACGTGGAATATACCGGCAGACAGTATGAAGTCACCCCTGCCATCCGCAAGGAAGTGGAAACCGGCCTCGCAAAAATCCGCAGAATCCTGGGCGATAAGTTTGAAACCAAGGTCATCCTGGCTGTAGAAAAGCGCCGGCATAAAGCCGAGATCACCATCACTCCTCGCAACGGCCCCCTGGTGGGGCTGGCCCAGGCGGGCGACATGCCCGCAGCAATCAGTGAGGCTCTCGAGCACCTCGAACGGCAAGCTGTTAAATACAAGACGCGCTGGCGTACCAAGAAACGGCATAATCACAAGGATCCGAGCCCAAAACGCTGGAATGGAGCTTCCCGGCAGCAGGATGTACAGACGGCCGTCGGCCTCACCGAAGCCACTGCGGTTGATGTCGTGGTGCACAAGTTCCCTGCCGTGGCCAAATCCACCGAGGTCCATCTTGTGCGTTCGGAAGAAGCCGTTGCCATGCGTCCCATGACCCTGGAGGAAGCCATCAAGGAGGCCCATTTCCGCGACCGCGATGTTTTTGTTTTTCGCGACCCAAAAGGCAAGATCATGGTTCTGCACCGGACGCGGGACGGAAAGATGGAATTGATCGAAGCCCCATAACGACAAGTGCTCCAAGTACGTAGGGCGGGCCGCCAGGCCCGCCCTTTGCTTTGCTGCCTCTCGCAGCCGCCACTTGTAAAAGGTTGGTCAAAACTGCACCAAAGGCCCCATCCTTCCACCCATTCGGTGCTATAGTGTCAGCCCGCCAACCGGCGGCATGCCGGCTCGGGATTGCGGATTCGGAGGGATGGATGGCGAATCGACGATTCGTACACTTCGCAAGCACGGTTTTGACCCTCACTATCGTGGTCACCCTCCTGGGCCTCCGGGCGCACGCGGCAGGCCGGGAAAAGGTCATTTACAGCTTCGCCGGCGACGAGGATGGCGAGTATCCCGACACCGACCTGATCATGGACCATGCCGGAAACATCTACGGCACAACCGTGCTGGGCGGAGATTTCGGCACTGGCACAGTCTTCCAATTGACCCCCTCTGCCAACGGCTGGACCCATACCGTGCTCTATAGCTTCAGCGGCGCCGCAGACGGCGGACAACCCTACAAGGGCGTTGCCTTGGATGCCCAGGGCAACCTGTACGGCACAGCGGTAGTCGGTGGCACGGGCGGGAGTTGTCCGGAAGATGGTTGCGGGGTGGTGTACAAGCTGACTAACACCAGCGGAAGCTGGACCGAGAGTGTAATCCATAATTTCACCGGCGGCGCAGATGGCTACGGTCCCGGAAATGGGCTGGCCTTTGACAGCCGCGGCAACCTCTACGGTATGACGCCTACCGGAGGAGCCCAGGGCTTCGGAGTCGTCTATCAGCTGAAGCCGGATGGCAGCGGAAACTGGGCATTAAGAGTAATCCACACTTTCACAGGCGGGGCGGATGGAGCAGCGGCGTCGGCAGGCCGGCTCCTTGCGCACGGAGGAAATCTCTACGGCGTGGCCACCGCCGGCGGAAACCACGGGGCAGGCACGGCATTCGTTCTGAAACCTACGCCATCAGGCGAATGGAAGATCAGGATTCTTTATGCCTTCAAAGGCCAACCGGATGCTGGATTTCCATACGGAGCCTTATCGTTCGACACGCTCGGCAATCTTTATGGCACCACCTATTACGACGGAGCCGAAGATCTGGGCGCCATCTATCGCCTCGTACCGAGTTCCACCGGACCGTGGACCGAGACGGTGCTTCACAGCTTCGTCGGCGGCAGGGATGGCAGCAGCTCTATCAGCAACCTGGTTTTCGACACGGCGGGCAACCTTTACGGCACCACCAGCGAGGGCGGCGCCGGCTGCAACTGCGGCACCATCTTCCGGCTGACCCCTGACGGCAGCGGGAACTGGACAGAGAGTGTGGCTTATCGCTTCCAGGCCACACCGGATGGAGCTTTCGCCTACAACGGAATGATGTCCGACGCGGCGGGCAACCTCTATGGCGCGACCGTACAGGGCGGAACGCATAATGAGGGCGCAATCTACCAGTTCACGCCCTAATCTGGAATCCGCTAGGGAGCCTGGCCGTCCCGGTGGACCGTCTCCATCGAGAATGCCGGCACGCATACCGCAATGTACTCAGCTCCGCCGGGAGCAGGAGTGGAGTACTGTATCCACTCGCCGCGATGGACGGCCACGGCCTGTCCCGCCTTCACATCCATTTCGCCTTCACGATACCGCACCCGCAGCGTCCCCTTGAGAACAACCGTGAACTCATCGAACTCTGGCGTCTGCCCCGGTTCTTCCCACCCCTCCGGACTTCGCATGTGCGCGATGCTGACTGTCTCCGTTTTTGAATTCACCCGCCCGATGTATTCGTCAATCAGCTTGGGCCGGGTGCCTGCCGCCGGTACTCGAGTCGGACTCGCAATAAGTGTCGGCATCGCCTTTCCTTTCGACCAACCGTTCATACCACTTCCCGCCAATTAATCTAGCAAACGCCGAACGCCGGCCGAAAATCGCCCCATACCGCGCGTCACGCGCTTTGCTATCCTCTTGTTCAAGGGGAAAGTCCAAGTACTTGTATGCGCAAGGCAGTCGAACATCTCAGGCAGTCGGATTCCGTTCTCTCCGCCATCATTGACAGCGTAGGGCCATTCCGCATGAATTACGATGAACCCGCATTTGCCAGTCTGGCGGAAGCCATTGTGTATCAGCAACTCCACGGCAAGGCTGCGGCCACCATTTTCAGTCGTTTTATGACCTTGGCGGGAAACCCGCTCACCCCACAAGGTGTTCTGAAGCTGAATCTCGAGCAGATGCGCAGCGTGGGATTGTCGCAGCAGAAGTCTTCTTACCTGCGCGACCTTGCTGAACGCACCCACCGCGGCGAGCTCGATTTCGCGCAACTTCCGGAGATGCCCGACCAGGACGTCATCAGACACCTCACCCAGGTCAAGGGCATCGGGGTATGGACTGCGCACATGTTCCTGATGTTCTCGCTTCGCCGGCCTAACATTCTGCCGACCGGGGACCTCGGTATCCAGACTGCGATTCGGAAGCACTATCGCAAGCGCAAAATGCCGAACCCGGCGCAGATGGAGAAGATCGCCCGCTGCTGGGAGCCTTATCGCAGCGTTGCCTGTTGGTACCTGTGGCGTAGCCTGGACATTAAGACCATTTAAGCTGCCGGCACTGGGTGATTCACCTCGGGCTGTTGTATCCTAAGTGGGTTGACTGACTGCGCCCTGTGCGCGTGCACCTGTTTTGTTTTCAGAATGGCCTCCGAGCAGAAAATTCGCGTATTGGTTGCCAAGCCCGGCCTTGATGGTCATGATCGGGGCGCCAAAGTGATCGCCCGCGCCCTTCGCGATGCAGGCATGGAAGTCATCTATACCGGCCTGCGCCAGACGCCCGAGATGATCGTAAACGCTGCCTTGCAGGAGGACGTCCACGTCGTCGGCCTCTCTATTCTGTCGGGCGCCCACAACGCCATCGTGCCCCGGGTGATGGACATGCTCAAGCAACACAAGATGGACGACGTGATAGTGATTGTGGGCGGCATCATCCCGGATCAGGACATTGCCAGCCTCAAGAGTGCAGGCGTCGCAGCGATTTTCCAGCCTGGCACTGCCATGGATGACATCGTCCAGTTCATCCGCAGCCATGTGAAGCCGCGCGGCGTCCCCACGGCCGGCTGATGCCGTGTCTTGAAATCGAAGATGCGAACGGCATCCGCGTACTTCGCCTTTCCTCGATAGATGGAACCAACCGCCTGACCCACGCCTGTGTGTTGTCTTTGACTCGCGAAGTGGCGAGACTGGCATCTGCAGCGCAGGCTCTCATCATCACCGGAAGTCACCGCTGTTTCTCCGCGGGAGCGGACCTGTCTGAGATCGCCGCGCTCACCGGGCCCGCGGCCTATGAGTTCTCGATCACCGGACGCGCGCTGATGGATTCGCTTGAGCGCTTCCCCGCCCCGGTGTATGCCGCAGTCTCCGGATACTGCATGGGCGGCGGACTGGATCTTGCGCTTGCCTGCCATCATCGCATCGCCGCACCTAACGCAGTGTTCGGCCACCGCGGCGCGGCGTTGGGCCTGATTACCGGCTGGGGCGGAACGCAGCGGCTTCCCCGGCTTGTCGGGAAAGCGAAGGGGCTTGAAATGCTCGTTGCGGCAGAGAAGTTGCATGCCGCCGAAGCCTTGCGCATCGGTCTGGTGGACGCCATCGCCGAAGATCCAGTAATGGAAGCGGCCCGACGGTTCCGGTTTGCGCCTTCGCTCTCCCCTGGTATACCGTAAACAGTTTCCGGTTCCCGATGCATGACTCAGCCTAACGATCCCTCCGCAACCGTTTCAAGTGTCCTTACTTCGCGCCTGGACCCAACCTCGGCCCGATTCGAGGCCAACATGCGCTTCCTGGCCGACCTCGTCTCGCAGATTCGCAATCAGGAGGAGAAGATTCGCGAGGGAGGCGGTCCTAAAGCCGTCGAGAGTCAGCACGCTAAGGGCCGGCTGACGGCGCGTGAACGTATCACCCTGCTGACCGACGCCGGCAGCTTTTTCGAGCTGGGCTCGCTGGCCGCGTTTGGGATGTACGAAGAATGGGGCGGCGCTCCCGCCGCTGGCGTGATCACCGGCCTCGGCCGCATTCATACCCGGCTCGTGATGATCATCGCCAACGACGCCACCGTCAAAGCCGGCGCTTTTTTCCCCATGACCTCGAAGAAGGTGATCCGTGCGCAGAACATCGCCATGGAAAACCGCATCCCCACCGTCTATCTCGTGGATTCCGCCGGCGTATTTCTCCCCTTGCAGGAGGATGTTTTCCCCGATACTGATGATTTCGGCCGGGTCTTCCGCAACAACGCCGTCATGTCCTCCCTGGGCATTCCGCAAGTTGCCGCCATCATGGGCATGTGCGTCGCCGGGGGCGGCTATCTGCCCGTGATGTGCGATCACGTGCTCATGACCGATGGCAGCGGTCTCTTCCTGGCCGGGCCCGCCCTGGTGCAGGCTGCCATCGGACAGAAAGTCTCCGCGGAGGAATTGGGCGGCGCGGCCATGCACGCCGCCATCAGCGGGACCGTGGATTTCCGCGAGCCGAACGATGAGGCTTGTATCGCCCGTCTCCGCGCTATCGTGGAGAAATGGGGCTACCGACGCCAGTCTCCCTGGGACCGCAAGAAGCCGGAGAACCCGGTGTTGGCGGAAGAAGAAATCTATGGCATCTACGACTCTTCACCCGCCCGGCCTTACGACATGAAGGAAATCCTGGCCCGTATCGTTGACGGCAGCCGCTTCGACGAATACAAGGCGGAGTACGGAAAAACCCTGCTATGCGGCTATGCCCGCATTGGCGGATTTGCCGTGGGAATCGTCGCCAACCAGAAGCTGCATGCCCAGCAGATTGATCATGAGGGGCACAAGCGTGTCGAATTCGGCGGCGTCATCTACACCGAATCGGCGGAAAAGGCTGCCCGCTTCATCATGGATTGCAACCAGAACCTGGTGCCGCTGGTTTTCTTTCATGATGTCAACGGGTTCATGGTAGGACGCGATGCGGAATGGAGCGGCATCATCAAGGCTGGCGCCAAGATGGTGAATGCTGTCTCGAATTCCGTGGTTCCAAAGATCACCGTGATTGTGGGTGGTTCCTTCGGGGCCGGCCACTACGCTATGTGCGGCAAGGCCTACGATCCGCGGTTTGTCTTTGCCTGGCCGACTGCCCGCTACGCCGTGATGAGCGGAGATTCTGCCGCCGGCACGCTGGTGGAGATCAAGATCAAACAACTGGAGCGAGGCGGCAAGAAGCTGAGTGACGAGGAAAAGAAAGCGCTGTATGAATCAGTCAAGCGAACCTACGACGAGCAGACCGACCCTCGCTACGGCGCGGCGCGCCTTTGGATCGACAAGATCATAGATCCGGCCGAAACCCGCGCCGCTATCACGCAGGCGCTCGAAGCCGCCGCGCTCAATCCAGAGGTGCCTGAGTTTAAGGTCGGAGTCCTGCAAACGTGATCATTCACCATGGAGTGCAAACGAGCAGGCCTGATAGTCAACTTCAACGTCGCGACGTTGGTGCGCGTCGGCATCATAAGAAAAGTCCTATGATCCGCCTTCGTGACTCTATGTCTCCGTGGTGAAACGACTGCCCCCGTGACTGACTCCGTCAAGCTTATCGAATGTCCGCGTGACGCCTGGCAAGGCCTGAAGGGCCAGATTGCCGCCCATCTTAAGGTGGATTACCTGAAAGCCTTGATCAGTGCGGGGTTCAAGCACATCGACGCTGTGTCGTTCGTCTCGGCCAAAGCTGTTCCGCAGATGGCGGACTCGGAAGAGGTCCTGAAAGATCTCGATCCTCCGGATGACGTCGAGATCATCGGCATCGTGGTCAATGAGAAGGGCGCACAGCGCGCCATCGCGACGCAAGCCGTGAATACGCTGGGCTTCCCCTACTCGGTTTCACCGACATTCCTGCGCAACAACCAGCATCAGACGCTGGAGGAAGCTGTCGACGAGTTGGAAAAAATAAAGGGAAAAGCTGACGAGGCCCGGCTGGATACGGTGGTCTACATCTCCATGGCGTTTGGCAACCCCTACGGCGATAGCTGGAACATCGGCGAGGTAGTCGATGCCGTCGACCTTCTAGAATCCTCCGGCGTTCGAGTGATTTCGCTGGCCGATACCGTGGGCATGGCAGGGCCAATCCAGATTCAGGAACTGGTTTCGGCAGTTTTGTCAAAGTTCGGCTACCTCGAGATCGGCGTCCATTTGCATGGCCGTCCCGAGCATGTGCAGGAGAAAGTCTTGGCGGCCTACGACGCAGGCTGCCGGCGATTCGATGCTGCCCTCGGCGGCCTTGGTGGCTGCCCGTTTGCCCAGGACGCGTTGGTCGGCAACTTGCCAACAGAAAAAGTCCTGGAAGCTCTGCAGTCGCGTGGTGTGAATCTGCCTGCTCTAAAACCGCTGGAAACGCTGTTGCGGGCCTCGACAGAAATCGGAGCCCGCTATTTGAGCGCCACGGATTCGACTCCATCATGACCAGAAAAACGGGAACGCAATCATGACTTACTCCGCTCTTCAAATCGCATACGAACCTCCCGCCGCCATCATCACGCTGAACCGGCCGGAAAAACGCAACGCCATCAGCTTCCAATTGGTCGAAGAGCTGCTGGCGGCTCTGGACGAAATCGAACGCTCCACGTCCGCAACCGTGATCATGACCGGCGCGGGCAAGGCGTTCTGTGCCGGCATGGATCTCGACGAACTGAAGACCCTGACCGGCAGGACGCACGAAGAAAATCTGAAAGATTCGGCGCGCATGGCGAAACTTTTCCGCCGCCTCTATGACTTCCCTCTTCCCACCATCGCCGCCGTGAATGGCGCGGCTATCGCGGGCGGCACCGGACTGGCCACCATGTGTGACTTCACTCTGGCGGTCCCGGAGGCGAAGTTCGGATACACGGAAGTCCGCATTGGGTTTGTGCCGGCCATTGTTTCCTCCATTCTGGTTTGGCAAGTGGGGCACAAGATCGCTCGAGACCTGCTCCTCACCGGCCGCATTTTCGGGGCGGCTGAGGCCCACCGCTTTGGGCTGGTCAATGAAATCGTCGCCCCCGAAGTGTTGATAACGCGGGCCCGCGAGCTGGCTGGACAACTCGCCGAGAACAGCCCTTCCTCACTGCGCTCTACCAAGAGCCTGATCAACGGCTTCATCGGGGAACAACTCGACCGGCAGATATCCGAAGCCATTGAAGAAAACGCGCGTATTCGCACTACCGCTGATTTCCGCGAGGGAGTTTCGTCTTTCCTCGAAAAACGCAAGCCTGTGTGGAAAGGCAAATGAACCTGCCCTCGCCAGGAGATCTGCGGATACCGAAAGCGAGTAAGAATCGTCGCCCGAGGAGAACCAGTTGCCGGAGAAAGCATCTGCCACATCGCCTGCCCATAGCATGACCTGCGAAACCCGCTTGCGCGTCCGTTATGCCGAGACAGACCAGATGGGCGTGGTCTATCATGCCAATCATTTCATCTGGTTTGAAATCGGCCGGGTGGAACTGATGCGGCAGTTGGGCTTCGCCTATCGCGACGCCGAAGAGCAGGATGGGCTGTTCATTGCTGTTGTGGACGCGCGCTGCCGTTACAAAGCGCCGGCCCACTACGATGATGAGATCATCGTGCGCACGCGCTTGAAAAACGTCCGCGAATCGGTGGTGCACTTCGGCTACGAACTTGTGCGGGCCGCCGACGGGACATTGCTGGCGGAGGGGGAAACTACGCATATAGTAACGGACTCGAACATGAAGACTATCCAGCTTCCGCCAAAGTATTTGCAGGCGTTTCGCACGGCCATGCATGGATGACCACTTGAAACCCGTTTTTCTTGATCAATTGAATGACCGATTTCATGTCGAAGGGACCGAAGGCGACCGATGAACGCACTGCACATTAGTGGCAACAACTTGACGCTGGAGGAGGTGCGCGAGGTCGCCACGCAGCGCCGCGCGGTGCTTCTCGCCGCCGACTCGCGCACGGCAGTCGATCGTGCCCGTGCCGTCGTCGACGCATTAGTCGCCGGAAACAAAGTCTCGTACGCCATCACCACCGGTGTCGGCAAATTGAGTGATGTGCGCATCGCGGGCGAGCAGATCCGCGAAATGCAAGTCAACCTGGTACGCTCGCACGCGGTGGGCGTCGGAGATGCCCTGGCCCCCGCGGAAGTGCGCGCCATGATGTTGCTGCGCGCCAATTCCCTTTCCAAGGGCTATTCGGGAGTGCGAGCCATCGTCATCGACACGTTGTGCGAAATGCTGAACCGTGGCGTAACGCCGCTTGTGCCCTCGCAGGGCAGCGTGGGTGCGAGCGGCGATCTGGCGCCGCTCTCCCATCTGGCGCTGGCCCTCATCGGCGAAGGTGAGTGCCTCGATGAGCAGGGCCGGCATGTACCATCTGCCAAAGTCCTGCAGCAGGCCCAGATCAAATCGCTTGTGCTGGAAGCTAAGGAAGCGGTGTCGCTCATCAATGGGACGCAAGGCATGCTGTCGGTGGGAGTCCTGGCGCTGCTCGCGGCGGAGACCCTTGCCGACTCCGCCGACGTGATCGGCGCGCTGACACTTGACGCGCTGCGCGGCACCGATGTCGCGTTCGATGATCGCATCCACCGGGCTCGTCCGCACAGCGGGCAGTTGAAGACAGCCGAGAACTTGCGACGCATGCTGCAGGGCAGTGAGATTCGCGAGTCGCACCGTGACTGCGACCGCGTACAGGACGCATACTCGCTGCGTTGCATGCCCCAGGTGCACGGCGCGGTGCGCGACACGCTGGCGCATTGCCGTGCGGTCATGGAAACCGAAATCAATTCGGCCGTGGATAATCCCCTGGTATTCGTGGCTGATGCCAGTTCCGCAGGTTCGGGAGACATCCTCTCAGGCGGAAACTTCCACGGAGAGCCCGTCGCCTTCGCGCTGGATTTTCTCGCCATAGCCCTGAGCGCGCTGGCCGGCATCTCGGAGCGCAGGCTGGAGCGTCTGGTCAACCCGGCGCTTAGCGAAGGCCTGGCTCCGTTCCTTGCCCCGGGTGCCGGACTCAACTCCGGCTTCATGATGGCGCAAGTCACCGCGGCCGCCTTGGTCAGCGAGAACAAAATCCTCGCCCACCCGGCCTCAGTAGACTCGATCCCTACATCTGGCAACAAAGAAGATTTCGTTTCCATGGGGATGAGCGCGGCCCTGAAGCTGAAACGCATCGTAGACAATGCCCGCAACGCGATGGCGATCGAAGCCATGGCAGCGGCGCAGGCGATTGATCTTCTGGCGCCGCTGAAAACCTCGAAGCGGGGCCAGGCTGCGCATGCCGCCATCCGTTCCGTGTGCCCGACCATGGAAAAGGACCGCGTGATGTATCAGGATTTCGCGCGCATCGCAGAGTTGATCGCCAGCGGCAAACTGGCGGAGGCGCTGCGCTAGGCGGTCACAACGTTCCGCGTGGAACGTTTATCAAATCGCGCAAGTGTTCCGCATGGAACATCCCAAAACGGGAAACCATTGATTCAGCTGGACTTGCACGGGCGGTGACGAAATTCCGGCACCAGTTCCCTACCCACGAAAGTAGACTTGACTTCGCGGCGCTATGCTCCCTTGGCAGCGCTGCCATCCAAACCTAATGGCCCGGCGATCTGCTTCATGGCTTCAATGCAGAAGGCGATGTGCGCTTCGAGGTCCACCCCGAGCCCGGCTGCACCCTGCAAAATATCCTCGCGGCTGACGCTGCGCGCGAAGGCCTTGTCTTTCATCTTCTTTTTCACAGAACCGGCTTCAACCTCGGCCAGCGACTTTCCCGGCTTCACCAGCGCGCAGGCGGTAATGAATCCAGCGAGCTCATCGCAAGCGAACAGAGCTTTTTCCATGGGAGTTTCGCGGGCAACTCCCGTGTACTCGGCATGTGACATGATGGCGCGGCGGACCTGCTCGGAATAGCCGCGCTGCTGCAGGATCTCGTTGCCGCGATACGGATGGTCTTCGCGGCTGGGATAGCGCTCATAGTCGAAATCGTGCAGCAGGCCGACCATCCCCCACAGTTCTTCCTCTTCAGAGGAGCCTGCAAGTTTTCGTGCGTAGGCACGCATGCAGGCCTCGACTGCCAGCGCGTGCTTGCGCAGGCTTTCCGACTGGGTGAACTCAGTTAGTAAACACCAGGCTTTCTCACGATCATTCATTTTTCTTCGGGCCCCGGAGTTGAAGCATCGCACCCTGTCGCTGCCCGGATTCAGCCTTGAGCAAATCAGAACCGCCGATTTTACTGGGCTCCAGCAACATTATCGCAGCTTCCCGACAGCCGTCTGCACAATCCCTTTTTTCTTTTTCTAAACTGCATTCTCTCGCCTTCATACGGGCAGGCGCGAAATCATTTGCGAAAATTTGCTTGACATCCACAGCTATGTTCCCGCAGAGTACGCTGCAGGTTCGAAACCAAGTATCTAATTTGGTTCGCTGCTTGGTTTCCGGGAAAAGCCCGCTCTGGCACTCCCAAACCTGAATGGCTACGACTCTTGCCCCGGTTGATTCAAGGGAGGTCGTCCGCTGCGACCGTTGCCTGCTGGTTCAATTCCGTACAACCAATAACCTTTGCCGGCGCTGCCACGCTTCGTTGGATGAAGACGAGCCCGAAGTAGCGGCGGTTGCCCCGGTCCCGCAAATGATGCCCATGCCGGGCACCGGGCGCGGGCACTTAAACCTGGCCGCTTCCATCCGCTCCATGCGCTTGCGGAACGGACTGAGCCAACGGCAGCTGGCGACCCGCATGGCTGTGCCGCGGACGTACGTGTCGAAGATCGAGAACGAAAAGGCCACGCCCACGCTTTCTTCACTGGAGCGCCTGGCGCATGCCCTGGAGGTCACTGTGCCTGATCTGCTCAGCGGCGGCGAACGCAACCGCCAGGAAGAAATCCGGGAACTGCTGCAGGATCCATTCATTGCCGAATTGTTGCCGTTTGTGTCGCAACTGAACGGCATGCAGATGTCGAGTGTCCTGACGCAGGTGCGCGATCTGACGGTCAGGCCGAGGAGAAGCGCTTAGGCCGACCAACATCCGAGTTTTATCCGGGCGACCAGCCAACTCATGCCGGGATCGAAAGGTCCCGGCTTTTTTGTGGCCACGGTTTACAGGGGAAATTCAGGAAGGCTCAAGCGGCGAACTCTTCCTCGGGCGGCACAGGCACTGGCTGAGGCATCCGATCGGTCACTTCCGCAAGATCGGCGAGGCGCTGAGCCAGATCCGGGGTCAAAGCACCGGCCCGATAACGCCAGCGAAAGTTTCCCGTCTTCACACTGGGAATGTTCAAGCGGCAATCACTACCCAGGCCAAGAACGTCCTGCAGAGGAATCACCGAAAGGCAAGCTACCGAAGCCTGCGCCAATCGAATCATTGCCCAGTGGATTCCGTCCGGGTATTCCCCGACGTAGCATTGCAGGGCACGCCGCTCGTGCTCAGTTGCTCCGGACTGCCACCAACCGAGAGTGGTGTCGTTATCGTGCGTGCCGGTATAGATCACGCGGTCGGGAGTCAGGCGGTGAGGAAGATAGATATGGGCGCCGGGGTCACCAAACCCAAACTGCAGTACGGCCATGCCGGGAATCTGCTGGCGCTCGCGCAATGCATGCACTTCGGGAGTGATGTAGCCAAGATCTTCGGCGAAGAACGGCAGCCCTCCTAACACCTCGCGAAGCTTGACGAACAGCTCGTCCTTGGGACCATCTACCCAACGGCCGTGAATTGCGGTGGGCTCGCTTGCGGGAATCTCCCAGAATTGTTCGAATCCGCGAAAATGATCGAGACGAATGTAATCGCACGTCTGTGTGGCCCAGCGCAGGCGGTGGATCCACCACTCGTATCCATGCTGGCGCATCACGTCCCAGTTGTAGAGCGGATTGCCCCACCGCTGTCCCGTGGCGCTGAAGGCGTCAGGCGGCACACCAGAAACTACTTCCGGATCGAGATTCTGGTTGAGGCGGAAGCGCTCGCGAAACGCCCACACGTCGGCGCTGTCGTAGTCGACAAAGATGGCGATATCCCCAACGACGCGAATGGAGCGTTGCGCACAATACAGCCGCAGGGCGCGCCATTGCTCGTAGAAGAAAAACTGGAGGACGCGGCGCATGGAGAGCATGGGCTCCAGTTCGTGGCGGGCGGCGTCGAGTGCCGATGGCTCGTGCAGAGCCAATTCGCGCGGCCACTGGTTCCAGCCGAGCGGATGATGCCGCTCCTGCAGAGCATCGAAAAGGACGAAATCGTCAAGCCACCAGGCATTTTCTGCGCAGAAGCGCTGGTAACGGGCATGCGCGTTCTCCTGCGCTCGTTCCAGAAAGTTTGTCGCGGCCTCCTCAAGCAGTGGCAATTTTTGCTGGCGAACCTGCTCGTAGTTGACCGGACCGGGATCGTCGGAGATTCCCGATAACGAGGCGGCATCCATCCATCCGCGTTGCACCAGCCGCTCCAGACTGATGAGAAGGGGGTTGCCAGCGAAGGCTGACGTCGACGAGTAAGGAGAATCGCCGTGCGCGGGAGGCCCCAGGGGCAATACCTGCCAGAGTCCCTGGCGCGCCGAGGCCAGAAAATCGATGAAGGCGTAGGCGGCGGGGCCAAAATCGCCGATCCCGCCCCGTGAAGGCAGCGAGGCGGGATGGAGCAAAATGCCGGTGGCGCGCGGGAATGCCATGTCAGACGAGAATGAAACGAATCCACCTACCCGGAACCGCGCCGGCGCGAGAAGTCCAAGCACGACGGCTGTTTATTCGCCCTCTTCTCCACTCGTGGCTTTGGTCAGGTTTTTCAACTCATCCTGGTTGATTTTGATCTTTCCAGATTTCTGCATCTGCTCCCGCAGGCCGCTCAGGAAGAGATTAAACAGCTCGGACTGCTTGTTTTGCAGGAGTCCGTCGCGAATTTCGTCCTGTTTGGTGCTCAGGTCCTGTGGACTGGGTTGCTGGATCTCGAGGACAGAAAGTACTGCTCCCGTCGTCCCGCTGTCGATGGGGCCGCTGATTTCGCCGGGCTTGAGCGTGAACGCGACCGAGGCCGGGCCTGACATGGAACCGATGTCCGGAACCTGTCCATCAGGCAGGACGAAGTCGCTGGTCTTTACGGAAGCGCCCATCTCCTTGGCGGCTTTCTGCAGATCATGAGCAGCCTTGGCGCGGTCGGAGAGCTCGCGCGTCTTCTGCGAAAGCAGCACACCGGCGCGCTGGTTCTTGAATTCGTTCTCCACACGGGTTCGAATCTGGTCAAAGGGCGGAGTGGCCGGAGGCTTGATGTCCGTTACCTGGAACACCACAAAGCCTTGCGGCACCTGCGCCTCGTCAGGAGGAGACTTCTCGGCCTCGTTGAACACGGCGTCCATGAACTGCGACGTGCTGCCGATTCCAGGCAAAGAATCTCCGCGGCTTACGAAATCCGCAGTGACCACTGTCAAGCCCTTGCCGGCAGCGGCTTTTTCCAGACCGTTGCTGCGGGCATCGATCAGCAGCGCATTGGCCTTGCCTTCATTGGCACGCGCTGCCTTTTGCTGCTTCAGAACCGGCTCAATCTGATCCTTCACCTCGTCCAGCGATTTCGCATGCGCGTCTTGCTTATCGTCAACGTGCAGGATCACGAAGGCGTAGCCGGCATTGATCACGTCGCTCGTCCCGCCTTTGGGAAGCGAGAACGCGGCTTTATCCACCTCGGGGACCGGAAAGCCTCCCCGCCTCACCCAGCCCACGGAACCGCCGCTCTTGCCGCTGGGGTCATCGGAATACTTCTTGGCAAGATCTTCGAACTTGGCGCCGCCCTTCAACTCCTTCAAGGCTTCTTCGGCCTTGGCACGGGCAGCATCCACTCCCTTGGGGTCAACCTTGCCATCGGGTCCGGGCAAAGGGGTCTTGACCAGAATCTGGCGCACATTCACCTGCTCAGGGACGCGGTATTCGTCACGATGCTGGTCGTAGTAGGCCTGAATTTCGTCACGGCTTACCTGGGTCTGTCCTTCCACCTTTGCCGTGTCCAGAAGCACGTACTGCAGTTTCCGTTTCTCCGGAACCGAGTTCTTATACGTGGCCTGATTGCGTTCGTAATACGCCTTCAGCTCCGCCTCCGTCGGATGGATATCTTTGACGATGTCTTCCTGGCGCAGAACCGCATACTGAAACTTGACCTTGGTATTCCGCTTCTCGAACTCCTGCTGCACTTCGGCGTCGGTGACGCTGGCACTGCGGGTTACCAGATTCTGAAGCTTGGCGAAAAGGATTTCGTTCCGGACGTCCTGCTCAAACTGCGGGACCGTCAAATCGTGCTCCTGCAGCATGGATTCGTAGCGGTCCTCGCCGACAAACGTCCCACCGGGGAAAAATGCCGCGGCATAGCGTCCGTGCTGCAATTCGTCACGCACCTCTTCGTCCGAGGCTCGCAGGCCAAGGTGTTCGGCTTCGGCAAGAATGGCCTTTTCGTTGATCAGATTCTCCGCTGCGCGCGACGCAAAGAATGGCAGCAACATTGATGCCTGCGCGCCGCCCTGGGGAAACTGCTGCCTCACCATCTGGCGCGCTTCGCGCTGCACTTCCAGCGTGGTGACGTCCTCGCCACCGACCTTGGCCACGATGCCGCGGCCAGGGGCACCAAAACCGAAACTGGAACCGATTCCGCCCGGGACTAGAGTGATGACCATGGCGGCGCAAATAATCAGTAACAGCCCGCCCAATATGATCTTCTTCATCGGGCCAGGGGTTTGCAAAAAGCGAATCATCTTGTTGTCACTCCGAGGTAAAAAGCAGAGCCATGATTATAAACCAAGCAACCGGCGTCCCCGGGCCACCGGGCGTTGCGGCATAATAGAGGCGCGTTTCAATATGCGTAATCCACCATGCGCTCTCTGAAAAGGAATTTCCTGCTCGTTGTGATGCTGGGCGTTTGTTCGTGGGCCGCTGCCCGGCCTGCCGAATCAACCTCCCAGGGAAACCGGCTGCTCCTGCGAGACGGCTGGAAGCTCCAATCCTCCTGCAAAGTGGAAGAAAAGGGCGAAGTTCTCTCCACCCCCAGGTTTCAGCCGAAAGGGTGGTATCCGGTGACCGTGCCCACCACGGTCGTCGCGGCATTGGTCAAGAACAAAGTCTATCCCGACCCGTACTTTGGCATGAACCTGCGGGCGCTGCCAGGGATGGCATATCCCATCGGTGACAAGTTCTCCAGCCTGCCCACACCACAAGACAGTCCCTTCATCGTTCCATGGTGGTATCGCAAGGAGTTCGTTATCCCGCGCAACTATCAGGGAAAGACGATCTGGTTGCGTTTCGGTGGAATCACCTACCGCGCGAACATCTGGCTCAACGGGAAACGGATTGCTTCGACAGAAGACGTTGCAGGCACCTGGCGGACCTACGAATTCAATGTCACGGATGTGGCACAGGCGGGCAAGAGCAACGTGCTGGCGGTTCAGGTTTTCTCTCCATCTGAAAATGATCTGGCGATTACGTTCTGGGATTGGAATCCGGCTCCTCCCGACAAGCACATGGGCATCTTCCGGGACGTAGAGCTTGCCGCCAGCGGACCGGTAGCATTGCGCTATGCCGCTGTTTCGGCCAAAGTGGATTCACCTGCCAGCGATCGCGCCCACCTGACCGTGACCAGCCTGCTGAGAAATGCAACGAACCAGCCTGTGAAAGGCCGGCTCACCGGGCGAATCGGAGCGATCGAATTTTCTCAGGATGTCGAACTGAAACCCAATGAAACGCGGGATGTGAGCTTCGAACCTGCGCAATACGCCCAGTTGAACATCCTCCATCCGCGCTTGTGGTGGCCGCGGCAGATGGGGACGCCGACCCTCTATGACCTGAGCATGGAATTCGAGACTGGCGGACAAATCTCCGATCATTCGGAAACCAAATTCGGCATCCGCGAGATCACTTCCGAGCTGAATGAGCATCATCACCTTGTCTTTTCGATCAACGGCAGGAAGATCCTCATTCGTGGCGGAGGCTGGGCCATGGATATGCTCCTGCGCGAGGACCCGCGGCGGGTCGAAGACGAATTCCGCTACGTCGAGGATATGGGACTGAATACGATCCGGCTGGAGGGCATGCTGGAAACTGAGCAGTTTTTCGAACTGGCTGACCAGAAGGGAATTTTGCTCATGCCCGGGTGGGTTTGCTGTTCCCACTGGCAGCACTGGGAAAACTGGAAGCCGCAGGACTTCGTGATCGCTGAGCAGTCCTTGCGCGACCAGATTTACCGGATGCGCAGCCATCCCAGCCTGCTGGTTTGGCTGAATGGAAGCGACGAACCCCCTCCGCCTGACGTCGAACAGATGTTTCTGAATGTGGAGAAGGACCTGCGCTGGCCAAACCCGGTTCTTTCTTCCGCGAGCGCGGAAGCTACTTCGCTCACTGGCTATAGCGGAGTCAAGATGACTGGTCCCTACGACTATGTTGCTCCGGGATACTGGGAGCAGGATTCGATCGACACGCGGTCCACTCACAAAGAGTGCAAGGAATCGGAGTGTGGAGGCGGCTACGGATTTAATACCGAGACCAGCATGGGCCCTGCCGTTCCACCCATTGAAAGCATTCGGGCCATGGTCGGGAAAGCGCACCTCTGGCCGATCGATGATTTCTGGAACTACCACACCGGAGGCGGTGTGTTCCGGGACATCCATCTTTTCACCGATGCCTTGGACGCACGCTACGGAAAGGCGGAGACTGTTGACGATTTCGCGCTGAAGTCCCAACTGATGGCTTACGAAGGCGTTCGCGCCATGTACGAGGCCTACAGTCGCAACAAATACGCCTCGACTGGTGTCATCCAATGGATGCTGAACAATGCCTGGCCTTCCATGATCTGGCATTTGTACGACTACTACCTTCGCCCCGGCGGAGGCTACTTCGGCGCAAAAATCGCCATGCAGCCGCTGCATCCGTTGTACGGATACGACGATCACTCGATATGGGTAGTAAACAGCGGATATCAGGACGTCAAAGGGCTGCAGTTGAGCGTAAAGGTCCTGAATCTCGATACGACGGAGAAGTTCTCTCAGCAGATCGCGGTCGACATTAACGCTGACGGTACTGAGAAAGTTTTGGCGTTACCGGAGATCACCGGATTAAGCGACACCTATTTCATCCTGCTGCGACTGCAGGACGCGAGCGGCAGGCAGGTGGGATCGAATTTCTACTGGCTCCCCAATAAGCCGGAGACACTGGACTGGGATAAATCGAACTGGTACACGACGCCCACCGCAAACTTTGCGGATTACACCTCACTCGCACGTTTACCCAAGATCAAGCTGAACGTCACCAGTAAGACGGAACGTAAGAATGGCGAGGCGTTCACTCGCGTCACGATCGAGAATCCCAGTCAAACTCTCGCTTTCTTCGTGCGGCTCAAGGTGAACAAAGGCAATGACGAGATTCTGCCCGTGATCTGGGAAGACAACTACATTTCCCTGCTGCCAGGGGAGAAACGCACTATAACAGCTGCTTATCGCGCGAGCCAGTTGGGGACGGCGAACCCAAGCGTAGAAGTAAGCGGATGGAATGTTGTGGGACGATAGCGGTGAGTATTCCTATTTTCGTTCCGGTTTGAGCAGCGCACCGATGCGTTTCCGATTGCGGGAGTCTCTGATCAGTTGCGCGAGACGTCTCTGCCGCGTGTCTTCTCTCTTGGCGCTGATGACCCACCATGCGGCTAACCTTCGATATCCGGGCGGTTGGGATTCGAAGAACTCCCAGGCTTTCTGGTTAGCCCGGAATTGTTGTTCGAGCTCAGGAGCAAGCTTGGCCGTCTTTCTCTGCTCGTATGAGTAAAGCTCCGATCTGCCGCCGCTGCGCTGCTCAAATGCTTTCAAGCCCGCAGGACGCATCAGCTTCAGTTTCTGAAGCTCAGAAACTCGTCTGACATTGATTGCGCTCCAGATGCTGCGCGACCTTCGGGGCGTAAACCGAATCATGTAGCTGCATTCGTCAATCCGCTTGCGCACACCGTCGATCCAGCCAAAACACAGCGCTCCATCCACCGATTCAGGCCAAGTTATGCTTGGCTTGCCGGAGGCCCGCTTGTGAAGACCTACCCACAGCTCCGGCGTGCCGGCATGGTGCTTCTCAAGCCAGGCGTGCCATGCAGCGAAGGTCGGGAAGAAAGCCGCTTTCACGGTCACGCCTCTTCGGGCGGGAGTTCGAAATCCACCAGGTTGCTGCGGAATCCTCGGGTCTTCCACGCTCCCACAGCAATACCCACTGCCATCCAAACCGCCCCGACCAGGCGAGCTTTGCTGCTGAGGTTCCACCAGAGAAGGAGACAAATCACAAAACCCAGGACGGGAGGCAGCAAATTCGTAAGCTGCTTTCGTTCCTCGCGAAGGTAATAGCGGACAAACGCGGCCGCGTTGACGCCCATGAAAGCAATGAGGGCGCCGAAGTTGAGCAGGTTGGCGCCGAGTTCGTAGCCGGTGGCTTCGCCCGCGATCGCTGGAAGGACGAAAGCGCCCGCCAGTGCCAATACTCCTACGAAAATCACGTTATTGCGAGGGATCCTATGCTTCTCATCCACTATTCCGAAAAATGACTGCGGCAGCGCTTTGCTGCGGCCCATGCCATAGAGCAGTCGCGCTGCCCCCAGTTGCGCCCCCATGCCGGAGCCAAAATTCGCAACCAGTAACGTGAACCCCACAATGCCGAACAACGGCCCCCAGGCCCGCCCGGCTACGTAGGTGAACGCGGTATCCACATTGGGGTAAGCCTGCGATGAGGGCCACACCAACTGGGCGGCGTAAACCTCGAACGCCGAAAGTATGCCGATCGCCAGGCAGGTCAGCACGGTCGCGAGCAAAATGTTGCGCCGCGGATTCTGGGCCTCTTCCGATAATGTAGAGATGCCGTCAAAACCGATGTAGGTAAGCACGGCTACTGAAGTTCCGCCGAGCACGGCCCTCGCGTTCCACATCTGCGGATCGTAGAACGGGCGCGTGAAAAAGGCTTGACCATCGTGGGGATTTCCAAAGATGTAGCGTGCGGCCGCCACGAAGAAGATCGCGATGACCACGCTCATTGCAGCCGCCAGGGCCGCATTCACGCGAGCTGATGTTTTCACTCCCTGGATGTTCATGCCTGTGAACACGAACGCAAAAAACACCGCCCAGGCTCCGTAAGAAATTGCGGGAGCAAACACGTGCGCCTGCTGGCTGATCCAGATGATGCAAATCATCGGATTGAGCATGTAATCCATGACCATGCTCCATCCGGTCACGTAGCCCAGGGCGGGATTGATTTCCTGGCCCACATATGTAAAGGCCGAACCGGCGCTTGGATAAGCCCGCGCCATGCGGCCATAACTGATTGCGGTGAACAACATCGCCACCATGGCAATCAGGATGGTCGTAACGACATGTCCATGGCCGCGTTCGCTGAGAACCCCGAATACCGACATCGGGGCCACGGGCTGAATCACGATGACCCCGTAGAGAATAAGATCCCACAGCGTGAGTGTGCGGCGCAGGCGCGGCTGACCGGAGTGCGAAACCGTCGGTGTGACTTCCATGCGAGGGTATTGAATTATGGCCGCGAGCGACTGTCAACTCTAAATCGATTCAACAGCGGCATTTCTGCCGATCGAATTGCCTCACGCGAGCGTGGGAGGACGCCATCCGCCGCACTCCCGCTCAACCGCCGCCGCCACCTCGAGTACGATTTCTTCCCGCCAGGGAAGACCGGCCACCTGCACTCCTATTGGCAAACCCTGTTGCGACCGGCCGACGGGAATTACCGCCGCGGGTGTCCCGAGCAGGTTGAACCATTCCGTGTAGCTCCAGGCATCCAGGTAGTTCACCGACTTGCCTTCGACCCGCCAACAACGCTCTCCGTGACGGAACGCCGGAATCGCAGCGGCTGGACAGAGCAGCACCGGATACTGCCGCATTTGCGCAAAGACCTGCATGCGTACAACATCGCGTTGAATCCATGTGTCGAGCAAACTCTGAGCCGTGTGAGAAGGTTCGGACGCTACCCACGAGGAAAATTGCTTCAAAATCGGGCTGAGATCGTCTTCACGTCCTTTCAGCATAGGGCCTAGTAACATGCCGCCGGCGATACCGAAGAGCTTCCACCATAGTTGCTTTGCTTCCTGCAGTCCCGCAGGCCGAAACGCTTCTACCTGGAAACCCGCCCGCCGTAATCCTGCGGCCGCTGTTTGCACTGCCATGCGCGTCTCAGCCGTTACCGGAGTGCAACCGTCATCCTCGAAATATCCGATGCGGGTGTGCATGAGTTCGTCCCTGCCGGGCCAGCGTACGGGGACGGGAGCGGCGCTCGGATCGCCATCGTCGGGGCCCTGCAAGACCTCAAACAGGAGTTTCAGGTCTGTCATGCTACGTGACATTGGTCCTACGACTCCCAGAAGAGCAAATGGCCCCACTGAGTTGGGGAAATGCCCCGTGGCCGGAATTCGGCCCGGAGTGGGTTTTAAGCCGCAGATGCCGCAAAAGTGCGCTGGAACCCTGATCGACCCGCCTCCATCGCTTCCTACGCCGCCTGCCGAGCATCCGGAGGCCAATGCGGCTGCTTCCCCGCCGCTGGACCCTCCCGGTGTGCGTGCCAGGTCCCAGGGATTATTCGTCCGGCCGTACAGGAGGTTGTCGGTTTCCCATGCCATCAGCAGTTCCGGGGTGTTCGTCGTACCCAGCACGACAGCCCCTGCCCTTCGGAGCCGGGTAACCAACGGTGCATCGCCCGACGCGACCACACCCGCACGCAACCGGGTTCCGGCCTCACAGCGCAGCCCCGCCACCTCGATCGAACTCTTTACCGTGACGGGAACGCCGTGCAGCGGCCCGAGACTCTCTCCCCGCATCACAGCACCTTCGGCTGCACGCGCTTCACGCCGCGCACCCTCAGCTTCCACCTGGACAAAGGCGTTCAGCTTTGGATTCACGTGCTCAATGCGAGCCAGGTGGGCTTCCACCAATTCCACCGGAGAAACCTGCTTGCGGCGAATTTCTTCCGCCATCGAAGTAGCAGGAAGGTAAATCAGGTCGTGCATCTGATTTTGCTCCTCGAGCGAGGAGCACGAGTCTAGCATGGGGGGAGTTTCGGGAGAAGGTTTACAACCGATGAATGACAAGACGCGGACGGCACAACAAGAGAACAGAATGCTTACAGCCCAGCCTCAATGAGAATACCGGCTCCCTGGCCGCGTCCCCACCGATTGCAGAAGAACCCGCACGGCGTCCTTCCGGTCCACTCCTCGCTGGCGGAGCCAGAGTTTCAGGTGCTTTCGCGCTGCCGGGCTCAGATGTGTGAAAAACATGCCCGCACGGCCGCTGTCGTCTTTCCAAATGACTTCGCCGGTCGCTTCTATCAGATGACCGGTGCCGGGCAGAACAAAGCGTAGGGGAACTTTCTGAATTGGCGGCAGAGGTTCCGGAGCTTGCAGCGCCAGGCCTTGCTCGCTTATGTCCAGAACAATCGCCGGCAAAGATGCCATGCCGATGCGCAGGTACACCAGAGCTTCCGCCTGCTGCCGCACTGCGCGGCGGCGATCGGAGCGCATGAACCCCTGACCCGCCCGCAGGGACCGGCTGACCGGCTCCGGTTCCAGCGGTCTGTAGAGTACGAAATTCACACCTGCTTGAAATGCGCCACTCACCGGCGTCATGGCGCCGATGATGGCGAACACTACCGGCCGTTTCTGTGGTGCGGCCATGCGTGCGATTCGGGCTACTTGCGCTGCTGCGGGGATGTCAAAGTCCAGCACCAACGCAGAGTAGTGCTTTCGCACGAGCAGCTCCATGGCCTCGGGAGCCGAGAGACAAACTTCCTGTGCAATTTCGAGCTCGTCCAGGGCTTCCGCCAGTACGCGCAACGACTGCTGATTGCGGCACATGAGCAAGGCATTCAACTTCATACGGCAAAAGCTTATTGCGCGCTTTTCCACTTCGTAAAGTGACACAGGTAATGGCAATGTTATTACCGCATCAAGTTGCTCCCAGGATGGAACTGCGGTTCTGAATTATCGCGCTGAAGTGGACGATGGCGGGTACAAAACAGGGGGTTACTGACTTTTGTAATCAGGCCCCGATCAGTTTTTCGAGGCCAGCTTTATTGAGGATAAGCAGAGTAGACCCGCGCAGCTGCGCCAGTTGCTTCTCCCGGAATTCCCCGAGTACGCGAGTAACCGTCTCGCGGGACGTTCCGATGAGCTGAGCCATCTCTTCGTGGGTTAGCGAGACCTTGATGCGAATCCCGTCCTTGGTATTTTCTCCGTCATTCGCCCACTCCAGCAAAAGCCTCGCCAGCTTTTCCGAAACCGAATGGGAAAGTCCCAGGGAGCGAATCATCTCATAGGCGCTTTGACAATTTTGACTGAGGTGATGGGCAGCGTTCAGGCAGGCGTCGCCGTGGTTTTGCAGGAAGCGAAGAAAATCGTCGCGCTTGATGAAATCGAGCTGACACGGCTGCAGTGTCTCTGCAGTCAGCTCATAAGGCTTACCAGAGACCGTAGCATGAAGCCCCAGCACTTCGCCTGCTTCCGCGATTCGCAGGATCAACGTCTTGCCGTCACGCGAGGTCGTCGAGAGCTTCACGCGCCCGCTGCACACGATGTAAGCCCCGCGGGCTGCCTGCCCCTCCAGAAACAGAACCGATCCGGGTGGGTAAGCGCTCGCGTACTTGATTTTCTCCAGTTCTTCCAGGGACGCTTTGGGAAGATCGCAGAAAAATCCCGACTCGCGCAGCTTGCAGATAACGCAATTCTCGGTGATTTGAAGCCCGTACGGTGAACTCATACGCCGCTTCTTGTCTCCTTCGCTGACTATACCACTTCAGGTCGTGGTTTGCTGGCCCACGACATCGACTCTGTCATTAGTAGACCAGCTCGCTTGTTGACACACCACATGACCAGAGTAAGAGGACCATTGTCCTCTTCTGCCGGGCTCTGTTGGACCTGGCGCCAGAGGCTTTCCCCTTCTGGAAATACGCTAACCATCAGGCTTTCTGGCATTTAGCTTGCTGGACTACGCCCCAGAACCTGGCTCTGAGAGCCGCAAGTCCATCTTTCGTAATCTCCCGGATTCCGGCGCTTCGGTGAAATATTTGAAGCACGTATGACGAAATCGGGCCGACATGATAGCGAAGCACGGCCTCCACGCGTGAGGCTGGCGGGCACTGTCCTTTCTCTCATCCTGCTGGAAAACGGCCGGCAACTTCGCGGCAAGCTGCATCAACTCTCGACTACCGGAGGACTGTTGCAGCTTCAACAGCCTCTGGATGAGGGCATCTGCGTGGAAGTGCTGTTCCATGTCGGCACCAGCACCATCCGCAGCAAGGCCGTGGTGCGCTTTCCCATGTGGGCGACAACCGGATGTCTGCAGCCCTTCGAGTTCGCCGATATCAGTGAAGAGTATTTGGGAAAGCTGCAGCTTGAAGTGCAAAAACTCCTGGCTCGTTCTTCTGCCGGCGCCATCGCCGACCAGACTCCTGTGGAATCTGCCGCAAACTAATCCTGTCCGTTCCCGCTCCCTTGCCACTCACTCGGTGGGTGCATTCTTTCGTTAGAATTGGATCATCATCGCAAGTCTAGGAACTGACGAAGGAGCGAAGCCATGGCACACCAACACTCTCCCGGTTTCCTGCGCATCGTGAATGACGCCAAGCAACGCGTGCGTGAAGTCTCTGTAGACGACGTCCAGGCCAAACTCGGGCGCCACGAGAAATTTCTCCTGGTGGATGTGCGCGAGGAAAGCGAGTACGCAAAAGACCATTTACCGGACGCCATACACCTGGGCAAAGGCGTCATCGAGCGCGACGTCGAACAGCGGGTCCCCGATCTGAATAGCCCCATGGTTTTGTATTGCGGTGGAGGCTTCCGCTCAGCCCTGGCGGCCGACAATCTTCAGAAAATGGGCTACACCAATGTCCTCTCTATGGACGGTGGCATTCGGGAGTGGCGGGAAAAGGGCCTTCCCCTGACTCGCGGATGACCTGCAGACTCCCGTTGTGGGTACCTCGGTAACTTGTAGGCGGGCGTTCCGAAGATCACCATGAACATGCCCGCATTAGGCCGCCCGCCCATAGTTTTCAATGGCAGGGCGGCAGGTGCATGGCGAGGCAAGGGGAAGCTTTCCGATGGGAAAAGAAAACTCCGCGGCGGGCAGTTCGGCGGCAGCGGCACCGGCTCCTCAGCGTTCGCTGGAGGCAGGGGTAAATCCCAACGACGCCCCGGATCAGTTCTGCTCCACGCTGGCCAAACGCTTCGGTGTGCGGCCGACGGAAGTTGCCCTTCTGCGCCTGGAAAAGGGCCTCCTGAAATTTCTTTTTCCGGATGAACTGAAAACTGCCGGCGCAATTCCGGTATCAAGCTCCTCTGCGGTCGCGGCTCACACCGCTGCCACCCGTAAAGTTGAGCTTTTCAATGCTTTTGCGAAAGTGAAGCACGCCAGCATCTTCGAGACTGTGAAGCTTGGCAAGCGTGATGATTCAGATCGCTCCGAACAGGCCAGCATCCAAAAGCTTATGTCCGCGCCAGTGCTCAGCTCCGATCGCAAGGTTCTTGGTGTTCTGCAAATTTGCCGTAAGGGATTCGACACTGCGACCGCCGGACCTGACTTTACGCTGGATGACCTTCAGCTCTTGGAAGTCGCCGCCAGGCTGGCTGCGACCATGCAATTCCTGAAATAGAGTTAGCCTCCGTCCGTAGTTCGTTCCGCTCTCACGCCACCTCGATCGCGCAAAGCGTCTTTCATCGCCTCGTCCAGCATCCGCTTTTCGGCGGGTGTCAATAGGCGTGATGCTCCCTTCGGTAGGCTACCCAGGGGGAGCGGGCCTATGGCGACCCGAACCAACCGCAACACTCCAATCCCTAGCTCGGACAGCAGCCGCCGTATATGACGGTTGCGGCCTTCATCCAGCACCACTTCGATCCAGCTGTTTTTTGAACCGGTGCGCAAGATCTGTGCTGACTTCACCCGTAGGAGCTCTCCATCAGCCTGTCTCACCCCGTTGTGCAGGGCGGCGATCAGCGCCGGAGACGCCACGGAATCAAGCTGGACGTGATAGATCTTGTCAAGATGAGTCTCCGGGGCGAGCACTCGTGATGCCCACTCGGAATCGTTCGTGAGCAGCAGCAACCCTTCGCTGGCTTTGTCGAGTCGCCCAACTGGCCCAAGCCATGGCGAGTTCCGGGGAAGCAAATCGTAAACTGTTTTTCTTCCCTTTTCGTCAGAAGCGCTTGTTACTACGCCCCTGGGCTTGTTCAGCGCCAGGTACGCCATGCGCCTGCAAACTACGGGATGTCCATCGACCTGAAGGCGGTCGGTTTCGAGCTGCGTTGGAGTTTCCGGATCACGGCGCACAGTTCCATTGAGTTTGACCCTGCCGGCACGGATTAGCTCAGCGGCGGATGAACGGGAGCAGTAACCGAGTTTGGAGAGTGCCCGGGCGAGGCCCACCCGCCGAGCGATGGAAGAACGCGCCACTCCTGTATGCTAAACGACTTGTCGTCAGGCACGCGATCGCTGCCGGAAACGCTGCACCTTGGCACGGTTTCCGCAAGCCTGCATGTCACACCAGCGGCGCGTGCCGTTCCGGCTGGTATCGACGAACAGCCACGTGCAATTTTCTCCCGCGCACTGCCGCACCCGGTGAAGGTCTGCTGAGGTGAGCAGATCAACTGCTGCTCTCGCGATGTCTCCACGAACCCGCTCCAGCGCAGGCGTGCTTGCTTGCCAGGCCAGTTCATAGTGCCTGCCGGATTTCTCCAAAACCAACTGGGCCGCGGCATCCCTGAAATACTCTTCCAGCGCTGAGATCTCTTCCACCCTTGGCGAATGGCGCGCTGCCACCTCGGCAAAAATCTCATACACCACTGCGCGCAGCTGCACGAATTTGCGAAATACAACCGCCGCGGCCGCCGGAGATGCTTGCCACTGCGTCATCCCCTGGCGCTCTGGCCCCAGTACAAAACCTGCCTGACGAGCCCATGCAACCAGGTCGGCATAGGTTTTTAGATCATCTTCCGGATCTGGCTCTCCGTAGCTGTGAACGGTATTAGCAAAATCTAAGGCGAGATTGCCGGCGACAAACTCGAAGTCCACGAAGCCTCCCTACACGCTGTAACCGCTATACATAGTTTGACAGGTTACGTCCTGATCGTCTACTGTAACTGTCTAATGCCAGTTCAGCGGTTACATTCCCCGGAAGGGCACCCATGACGATCACCCCTTTTACTCTTCCCTACTCTCAAGCTGCGGTTGCAGATCTCCACGCCCGCCTCGCCCGCACCCGCTGGCCGGACGAGATTCCGAAATCCGCATGGCAATACGGCGCCGATCTGGCCTACATGCAGAGCCTCTGCGGTTGCTGGCTGAACAAGTTCGACTGGAAGGGGCAAATAGAAAGCTGGTCGGCTCTTCACCATTATCGCTATCGCTCGGAATCGGGTCTGGGTGT